>JAAUXY010078882.1_pt1 | contig 18243 bp, 19 predicted proteins | sample 7278121 | NCBI WGS metagenome assembly JAAUXY01 (sample SAMN14350117, study PRJNA611818) | marine sediment metagenome | isolation source: surface marine sediment (1.8m) | place: French Polynesia: Moorea | collected 2018-08 | reverse complement strand
GTAGTCCTCGTCGCGGCTCAGGATCTTGCGCATTTCCTTGGTGATCAACACCAGGCCGACGCTCAAGAAGAATCCGAAGAAGGCGAAGAACCCGAACCAGCGCTCGAACTCGAAGTGCACGTGCTTGTAGTGGTAGACGCCGGTGATATCGAGTAGGTCGATCCCCAGGAGCAGGGCGCAGACCACAAATAGGGCATGAATCACGCGCTTGACGTTGCGTGGATCATCGAACACGTGCATTGTTTTCTGAGGTTTGCCTTTGCCCTGGCTGCGCTGGCTCTTGCCGCGTCGGCTCATGGTGCGATCATTCCTTCCAGAAACCGATAGATGGGGTGGGAGTAGAGGAAGAGCACGACGCAACCCAACGCGGTCAGCACCGGTGGCAGCACACAGAGTACGGGCGCCTCGTCGAGCCCGCGTTTCCTCTTCCACCGCATCGGGGGTTTGCGATCCGGGAGCAGGAAGAAACCCCGGGCGACGATCGGCATCAGGTAGCCGATGGAGAGCAGTGAGCTGACCATCAGCACCCCGATCATGGCCAGCTGATGGGGGGCGGCGCCTTCCATCAGGTTCCATTTGCCCCATAGGGCGCTCGGTGGCAAGCCGATGATCGCGCAGGAGCCGATCAGGAAGGCGCCGAAGGTGAACGGCATGCGCCGGCCCAGGCCGTCGAGCTCTGAGACCTCGGTCTTATGAGCGCCGACGTAAATCGCGCCGGCGCAGAAGAAGAGAGTGATCTTGCCCATCGCGTGCATGGCGATGTGCATCGAGCCGCCGATCATCGCCAGGTTGTCGGCCAGGGCGGCGGCGAGCACGATGTAGGACAGCTGGCTGATCGTCGAGTAGGCCAGCCGTGCTTTCAGGTTTTCCCGGGTCAGGGCGACGATCGAGGCGGCGAGCAGGGTGTAGGCGGCGACCCAGGTCAGCCAGACGCTGGCGCCGGTATCCGCCAGGAGCTCGATGCCGAAGATATAGACCAGGACCTTGGTCACCGTGAACACCCCGGCCTTGACCACCGCTACGGCGTGGAGCAAGGCGCTCACCGGTGTCGGCGCCACCATCGCCGCCGGCAGCCAGCGGTGAAACGGCATCAGCGCCGCCTTGCCGGTACCGAAGGCGTAGAGAGCCAGCAGCAGGGTCAGGATGCCGCTATCGGCCTTGCCGGCGAGAATGCCGCCAGGGCGGAATTCGGTGGTGCCGGCCAACATGTAGGTCCCGGCCATGGCCAGGATCAAGAAGGCGATCGAGGTGCCCATCAGGACCCCGAGATAGACCCGGCCGGCGCGCTTTGCCCGTTCATTGCCGTGGTGGGTGACCAGCGGATACGTCGACAGGGTGATCGCCTCGTAAAACACGAAAAGGGTGAACACGTTGGCGGCGAACGCCACTCCCAGGGCGAAGGCGATGGCCGCGGCAAAGCAGATGTAAAAGCGCGTCTGGTTCGTTTCCTTGTGACCGCGCATGTAGCCGATCGCGTAAATCGTGGTGACGATCCACAGCCCCGAGGCGACCAGAGCGAAGAGCATGCCGAGAGGCTCGACCTCGAACGCCAGCAACAGGCCGGGAATCACCTCGACCAGGTCGATCCGCGGTCGATTGCCGGCGGCGACCGCGGGCAGGATCTTGCCGGCCACCAGGGCGAAGAGACTGCCGGCGGTCAATAGGGTCGCCGCCTCGCGCAGGTTGCGGCGTTTCTCTCCCAGGACCGCGGTCAGGATCGCGCCCAGCAGTGGCCACACCACGGCCAGAGCGACGGCGGCACCGGTGCTCAAGGTTCACCCCCTTCGACCAGCAGCGAGGTGACCCGGCACGCGATCCGTTTCACGTTCCAGGTTTTAACCAGCAGTTCCAGACTCAAAGTGGCGGAGAGGATAACAGAGATAGGCCGTGGGTCTGTGATGTTTTCCGAGAGCATGCTGCACCGAAGAGCTCCTGCGACGGGTTCTGTCCACTGGCTGTGCCCAGGATCAATATGCTAGCCTTGCGGCCGTCAGCACGCTGAGTCCCGATCCATCCACTCTGGAAATCAGGCGGAGTATGCATAGATTCAAGAGGATCCTCTGCTTCGTCGGAGGCTCAGATCCAAGTCCAGGCCTCACCGCGGCAGCAGATCTCGCTGAGCGCAACGGCGCCGCTCTGACGCTGCTGGACGTGTTACCAGAGTCAACCGAAGGTCCATGGCTGACGGTTCCAGGAAAGCCTGAGCTCGAAAGGCTGGTGGTGACCTCCAGGGCCCGCGACCTGGAGGAGATGGCCGCCGCGGTCGAGGCCCGGAGTATGATGGTGACCACGGAAGTCGCTACCGGCAGTCCGTTCGTCGAGATCATTCGCCGGGTGATTGCCGACGGGCACGATCTGGTGATCAAGACGGCGTTGGGGGAGGGCGGGGCCCTCGGGGGGCTGCTGGGTACCACTGCCTTACACTTGATGCGCAAGTGCCCGGCGCCTGTCTGGGTCGTCAAACCTTCTTCGGAACCGCGCTTCAAGCGGGTGCTCGCGGCGGTCGATCCCGATCCTGAGAAGCCCGGCGCCCACGAGCTCAGCGTCAGGGTGTTGGAACACGCCCGGTCGTTGGCCGAGACGAGCGGTCGCAAGCTGCACGTATTGCACGCCTGGTGGCTGTATGCGGAGGCGACGCTGACCGGGCCGCGCATCAAGATGCCGGCTGCTGAGGTGAAGATTCTGCTCGATGACACTCGGGAGGCCGCGGAGAAGGCGCTGGAAGGTTTGCTGAACGATGTCGACCTCTCAACGACCGATCACGAAGTCCAGTTGATCAAGAGCATTCCAGGCGAGGCCATCAGCCAGCTGGCCGCGGAATCCGATTTGGCGGTCATGGGTACCGTTTCGCGCAGCGGCATTGCCGGGATCTTGATCGGCAACACCGCCGAAAGCGTACTGCGAAGAATCGACTGTTCGGTCCTGGTCGTCAAGCCCCGCGGCTTTCAGACACCGTTGCGTTTTCAGACGGCCGCCGGAGCTTGAACACTCAGCGACATCCTGTCGAGCCGGTGACGGCGAGCGACGCTGCTGGAGCACCCCGAGACCGGTGAGCGAGCTGGCGTCTCTGTGGGCGACCCTGCTGGTCCTGGCCCCATCTCTGGCCGCGGTGGCGATCACCGCCGGACGGCTATCGGCCCGACCCGCCGCGATCTTGAGCGCGGTCGCTTCGACGGCGTCGGTGGCACTGGCTTTCCTGTTGCTTTTTCGAGGGCCCCGCGGTGCCGTGGTGGCCTGGCAGTGGGCGCCCGAGCTATCCGTCGACCTGACCTGGCGCCTGGATACGGCGACCCTTTCGCTGGCGATCCTGGTGGCGGGTATCGGCGCGCTGGTCCTACAGTACGCCGGCAGCTACTTTGCGTCTTCGGCCGACGGAGGGCGGATCGTGGCCCTCTTGGCGGCTTTCGAGACCGCCATGCTGGGGCTGGTGCTGGCCGACAATCTCTATCTGCTCTACGTTTTCTGGGAGCTGACCGGCGTCTGCTCATTCTTTCTGATCAGTAGCGATCGATCGAAGGGGGAGAAAGGGCTCCGGGCTGCCAGCCAGGCGCTGTTGGTGACCGTCGCCGGCGGGCTTTCGCTGCTGGTGGCGGCGGTGTACCTGACCGCGGTCACCGGAACCGCCAGCCTCAGCGCGCTGGTGACGATGGATCTCGAGCGAGGCGTCCAGACCGTGGCCCTCGCCCTGGTGCTGCCGGCGGTGGTGACCAAGAGTGCCCAGGCGCCGATGCATTTCTGGCTGCCGGGAGCGATGGCGGCGCCGACGCCGGTTTCCGCCTACCTGCACTCGGCGACCATGGTCAAAGCCGGCATCGTCCTGTTGCTCTATCTCTATCCGGTGCTGGGCGAGTCGCCGCTATGGACCTGGAGCCTCCTGCCCCTGGGGGCGGTGACCTGCATCTGGGGTAGCCTGCGGGCGCTCGGCGAGCCGGACATCAAGCTGCTGATGGCCTGGTCGACGGTCTCGCAGCTCGGGCTTCTGACGTTGACCATCGGGCTCGGGACCGATGTCGCGATTCGTGCCGCGGTCCTGCACCTCTTTGCCCACGCCGTGTTCAAGGCGGGGCTGTTTCTGACCGTCGGCGCGATCGACCACGCCGCCCATAGCCGCTCGCTGCTCGAGCTCGGAGGCCTGGGCCGGCGGACACCGATCCTGGCGGTGATCGCCGCCATTCTTGCCGCTTCGATGGCCGGCATCCCGCCGCTCGCGGGTTTTCTTTCCAAAGAGCTGATCCTGAAGAAGGCGATGTTGACGGAACTATGGGTGCACGCGTTGGCGATCAGCGCCATCGTCCTGGGTGCGATCGGAACCGTCGCCTACTCCAGCCGCTTCTTTTTCGAGGTGTTCACCGGCCAGCCGCGCAGCCGCGGTGCCGAGCGGGCGTCGCGCCCGGGCCTCGGGCTGCTGTTCGCGCCCGGCGCCCTGGCGGTGCTGACCCTGTTGTCCGGGCCGGCGGCTCGCTGGGTCGACCTGTGGTTCCTGGAACCGGTGGCGTTCTCGGTCGTCGGCGCGCCGCTCGAGGTCAAGCCGCTGTCGCTGTGGTACGGCGTCACCGCGGCGTTTGTGCTCAGCGTCTTGATCGCATCCACCGGCTATCTGGCCGATCGTCTGATGGGCCTGCGCTTCCTCGAACCTCGCGCCGGGAGGTTGCCGAGCGGGCCGGAGCTCTTCGATCAGCTCATGGACGGGGCCCAGCGTCTGGGCAGGTGGGCCGCCCGTGCCCTGACGGCGGCGCCGCCTCGCGCTTATCTGGCGCTGGCGCTGATCCTGGGGTTGCTGCCCGCGGTTTCGATGATCGATGGCGCCGCGGCTGCCGGCCGAACCGTCGCGTCCCTCGTCGGATTGACCGTCGTCGCCGCCCTCGCCGTTTTGCTGGCGACGCTGCTGATCGCGCGCCGTCGACTGCCGCGGGTGCTGCTGCTCACCGCCGTCGGATTCTCGGTGGCGATGCTCTTTCGGCTGATGAACGGTCCCGATCTGATGCTGACCCAGCTGCTGGTCGAGATCCTGGTGACCATCTTCTTTGCCCTCGCTCTCGGCGCCTTGCCGGCCACCGCTTTCGGCGGGGCGAAGCGCGAACTGCCGGCCCTTGAATCCGCGCCGTCGGCGGCGAGCCGTCGAGACCGGTGGCGCTGGGGACGTCTGCTGCTCGCCGGCGCCTGTGCTCTCGCCGCCGCGACCCTGGTGCCCGCGATCATCAACGCGCCGCGTTCGGACCACGTCGCGACCTTCGCGCGGGAGGTCGCGCCGGTGGTCGCCAAAGGCGACAACCTGGTCAACGTCGTGCTGACCGATATGCGGTCTCTGGATACTCTGATGGAGACCCTGGTCGTGGTTCTGGGCACGCTGGGAGTGGTCGGGCTGCTGCGCGGCCGGGAACGGGCCGAACGCGATCCGTTGGCGCGACCCGCCGCGGCCAACGCCACCTGCCGCGGCGGATTGCTGCCCGGGATGGTGAAGGTGATCCTGCCGATCGGTTTGCTCTTCGCCCTGGTGCTCCTATTCAAGGGGCACAACGATCCAGGTGGCGGATTCGTCGCCGGACTGAGCCTCGGGGTGACCGCGATGCTGGCCCTGATCGCGTTCGGCTCCAAGGCGTTGCTTCGCCGGCTGCCGGCGTCGTTTGGCGGCATGGCGATCCTGGGCATTTTGACCATGCTGGGAACCGGCGTCATCGGCATGGTCGTTGGAAAATCCTTCTTGACTCAATTTCACGGCTACCTGCCGCTTCCGGGCGAGATCCCGTGGCACAGCACCCTGCTGTTCGACATCGGCGTCATGCTGGCGGTGGCGGGGGGGATCGGTGCTGCCGGAGTCACCCTATGGTCGGTGCGCCGGTCGAGCCAGGAGTCGCGGCCATGACGCTGGTCCTCACCCTGGCGGTGGCCCTGCTGACCGGCGCCGGGGTCTACCTGCTGCTCAGCCGGCGGATGTTCTCCGCCATTCTCGGCCTGTCTCTGCTCACCCATGCCGCCAACCTGGTGATGCTCGCGGCCGGCGGCTGGGGGCCGAAGGCTCCGATCGTCACCGCCGGTGAGGATCCGCAAATGCTGGCCGATCCGGTGCCTCAGGCTTTCGTTCTCACCGCCATCGTGATCTCGATGACGGTCACCCTCTATCTGTTGGCGATCTGGGTTCGGAGCAGCCTGCTGCTCGGCGACGACGTGATCGCCAGCCCCCTCGCCGACGACTCCGGCAGAGACGACGCCGAGGTGGCGGACGAGCTCGCCGGCCGCGTGGGGAGCGAGCGATGAGTTGGCTGCCCGCGGCGGTCTGGCTGTTGCCGGGGCTCGCCGGACTGGCGCTCTGGCTGGCGCCCGAAGGCTCGTCCTGGCGTCGCCCGCTGGCGTTGGGCGCCGGACTGGCGCAGCTCGCCTTGGCGGCGGCGCTGTTGCGGGTCACCGCTCAGGGAACGATCCTGATGCATGACTTTGGCGGCTGGCAGCCGCCCTTCGGGGTCGTATTCATGACCGATCGCCTGTCGGCGCTTCTGGCGCTCCTGAGCTCGCTGCTGATGCTGGTCGCCGTCTGGGTGCTGCGTCCCGACCGCCACGGTCGACGAACCGTCGAACGGGGGCTGCCGCTGCTCTTTCTGCTGTCGTGCGGCTTGGCCGCCGCCTTCCAGACCGGCGATCTCTTCCATCTCTTTGTCGCCTTCGAGGTTGTGCTGCTGGCCTCCTATGCCTTGCTGCAGGTTCCGGGCAGCGACCGGTCGGCGCTCGCCGCCTTTCCCAACGTGGCGATCAATCTGCTTGCTTCGCTGTTCTTCTTCGTCGGGGTCGCCCTACTGTACGGGCGGTTCGGCACGGTCAACGTCGCCGACCTGGCCAGCCGCTTCGGCGAGGCGCCGGCGACGCCGGAGATCTTCGCGGTCTACCTGCTGGTCGTCGCCTTCGGCATCAAGGCGGGTCTGGTGCCGCTCCTGTTCTGGCTGCCCGCGACCTATCCCGCCACCTCCGGCCCGATTGCGGCATTCTTTGCCGGCATGATGACCAAGCTCGGCGTCTTCTCGATGATGCGTCTGGTGCCGCTTTTGACCGCGGTGACGCCGGTGTCCGAGCTCCTGGTCTGGGTCGGCTCCGTGTCCGCGCTGTTCGGAGGTCTGGCGGCGCTCTCCGAGTACGAGCTGCGGCGGCTGCTCGGTTTTCATATCGTGTCGCAGGTCGGCTACATGGTGTTGGGCCTCGGGCTGCTGACGGTCGGCGGCCTGGCCGGGGCGATCTTCTACCTGGCGCACCACATCCTGGTGAAAGCGACGCTTTATTTCGTCGCCGACGAGCTGGAGAGACGAAGCGGCTCGCGCGACCTGCGGCAAATGCTTGATCGCCAGACGACACGGGTCGGACTCGCCGTGATCTTTCTGTTCGCCGCCCTGTCGCTGGCCGGGCTGCCGCCCTTGTCGGGCTTCTTCGCCAAGCTCGGGCTGTTTCGAGCGGCCTTCGAGGTCGAAGCCTGGGGCCCGCTCGCCGTGCTGGCGGTGGCTTCGGTCTTGACCCTCGCCAGCATGCTCAAGATCTGGCGACTGGCCTTCGCGGACGCGCCGCCGTCCAGCGACGCGCGGCCGGCGACCGACTCCGCGCTCTCCCCCCTCTGGCTGCTGGTCGCCGTCTCGATCCTGCTGGCGATCGCCGCCGGACCTTGCTTCGAGTTCGCCGAGGCGGCGGCGCAACAGCTGCTGGACGTCGAGGCCTATCGCGGATACCTGGCCCCTGAGGCGCATGGGGTGGCGGGATGACGGCGACGCGACCGACCTCCCGGCTCCGCCGCGGGGTGCTCAGAACGGTGATCGGGATCCGGCTGCTCGGGCGTTTCATCGGCGAGATGCTGGTGTCCAATCTGGCCCAGGCGCGGCTGGTGCTGAGCCGTCCGCTGAAGGTCTATCCTCATCGGGTCCACTTTCAGACCCGACTGCAAACACCGGCGGCCCGCACCTTGCTGGGTGCCCTGGTATCGATGACTCCGGGCACCCTCACCTGTGATCTCGACGGGGATACGCTGGAGATCCATGTGCTGGGCATGGACTCGGACACCAACGTGGTCGAGCATATTCGTGAACGCTTCGAATCGCTGCTCGAGACCATGGAGGCGATTCGATGAGCGTTCTCGGGATCCTCAGCCTGGTGACCATGCTGCTGGCCTTGCTCCTGATCCTGGTTCGTCTGGTGCGTGGGCCCAACGATTTCGATCGCCTGCTTGCCGCGGAGACCCTGGCCCTGGGCCTGATCGGCTTGTTGATGTTGGGGGCGAGCACGTCTGCCGACCGCTTCTACGTCGATGCCGCCCTGGGATTGGCGCTGTTTTCTTTCGTCGGCGCGGTGGTCCTGGCGGAGTATCTCGAACGCGAGGCCGATGACGATGAGTGAGCTGGCGACCCTGGTGATCGAGTGGGGAGCCGAGATTTTGGCGCTCCTGGGTTCGATCTTCTTCCTGATCTCCGCTATCGGCCTCTTGCGCCTGCCCGACTTCTTTTGCCGGATTCACGCGCCGACCAAAGCGGCGACACTGGGCACCATCCTGCTGGGGCTCAGCTCGGTGCTGCGCAGCCTGGGTCAGGGGACCCTGATCTGGGTGGAAGATCTGGCGATCATCCTCTTCTTGTTCCTCACCGTCCCGGTCAGCTCACAAGTGCTGGCCCGCGCCGCCAGCCGAAGCGGGGTCGAATCGGTGGAGACCGCCGACCGGTCTGAAAGCTGAGGCAGTGGCGAGCCTTCAGGGCGTGCCGCCCTCGACCAACATCCGCGCTGCCTGACCCGCGAATCCGACCGTCACCCGGGTGAAGATTCCGAAGTAGATCGTGGCACCGACCAGCACCCAGGTCGGCAGCAGCAGGCTCCACGGCGCTTCTGAGACTTCGGGCGCGCCCGCCGGCGGTTCCTGAAAATAGGCGACCTCGACCACCCGCCAGACATAGACCACCGCCAGCACCGAGCTGAGCAGAATCAACACCGCCACCGGCCACAGGCCCCGCTCCAGCGCACCCAGCACCAGGTACCACTTGCTGACGAAGCCGGCAGTCAGCGGGATTCCGATCAGCGACAGACCGCCGCCGACGAAAGCCGCCGCGGTCAGCGGCATGCGCCGGCCGAGACCGGCCAGGTCCTCCAGCCGGGTCGAGCCCAGACGCACCAGCACGCAGGCCAGGGCCAGGAACAGGCCGCTCTTCATCAAGGCATGGTTGAACAGGTGGACGATGCCGCCGGTCAGACCGGTGACAGTGGCCAGCGACAGGCCGACCACCATGTAGCCGACCTGGGCGACGCTCGAGTACGCCAGCATGCGCTTGACGTCTCGCTGGTAGATGGCGACCGCCGAAGCGATGAACATCGCCAGAATCGCCATCGGCAAGAGCAGCGCGTCGAGCCGCAGCGACTCGAACGCCAGGTCGACGCCGAAGACCCCGAAGACGAAGCGCACCAGTACGTAATAGGCCACCTTGGTGGCGGTGGCGGCGATGAAGGCACTGACCACGGCCGGCGCGTAGGTGTAGGCGTTGGGCAGCCAGACATGCAGAGGGAACAGGGCCAGCTTGATCGACGTGCCGACAACGATCGAGGCCAGTGCCACCAGCACCGTTCGGTTCGGGCCGACGGCCGGCAACCGCTGCGCAAGGTCGGCGATGTTGAGCGTGCCGGTCATCATGTAGAGCATGCCGACGCCGAGCAGGATGAAGGTGCCGCCGAGGGTGCCGATCACCAGATATTGAAAAGCCGAGGTCAGCGCGCGCTTGCGGGGCCCCATGGCGATCAGGGCATAGCCGGAGAGCGACGAGATCTCGAGAAAAACAAAGATGTTGAAGGCGTCACCGGTGGCGGTCATGCCCATCAGGCCGGTCATGCACAGCAGGTAGGCGGCCCAGAAGAGGTAGTGCAGCTTTGGCTCCACTTCCTTCTCGAGACTGCGAGGGCTGGCGGTCAGCACCACTGAGCTGATGCTGGTGACGATCAGCATCACGAAGGCGTTGACCATATCGATGCGCAGCTCGATGCCCCAGGGCGGCGGCCAGCCGCCGAGCTGATAGCTGATCGTGCCCTCCTCGAGCACCCGCAGGAGCACCAGCACGGAGCTGCCGAACGCCAGCCAGGTGACGGCGAAGGCCAGCCCCCAGGCCGCCAGGGGACGTCGCAGCAGCACGCAAAGGGGCGCCACCATCAGCGGAAGCACAATCTGCAGGACGGGTAGATGCTCGGTCATGCCGCCATTCTCGTTCATTCCCGCTCCCGCTCCCGCTGCTGGATCTCGTACTCCTCGATCGTGCCGTAGGCTTCGTAGATGCGTACGACCAGCGACAACGCCAGCGCGGTGGTGGCGACGCCGACCACGATGGCGGTGAGCATCAACACGTGGGGAACCGGGTTCGAATAGGCGAGACCCGAGTCAGTGACGATCTTGCCGTGGTCCTGGGGCAGGATCGGCGCGGTGCCGCCGGCGACCTTGCCCATCGAGATGTAGAACATGACCACCGCGCTTTGGAAGACCGAGAGCCCGATGATCTTCTTGACCAGGTTGCTGCGGGCGATCACCACGTAGAGGCCGGCCATCATCAAGACGATGACCGCCCAGTAATTGAACAGGCCGAGGTCGAACATGGGCGTTGGCATCACCGCGGGTGGCGTTCGGTCGGGTGACGTGCCGCGAACAGGAAGTAGAGGACGATCATCACCGCGGTCACGGTGATGCCGACGCCGAGCTCGACCAGCAGGATGCCGTAGTGCTGGCCGTGAACCGGATCGTGGGCCAGGACGTCGTAGTCGAGAAAGTTGCCACCCAGGAAAATTGAGGCCAACCCTACCGAGCCGTAGAGCAGGACTCCTCCCGCCACCAGCGCCTCGATCTTCCGCCGCTGGAAGACTTCAATCGACCGGCGCATGCCGAAGACCAGGGAGTAGAGAATGACCGCGGCCGCGAAGATTACTCCCGCCTGGAATCCGCCGCCCGGGCCGTAGTCGCCGTGGAACTGGACATAGAGCGCGAACATCATCAGAAAAGCGATCAGGACTTTGAGGCTGACCCTCAGGACGATGTCGTCGCGCAGGTGCCGGCCTTCAATGTCTTGACGATGGGGCCCGCCGAGCAGCAGCAAGACGCCGACCGCGGCGGTGAAGACCACCGTCGTTTCGCCGAAGGTGTCGTAGCCGCGATAGGACGCGAGCACCGCGGTGACGATGTTGGGTATGCCGATCTCTTTGGGGGATTCGTTGAGAAAACGCGGCTCCATGTACTGATGGATCGGCGCCTGCGGATCGCCGAAGCGCGGCATGTCGAAAGTGCCGTAGACCAGGACGCCGCCGACCGCCAGGACCGCCAGCAGCGGAAGAATCGCCGGGCGGTTGTGGCGCGGCTCGGCCCTCGTGCTGGTCAAAGCCAGGGTGCGCAACATGAGAACGGTCGAGACGCCGGCGCCGACCGCCGCCTCGGTGAACGCGACGTCGACGGCGTCCAGCACGGTGAAGAGCGCGGCCGAGATCAGACTGAAAAAGCCCATCAGCATCACCGCGGCGAAAAGATCGCGCAGGCTGAAGATGGCGAAAGTGATCGCCATCAGGAAGATCAGCATGATGATGTCAATCAGATCGATCATCGTTCTTCACGTCTTTTGCCAGCACCGGCTTCAAGCCCAGGCGGTAGGCCGACTTGGCCAGGGCGTGGACGGTCACCGGCCCGGTCAACATCATGAAAACGAGCACCAGGAACAGCTTGACCGTCACCAGCGACAGGCCGGCCTGGAAGGCCAGACCGAGCAGGATCAGCCCGGCCCCGAGCGTGTCGGTGATTCCGGCCCCGTGGATACGGCTGAAGTAGTCCGGCAGCCGCAGGACCGCCAGGCTCGAAACCAGGATGAAGAAGGAGCCGCCGAGCAGGCAGATCCAGCTTCCCCAGTAGAGCACCGTGTCGATCAAGCGCTTTCTCCCCCGCGGGTGGGACGCTGACCCAGGCTCGTCTCCGAGTCGAAGCGGCAGAATTTCATCACCGCGATGGTGCTGATGAAGTTCATCATCGCGTAGACCAGGGCGAGATCGAGAAACTCGGGACGACCGGTGAGGAAATTGAGCACCGCGATCAGCAGGACCGTCTTGGTGCCAAAAGCGTTGAGCGCCAGGATTCGGTCATAGACCGTCGGGCCCTGGGTGCCCCGAATCATCAGCAGGGCCATGCTGATGAGAATCGCCGTCATCGCCGCGGCGAACATCAGGCCGATCCCTCCATGCGCGTGACCTGTTCGTCCATCTCGCCGCGGCGCAGCTCTTCCGCCGATTCGGCAGAGACGGCGTGAACCAAGAACGTGCCGTCGCTCTCGGCTTCGATGGTCACCGTCGACGGCGTCAGGGTGATCGAATTGGCGTAGGTGACGCGGCCGACATCGGTGTGCTGAGAACCCTGAAGCTCGACGAGCTCAGGGGCGATCGGCAGCTTCGGGTTGAGCACCCGGGCGGCCAGTTCGAGGTTGGACTTGACGACCGCGACCGCCAACCAGAGCAGGTAGCGCAAGGCCCTCGGGGCCAGATGCAATGGAAAGCCCTCTTCGTCGATGATCTGCATCTGATGCGCGAGCAGCACGACCAGCGCACACGATGCCAGCCCAAAGCTGATCAGCAACGGCGTATAGTGGCCCGATAGCAGCAGCCAGGTGCCGAACAGCAGGACGAAAAGGCCCGCCGTCGTCCTCAAACGGCGGCCTCCGCCAGCCATACCGTGGCTGTCTGAAGCGTTGGCTTCTTCACGCTCGGTCTCCAATCGCGGTCGAAGGTTTGCGCAGGATATCAAAGAATCCGCGTGATGCGATCAGACGGGATCGAACCTGGCAGTTCAGCGGTTCTTGATCGTGCCTCGCAGGGACTCCCCGCCCTGATCCCAGTGCGAGTAGGTGGGCGTGATGATGTACTTGAACAGGCTGGCGACCGGTTCACCCGAGTCGCGGGCCGGCTCCAGGCGAGGCATGGTGCGCAGGGCCTCGAGTAGACCGTAAACCACGACCGGATGCTGATAAGCCAGGATCACCGGGTGGTGGGGCCGGCCGTGGCGGTCGACGATCAGCTCGATGTGCACGTCCCCGGGGCGCGCGTCCTGGGCTCCCTGGTTGTAGGGCACTTCCGGCGCCCAGCCCGGGTCCTTCGCCGCGTGGACGAATCGGCCCGCGATCGGCTCGACCACCTGATAGCTCGGCGGTGCCGTGCCTCCGTCACGTAACGGAAATTCTCGCAGCAGCTTGCCGGCGTCCCCATACGGGGAGAGGTCTTTCTGGCGGATCTTGCGATCGATGTTCTGCGCGATGTGCCAGTACCAGATGGCCTCGTCCTTCTGCCCCATATTGGCGCTGGCAACCGCCTGGTAGCAGGCCAGCTCGGCGAGAAGCTGTTTCAGACCACGGTCATGCCAGCCGCGGAAGAGGACCTCTTCCGCCAGCCTCCGGGCGATACGTTTGCCCGTTTTCCATTTGCCCTCGCGCAGCTTGGCGTCGGCCCTCTCCAGCCCATTTTGCCACTGGTAGGGACCGCGGACGGAGTCTTGAGCCGCGACCGCCGGCGCGAGCGTCAGGCTGAGCGCCAGGGTGATGAACATTGGGGCCATGAGGGTTGGAATCTTCATCGCCATCTATTTTACCCGCCTTCGACTGTGCCTGCCTTCCAGGCGGCGCGTAACAAATTGGCCGTCGCAGTCGTTGTCTCAACAAGAGGTACCGAATCGGGAGCAGACCGGCAAAGGTGCCGGCGCCTCCGCTCTTCAACACGAGGAACGCGCCATGCTCTCAGCTTTCTATCGCGAAGTCCGACACGCTCTCAGGACGATCGCCAGTACGCCCGGTCTTTCAGTCGTCGCCGTCCTGTCACTGGCACTGGGAATCGCCGCCAACACGTCGATCTTCAGTCTCGTCCACTCGTTCTTGCTGCGCCCCTTGCCCTATGCCGATGCCGATCGACTCGCGGTGGTGTGGGAAAGCCAGCGCAGTCGTCTCGAGGATCGGCAAGGCACGACACCCGGTAACTTCTTCGACTGGCGCGAGCAGGCCGGCTCGTTCGACGCGCTGATCGCCAGCGATTTCAGTACCGCGACACTCACCGGTTCGGGAAATCCCGAGCAGTTGACCGTCGCCCGGGTGAGCCCCGATTTCTTTTCCGTTCTCGGCTCCAAGCCGCTGCGCGGGCGTGGGTTTGGCGCTGACGAGGGAACGGCCGGCGAAGCGCCGGTGGCGGTGATCTCAGAGGCGTTGTGGCGCGGTCGATTGGGGGGTACAGAAGACATCTTGGGCACCGATCTGATGCTCGACGAAACCGGCCATGCCGTGGTTGGTGTGATGCCCGAGAATTTCGACTTCCTGCTCGGTACGGTGGATCTATGGATCGCCTCAGACTTCGAAGAGCTTCGCGATGAACGCACCGAGCGCTCGTTGGTGGTCGCCGGTCGGCTCAAGCCTGGAGTTTCATTCGATCAGGCGCAAGCCGAGATGAGCGCCATTGCCTCACGTCTCGAGACGCTCTATCCCGAGATCCAGGAAGGTTTCGGCGTCGAGGTGCAGGCGGTCGGTGATGTCTTTCCCGGCGCGACCGATACCCGGCTGGTGCAGATCCTGATGATGGTCGTCGGCATGGTTTTGCTGGTCGCGTGTGTCAACGTCGCCAGTCTGCTGCTCGCCAAGTCCGACGCGCGTCAGAAAGAGATGGCGGTGCGCACCGCCCTGGGGGCGGGGCGCGGGCGCCTGCTGCGCCAGCTGATGACCGAAAGCCTGGTGATGGCGTTGATGGCCGGCGCTCTCGGCGTCGGCTTTTCGGTGTGGGGGGTGTCGGGGATCACCAGCTCGATACCGGATCTGATTCCCAGTTTTCACATGCCGCGGCTCGACGCGCCGGTGATCGCGTTCAGCCTGGTGCTCTCGCTGCTGGCCGGGCTGACCTTCGGCATCAGCCCGGCGCTCCAGGCGGTACGCGGCAGTCTGCAGGTCCCACTGCTCGACAGCTGTCGCGGCGCCACCTCGAACCGCGAAAGAAAGCGTCTGCTGTCGAGCTTCGTGGTCGCCGAGTTCGCCCTCGCGCTCACCATTCTGATCGGCGCGGCGATTCTCACCGACTTGGTTCGCGCACGCCTCAACATCGAGCCGGGCTTTGACCCGGAAGGTCTGCTGACTCTGCAACTCCAGTTGCCGGAACACCGCTTTGCCGATGACGAGGCTGTCGTCGCTTTTGTCGACCGGCTGCAGCTGGGACTGGAGGGGGTCTCCGGGGCCGGGGCCCTGACCTTCGCCAGTGAGCTGCCGCGCACCCGCAATCTGCCTTTCACCGAGCTTTCGGTCGACGGCCGGCCGGCGGAGCAGGGGCAGGAACCACGGACCTCGTGGCTGGCCGTGCCGCCCGGCTATTTCGAGACGATGCGGATCGATCTCGAGGAAGGCCGCGGACCTATCGAGTCCGACGCCGCCGGTGCGGCCCCGGTGGTGGTGGTCAACCGGCGGCTGGTCGATCTCCACTTCTCCGACCGGGAAGCCGGCACCAGCCCGATCGGCCGTCGCCTGACGGTCGAGGGAACTTCCCGGGAGATCGTGGGCGTCGTCGCCAATGTCGCCCAGGAGCGCATGTCGGGAATCGAGCCGATCCCACCGGCGGTCTACTTTCCGCTTGCCCAGCACCCGGTGCGAAGCCTCTACGCCATCGTCAGGGCGTCTTCCGGCGATCCCTATCTGCTGGCCGAGCCGGTGCGTCAGGCGATCCGGAGGGTCGATTCCGAGCAGCCGATCAGCCAGCTGCAGACAATGGAAGAGCATATCGCGACCCAGATCGCGGGGCCGACGGTGATCGCTCGGGTGCTGTTCGGGGTCGGCTTGCTGGCCCTTGTACTCGCCGCGATGGGCACCTATGGCATCATGTCTTTCGCTGTCTCCCAGCAGACCGGAGAGATCGGTCTACGCATGGCGCTCGGCGCTCGCCCGGGGCAGATTCTGGCCCGCATCACCCGGCAGGGCGCCAGCCTGGCCGCGATCGGCTTGTTGCTCGGTATTCCGGCCTCAGCAGCGGTAGTCCAGCTGATCCAAGGCCTGAACGAGGCCTCCGCCAGCGATGGCCTCGATCCGATCGGCGGTGTTCCGCTTCAGCCGATCTTCGAAGTCGGGGGTGTGCTCGCTCTGGTCGGATTCATCGCCTGCTACCTGCCGGCGCGTCGGGCGACGCGTATCGATCCGGTGACGGCGTTGCAGAGCGACTGACGCCAGAGCGAGTCGTGTCAGGCTGCTGAGACGGCTGCCCGGCGCAGGCCGAGGAAGCCGCGCAACTGGAAGTAGGCGACGTCGGCGACCACCATCGCGACCGCGAACACGATCCAGCGTCCGGCACCGGTCAGCGGCGCGGCGGGCGTCAGCAGCAGGGCAGCGCTGCCGAGGACCCACAACACGTCCATGGCGATCACCGCCATCACCAGGGAGCGGACCCAGCCGCGGGAAAAGTCTTTGCGGGTGGCGAGCACGATCAACAGAGCCGAGAAGACTTCGAGATTGATGCCGAGGGCGAAGATCTCGACGCTGGCGAGACCCGTCAGCTGGGCGATCGAAGCGGAGGCCAGTACGCAGAGGGCGCCGCAGATGCCGGAGAAGATGGCGTTGGCGGTCAGGGCGCGGCGGAGGATGGTGGTGGGTGATGTCTTGCTCATGATCAACTCCTCAGAAGAGATTCGGTCTTCAGCGGGCCGCTACTGCGCGGCGTCATAGGGTCCATTTGCGACGACCGTGCCAGGGCGGAAAGAGCTTGAAATGGCGGGATCTGAGGCGTTCGCTCGGTGCCGGGCGTTGCGTTGCTGCAACGTCCGGTTGCAGCGTTGCAACATCATGATTCCCTCGGGCCGAGGTTGGACCTTGCCTTCGGGCCGAGGTTGGATCTTGCCTTCGGGCCGAGGTAGTACCTCCCACGGCCAGCGTCCAGAGGCTCGCGTCGGCGGTCCACGCTTTTAAGCAGAGCAGGGGCGCTGTGCTCGATTTGGACTCCGATACCCTCGCTACCCTGAGCCGCTTCCAGCTGGCCGCGGGAGGCCCTACCTCTCTGGTGTGCAAGTGCGCGGCACTACCGCGTTAACGCAGCTGGACGCCTTCGCTAAACTGAAGGGATGGCGCGGAGATTGCTCTAGCTCACGGCATGAATAAGAAGGACGCACTTTCGCTTGAGACGATGACCTGGTGGCGACGGCCGCGATGGCTTTATGCGATGGCGTCCTTCGCGCTCGGGGTGGTCTATACCGGATTGGCATTGCTCTTCGGTTTCGAGTTCCGTCTGGGCGACCGCGATGTCACGATTCTGGTCGGAACTCTGGTGGAGTTTTCCTTCGCGGTCTTCGGCTTCGTGATTGGCCTGAGCGTGGAAGCTCGGCGCCGGGAACGTGCGGCGGCGGAGCAGATTCAAAAGCAGCTGGAAGACTTGACCGCGGTGCGGGTGAAGCTCGCCCAGAAGGAGAAGCTGGCGTCGTTGGGCCAGCTTGCCGGAGCCGTGGCCCACGAGGTACGCAACCCGCTGGCGATCCTTCGTTCGCTGGTTCAGAATCTGGAAGAGACCCTGGATCCCGAGGCCGAGCAGGGGCGCGAGACCTGCGGCCTGTTGCTCGAAGAGATCGACCGGCTGGCTCACGTCACCTCGACTCTGGTCGGATTCGTCCGGCCACTCACCCTGGATCGCCGGCGGACGTCGGCGGCCGAAATCGTCAGGCGTGCGGATCTCCTGGGTCGACAGATGCTGAGTGACCGAGCGGTGCGTCTGAAGTTAGCGAAAGAGAACGGTGATACCGACGCGCCGCTCGAAGTCGATTCGGATCTGCTCTGCCAGGTACTCCTCGGGCTGCTCGAGAATGCAGCCGAGGCTTCACCTGAAGGTGAGGCCGTCGAGTTGGGCTGGAGCATCGCCGGGAGCGATGTCGACCTCATCGTCACCGATCACGGGGCGGGCATTCCGGAGGACCTACGCGACAAAGTCTTTGAGCCTTTCTTTACCACCCGTTCGGGGGGCAGCGGCCTGGGACTGGCGGTGGCGCGTCAGATCGTCGAAGCCCACGGCGGTGAAATCTCAGTGAGCTCCGCCGAGGATCGGGGCGCCCGGTTCCAGGTTCGTCTTCCGGCCGCGTCCTCCGTGGCTTTTGAAGCGACGGAGACCGCGGCGTGAAACCGCGGGTGCTGATCGTCGACGACGAGCCGCGCATGGGCGCGGCCCTGGCAACCGCACTCCGGCGCAGCGGCTACGTTTGCGAGGCGGTGACCTCGGGTGCCGACGCTCTGAAGCTAT
>JAAUXY010100882.1_pt1 | contig 18256 bp, 18 predicted proteins | sample 7278121 | NCBI WGS metagenome assembly JAAUXY01 (sample SAMN14350117, study PRJNA611818) | marine sediment metagenome | isolation source: surface marine sediment (1.8m) | place: French Polynesia: Moorea | collected 2018-08 | reverse complement strand
TGGCTAGACTACAGCAACCATGAAGATGTTCGAAGGTGAAGTCGTGTTTGAAGCCGCTCGATTTGGCTGTTGACGATTCGTACCTGAGCGGTGTCCTCTGCTCGCTCAGCCCGGTTCACGCAAGAAGAAATGAGCTGCGGTAAGATATTGGTCAGCGCCAATAAAATCATCTGAATGCGGTGCATCATGCGGCCGGAACGAACGCTGCTACCGAGAATCCGTAACCTGGATCTGAATCTGTTGAAGGTATTCAACGCGGTATACAACGAGAGAAACATCAGTCGCGCGGCACAGACGCTTTACGTATCACAGCCCGCAGTGAGTAACGCGTTACGTAGACTGCGTGAACTCTATGATGATCCGCCATTTACACGATCTGGCGACGGGATGATTCCGACACCGCGCGCGCAGGAATTGGCGGAACAGGTGAGCCTGTCGCCGACGCCGTGTCTGCGGCGGCTGCGCCGTCTCGAGCAAAGCGGCGTTGTGACCAGGTACACGGCGCTGCTGGATCGCGAGGCAATGGGGTCAGATATCTATGCGCTCGCCTTCGTTTCGCTGACGCGGAATTCGCGGGCGATCGCCGCGTCTTTCGAGAAAAAGACCAGCCGGATTCCAGAAGTGATGGAGGTCTGTGTGATCACGGGCGCGTACGACTACCTGCTAAGCATCGTGAGTCAGAGCTTGCAAGCCTATGAGAAGTTACTGAAAGAGAAAATCGCCAGTCAGGACGAAGTGGCAGGTATCGAGACTTCGATCGTGCTTAATCAGATCCTCTATCGTACGGAGCTGCCGTTGTCGGTCGGTCGCAGCTTGGGAGGGCGATCGCGCCAGGGCGGGTAGGTGGTCTGCGTCATGAATGGGCATGACTGGCGGCCTGGTTCCTTCCTTTCGGGTGGTCCGTATCCCTGGGGTACAATTTCTACCAACGAAGCTTGTGCGGATGCCGGAGTTCCAGCGGCGGCAACCGCCATGGCATCAGGTCAAGGGGACGGGTTCGATGTTGGATAGCGTGCTCGTCGAGATGCGTTTCACGCGGAATTTTCTTGCCGACTGGTTTGCCGGTAACTTACAGAGGCCGGAGGACCCCGCAGATTTCTACTTGAACCAGGTGCTGGCAAAGAATTTCAGTATCGTCAGGTCCAACGGCGTTCGTTTGAACCGTGAACAGGCTCTGGCCACCTTTTATGGGAAGCTGCACGGCTCGGATCCCACGGTATTGCGACACGACAACAACAACATCAATTCGCTGCTCGATACAGGTGAGGTCGCCGTGGTCGAATACGATGAAAGCCACGTATACGAGGGCCACACAGTCGTTAACGCGCTCACCGCGGTGTTCCTGAAGGACAGCGCCGCGCCCAACGGAGTGCGCTGGCTGCTCGTCCATGAAACATCCATGGCAGCCGACTAAGACCCGGGCCGTCTATTTCAGTGTTACGGACGAAACAAGAGAATCAGGTTAGAGGAAATATCATGAGCAAGAGCCGGGAAAAACCGATGACAGCGCGCCGTGTTGATGAATTGTTCCAGGAAGCGATGAATGAGGGTGATCTGGAGAAAGCCATGGCACTGTACGATGACAATGCCGTATTCGTCCAGGAGCCCGGTAAGCCGGCAATCAGCGGGTTGGACAACATTCGCGAGGTGATTCGGAATTTCCAATCGATCAAACCGGAACTCAAGGTCGAAGTGATGCAATTCGTTGAGGCAGGCGACGTCGCATTCTTTACACTCAAATGGGAAATAATGGGCACTTCAACGGAGGGCGATGAAATACACATGTCGTCCTACGACGGTAATGTCGTCAAGCGTCAGCCCGATGGATCATGGAAAACGATCATCGATAATCCCTTCCACGGGCACCACATTGGTCTCCTGGATTGATGTCACCAGGTGAGGTAGACGGGAAATCGATTGTCCGCAAGAGGACGTAGCATGAATTTTGCGCTACCCACAAAAGAACAATTGACGCAATATGCCAGGGCGCTCAACCTCCATCTGGAAAGCCAGGAAATCGATCTGCTCCACGAATACCTGGAACCCTTCGCCGAGGGTTACGCGAGCCTCGAGGCCAGTGAAAGGAAATACGCGCCAATTGATTGTGCCGACAGAATCTACCGCTTGCCCGCCGATGAGGAGAATTTGCTTGGTGCGTGGCGTGTCAAGACTTCCATAAAACGAAGAAACCATGGGTCCCTAGATGGTTCCACGGTAGTCATCAAAGACAATATATTGCTCAGAGGCGTGCCCATGAGCAATGGCGCAGCCGCCCTGGAAGGGTTGATACCCGAGTATGACGCGCACGTGGTTACGCGCATGTTGGACGCTGGCGCGGAAATCAAGGGCAAGTCAACCTGCGAGTACCTGTGCCTGTCAGGCGGCAGCGGCACCGCCAGCAGCGGCGTAGTGCAGAATCCCCGTCGGCCTGGGTATTCCACTGGAGGGTCGTCCTCAGGCAGCGCAGCTCTGGTTGTTGCGGGCGAGGTCGATATGGGGCTCGGCACCGACCAGGGCGGATCCGTGCGAATCCCGGCAAGCTGGACCGGGGCCTGTGGCATGAAAGGCACCCGCGGTCTCGTCTCCTATTCCGGGGCTGTGCCGATGGAGTCCTCGATAGACTACATCGGACCCATCACCAGGACGGTCAGGGACAATGCAAGATGTCTGGAGGTTATTGCCGGCGATGATCTTCCTCAAACGAGCCAGTCCGTTACCACCGGGAGCTACACTGCGGCGCTTGGAGAGCCAATAGACGGCATGAGAATCGCCGTCGTTCAAGAAGGGTTCCATCAAGCTTCGTCTGAAGCCGATGTCGATAGCTGTGTGATGGATGCGGCGGCTGATTTCAGAAGTCTTGGCGCATCGGTTGATGCGATATCCATCCCCGAGCACCTGGAGGGCATCGCCATGTGGTCGGCCATCGTGTCAGATGGATTTCACCAGACACTAAAGATGAGTGGTGTCGGATATAACTACGATGGCGTGTATTCTCAGAACTTCCGCCAGGCGATGGAGCGATTCGCTGAAGACCTCAGCGAGGCGCCGGTCAATGCCAAGTTGCTATTCCTGCTCGGCAAACACCTGGAAAAGTACAAGGGCCACTACTATGCGGTGGCCAAGAACCTGGCCCACCATTTGCGAGCTGCCTACGATAAAGCCTTCGAGCATTACGATTTGCTAGTAATGCCAACGACAGTACAGAAACCGCAACCGAACCCCATACCGGGGACGACCGACGCAACGGACATAATTGTGGCCCAGGCGTTCGGCAATATTCTTAACACCTGTCAGTTCAATGTATCGGGCCACCCCGCAATGTCGGTGCCGTGCGGCCTGCGGGATGGACTGCCTATTGGCATGATGCTGGTTGGCAGGTATTACGACGAGGCGGCAATCTACCGCGCAGCATACAGTTTCGAACAGTCAACACCCTGGGAAGGACGCTAGGCACCCGCTTGGATTGATCGCGCCTTGACTTCAATTCGGCAATAGGCATCACCCTTCGCCACACAGGCGGTCTCTTCTGAGTAGACTTCCGCCTGGGCGCCGAAAATCCCGGTACCAATTCCGATCACCACCCCTCGAAGCAGATGGCAGACGCCGCCCTCGGATGGACCATAGGCATCATCAAACGGTGAATCCTTCACTTCGACGATTATATCGCCGCTTTCGAGATCCAAGTGCTCGAGGCGAAGCCTGCCCCAGCCGAGTTCTCCGCCCATTTTGCACATAAACTCAACGATTTCCTGCGCGGTGTAATCGTACACATCTCTGTAGTGCCGCGAGGACTCGGCCCCTCCGACACGGCCGGCAGCCAGCATCATTTCAGCGCAGCGTTCCGGCCCGACTTCGGTCTCCAGGGCCTTTTGCCACGTGGCAATCACGTCGGGCCGAATGAACACATAGCGCACGCGCTTATGCGTGAGACGACCGGTTGTGAACTCCAATTCATTCAGGATCGAGTTATACATGGGACATCAGTGAGCTCAAAGGTCCCTGGACATGAAATACTTGAGGGCCTCGTTGCCGCCGCTGATGATCGGCAGCACCATTGCGTCGCGGACGTATTTTTCGGTTGGGTAGTCTTTCATGTATCCGGCTCCACCGAGTACCTGCAGGGCGTTGATCGTGACTCGCCGGGCCATTTCCGCGGGATAGACCTTGGCCATATTCGGTGGGATGGACCCTTCGGAACAGTGGTTGCTGCTCTGCCAGGCGACTCGGCGGACCAGGAGCCGCGCCATTTCGATATCTGCCCTCATGTCAACCAGCAGGTTGCCAATTGCCTGATAGCTCTTCAGCGATTCGCCCCAGACCTGTCGCTCCTTGGCATAGCCAAGGGCGACTTCGTATGCAGCTCGAGCGACTCCGACGGCCATGGCTCCGGTCCCCACACCATTCGAATCGTAGACTCGGCGAATGGCATCGAAGCCACCGCCTTCTTCGCCGAGCAGGTACTCCCGCGGCAATTTCACACTCTCGAAAATCAGCTCTCCATTCATGGAGGCCCGGTGACCCATTTTGTCTTCAATGCGCCCGATTGAAAATCCAGGTGTATCCGCCGGAAAGAAAAACACGGAACAGGATTCCGCATTGGGCTTCGTTATATCGGTACGGACAAGCACTCCGTAGAGTTTAGAGACGCTGGCGTTACTGGTGTATGTCTTTCGCCCGTTGATAATATAATGGTTGCCGTTCTTCACGGCGGTGGTGCGTGTACCGAGCTTGGGGTCCGGTCGAGGACAGAAGATCTCGGTACCGCCTGACGGCTCTGTCGCACCGAAGCCGATCAGATAGGCGCCCGACTGGTCATCGCATAGCGGGCGGAGCCATTTTTCGCGCTGCTGCTCGCTCCCGTTTTTCAAGATCATCTCGGTCAACGTGATCGTCGCGTGAAAGGCATTGGCCATGCCGATGTCACCAACCGCGAGTTCTTCCAGCAGGATCGCGTACTCAAGGGGCGTGCCCCCCATGCCACCATACTTTTCGGGAACCAGGATCGACTGAAATCCCAGTTCGAAACCCTTACGGATGACTTCCTTGGGGTAACTCTGGCGTGGATCGGCAATACGGTCCGTGCTGGCAGCAACCGGCATGATCTCGTTTTCGGCGAATCGCCTGGCAGTGTCTTGTAGCTGTAGCTGCTCCTCTGATAGTTCGAATTCAATCACGTTGGTGTGTCTCGCTTCCGTCAAGCCGAACAAAGCTCCTCAGCAGGCGCTGCAATCAGGTCGGCCTCCTGGAGTCGCTGTTCAATGAGTTGTTTTACGTAGCCGTCCAGGACTTCGAAAGGCGGCCTGACCGGACCACCTGGAAGCCCGAGCCGCTCCGCCCAGTACTTGAGGGCAGTGAGTGGGAATACGCCGCGTTCCATGAGGCTGGCAATTTGGGTTTCCCGGAACAGCACGCGAAGAGGTGCTAGCTCCAGGTACATCGCCATTCCGTCTTGCTGTTGCCCGGCTTTCAGAAGCTTAGTGTATTCGACCAGCCGAGGTTTGTCCGGGGTCTGAAACAGCGCTGGCGCGAAATTGCAAAACTGAAAGGCCGTGTCGGGCATATAGCGCAATTGATCAGGCCAGTAGTCCTCCATGGGATCACCGACAACAATCTTATCGCCGGCAAGATGATAGGTTCTCAGAGTTTGGTCCAGGCTGCCAATGCCCTGCTTAATGCCGCAAATATTCGGGATTCCTTCTGCGAGCTCATTGATAAACTGCGGAGACAGGAGATAGCCGGCAGGCGCAGTGTTATACAGGCAGATACCAATGTCGACTCGATCAGCAATGTATTTGTAGTAGCGATACACACCGTCCTGGGACGAAGAGTTCGAATATGGCGTTACATGCATAACGGCATCGACTCCAATTTCCTGGGCGTGCTGAACGAGCTCCAGTGCGTCAACAACTGAGGGATGGCTGGTATTGGCGATCAGCGGTACGCGGCCCCTGACCACCGATACGGCAGTCTCGTGAATTCTCTTGCGTTCCTCGACAGTAAATGTCAGCCACTCGCCGCACGCGCCATCACAGATGATGGAGTCGACCCCCATTTCAATCTGTTTTTCGATCCAGGGCGTGATTCCCTCGTAGTCGACGCTGTAGTCGGGGTTCAGGGGCTGAATGACTCCGCCGCCGATGCCGGGCAGGTTGGATCTTGCCCATGCTTTCGCTTCATGCTTGGTGTAGTTCATGCCATTCTCTCCGGCTGACTTGCGGCGATCGACGTCATGATGACTTTGCGAAATGATAATCGACGAACCAGTATACATCCGCAGTTCCAATTAGCGCTGGGCTATAATGCATTCGGGCTCGCCGAACGCTCTGACTCCTGATCGGCGATAAGGGTACAACAGACGTTTACGCGTACGATTCGCCGGTTACACGTAGTGCTCGAGTGGTACTTTCCCTGGTCCAATATTGACTTGATACTCCGGGTCGAGCTGATCATCTGGCTCGCCGTCGTGGCCGTTTCCTACGGGATCTTCTGGCGAGTGGTTGTTCGCAAACGCCCCTGGTTGATGCGTGGTCAGAAAAAGCGATGAACCCGGAGGCGGCACTGTTCATCGTCTTTCTCGGTACGAGCTTTCTGATCGGTGCGGTAGCTGCTCGATCCGTCAAGGGGGTGGCAGACTACTTCATTGCAGGAGCACGGATGCCGTGGTACTTCCTGACCGGCACTTTCGTCGCTTCCAACGTGAGCGCCGGTCTATTTCTCGGTGCCACCAATATGACTGCATTGCATGGATATGCCATGTGGTGTGCGTACGTCACTACGAGTATCGGCTTTCTGCTCAGCATCGCGGTGGTCGGTGTCCTGGTCAGGCGCCTGGCTTCACATTATGAGATCCTGGACTTCGCCGATATCCTGGCGACACGGTATTGCAGCCGCGGCAAGTCCGTGCGCGCCGTAACCACCCTGGTTCTACCCATCGTCTATGTGCCGATGCTGGCGGCCCAGTTCATGGGGCTGGCAACTATTGCGGCGAGCATCTTCGATGTCTCTTACCATGCCATGCTCACGGGCATCGTGATCCTTATCGTGGCTTACACCCTGCTTGGTGGAATGCTGGGCGTGGTCTGGACCGACGGCTTCCAGTTCATCGTGTTGGTGCTGGGCCTGGTGGTCGCCGTGCCCGTGGCGATGTCGGCTGCCGGGAACGGAGATCCGGCTGAAGGTTGGGCGCGATTGAATACCCTGGGCCCGGATCTGTTCAAGTGGTCGACCGAATCCTGGCCATGGTATCTGGTGCTCGGCCAGCTCACCTGGGCCTTTTCGATTCCGGTGCAGCCGCATTTGGTCACACGTTTTCTGACCGCGCGGGATGAGCGAACGATTCTCATTGCATTGCCGGTCTGCCTTTCCGCGGGTCTGGTGATATACGCGTCAACAGTCCTGGTGGGCCTGCTGGGTCGTTTGGCTGCACCTGAGCTGGACAGTGGTGCTTACTACTATATCGAGCTTGCGCGCGGGCAACTGGGCCCATGGCTGGGCGCGTTCGCACTGGCGGGTATTGCGGCGGCAGCGCTCTCGACTTGTTCGACAGCTCTCATTATCACAGGCCAGCAGCTGTCACGTGAGGTGTATCAGAAATGGTTGGTGCCCGCTGCCGATGAGCGTGAATCGGTTCTGGCTGCCCGACTCGCGGTGTTTGTGGTGGGCATGGTGGCCTATGGGATCGCCTATTTTCAGCTCCTCAACATTTTCTGGCTGGTCGTGCTGTCGGCGTCGCTGCTGGCATCCATCTGCTTCGTGCCCATCTTTGCCGGATTCTTCTCAAAAACTGCCAGTGCTCAGGGTGCGCTGGCTTCTATGCTTGCGGGTGGTGCCACTTCCCTGGTGGTATTTGCGGTCAACGAGGCGCTGGATGCGCACTATTTCGTCAGCGAGCTCTTCGCCGGGCTGCTGGCCAGTGGCTTGGCGATGTGGTTGGTGAGTCGTATGCGGCCGGCGCCTGCCGAGGAACGACAGGTGCTGCAGGCATTGTCGCTGGACTGAGTTATCTAACTGCTATCGTCAGCCTTGAGCAGGTCATCCAGCGCGCTGCGTACCTGGTTCAGCCACAAGTCCGCCACGGTCTGACCGGCCGGCAAATCGGTCCACGGCCGTCGATAGGCAATGCGTGCACGTGCCCTGCAACTCGCGAAAGCCGCGAAAATGGCCGCTCTTGACCGATCGCGGAGATTAGAATCGCCGTGAGGAAGCCATCTGGTTAGGTACCTGAGCCGTCATGCCACAAATCCTCTATTCGAACCCAAAGCCCGACGGTTCTGTCGACTATTGGTTGGTCGAGAATCTTTGGACGCTCGCCCAGGGGCTGCCAGTTGTTCGTCGGAAGATTGCTGATTTGCCGGGCTTCGACGAAGTGCAGTGGTTTGGCGGTCCCAAAGAGGTCCAGCCAACCTGTCGCGCGGTCACCGAACACGCACGCCAGATAATGATGGCAGACCTCAGCCATCCGTTGATTCTGTCCGCAGAAGGTGAGGTATGGGACGGTATGCACCGCGTAGCAAAGGCATACCTGGAGGGTATCGATGGACTTGACACTGTTCAGTTCCCCGAGAATCCGCCGCCCGATGGCACAATAGCTATGTCAGCCTGCGTAAACGCATTCGACATGTTGATGTGAAACCAGGTCGTACGGCCTTTATTGCAATCTGCAGGACTTCGCTGCTCCTTGATAGTCATTGTTACTTGGTAGCGACCTCACTTACTCAGTCGATCAGCAGCTAGAAACTGACCGTCAACATGTGGTCAACCTGTCGGCTGCAGAGGTTGAGAGCCTTGGAAATGCGGCAGATTCAAATCCCACCCTCTCCGCCAGTAATGGAAGCGGCCCCCCAAAGTGGGGGGCGCTTTCACTACCGATGATGGCATAGGGGTTCGAACCCACGATCAAACAATCGGGTTCGACAAATTCGCGGAGCGAATTTGGCGGCGCGTACTGCGCCCCGCATGGGTGAGCGGCCGTACCCGGGCGCGAATAGATCCCACCCTTTCCGGCACTTCTACCGGTGTGAAATCTCAATAGAAGCGTGACACATTCAGCGCTTTTCTAAAGGCCGGGTGGAGGGGACAGCAATGACGAAGGCCGATCGGTCGTGAATCGTCTCTGCCGAATCGCCGACGTCATACCTTGGGTGCGCCTTTTGGCGCCACGCGGTTCGCCGTGTATCGAAAAAGTCGAATGATTGGTCCCGAGAATACTGCTGTTACCGTCTCTTCAAGTCAGAGATGCTGAGCGTCCAGTCGCAGCTCGATACGCGAATCCAACCGCCTGTACTCATGGAAAGAGGCCTCGCATGGTCACCTTCAAACTGAACAACAATCCAGTCCAGGTCGATGTGGATGCGGGCACTCCGCTGCTGTGGGTATTGAGAGATTCACTGAAGAAGTTTGGTACCAAGTACGGCTGTGGCCGGGCCTTGTGCGGCGCGTGCACGGTGCACCTGGACGGCGCGCCCGTCCGTGCGTGTGTTGTGCCGATCGAAGCCGTGGCCGATCGCAAGGTGACCACGATCGAAGGGTTGGGCGAAGGCGGCCAACATCCACTCCAAGCTGCCTGGATTGCTGCGGACGTCCCGCAGTGCGGGTATTGCCAGTCCGGCCAGATCATGAGCGCGGCGGCGCTGCTGGCGTCTAACCCGGATCCGAGAGACCCGGAAATTGACGTCGCGATGCGCGGCAACATCTGCCGATGCGGCACCTACGACAGGATACGGCGGGCAATCAAAGATGCCGGCCAGCGAATGCGTGCCGGCCGGTCCGGCCAGGCCACGGCCGCAGACCCGCGGAAGTCACGGGCATGACGCTGAACCGGCGACAGTTTCTGCGGTCGAGTGGGGCGGTCGCACTTACGGTCGCCATTGCTGCTCCATGGCGGGCCGGTAACGCGTCGACCTCAGCGACTGCTAACGCTTACCTGCGCTTCGACGCCAGCAACCGAATCACCGCCATCTTGCCCACCAGTGAGATGGGGCAGGGCACCCACACGGGGCAATTGATGATTTTGGGCGAGGAGTTGGGTGTGGAGCCATCATCCATCGCGGTCGAATTGCCAATCCGCCCATCGGAACCATACCGTTTGTTCTTCGGCCAGATGCGGAGTGTCGGTTCGTATGGTATTCGCGCCTGGCACGATCCGCTGCGCAAAGCCGCCGCTCAAGCACGCAGCGTGTTGCTGCTGGCTGCCAGCGACCGCTGGAACGTGCCCTTGCAGGAGCTCGACGCGGTCGATGGTCATGTCGTGCATGCGTCGACGAACCGGCGCCTGGCCTTCGGTGAGCTTGTTGAGGCCGCGCTAGCGCTACCGCTGCCTGCCGATCCGCCACTGCGCCCGGCGTCTGAGCGTCGCGTGACCGGACGCGCCCTGCGCCGTGTGGATACACCAGCGAAGGTCGACGGCACCGCCGTATTCGGAACGGATGTCGACGTGCCTGAAATGCTGCACGGTGCGGTGCGGATGAATCCAGTGTTTGGCGGCGCGGTCAGCCGCTATGACGTCGACAGCGTCGCCGATTTACCTGGCGTCGAGCAGGTTGTCCCGGTGCCAAACGGTGTCGTCGTCGTAGCCGACACCTGGTGGAGAGCGAAACAAGCGGCGGATGCACTGGATATAGAGTTCGGTGAAACGCCGAACGATGCCTTGGACTCCACCAGACTGAGCGATGCCATGCGAGAAGGCTTTGACGGCGAAGTTCCAGCCGTCATTCGCCGTGGCGACGCGGAGTCGGGTCTTCAAGACGCGTCGCGGAAGATCGAGGCGACCTACGAGGTGCCATTTCTCACCCACATCTGCATGGAGCCGATTGTGTGCACGGCGCACACGCGTAAGGATCATGTTGAGCTCTGGATGCCAACCCAGGGCCAAGACATTATTCGCATGACGGTCGAGCGTGTGCTTGGATTCGGCAACGAGCAGATGACGTTGCACACGACTTACCTGGGCGGTGGTTTTGGTCGAAAAACCCATGGTGAAATCGCTGAACAAGCGATGCTGGCGAGCCGGGCCGTTGGTCGTCCTGTAAAAGTGATGTGGTCGCGGGAGGACGACATTCAACAAGGCTACTACCGGCCGATTATGATGGCCCGGCTGCGGGCAAGCCTCAACCAGCAAGGTCGCATCACGGCCATGCATGCGCAGCTGTCGGGTCCGCAGATGGGCCAAACGTTTGAGCACATCACGGTTCAGAACAACAACGACATGTTCTCCGTCGCTAGCCTGATTGACCAACCCTACACGGAGAACTTCGCGCTGGATCACCGACATCTCGATGTGCCGATGCCCCTTTCCCCATGGCGTGCGGTTTCAAGCTCGCAAAACGGCTACTTTCTGGAAGCGTTTCTCGACGAATTGGCGCATGCGGCCAACCAGGATCCGGTCGCATTTCGTCGCGCGCACTATGCCAATCACCCGCGCCATCTTGCCGTACTGAATCGAGTAGCCGAAATGGCCCGGTGGGACCGGCCCGCGCCAGCGGGCCGATATCGGGGAGTTGCGGTGGTGGCGAGCTACGGTAGCGTCGTCGCGCAAGTCGTGACCTTGCGTATGGTCGCTGACCAACCGACCGTGGAACAGGTCCACGTAGCGATCGACTGTGGCCGTGCGATCAACCCGGATTCGGTCGAGGCCCAGATGAGAGGTTCAGTGATCGAAGGCCTGGCAGTGGCGTTGCGGCACGAAGTTCCCATCGCCGACGGACGGGCGCAGCGCTCCAATTTCCACGACTATGCGCCACTGCGCATCGACGAGCTCCCGGAGATCGAGGTAGGCATCGTGGACACCGGTGCGCCGCTCGGGGGTGTTGGCGAGCCGGGCATACCGCCGGTGGCTCCGGCACTTGTCAACGCCATTTTTCAAGCTACCGGTGAGAGGATTCGCCGGCTGCCGTTGTCCCGGGCTAGGGGCTGATAAACCGCACAATCAAGTCAATGGACCGGGGGTTCGTCCAATCATCATTGAACGCGTGCAGCGATTCGGCGGGCTTTTGACCGGTCAACTTACGGTCAACAAATCACCGGAATGCACTGGGTAGTCTGGCGATGTGGTAGGTTCGAATCCCACCCTCTCCGCCAGATTTAAGTAGATCCCTGTCATGGGATTCGAACCCTCGCTTCCTATCCCGTGTCACGCGTGTGTTGATCGATGTCGCGATAGATCTTCCATCCGGCATCGGTGCGACGAAATACGACAAAAGAGCGCACCGCGTCCTGGAACGCTTCACCCGTGTCCCGGTTAGTGCCGTCGATCCAGACGAGGCTGACGTCGATGATCAGGTCACCGTGAAAGAGGTATTCCTCGTGCTGGGTCGTCACGTCGAAGTCGTATTGGCCCAGCCGGGGCTCGAAATAGCTGCGGATCGCATCCGTACCCCGAACTGCATGCTTTTCGTTGATATAAAGCGTTGCGTCCGGAACATAGAGTTCGAGCAGGTTGTCGATGTTGCCAGACTGATAGGCCGCGAGCCACGCGTTTGTGATATCGCGGATCGCCTGGACATCTTTCATTCGCTCCTGAGGGATGTCCGATTCAGTCGCGAGCCCGGGAGCGGCTAGCAGCAATAGTGATAACAGCAGGATGCGAATCCTCATATCGACTCCACATAACTATTTCGATTGGCTCAGGGTCGCCTGAACCTTAGCATCCGGTTACGCTGGTCCTCCATGTAAAGACAACGCGCGGCAATTACGTTGCAGCTTCTGCTCCCGATTATGGCGGCTACTTTCGCGGTGGCCATGATGACTTTGCCGATGCTCGGGGCCGGCTGGTTCTGGGATCTCGGCAATGCGATCGGTTTCGCCGCCCTCGCCGGACTGTTTTATTCATCGGTCGTTAGTTCGCGCCCGCTTGCGGTGCCAGCGCATCAGTTGCTTGGTTTCACCGTGCTGGCCATAACGGCGCTCCATGCCGGCTGGTTTCTGGTGGGTGATGCCGCGGTCGTGACCTACCTGAAAACGGACGGGCCCCTTTATATGTGGGCTGGTCTCGGCGGCGTGCTGTTGCTGATCGCGTTAACGCTGCACGGACTACCGGAATACCGTCGCAAGCTGCACGGGAGTCACCGCAGTTTTGGAACGTGGCATGCCTGGCTGGCCACCGCTGTGGTGGCGTTGACCGTCTGGCACGTGATTGGCAGCGGGCACTATTTGTCGCAGTGGTATCAGGGTGCCGTGTTGTTACTGATCGCGACCTATGCGTGCTTCGGGCGGCGTTTGGCGGTGGGGTCCGGCGCCGTGAGCCGGTCGACGACCGGGCAATTTATTCTGATGAGCGCGGTGGCGAGCCTCGTATTCGCATTGATCAGGAACCTACCCGAATGAAATGGGCGACGTTTGCGATTCTCGTAGCCGTCGTGCTGCTAGTCTGGCAGGGGACGCCCGCGCCTGTGGCGAAACCAGACATCGACCATCACTGGGGCAGCCCGCAGCCGATCCTGCCGATGACCTTCGCGCATGCCGATCACGGCGCCGAAAACTGCACCACTTGCCATCACGACTACATAGATGACACGGGTCCCGGAACCTGCATGAATTGTCATGTGACCGACGCGGAAGTGAGCCCGCTGTTGCGTGAACAGTTCCATGACCTGTGCATGGGGTGCCATGTCGAGACGCGGGGCGAGGGCGAGGTCGCCGGTCCGCCACGACGTTGCATTGATTGCCATCTGGGTGACGACTTGCCGTAGTGCTGATCAGATCGCTGTCGCCAGATGTAGGTCCTGCAGGTCGAGCTGCGGTAACCGGCGCCGGTCGACCCAATTGACAATCGTCGTCATGGCCTCGCGCTCCGGCCGCACCCGGTGCGGCGCCAGGTCGAAGATCCCGAGCCCGCGCGCGGCGGCCTGCACGAACGACTGACTGTCGCGCAACGTGGCCACCACCGGAATTTCCAGGCGCGCGAGGAACCGCGACAACATGACATAGCTGTTCGTATTCCGGCGCACGCGATTTGCCACGATGCCAAGCTGACTTTCATTCGCATCGAACTGCACATCCAACAAGAGCCGGTGGATAAAACGCGTCGTCGAGTACATGTCGATTTCAGAAGGCAGCACCGGGATCAGGATGCTGTCGGCATCGTGCACATGCAGGTAAAGCTCATGCAGGCTGAGTCCCGCCGGCAGATCTGCAATGACCAGGTTGGATTGAGGGTCGACCAGGCGGTTGGCCTCCCGCGGCGATGTGGCTTCGTCCACGGACACACCGACGATCTCATGACGGCTGACGGGTCGTTTCTCCAACCAGCGCATCGCGAACCCATTGGGGTCGTGATCCAGCAGGGTTGGCGGGGGTCCGGCGGTGGCGAAGGCACTGGCGAGGTTGGTCGCCAGCGTGGTCTTGCCGCAGCCGCCCTTCGTGTGCAGGACGGCGACCTTGTGGAAACGGGCTTCCCTACGCATACGCAAGCCACTCCTTGCTGCCTACGCGCCAAACCGTCTTCTCCAAGCGTCCAATTGCGACTGCTATCAGCGGTTTACGGGCTGTTCCTGAATTACCGCGGAATCATTGCGCTTTGACTGAGGCTTGTCAATGGAGTTGGAAGTGGCCCTCCATGGCCGCGATGAAACCCTCGAATGCGGCGTAGTTTTCGGCGATGAACTCAACCTGCAGGCCGCGCTGCGCGGCACCATTCGCGGTGACGGGCCCGTAGCAGGCGATCGTGAGATCGTCGAGAACCCGACGGTCGTCACCGAGCAGGGAGAGCAGGGCATCGATCTCGGCCACGCTGGTGAAGGCGATCAGGTCGAGCTTCCCGTCGAGGATCATCCGGAGTTCGGTGTCGAGCCCTGCAGTCACCCGGCGTGTGGCGTAAGCGGGAACTCGCTCGGGTTTCATGCCGATGCCCTGAAGCAGGGCGACGTAGTCCGGGATCACCGACGGCTCTGCCATGCCGATGACTTCCGGGACTGGCAGCAGGATACTGGCGTTGGTTTCGCCGCGCCGGTGGAGTTCTTCCACGACGCCGCGTGTGCTGGCGGCGCTCGGCAGCAGGTCGACGGCAACACCCATTTCCTCCAGTGCGCCGGCGTCGTTGCCGAGTGCACTGACCCGCGTCTGCGACAGCACCTGAGTGTCGAGTCCCAACGCATCGAGGCGGTCGAAGAACGCTTCTATACCATTGCGGCTGGTAAACGATATCCAGTCATAGCCGGACAGACTGCGAATTGCGGTGTCCAACTGCGAGTAGTCCTGCAATGGTTCGATCGCGATCGTCGGCATCCATACCGGCAACGCACCGTGGCGCACGAGCAGACCCGCGAGTTTTGATGCGTAGTTTCGCGGCGCGCAGAACAGTACGCGTTTGCCATGGAGCGGCAGGTCTGCCGACGCAATCAGCGTTCTGTCTCTTGGCATCGGCCGATAGCTCCCTGGACCTTTCGGCAATGAGTCCGGCAACTACTATAATTGACCCGGAGTCTCGATACGCGGGGTGCAGCGGTGGAATATGACCTGATCATCGTCGGTGCGGGCCCGGGCGGCTGCATGGCGGCGCGTAAAGCCGCGCGCGACGGCCTCAATGTATTGATTATCGAAAAACGGAAAGAGGCGGGCATGGTGACCCGCTTCTGCAGTCGCCTGTTGCGCCTCGGTGAGGGCGGATTCGCGTCGGACAAGGTCATCACCGACGTCGACATGGACAAGGCTACCTGTACGATCGAGGTCGGCGCCCCTGGCAAGCATTTTGTGCACATGCATGGCGTGCCACCGGAAGCGTCCTTTGCCTACACCGGTGAGCTGGATCCCTGCTTCAATGAATCCTGGCTGTCGCCGGCAGGCGTCAATCTGGATCGCGATGCCAATTGCCGCACGATCGACGGCTTCGTGATCGACAAGGAGGTCATGTTGCGGGGCATCCTCATGGAAGCGGCCGACGCCGGCTGCAAGATCCAGGGCGCGACCAAGTGTCTTGAAATCGAAGATACAGACGACGGCGTGCGCCTTAAGGTGAAATCCCCGGCGGGCACGGAAACCCTGCGCGCAAAGCGTGCGATCGTCGCGGACGGCTCGTTTTCTGCACTCGCGGAGCAATTGGGCTTCAACGAAGGACGCGGGCCCGGTCCCGGGCGATTGCGGTTCATGAGCTTTATCCTGGACCGCTGCAACATGCCGTACCGGGAAATGCGGCGCATGCACTGTGCGCAACCCTCGGTGCACAGGGGATTTCTGAATGTTGGTCCGTGGCCGCCGGGTCTCTGGGAGCTGAGCTGTTCAGCACCCGTGTCGAGCACGGTCAGGCTGCCGCAAATCATCGAGGAGTTCCTGACTAACTCAGCGTTCAGCTATATCTTCGAGGGCGCCAACATCCTCGACCGGCAAGGCTGCAGCATGGATCTGCGTCCGCCGGTGCGCGAAGCTGCGCGCGGCAACGTGATTTGTGTGGGTGATAATCTCGCGTATGCCGAAGTGGCGATCAAAGGTGCGATTGGCTGCGGTTTCAAGGCCGCGGAGGCGACGGCGCTGTCGCTCGACGGCAAGGACGGCAATGCAGCCTACAACGACTATTGGACGCACGCCTTCAACTTTTTCAGCCCCGAGTACAACAAGCGCGCCGTGCGGTTGCCGTCGATCCCTGCGGTGCTCGACGACGACGAGACGGATACGTTGTTCCGCTGGTTCGCGGATCAGGGCGTTTCCGGTCTGCCGCAGGACATCCTGCCGGACAACCGTGCGCAGCTCGCTGAGGACCTGCCGGAAATAACCGCCAAGCTGTTCTCCCGCGGCAAGCGCAAGGGCGCGCCGGCGGCCGCCTGATCGCCGCTTGCGGGTCACGCGCTCCCCTCCGATCCCGACGAGACAATCGCGTTGCTTTGCAGCAGTTCCCTAGCTGTGAAGCGGTTCGCGGCGCGTTAACCAAATGCGGCGTAGCTTCGGGCGTCTGTGCCTCGAGGTGTCGCATCATGGTCAGATTCAATCGCCGGATCAGCAATTTCGTCATTTCCGCTTGTATCGCCGTCGCGCTTGCCAGCGCCGCGCCCGCCGCCGTTGCTGATGATGGCGCGACCGCGAACAACGGCTGGCCGCAATGGTTGGCGGATGCCATGGGTGAGGAGAACCTCCGGATCCGTATCAGGAAAGTCGTGCTCGAAGACGGCTTGATCAAGACCAGGATGGCCGGCAAGGCGGCGGGTAAACCACAGCAGATCGACGGCGGCTGGTACCTGCCGCGCGACATCGGGACCGGCGCACCGCTCGAGTGCTGGGCATTCACGGCCAGCGTCGATCCCGCGACGATTGCCAACACCATCGCTGAGCAGATCTTGTCGGCCAGTCAGCAGGCCAACGGACCGCTGGTCGATCGCAGCCTGTATTTTGTTGATGCCGGTGCCATCGACGGGGCTCCCTTTCTCGCGCTGGAGTGGATCTACTCGGTCGGCGAAGAGCCTGAGGTCCGTGTCGGTCTGGCCAAGGTCAGGGTCGCGGTGAAGGATGAATTCAGCTTTGCCTGCGCGCACAACTTCGTTGGCTACCGCGAAACTTTCGCGCTCGCGTTCGAACACTTCGTGCGTGAAGCCAAGGTCAAGAGCAGCGAACCAGCGCCCTATTATCAGGAGATCTTCGTACAACGCCTCGGCGAACAGCCGATCGGTGTATCGCTGTCTACGTTCACGCTCGATGAAGACGGTGACACGCGCATCGAAATGATGGAGACCTCGCTCATTCCGGTGGATGGCGCCACGCTCGCCACGTCGGATACGTGGTTCTTCGGCTGGTCGAGTCCAGATGGCCGTTTGATCAATCAGCGGGTGGCCAAATCGGAAAATGGGGAGTTGACGATGAACCTGGCGCTCGATCCGCTCGACGCCGGGCTCTGGGGCGTTTCCGGCACCTTCCAGGGTAAGGAGATCGCACACGAGATTGTGCATGACAGCGCGCCCATGTCGGAGCTTGGCCAGATGCTGGCCGTGCAGGATTTGTTGGCGGACGGCGACCGGGTATCGACCAGTGTCCCCGTATGGATGCCAGCTGCTGATCCGACCGGTTTCATCGAGGCCGAGGTCGCACTTGAACCCGAGGGGCGGGAGGACGGACTCGGTCGGCTGACGATGGGGCCGTTGTCGATCGATGCCCGATTCGATCCATCCGGCTCGCTGATGGCCGGCACGCTGCAGGCGGGTGCGGCGCAGCTGGTGCTGGAACGAGTCTGGGTCAACGGCACACTGCCATAGGCTGAAATGCGCAGGACGCTCTCGCTGCTCGCTGCCGCCGCGACGCTCTGGGTCGCAACGCCGGCCTCGGCGGCAAGAGATGACCCCGG
>JAAUXY010093414.1_pt1 | contig 18256 bp, 15 predicted proteins | sample 7278121 | NCBI WGS metagenome assembly JAAUXY01 (sample SAMN14350117, study PRJNA611818) | marine sediment metagenome | isolation source: surface marine sediment (1.8m) | place: French Polynesia: Moorea | collected 2018-08 | reverse complement strand
TGGATACGGACAGCCCGCGTTTCCGTGCTGGCCTGGAGCGGCTGCGTGAAATCAACGTGGAGATCCTGGCACTGAAGCAGCGTGGTGGCCTGGGTGCCCGCATCAAGCGTCTCGGCTTGTCGGCGGCGGCTGGCCTGACGTTCCTTAAGCTCTATCTACATCCGACCAAGCCCAACGCTATTCCAGAGGAGCCTCGGCTCGCGCCTGTCTGGTAGCCCTCAGGCCCGTTATAACGGAGTGCCTGATTAGCGCTCCATAGTTCGGGCGCGAACTGGGTATACGCCTGCCCGGACACGCTAAAAGCATGACGTCCATGTCTCGCTCGGCAACGGCCATCCTGCGATCTCAACTGGTCCTTGCAACAGTAGCTTGCAATACATCGGCGGGCGTTGCCCACCCCAGGGTTTTGCGAGGACGCCGATTCAGCCGATCAGCAATCTCATCCAGGTAGACCTGTGAGTGCACGGATAAGTCCGTCCCCTTCGGGAAATACTGCCTCAACAACCCGTTCGTGTTCTCGTTCGAGCCGCGCTGCCATGGGCTGTAGGGATCGCAGAAGTACACCTGCACATCGGTCTCCAGCGTAAAACGCGCGTGTGACGCCATCTCAATGCCGCGATCCCAGGTCAGGGAGCGGCGTAGTTCGTCTGGCAGTCGCTTGATGTGCTCCGCCAGCACAGCGGCGACGTTGATACTGTTCTTGTCCTCGACCTTAATCAGCATGACGTAGCGCGAATGGCGCTCGACCAGGGTCGCTATCTGGGACTGCTTGCTGCCGCACAGCAGGTCACCCTCCCAGTGGCCAGGCACGGCGCGATCTGCTGCTTCTGCCGGGCGCTCGCTAATCGACAGCTCACCTGTAATTGAGCCACCGTGTTTGCCCCGAGCACCTGGCGGCCGCCGCCGCGGTCGCTGGGTGCGCAAGTGCGCTACCAGCTCCCGCTTCAAGGCCCCGCGAGCCTGGACGTACAATGTGCGATAGATCGTCTCGTGCGACACCCTCATACTCTCGTCGCCTGGGTAGGCTGTGACAAGTGCGGCGCTGATCTGCTCCGGCGACCATTGCTGCTCCAACCAGGCCGCGACCTGGTCACGTAGCCGCAGGTGGGTCGCCAGGAGGCACGGCTTCGGTCGTCGAGCCCGCGCCCATGCCTGAGTATCAGCCCGCAGTGCGCGATACGCATGTATACCACCGTTACGACGCACTTCACGGCTGATACTGGAGGGCTCGCGGCCCAACTTACGGGCAATCGCCCGGAACGAGAGTCCGGCGCTAAGCCCCCGGGAGATCTCTTCGCGCTCGGCCAGGCTCAGCGAACGCGCTGATCGCTTGCGCGATGCTGGCAGGATGCCCCCGGTCCGGTCGAGCTCGCGAGCCACTGTATGATCGGCACGCCCCAGGAGATTGGCGATGTCTCTCATGTGGTCGCCCTGTTGCCAGCGCTCCCAGATACGCGTCCGCTCTGACGCCGTCAGGCCCCACGGTCTCTTGCTCATGACAAATCCTCCCTCAAAAGAGTCAGTGTTGCAGAGACCAGTTGAAACCGCCGGATGGCCGGCGCCGAGCGAGCCATGGACGGCAAGCTTTTAGCGTGTCCGAGGAGGGGGGTAGACCCAGTTCGCGCCCGTCCTACAGAGCACTTGTCCGGGACTAAGCCAGTGCCGAGCGAGGCATGGACGGCATGCTTTTAGCATGTCCCGGAAGGGCCCCGGGTGCTGCACGCGCGTCATGGTGGCATGGAGAACAGATGATGTTGCCCTGCTACTATGCGCGCATGCCTGCCGCTTCACTGCCGAGTGCCGAGATCGAAACTTACCTGGATGCCCTGTGGATGGAGAAGGGCCTGTCGGAGAACACACTGGCGGCTTACCGGCGCGACCTGGTTCACTACCGGGAGTGGTTGGACAAGCGCCAGCAGCCTCTGCTCGCTTCCAGTGCTGGTGACTTGCAGGCCTACCTGGCCTGGCGTTCACAGCAGCAGCGTTCGCCGCGATCGACCGCGCGCTTCCTGTCCTGCGTGAGAGGGTTTTTTCGCTACCAGGTGCGGGAAGGGCGCATAGAGGTGGATCCCAGCCTCGACGTTGAGAGTCCCAAGCTGGGGCGGCCCCTGCCCAAGTCACTCAGCGAAGCCGAGGTCGAGGCCCTGCTGGCAGCGCCGGACCTGGAACAGGCCCTGGAGTTTCGCGATCGCACCATGCTCGAGCTGCTGTATGCCTGCGGTCTCCGGGTCAGTGAACTGGTGGGGATGCAGGTGTCCCAGCTGGGGATGAACCAGGGCGTGGTGCGCATTATCGGCAAGGGCGGCAAGGAGCGGCTGGTGCCGGTGGGCGAGGAAGCGCTGGGCTGGCTGCAGCGTTACCTTAATGGCGCCCGGCGCGAGCTACTCGACAACTGCCCCAGCGAGGCGCTGTTTCCGAGTCGGCGCGGCACCCAGATGACCCGCCAGGCTTTCTGGTACCGCATTAAGCAGTATGCAACGCGGGCGGGCATCCGTTCACCGCTGTCGCCGCACACCCTGCGACACGCCTTTGCCACCCACTTGCTGAATCACGGTGCCGACCTGCGCGTGGTGCAGCTTTTATTGGGTCACAGCGACCTCACCACCACCCAGATCTACACCCACGTGGCGCGCCAGCGCATGAAGGACCTGCATGCCCAGCATCACCCACGCGGCTGAATGCGATGCAAGACAGGGTATAATGGCGCGCATGTGGCGATGGAACTCCTGACCGTGTCGGTGTTCCAAGCCCCGGAATTTGAATTTGTGGAGAAGTAACATGTCGTCAACCCGGTCCCGCGGCGCCCTGCGTGGAATCCTGCTGTGTCTGGCAGCCCCCTTTCTGTTGCTGGGCGCACCGGCTATCGCCCAGGATTCCCCGGAAGCCATCATTGCGGCCAAGTTTTCCAAGGCCCGCCCCGACCTGGAAGTCGAGTCGGTACGAGCCAGTGTGGCCACCGGTCTTTATGAGGTAAACATCAAGGGCGGCCTGACTGTGTACAGCACGGCAGACGGCGACTTCTTCGTTCTCGGCGACCTGTTCGCCGTGGGCATCGATGGCCTGGTCAACGTTTCCGAGCAGCAGCGTGACCTGGAGCGCAAGGAAATGCTGGCTGCCGTGAAGCCTGACGACATGATCATCTTTGCTGCCGATGGTGAGCGCCGCGGCGTGGTAACGGTATTCACCGACGTCGACTGCTTCTACTGCCAGAAGCTGCACCAGGAAGTGCCAACCCTGAACAAAATGGGTGTCGAGGTGCGGTACCTGGCCTACCCGCGCGCCGGTGTGGGCAGCGAGTCCTTCCGTAAGATCGCCAGCGCCTGGTGCGCCGAGGATCCGCAGACCGCCATTACCAGTCTCAAAAACCGCCAGGAGATTCCCGAGAATGTCTGCCCGGGTAACCCGGTGGCAGACCAGTTCATGCTCGGCCAGCAGGCGGGCGTGCGTGGTACGCCGGCCCTGGTGCTGGAGAGCGGTCAGCTCGTGCCTGGCTATATGAGCGCCGAAGATTTGACCCAGCGCATGGGAATCAACTAGTCCCCGGACGGCCCAGCGGGCCGCGTTGACAGGGGCGGGCGGCGCCAGTAATGTGGCCCGCTTTGAGCATCCCGCCGTCGTGGTCGGCCTACCGTGGAACAACAATTCAAGCGCATTGAGCGCCTGCCCCCCTACGTTTTCAACATCATCGGTGACCTGAAGCAGCAGGCCCGGGCGGCAGGCGAAGATGTGATCGACTTCGGGATGGGCAACCCCGACCAGCCGACCCCGCAGCACATCGTCGACAAGCTGACCGAGACCGCTCAGCGCAAGGACACCCATCGCTACTCCCAGTCCAAGGGTATCCCGCGCCTGCGCCGCGCCATCTGCAACTGGTATCGCGAGCGCTACCAGGTAGAGCTCGACCCGGAGACCGAGTCGATTGTGACCCTGGGCTCCAAGGAAGGCCTCGCGCACCTGGCGCTGGCCACGACCGGGCCCGGTGACACTATCCTGGTCCCCAACCCGTCTTACCCAATCCATCCCTACGGTTTCGTGATAGCCGGCGCCGACATTCGCCATGTGCCCATGCGCGGTGACGGTACCTTTTTCCCGGAACTGGAGAATGCCATCCGCAATAGCTGGCCGACGCCGAAAATGCTGGTGCTGAATTTCCCCAGCAACCCCACCACCCACTGCGTGGAGCTCGATTTCTTCGAGAAGGTTGTGGCCATCGCCCGCGAGTACAAAATCTGGGTGGTGCAGGACCTGGCCTATGCTGACCTCTGTTTCGACGGTTATGTCGCGCCCTCGATCCTGCAGGTGCCGGGCGCCATGGATGTGGCCGTGGAGTTTTTCTCGCTGTCGAAGAGCTACAACATGCCCGGTTGGCGGGTGGGCTTCTGCTGCGGCAACCAGGAGTTGGTCGGCGCGCTGGCGCGCATGAAGTCCTACCTGGACTATGGCATGTTCACGCCGGTACAGGTGGCGGCGATCTCCGCGCTCGAAGGCGACCAGACCTGCGTTGCCGATATTCGCCAGCTGTACCAGGATCGGCGCGACGTGCTGTGTGCCGGCCTCAACGCCGCCGGCTGGCCGGTAGAGCCGCCGAAGGGCACCATGTTTGTCTGGGCACAGCTGCCGGAATGCTACCGGGAGATGGGCTCTATCGAATTCAGCAAGAAACTGCTGGTGGATGCCAAGGTCGCGGTATCACCCGGCGTCGGCTTTGGTGAGTACGGCGAGGGCTATGTGCGCTTCGGGCTCATAGAGAACGAGCACCGCACCCGCCAGGCAATAAGGAACATCAAGCGCATGATACGCAAGGACGGTTTCGCCGAATGAAAACGGTCAAGGTAGGCCTGTGCGGCCTGGGTACGGTGGGCAGCGGTACTTTCAAGCTGCTGGCTGCCAACGAGGCGGACATTGCCGATCGCGCCGGTTGCCACGTCAGTGTGGCCCGCGTCGGTGCCCGTCGCGACAAGCCTGACTGCCCCACCGGGAACATACCGGTCAGTCGCGACCTCATGGAAGTGGCGGCAGATCCCGAGATCGATATCCTGGTGGAATTGATCGGTGGCACCGACACGGCGCTGGAACTGGTGCGCGCTGCGATTGCCAATGGCAAGCACGTGGTTACCGCCAACAAGGCGCTCATCGCTGAGCACGGCAATGAGCTGTTTGCCGAGGCGGCCGAGGCGGGCGTATCCATCTGCTACGAAGCGGCAGTCGCCGGCGGTATCCCGATTATCAAGGCCCTGCGCGAGGGTCTGGCCGCCAACCGCATCCAGTGGCTGGCGGGCATTATCAATGGCACCGGCAATTTCATACTCAGCGAGATGCGCGACAAGGGTCGCGAGTTTGCCGATGTGCTGGCCGAAGCCCAGGCGCTGGGTTACGCCGAGGCCGATCCCACCTTTGACGTGGAGGGTATCGATGCGGCGCACAAGCTGGTGATTCTCGCCGCGATCGCCTTCGGGATGCCGCTGGAATTCGACAAAGTCTACACCGAGGGAATCTCAGGCATTGAAACCGTCGATGTGGACTATGCAGAGGAGCTCGGTTACCGCATCAAGCACCTGGGAATCGCGCGCCGGGCGCCACAGGGGATCGAGCTGCGCGTGCACCCGACCCTGGTACCCGAGAAGCGACTGCTGGCCAACGTCAACGGCGTCAAGAACGCGGTGCTGGTGGAAGGTGATGCCGTCGGGCCGACCCTGTACTACGGTGCCGGCGCCGGGGCCGAGCCGACCGCTTCAGCGGTGGTGGCTGATATCGTCGACCTGGCACGCAGCCTGGGGCTGGGGCAGCCGCCGGCCATGCCCGAGCTGGGCGTGCGCACCGAGGCCATAGCCCGCCAGCCCATTCTCGATATCGAAGACGTGGAAACGGCCTGGTACCTGCGCATGACTGCCGAGGACAAGCCCGGCGTAATGTCGGACGTGGCCAGCATCTGCAGTCACGCCGGTGTCAGCATCGAGGCGCTGATCCAGAAGGAGCCTGCCGAAGATGAAACGCGCGTGCCGGTGATCATCCTGACCAACTGCGTCCGCGAAGGTGAGCTGAACAAGGTCGCCAGTGAGATCGAGGCTCTCGATACCATTGCCGGCAGCATTACGCGCATTCGCGTTGAGTCCCTGGACGGGTAGGGTAGGCGCCGTATGAAATACATCAGTACCCGCGGCGACGCGCCGACACTCAACTTCGAGGAAGTGCTGCTGGCGGGCCTTGCCAGTGACGGCGGCCTGTACCTGCCCACCGAGTTGCCGAGCTTCAGCGAAGCCCAGCTCACTGCCATGCGCTCCATGAGCTACCCGGAGCTGGCCTTTGAAATCATGTTGCCCTTTGTCGAGGACAGCATACCCAGGGATGACTTCAAGGCCATCGTCGATGACTGTTACAGCGTATTCCGTCATGACGCAGTGGCGCCGCTGGTCCAGCTCGCCCCGAACCAGTGGGTACTTGAGCTGTTCCACGGCCCCACTTTGGCCTTCAAGGACTTTGCCCTGCAGCTGTTGGGTCGACTGCTGGATTATGTGCTGGAGCGCCAGCACCGCAAGGTGGTGATCATGGGGGCGACCTCCGGCGATACCGGCTCCGCTGCCATCGAGGGTTGCCGCCGCTGCAGCAATATCGACATCTATATCCTGCATCCCCACCAGCGCGTGTCCGAGGTGCAGCGCCGGCAGATGACCACCGTGCCCGGTGATCGAATCCACAACATTGCCCTCGAAGGGAACTTCGACGATTGCCAGGCGGCGGTGAAAGCCAGCTTTGGTGACCAGGGTTTCCTCCCGGAGGGGCGCAGCCTGGTGGCGGTCAACTCCATCAACTGGGCGCGCATCATGGCCCAGATCGTCTACTACGTTTACGCGGCGCTGGCCCTGGGCGGTCCCCAGCGGCCGGTGTCGTTCTCGGTGCCCACCGGGAACTTCGGCGATATCTTTGCAGGTTACCTGGCGCGCAACATGGGCCTGCCAGTGGAGCAGCTGGTTATCGCCACCAATCGCAACGACGTGCTGCACCGGCTGCTCACCACCGGCGCCTACGCGCGCACCGAGCTGCACCAGACCCTCAGCCCGAGCATGGACATTACCGTGTCCAGCAACTTCGAGCGGCTGATGTTCGATCTTTACGAGCGCGATGCAGCGGCGGTCGCCGACCTCATGCACCGCTTCAAGGACGGTGACATCCAGCTGTCTGAGGCGGCCATGGGCCGGCTGGGGTCGCTGTTCTCCAGCCAGTGCGTCAGCGACGAAGAGACCACCGCCGTGATTGGCGAGGTCTACCGTCGCAATGAATACCTGCTGGACCCGCACTCTGCGATCGGCTTCAAGGCCGCCATGGACTGCCGGCGCGATGCCGCCGTGCCCATGGTCACGCTGGCCACCGCCCACCCGGCCAAGTTTCCGGCCGCGGTGGCGACGGCAGGGGTAGGGGTGGAGCCGGCGTTGCCTGCGCATATGGCCGACCTGTTCGAGCGCGAGGAGCGCTTTGACGTGCTGCCCAACGAACTGGCCACGGTGCAGTCATTCATGGCGGAGCACCTGTCCGCCTGATCATGGCGCAGTCGATCCGGCGTCGACCCCAGGTTGGCACGCTCGAGGGCGAGCTGCACCCGGTTCTGGAACGGGTCTTCGCAGCGCGCGGCATCACCACCGCGGACCAGCTGACACATGGGCTCGATCGCCTGCTGCCACCGGCAGGATTTGCCGGTCTCGCGTCGGCGGCGGCACTGCTCGCCGACAGCCTCGAGAACCGCGAGAAAATCCTTATTGTCGGCGACTTCGACGCCGACGGTGCCACCAGCATCGCGGTGGGCATCAACCTGCTGCGCGCCATGGGTGCTACTGATGTCGACTACCTGGTGCCGAACCGGTTCGAATACGGCTACGGCCTGACTCCGGAAATTGTCGAACTGGCCAGGCAACGCACCCCGGATCTCATCATTACGGTCGATAACGGCATCTCCAGCCTCGAGGGCGTGGCCCGGGCGCGCGAACTTGGCATTCGCACCCTGGTTACCGACCATCACCTGCCGGGGCGCGAGCTGCCGGCGGCAGATGTCATCGTCAACCCCAACCAGCCCGGCTGCGACTTTCCCAGCAAGTCACTGGCCGGGGTCGGGGTCATCTTTTACGTGCTCTCGGCGCTGCGCCGGGAACTCCGCGAGCGGGGCTGGTTCGAGCGTGCCGATATCGAGCCTCCCAGTCTGGCCGCGGTGCTGGACCTGGTGGCTCTGGGCACCGTGGCGGATGTGGTGCCACTGGATCGCAATAATCGCGTCCTGGTGCAGCAGGGTCTGCTGCGGATACGCGCCGGGCAGACACGACCCGGCATCGCCGCGCTGCTCAAGATTGCCGGGCGGCCCCTGCACCGGGTGGTGGCCTCTGACCTCTCCTTTGCGGTGGCGCCGCGTCTCAACGCGGCCGGCCGGCTCGATGATATGTCGGTGGGGATAGCCTGCCTACTGGCCGAGAGTGAAACGGAGGCGGACCACTACGCCGCGCAACTCGATACCCTCAACCGGGATCGCCAGCAGATCGAGCGGGGCATGCAGGAACAGGCCGCTACCGCGCTGGCCTCCCTGGACATCGGCGATGAAAACCTGCCCAACAGTATCTGCCTTTACCAGCCCGGCTGGCATCAGGGCGTGGTCGGTATCCTGGCGTCGCGCATCAAGGATCGCTGGCACCGGCCGGTGATTGCCTTTGCCGATGGCGAGGACGGCAGCCTCAAGGGCTCCGCCCGCTCGATCCCCGGCCTGCATATCCGCGACGTGCTGGATCGGGTCGCCAGTAGCGAACCGGGGCTGGTCAGCAAATTTGGCGGCCACGCCATGGCGGCGGGTTTGTCGCTGCCGCAGGCGCACTTTGAACGCTTCGCAATCGCGCTGGAGGCGGTGGTCAGTGAGTGGATAGACGAGGTAGAGCTGGAGGCGGTGGTCGAAAGTGACGGCGAACTTGGCGGAGACGAGATGCAGCTCGCGCTGGCCCAGGAGCTTCGCTATGCGGCGCCCTGGGGCCAGCACTTCCCGGAGCCGGTGTTTGACGGTGTCTTCCACCTGGTGCACCAGCGTATTGTCGGCGACAAGCACCTCAAACTTGTGCTGTCTCCTGACGGCGCCCCGGACCGTCTGCTGGACGCCATCGCCTTCAATGTAGACACCGACGCCTGGCCGAATCCGGGCGCGGAACGGGTCGAGGTCGCCTATCGACTGGACTGCAACTACTACCGGGGTGAAGAGCGCCTGCAGCTGATGGTCGAGGTGCTGAAGCTCGCTTGACCCGGCTACCGTGCCGGGGGTTATATGGGCGCATGCAAGTTATCAATGGCCACTTGTTGTCGGGCATAGGCGAACGATGAGCAGCTGCTGCCACGAACCCGCCAGCGCCGAGCAGGATCACTGCGCCAGCCATACCAACCGCAGGGACTGGTTTCTCGTCGTGGTGGCGGCGGGCGTTGCCAGCCTCTACCTGGCGGGCCTGGCCATACCGCACGGCTCTGCCTGGTACGCAATGCTGTCCCACGGTGTAATCGAACTGTTCAACAAAATGTGGTGGGGCCTCGCCATCGGCGTGGTGTTTGTCGGCCTGCTGGCACGTATCCCTCGCGACCTGGTGATGTCGGTGCTGGGCCACCGCGACGGCTTTACCTCGCTGTTGCGGGCCACCCTGGCCGGTGTGTTCCTGGACCTGTGCAGCCACGGCATTCTGGCGGTAGGCATGAAGCTCTATGAGCGCGGAGCCTCCACCGGGCAGGTGATGGCCTTTTTGCTGGCCAGCCCCTGGAACTCATTTTCCCTGACCCTGATCCTGTTTGGCCTGATCGGTGTGGGTTGGACGCTGCTGTTCATCCTGCTGTCGCTGGTGATCGGCCTTATCAGCGGCCTGGTGTTCGACGCCCTGGTGCGCGGCGGCACGCTGCCCGACAACCCGCACCGGGAAAAGCTCAACCCCGACGCCCGCTTTGCCGACCTCTGGCAGGAGTTTCGCGGCGGCTGGGATTTCTCACTGGGCGGTACCGGCCGTTTGCTGGCCGACGGCTTCAACGGCGCGAAAATCGTTATCCGTTGGGGGCTTTTCGGGATCCTGCTGGCCGCGGCCATCCGCGCTGCCGTGCCGCCGGAACAGTTCGCGGCCTGGTTTGGCGCTACCGTCTCGGGCCTGTGGCTCACCTTGCTGGCGGCGACGGTGGTAGAGGTCTGCTCTGAAGGCACCACGCCAGTGGCGGCCGATCTCATGAATCGCGCCGGGGCACCCGGCAATGGTTTCACCTTCCTGATGGCCGGTGTGTCCACTGACTACACGGAAATCATGTCAATCCGCGATACCACCGCGTCCTGGAAGGTCGCCCTGTTCCTGCCGCTGGTAACCTTGCCCCAGGTGCTGGCCATAGGCTTCGTGTTGAACCAATTTTGAGGCCTGCGCTACAATGCGCCGCCTTTTCACAGACGCCTGAAACCCCATGCTGGAAATCAACCCCCTGCTGCAATCCCTGAAGGAAATCGAAGAACGCACCGATGTGCTTAGGGGGTATCTTTGACTACGCTCAGCGCAAGGATCGGCTCGCCGAAGTAGAGCTGGAGCTGGCTGAGCCCAGCGTCTGGGACGACCCGGCGCGGGCCCAGGAACTCGGCCGCGAACGCGCCGCCCTGGAGACTGTGGTCAAGACCATCGAAGATCTCGGCAGCGGCGCCAGCGATGCCGCCGACCTGCTGGAAATGGCGGCGGAGGAAGACGACGAGGCCACCGTCGATGATATCCGCAAGGAAATCGCCGGCCTAGAGGCCAGGCTCGAGCAGCTCGAGTTCCGCCGCATGTTTGCCGGTGAGATGGATCCCAACAACGCCTTTCTCGATATCCAGGCGGGCTCCGGTGGTACCGAGGCCCAGGACTGGGCGGAGATGCTGCTGCGCATGTACCTGCGCTGGGGTGAGGCCCACGGCTTCAATACCACCCTTGAAGAGGCATCTTCCGGAGAAGTGGCGGGCATCAAGAGCGCGACGGTCCGCTTTGAGGGCGAGTACGCCTTCGGCTGGCTGCGCACTGAAACAGGTGTGCATCGGCTGGTGCGGAAGTCACCCTTTGACTCCGGTAACCGACGCCACACCTCGTTCAGCTCGGTGTTCGTATCACCGGAAATCGACGACAGCGTCGAGATCGAGATCGACCCCTCCGATGTGCGCACCGATACCTACCGCGCCTCCGGGGCGGGAGGCCAGCACGTGAACAAGACCGACTCCGCCGTGCGCCTGACCCACGAGCCCTCGGGCATCGTCGTGCAGTGCCAGAGCGAGCGTTCCCAGCACCAGAACCGCGACCGCGCCTGGAAAATGCTGCGTGCGCGTCTCTACGAGCAGGAAATGCTGAAGCGGGCCGAGGCGGCCCAGGCCATGGAAGACAGCAAGTCGGATATCGGCTGGGGCAGCCAGATTCGCTCCTACGTACTCGATGACCAGCGCGTGAAAGACCTGCGTACCAACATCGAGACCTCCAATACCCAGGCGGTGCTGGACGGCGACATCGACCAGTTCATCGAGGCTTCCCTTAAGAAGGGACTCTAGGCCCGCCGCAAAGGCACCGAGAAAGGACACAACATGAGTGACGACCAGGGCGCGACGCCCGAGGACGAGAACAAGCTGGTAGCCGAGCGGCGCGCCAAGCTTACCGCGCTGCGCGAACGGGGAACGGCGTTCCCCAACGACTTCCGTCGCAACGGCTGGGCCGGCGAGCTCCAGAGCCGCTATGCCGATGCTGACAAGCCGACCCTCGAAGCGGCCGCCGAGGTGTTCTCGGTGTGCGGGCGCCTGACTCGCAACCGCGGCGCCTTCCTGCTGATCCAGGATGGCAGTGGCGAGATTCAGCTCTACATTGACCGCAAGGGGCTGCCTGAGGAAACCCTGGCCGACATCAAGGGCTGGGATCTGGGTGACATCGTCGCAGCCAGCGGGCCCCTGTTTCGCTCCGGCAAGGGCGACCTCTATATCAATATGGCCGAGGCCCGCCTGTTGACCAAGGCGCTGCGCCCGCTGCCTGACAAGTACCACGGCCTCGCGGACCAGGAGCTGCGCTACCGCCGCCGCTACGTCGACCTGATCGTCAACCCGGAATCCCGCGAGGTGTTCCGCAAGCGCTCGGCTATCGTCGACTGCATTCGCCGCTTCATGCAGGCGCGGGATTTTATGGAAGTCGAAACCCCGATGATGCAGCAGATACCGGGTGGCGCCGCGGCGCGGCCGTTCAAGACCCATCACAATGCGCTCGACCTCGACATGTACCTGCGCATCGCACCGGAGCTTTACCTCAAGCGGTTGACGGTGGGCGGCTTCGAGCGGGTATTCGAGATCAATCGCAGCTTCCGCAATGAGGGCCTGTCGACCCGGCACAACCCCGAGTTCACCATGCTCGAGTACTACTGGGCCTTTGCCGACTACAACGATGCCATGGACCTCACCGAGGACCTGATGCGCGAACTGGCCCAGGAGGTACTGGGTACTACCACGGTCCACTACCAGGGTGCCGACTACGATCTGGGGCAGCCGTTCCAGCGCATGACCGTGTTCGAGTCGATCCTGCACTTCAACCCGAACATTGAGGCGGCGCAACTGTCCGATGAGTCCGCGGCAAGGAGTATCGCCGAGAGTCTGGGCATTCCGCTCAAGGACAGCTGGGGCCTGGGCAAGGTGCAGCTGGAAATTTTCGAAAAGACAGTGGAGGACCGGCTCGACCAGCCGATCTTTATTACCGAATACCCCACCGAGGTGTCGCCGCTGTCGCGCTGCAATGATGACAATCCCTTTGTCACCGATCGCTTTGAGTTCTTTGTGGCCGGCCGCGAGCTGGCCAATGGCTTCTCCGAGCTCAATGACCCGGAGGACCAGGCCGAACGCTTCCGCGCCCAGGTGGCGGAGAAAGAAGCTGGCGATCTCGAGGCCATGCATTACGACGAGGACTACATCACCGCCCTGGAGTACGGACTGCCGCCAACGGTGGGTGAGGGCATCGGTATCGACCGCCTGGTGATGTTTCTCACCGACTGTCCCTCAATTCGTGACGTACTTCTCTTTCCACACATGCGCCCCGAGTGACAGGAGGCGCGGCCGCAAGCTATTATCGATCGGATGAAAACGACGATAACGATCGCGCTCGCACTCCTGCTCGTGGCCTGTGGCGGCCAGCCGCAGCGAGAGCAGGTGGCCGCGCCGGAAACTGCAGAAGAAGAGGTCCCCGAACTCAACCTTAACCTGAACGGCAGCGACTGCGCCTGCCAGCCCGCCCAGGACAACTACACCTTTCTTGAGCGCGGACTCCAGTCCATCGAGGAGCGAGCCTACCTCGAGGCCCTGCAGTACTTCCAGCGCTACCAGCGCATTGAAAAGTCGGAACTGGCCGCGGTGGAGTCGGGTATCGCCATCGCCTATCTCAGCATCCTGCCCGAAAGCCCCATATTTGACCGCGGAGCTGCCCGCGACAGTTACCGGTCACTGCAACCGCGTATCACCAACGACATGAAGCTGCACACTGAAGTTCAGCTGATGCAGTCTTCACTGGACTCTTTCCTGGACATGTACACACAGGTGGATCGCCTGAAGCAGACCAACGGTAGCCTGAGGGCGGAGTTGGAGAAGCGAGAGGAAGCGATCAAGCGGCTTCGTGATCTGACTCTTGGCCGAGAACCTGAAGAGGCAGGACTACTTGGAAATTAGTACCTCGCCCGGGCTCGCTCTCGACGCTGATTGAGCCGCCCATCATTTCGCAGAAGTCCTTGCAGATCGACAACCCCAGGCCGGTTCCACCGTAGTTGGCGGTGGTCGACTTGTCGGCCTGGACAAAGGCATCGAACACCTTGGCCTGCTGCTCCGCCGTCATGCCGATACCGGTATCCTTTACCTCGAACAGGGCCAGCCCGTCGTCGCCTTCCAGCTGTGAGGCTTTCACCACGATATTGCCGTCGCGCGTGAACTTGCAGGCATTGCTGAGCAGGTTGATGAAGATCTGCCGAAACTTGGTGGCGTCGTTGAACAGCATCGGCAGCTCGTCGAGCTCGAGCTCCAGGCTGTTGTTGTTCTTGCTGAGCTGCGGCTGGATGGCGTGGCAGGCCTGTTCCAGCAGTTCGGGGGCGCTGAAGCTCTCCGGGTACAGCTCGATCTTGCCGGTCTCGATCTTGGAGAGGTCGAGAATGTCGTTGATCAGCGATAGCAGCAGCTTGCCGGAGGTAATGATCTTCTCAAGATCATTCTTGAACTGGTCGCGGTCCACCACGCCCTCGTCCTCGACCTCGTCATAGAGCATCTCGCTGTAGCCGATAATCGCATTCAGCGGTGTGCGCAATTCGTGGCTGACGTTAGCAAGGAAGCTGCTCTTGGCCTCGTTGGCGCGGTCGGCGTTTTCCCTGGCCTGGTGCACTTCCTCAATGGCGTTGCGCAGCTTGGCTGACATGTCGTTGAAGGCCTTGGCCAGTTCGCCGATTTCCCCGGCATCCTCGATACCGTCAATGCGGTAGTTCAGGTCGCCCGAGCCAATCCGCAGGGTGCCGGTCTTGAGGCGGCTGAAGGAATTGTTGGTGTAGCGGATCAGGAAGAAGCCCAGGATGCTGGACAGCAACACCGACGCCAGGAAGCTGATCGCCGTGATGCGGTCAGTCAGCGAGATTGTCTGGTCAATAATGGTGGCCTGCTGGTCGGAGATGAAACTCTGACGGTCTTCCAGTATCACCAGTTTTTCGCGCACGTCGTCGTAAAACTCCGGTACGTCGGGAGCGGGGTAGGGCGAGACCCAACCGACGTCGTTGTAGTTGCGGTAGAACTCGCGCCAGGCGGGCAGCAGCTTTTCCGTGGCCTGCCACAGGGCGTCGTACTGCGGGCGGGTGACCTCGTGGGTGGCGCGCCCCAGCCGCGTGACGGCGACGCTGATGCCGTTCAGGTTACCGGTGGCGCGACCCTGGTCCTCATCACTGAGGCGTTCTTCCGTGGTTTCGCGCAGGGTAGCCAGCACCCGTATCTGCTTGCGCTGCTCTTCGAGCTGCAGGCCGATATTGGTGGACAACTGCTGGGCCGACACCGACTCCCGGTAGGCATTCATACTCTCGGTTCTCGCGAAACTGCCCCAGAAGTGGGTTCCCACATTGAGTGAGAAGATCAGCAGGATCGCCAGCAGCGACAGTGTCAGTCGGCGGCTCAGACTCAAGGGGTGCGTCCTTTTTCGGCCAGCGCGTTGATCTTCTCCAGCAGCTCCGGAAAGTCGATCGGTTTGGTGGCAAAATCATCGCAGCCGGCTTCCAGCGCGCGGTCTCGGTCTTCACCCATGGCATGGGCTGTCAGGGCAATAATACAGAGGTCAGCCGTGACAGGATCCTGGCGAGCTTCCTTGCAGGCAGTCCAGCCGTCCTTGACCGGCAGATTCATGTCCAACAGGACAATATCCGGTGCGGTGTCGCGCATTTTCTGCAGGGCCTGCTCTCCGTCGCCGGCCGCTTCCACCTCATAGCCGGCACGGTTGAGCCGCCGCGTGAGCATGTCGCGGTTCATCTCGTTGTCTTCGACAAGCAACACCTTCAGTGACACCTGGTTCTCCCTGTTTACTGGCGCCCCTCAGGCGCTGGATTTCTCTATGGCGTTGGCCAGCACTTCGTACATGGTGACCGGCTCCTTGATGCCCTTCACCGTGGCCTGCTGCTGGGCACCCAGCTGTACCGGTATTTCCAGCAGCTCCAGGGTGCTGTTGGAAATCAGTATGTCGCCGCCGCTGGTGTGTGATTCGATGCGCGCGGTCAGGTTGACGTGGTGGCCGACTACGCCGTACTTGCTGCGCTTTTCCGAGCCAATATTGCCGGTAATCACATCGCCGGTATTCACGCCAATACCCATGCTGATTTCCGGCAGGCCTTCCTTGCGATTGCCGCGGTTGATATCGAGCATCGCCTGCTGCATGTCCAGCGCACACTGTACAGCGCGGTCGGCATCGTCGTGACGCGTTACTGGCGCGCCGAAAATGGCAAAGATGGCGTCGCCGATGAATTCGTCGATGGTGCCCTGGTAGCCGATGATGATCTCGGTCATCACGCCCAGGTAGTTGTTGAGCATGCGCATCACCTGGTCAGGCGGAAGCCGCTCGCAGATGGTCGAGAACTCGCGGATGTCTGACATGAGCATGGTCACCTGGCGCAGGTCGCCGCCGAGTTTGAGACCCTCGGGTTCCTCCAGCAGATTTTCGACGATCTCGTCGGACACGTAGCGGCCGAAGGTGGCGCGGATGAACTTCTCGTTGCGCTCGAGCTGCTTGCGATACTTCTCTTCGGTGTCATGCCAGCTTTTGCGCTCCAGGCCGGCCTTGATGCGCGCCTGCAGCAGCACCGGGTTGAACGGCTTGAACAGGTAGTCGTCGGCGCCCGCCTCGATACACTCGATAATGCCGTCCATGTCCTGGCGGCCAGAGATTACGATCACCGGGATCGAGCGCAGCTCGGGATTTTCCTTCATACGCTTGAGAACTTCGCTGCCATCCATGCCGGGCATGATCAGGTCCAGCAGCATGACATCGACGGGTCGGTCCGCGAGGCGGGCCAGCGCTTCCATGCCGCTGCTGGCGACCACCACCTGGTGGCCGGAGCGCTCGAGGTACCGGGTCAGCAGTTCGCGGTTGTCGGCATTGTCGTCCACTGCAAGGATGTTGCCGGTGAGTTCCGCGGTGGGCACGTCTTCGGGTTCACTGGCGCTGGCAGTGGGCTTGCCGCCACTATTGCTGGCGGCGGCGACCGATTTCAGTACCCGCTCCAGAGATGCGGCGATGGTGGGGAAGCCCGTTTCCAGGTCTTCTATCAGGAACTCGGCATAGCCACGCATGGCGCCCAACACGTTCATGATGTCGTGTCGCCGTGTGCCGGGGTCCATATCGACACCTTCCACCAGCAACGCCTCGAGGGCGGAGCCGGCGGAGATCAGGCGCTCGAGATCCTCCCGCGGTTCCTCGGGCATGTTTTCCATGGCGGCACCGGACTGCGCGCGCAACTCGGAAAGCGCACGTAGTACGTGATCGGAAAACGGCGCGATTTCAGCCTGGCTCGCCAATAGACTATCCCCTGCAGTCATCGGCCGATTATATCGGCCAGCCAGAAGCAGGAATAGTGCGCCGGTCACAGCCTTTGGGTTACACTAGCCGGTAAAACTAGAAGGAAATTCGGGTTGATACTGCAGCAGGTAGAGTTGTTCCAGGGACTGTCAGCAGAAGAGCTGGACGCGCTGGCAGCTAGCAGCACCACGCGCGCCTTTCCCAAGAACACCGTCGTCATTCACGAAAACGATCCCGCCGACTCGTTGTTCATCATCGAGAGTGGCCGGGTGAAGGTTTACTGCAGCGACAAGAACGGCAAAGAGTTCATCATGAACACCCAGGGCGAGGGAGACTACTTCGGCGAGCTGGCCCTGCTCGATGACTCCTCCCGGTCCGCTTCGGTGCGCACGGTTGAGAAATCCAGCTTCTGCATCATCTATAAGGACGACTTCAATCGCGTCCTGGAAGAGAACCCGAATATCTGCCGCAAGCTGATCACCAACCTCGCCGCGCGGGTGCGCAAGCTCACGGCCGATGTAAAGAGCCTGGCGCTACAGGACGTTTACGGCCGCGTCGCCAACGTGCTCATGGACCTCGCCGAAGAGCGCGGCGACGGCAGCATGTTCATTCCCGAGAAGCTCACCCAGCAGGACATCGCCGATCGCGTCGGCGCCTCCCGCGAGATGGTGGCGCGCATCCTCAAGGACCTGACCATCGGTGACTACATCCGCTTCGAAGGCCGGCACATCATTATCAACACTCGCCTGCCGGCCAAGTACTAACCCCAGGGATTCACTCAGCGCTTTATAGCGAGACGCTCCGTAGGTCGGGCGCGAACTGCACGGACGCCTCCCCGGACACGCTAAAAGCATGCCGTCCATGGCTCGCTCGGCAACGGCCGTCCTGGCCGTTGACGGCCCGTGGAGGCGTACGCACAGCTCCCGCCCTTGCCAGGACGTGAATTTGGCTGCTCGTGCACTTCCCTCCTGCGGCGCCCCGTCATTCCAGATGCGGCCTATCAAACCTGCTCTTCCAGTCATTCCCGCGAAGGCGGGAATCCAGAAGAACGAGGGCTGGATTCCCGCCTTCGCGGGAATGACTGGAAATAGCGGATTTGACGGACTGTATCGGGAATGAAAGGCACGAGCAGCCAATTTACTTCTGAGAGAGGGCGGGAGCTGTGCGTACGCCTCCACGGACCGGCGCCGGCCCTCCCTGGCCGGCGACGG
>JAAUXY010056108.1_pt1 | contig 18276 bp, 15 predicted proteins | sample 7278121 | NCBI WGS metagenome assembly JAAUXY01 (sample SAMN14350117, study PRJNA611818) | marine sediment metagenome | isolation source: surface marine sediment (1.8m) | place: French Polynesia: Moorea | collected 2018-08 | reverse complement strand
TCAAGGCGCAGTGCACGAACGGCAAGGAACGTCGTGTCAGCCGCTGGGCCCATGAGGATGTGCTCGAGCGAGCTGAGAAGCGGCTCAGACGAAACCCTGAGGTGATGAACGTTCGCCGATCGCTGGTGGAGCATCCGTTCGGCACGTTGAAGTCGTGGACCAGCTCCAATCACTTCCTGACGAAGCGATTATCGGGGGTGAGTACCGAGACCAGCCTGCAAATCCTGGCCTACAACATGAAACGAGCCATCAACCTGGTCGGGACAAGAAAGATCATCGAGATGATCGATCCGTAGGATCGTTCGTCTCCAAAAAATGGGCTTGAAGATAGTTGCCTAACGCAGCGGCATGATCAGCTTAGAGTTATCACACAGCCTCGGCCGTACTGAGACGGTCGCCTGGTGTGAGCTATACTTTCTCCTACCGACTCAAAGCGGCCGCTCGCGAAATCGCTCGGAGTTGACGTTCGTAGACAGCGACTGGTTCAGATTTCGTTGGTTCGGATAGAAGATTGCACCTGACATTAAGCGAAATGCTGCGAACTCAGCTCGCCTTTTTGGCGTTCCGGCCCATTCAAATCTCCCTGCAACAGGACTTCTGGCGCTGGTTTAGCTTTGTCATGCTGGTGACCTGGCTCGCCGGCGTAGGAAGGTACTGGGATCATCCCTCGGCAAACTTCTGGCAGTATCTCGGTGTCGGCTCGATCGCCTACATATTCTGCCTGTCGTCACTGCTATTTCTGATTGTCTGGCCGCTTCGGCCCTCCAACTGGACCTTTCCGGGTGTTCTAGTCTTCGTGGGCCTGACGTCGTTGCCTGCATTGCTTTATGCAATCCCGGTGGAACGGATGGTTGACCTGAAGACCGCGCAAACGATCAACGCATGGTTTCTGGGTGTTGTGGCGATCTGGCGAGTAGCCCTTCTAGTTCGATATCTGATTACGTCCGCGAAGCTACACTGGTTTTATGTAGGCACAGTTTCGGTGCTCTTGCTGTCGGGAATTGTGGTTGCCCTGACTCTTCTCAACCTGGAGCACGTTGTCTTTGACATCATGGCCGGCATCAGAGAAGAAGACGCAAGTCCCAACGATTCCGCCTATCTCATCGTCCTCGTTCTCGCGTTCTTCTCATTGTGGGCATTTCCGATCGCGCTGGTTCTGTACTTGGGTGCTGTTGTTTACCGCCAACGGCTGGGAGGAAGTAGCTAGCCTGTTGACTGCTCCCGGCCGGATCCAGCTGGCCAGGCTGTTTGATGTGTTATTTTTTGCCTCTGACACGTTGCAACCTGTCATCAGTATTCGCAGAAAAATGGATTTTGCTTCGAATGTCGTTTTTGATTTCAATGCTCTTGGTTGTTCAAGCCTATGGACAGGAGCCTAGTGTCTGCTATGGAACGACGTCGAATGGCAGGCTTGAGAATGGCTGGAAGCTGCCCGCATCAGGGCCAAATTACTCAGCGCACTGGACCGTAGGAAGAATCGCTGGTCGGAGTTACGTCCACAGCTCCGTGCATTCCGTTGTAATCGATGCTTATGCGCAACTTGAGAAAGTCCTTCCGGACAAGGTTTTTGTGTATGGGGAAACGGGCTGGAAGGACGGCGGAGAGTTCAAGCCACACAAAACGCATCGAAACGGTTTATCTGTGGATTTCATGGTTCCTGTACTCAACAAAGACGGTGAATCCGTTGAATTGCCAAGTAGCATATTGAACAAGTGGGGTTACGACCTGGAGTTTGACTCCAATGGCAATCTAGACGAACTGACCATAGATTTTGAAGCGGTAGCCGAGCATATCTACCAGCTTGATTTATCGGCCAAGCGGCATGGTATCGGTATTTGGAGAGTTATCTTAGATCCAAAACTACAGCCCTTTCTTCATAGCTCGTCCAGATGGCCATACCTGAAGGAAAACGTGGAATTCTCGACTCGCCGTTCGTGGGTCCGGCACGACGACCACTATCACATCGACTTCGATGTGCCCTGCAAACCCCTCTAATCTGCGGCCACTCAATCGTGCGTCGCAGGAACAGCATCAAAGGAAAAAGTGGCCACCGTACGAACTGGACGCCGGCGGTGCCGATGAGGTGGCCGTCATGCCGGTTCCCGAGTCAGGTCCGGACGAGGCAGTCGACGATCGTCTGCGGCGCGCTGCGGCGCCGCGAGACTGATCGCCTCTTCGTTTACATGACCATCCAGCTACCGTCAGCCTGAAGGCAGGCGGTGCCAAAAACATCCTGTCGCTCGCCATTACCGACCGTCGCATCGAGCTGGAACTCCCGGCAGGGGCCCGTGCCCCGGTCGTAGGTGCGAGTCGGCGTTACGTTGTAAACAAAGCCTGTGTCCGGGTTGACCCAGCTGGCGGATTGGCCTGTCTTGCCATTGTTCAGTACCTCCGCGGTCCGGATTCGGTCGTCGTTATCCATGTTTTGCCCAATCTGACTGCCAATCATGGATCCCGCAATTGAGCCGAGAATAATGGCCGCCGTCTGACCCCGGCCGTCGCCGATCTGTGAGCCGATGACGCCGCCAACGACGCCGCCGATGATTTCACCCTGCTGTTGCTGGGACATAGTTTCACAAGCCGACAGTGACAGGGCCAGAATGGGCGCAGCGATCAGGCTCGCGATCCGCGTGTGTCGTCGAGAGCTGGCGGAAACAGTCTTGGTGAGTGCATTTCGAGTATTCGTAGAGGTTGAGTTCATTGTTTAGCTCCTAATAGATTGTGTTCCAATCGCGTTCTGCTAATAGCTAAACGGCAACGCATCCCGTTTTATTCCCAAGATATCGCCACCCATAGGAAATACACAGGACGAGAAAAGGAGCGAAATCGCACCTTCTTCTGCGACCAATTTTGACGGTGACTGACAAACAATGGGCTAGTCGGGGTGAATCGGCGTCCGAGCTAACGTCGGGTTATTCTTTTTATATCAGTAACGTACCGATTGCCGCCGATCGAGAACGACTGACACATTAGACAGGTTTAGCCCTCCGATGGCAGGGGTCAGAGGTTCGACTCCTCTCGGGCGCGCCAACTACAAGAATGCTCCCGTCGCGAGCGGCTTTGAGGCTTGCCCGCCTAAGACGTCGGCCACCCAGCCTGTTCAGGCTTTCCGATTGTCATGACCTACCGTCACGTGCTGAGAGTCAATCGGTCAAGTGGCTGATTCACATCACCTTTCCGCTGCTTCGAAATTGCGCCAGTCCTTTCCAATGGTTTTTTTCTGGATTCCGTCGGAATCCTCGCATCCGGCGTCGCATGGATGAATACAGGCGGTCAACTCGGCCGATGCAATACGAGGATCAGGAACCATGTGGCACCAAGCAAGAGAATCAATGAAGAAACGGACAACGCTGGTATCGCTGCTGCTTGCAGCGGCTCTGGCCCTGGGTGGCTGTGGTGGCGGTGGTGGAGGCGGCGAGGGACCCGATCCCATCACGTCCCCGCCCCCGCCGCCACCACCGCCCCCGCCACCCAGTCAGGACACGGACGGCGACGGCCTGTCGGATGCCGATGAGAACTCGATCGGTACCTCGCCCATACTCGCCGACACGGACGGCGACGGGTTGTCCGACGGCGAGGAAGTAACCAGCGGTGGCTTCAACCCGCTAATCGCCGATATCCCGAAAGTCTCGATCAGTGTGATCGACGATCCGACCATTCAGCTCAACGTATTCGAATCAGACGGCGTTACGGCGGTGGGCCAGTACACAGCCGCCTACGCGCGAGGACAAACGAGCAGCTACGCACGTTCCGACACAACGGCAACGTCGACGACCATCGAGTCGAGCACTCGTGTTTACACGGAATCCGAAGCCCAGGCAGGCATCGGTGGCATAGGCGGATCCAGCAAGGTCGGCGCGGAAGCAAGCGTTTCGGCTGCGGCGACGCAAGAGAACTCCACGAGCGTTACGCAAACCTCGGCGCAGGAATCGCGGCAGGAGTTTTCGCGTTTCCAAAGCGACACGCGCAATACGAGCAACACCGTCGAGTCCGGCAGCCTGTCGACGACGCTTGAGATCCGCAACATTTCGAATCTGTCCTTTGAGCTCGCGAACGTTGAGGTCATTGCCAAGAAACGGAGCCGAAGCGGCTCGTTTCAGCCGGTAGGCACGCTGCGCTTCGACAACGGCGGCACGCCAAGAGAACTTGGCAATGGCGAAAGCGTGCAGGGCATTGTGGACACAGACACGCCCTCCGTGCCGCTGCTCAAGGAGCTCATGGAAAATCCCAGCGGCCTGCTGTTCTCCGTCAGCGACTACGACCTCAACAAGGTCGGCAACGAAGACGGTCGGAGCTTTGCGCGAATCAGCCAGGATGTCAGTGCGCAGACAGCGCAGGTCGTGATCGACTACGGCGACAATACCTATGATGGCAACAACTCGGTTGAGCAATACATGGTCGCAACCAACGTTGATCGGGACTCTGCGACCAACGAGCCGCTCGGCATTACGATGGATCGCGTCATGTCCGAGATACTGGGCATCAGCTATCAGGTGACGTCGCAGGCTGTTCTCGACGACAACAACCAGGACACCGGACAAACGCGCGAAGTTGTGAGCCAGGTTCGCAGCCTTGCGAACCAGAGCATCAGGGACGGGTTTTGGTACGTCTACAGCAACAGTGACAGTCTGGAAAACCCTGAAACGGATTTCGACGATATAGTGCTGAGGGCGCGGGATCGGATTACGATCGTCTACCTCGCCGACGCGGATGAGGACCGTCTGTTCAACCGCGAGGAGTTTCTTATCGGAACCGCACTCGACAACGCGGACTCAGACGGGGACCAGGTATCGGACTTCGACGAGGTCCGCAACGGTTGGACGGTTACTGTCGACGGTGCGATCTCGCGAGTCACATCCGATCCACTCAATAGCGATGTCGATGGCGACACACTCTCTGATCTGGAAGAACGCAATCTCGGCACGAATCCGAACAATGCGGACACGGACGGCGACGGGGAGCGCGATAATGTCGACCCGAATCCGACCGGCTTCTCCCGTTTGGGCATTAACTTCGAACTGGCAGGTCCAACCCAGTCGGTGACGGGCACCGGTCTGGTCACGCCAGCGGGCGAGACGCTCATCGAAGTCGAAATAGACTGGGGCGACGGCACGGTGCCGTCAACCTTTCCCAAGCAGAACGGACTCGACGAGATCGTCATCTCCGCGTTCCACGACTACGTGAATCCGGGGGACTACGAAGTCGTCCTGACCGCGCGCAGCGTCGGCAACCCCGACGAGGTTCGCCGCTACCCGATCAGCTTCACCGGGCGCTTCGTTGGCGATATCGGCTGCTGTTCGTTCGACGCCGGTTTCAGCGAGGCCATCGACGATCGACTCATTGCCGACATCAACGGAGACGGCCTCGTGGACATCCTCGCCTTCGGCGAGACCGGAACCTGGCGCGCTTTATCGAACGGCACCGGTTTCGACGCAGCGGAACAGATCAGCACGGACTTTGCGTCCGGCACGACGTTCAACAAGGATGTACAACGCCGCGAACTCGCCAACGTTGGCGGAAACCCCGCTCCCGACATTGTCATGTTCGACACCGACGGCGTCTACGTCGCGCTCAACGACGGCAGCGGCAACTTCGGTGCTGCGACACGCTGGATCGAGAATTACGGCGTCGATCAGGGCTACCTGGACTTCGCCGTATACCCACGCGTGCTGGGCGAGGCCAACGGCGACAGCTTTGCCGATATCTTCGGCTACTCGGCAGACGGCGTCGTCATCGGCGTGTCTAACGGCAATAGCGCTTTCACGACGCCCTTTGCGACAGTCGGAACGATGGGCCTGAACATTGGCGGCTGGGACGCCGATAACCCGCGTGTCGTTGGCGATATCAACGGAGACGGCCTGTCGGAGCTCATCGGCTTCGGTGCGGCAAAGACGTTCATCAAGGTCAATGAGGGCAACGGGACGTTCTCTGATTCTCAGAGCTACCCCTACATGACGACGGCGCAAGGCTATAGAGTCAGCCGCCATCCGCGCTTCGTCGCGGACATCAATGCCGACGGTTTCGACGATCTATTGACCTACGCCAACGCGGGTACGTACCAGGCGCTGAGCAACGGCAGCGAGATGGACGGCGCACTATCGCAACTGTCGACCGCATTCGGCTATGACGACGGGTATCGCCTGGGCAACGACGAGAGGGTGCTTGCCGACATCAACGGTGACGGTTTTCTCGACATTGTTGGCTTCGGTCCGGAGCGCACCAACGTTCCGGGCGGCGTGTACTACATACTGAATACGGACAACGGAGGAAGCTTCGGGCCACGCGTCAAGTGGCTCGACGAATTCGCCACGGGTCTCGGGAACGGCTACAACAACGCCGACAATCCGCGTCTCGCGGGCGATGTCAACGGCGACGGTTTTGACGACCTGATCATCTTCGACGATTCCGAAGTGATCGTGGTCTTCTCCGCCGCCACGCGCTAGCAGGCAGCAACGCAGGGCTGGCGCGAAACACTGTCGCGCCAGCCTTGCCCACTTTCGACAAGCGAGCATTCAATCATGATCCAAACCCGAGAGCGGCAGCTCCTGCTGGCCCTCACCGCAATAGGCACGGTACTCAAACTGTCCGCCGAGAGCGGGGGCGCTGCTGGCAACGCAACAGAGATAAAGCTGGCCAAACGTCTGCTCACGGCGGCTCGAACACCGAATCAACAACTCGACAAGGCACTGATTGAAGACCTCAGGCAGGATCTCGCTGCGTTCGACGAAGACGATGCAACGGTCGCCGCACTGCGTCGCTGGCTCAGCGTCGCCGCCGATACCGATGGTCAATCATCTTGAGCATCGTGCATAGCACTGCTCAGCCAGGCCTTAGCGAAGCGCAGATCATCGTAAAGTGTGCTCTTCGATACCCCGAGCAGCGGCGCCGCGTCCGCCACTTCGAGACCGCCGAAGTAGACCATCTCAACGGCACCTGCAATTCGCGGATCCTGTCCCTCGAGAGACTTAAGCGCCTCGTCCAGCTTGAGTATCGGCAGCCCGTCGTCGAGACCCGCGGCACCCGCCACGCGGTCTTCGTCGATACTCTCGACCGCTGCACCGGCCGCACGTTTGTCGCGCATTTTCGCCCGGGCATGATCGACGAGGATTCGCCGCATCATTCGCGCTGCGATCACATAAAAGTGTTTGCGGCTCTCGAAATCGAGATCGCTGGAAACCAGTCGCATGAAAGCTTCGTTAACAAGCGCCGTGGGCTGCAGGGTGTGGCCGGTACGCTCGCGCGCCATGTAGCGCTGGGCGAGACGGCGCAGTTCCTGATAAACAATGGGCGAAAGCGCTTCGAGCGCGTCCTGCTTGCCTTGCCGCCAGTCGGCAAGCAAACCTGTAATGTCGGAGGTGTCGGTCATTGCGGGAACAGCCTAAAGGAACGCGAGCCTGTCGCCAAACAACCGGGTCGCACAACCGAATGAACTACACTCCGAAATAAGTCGGGCAGCGCAAAGTCCGGCGACCCTGATAACGAGGACCCAGCAATGGCTGAACATGGCGAGAACGACAAGAATCTCTGGCAACGCGCCAGGCAGGTCTTTGACCAGGTGACGCGCGTCCCGGCCGCGGAAAGACTTGACAAGCTGGCCGAGTTATCCGATGGCGACGAAGCGCTATTCGCCTTTGTGAAAAAGCTGCTCGACTCGGCATCGGACTCGATCGTCGAAGAAGTCATCGGCCAAGCGGCCCTGGATCTTGCGCCGGAACGCGCAGCGGAGACCCTGGGTCCCTACCGCATTGAGAGACTGATTGGCGAAGGGGGAATGGGCGACGTTTATCTCGCGAAGCGAGCCGACGGCGCTTTTAGCCAGCGCGTTGCGATCAAGATTCTCGGAGCAAGGCGACCGCACAAGGACTTGGTGCGCCGCTTTGAGGCCGAGCGGCAAATTCTCGCCAACCTGAATCACCCCAATATCGCGTCTCTTATTGACGGCGGCGAAACGTCTGACGGACTGCCCTACCTCGTCATGGAGTACGTCGACGGCCGGCCTATTCATCGCTACTGCGACGAGGAGCAGCTCGACGTGCACCAGCGACTCGAGCTGTTCCTCAAGGTCCTAGGCGCCATTGACCATGCACATCGCCAGCTGATCGTGCACCGCGACATCAAGCCCAGCAATATCTTCGTGAACGACGCCGGAGAGCCCAAACTACTCGACTTCGGTATCGCCAAATTGCTGGATCCGGAGCTGTCGGACCGCACGCTTGTAGAAACTGTCGACAGCATGCGCATGCTGACGCCGAGGCACGCCAGTCCAGAGCAGCTCCGAGGTGAGACGGTGACCGTTGCGAGCGACATCTACTCGCTCGGCGTATTGCTTTATGAGCTCCTTAGCGGCCTGTTTCCTTATCAGTTCGCCTCGAATCGCTCGGCCGACATCGAAAACGTCATCTGCGATACCGATCCGTCGAAGCCAAGCGTGCGGCTCGCGCAAACGATTGCATCGGAACCCGAGGCCGCTGCCGAGATTGCCGCCGCGCGGCAGCTTCGCTTGAACGAGTTGTCGAAGCTCATGGGCGGCGACCTGGACAACATCGTATTGACCGCCATGCAGAAAGCGGTCGACCGACGCTACGCCACCGTGCGGGACCTCGCCGCCGACGTCTCAGCGTTTCTGACGCATCGCCCGGTTGCCGCTCGTGCAGACAGTCTCGTCTATCGCGCGTCGAAATTTCTTCGCCGCAACCGAGCGATTGCATCGATATCGACGGCAGCGTTCCTTTTCGTCTCAACAGCGACCGTCCTCGCGTTCAATCAGGTCGCTGAACAACGCGACGCCGCCGAGACCGAGCGTGCGCGGGCCGAGGCGGTCAGCGGCTTCCTGCAGGGGATCTTCGAGGTGTCGGATCCCGATGAGTCGATGGGCGAGGCAATCAGTGCTCGGGACATTCTCGAGGAAGGCTCGCGCCGCATCGGCAGCGAGCTCGCCGACCAGCCGGCGACGCGCGCAACGATGCTTCGGGTCCTGGGTGAGGTCTACAACAAGCTCGGTGACACTCGATCCGCCGGGGATCAGCTCGACCAGTCGATCGATCTTTTGCGGCAGTTAGGCGCTGCCGAGCAGGATGAACTGGCAACGGCCTTGCTCGTCCGCGGGATCATCCACCAGGACCGGAGCGAATTCGACGAGGCTAAACCCTACATCGACGAAAGTGTGTCCCTGCGAGAAGCAATACACGGTCGAAACTCATTTGAAGTAGCGGAAGTCTACAACGTGAAAGCGCATTTCCTCGAAATGATCGGGGAGCTGGACGATGCCGAGGTTCTCTACCGTGAGAGTCTGGAGATCAACCGTCGTCTTGCGGACGGCGATCACGTGTACGTGGCCGAGAGTATGACGACGCTCGCCGGCCTGCATCGGACGCGGGGTCGCCACGATCAGGCCGAGCCCTTGCTACGTGATGCCATCGCGATGCTGGACAGACTGTACGGGCATGACAACCTGGAGCAGGCGCAGTCGGAACGCCAGCTCGCCGGGCTGTTGCGAGACACGGGACGCTTCGAAGAATCCCAGGCCCTCTACAAGAAGGTCATTGCCACCCGGCAGCGCATGCTCGGCGAAGAACACATCGAGGTGGCCCACGTCTGGAACAGCTACAGCCAGCTGCTCGACGAAATGGGCGATCTGGACGGTGCCATCGAGGCCCACGAACGTTTCCTCACGACACTGGAGAAAGCGACCGACGGCCCGCACGCCAGTTACGGAGCAGCGTACAACAACTACGGCTTCTTGCTGCAACGGCAGGGCAGTTTTGATGAGGCGATTCGCTATTTTAATCTGTCTATCGACATGCAAGACGAGATCGGCTTGTCGCCGCGGCATCCGAACCGTTCGTTTCCGTTACAGGGTCTCGGCGTGGCGCTCAACGAAAAGGCGGAATTCGAAGATGCACTGCCAGTTCTGGAAGACGCGCTATCGATCCGCCGCGAACACTTCGGCGAGAACCATCGTTTCACCCTGCAGACGAAGTACGAAGTGGGTGTCTCACTAACTGGACTCAACCGCTACCCGGAAGCGGAGACACTGCTTGTCGATGCCTACGCAAATCTGGCGAGTCTGCGGGGAGAAACGCACCGAGAAACACTACTCGCGGCGAATCGCCTGGTCGAGCTGTATGAAAAATGGGGCCAGCCCCTCACGGCAGAGGAGTGGCAACGCACGATTCGCGCTGCCGAAGCACAGCGGGAATCGGATACGGAGTAGTGCGTGAAGCGGTTGCGGAGACATTACCCCGGGACAGGCGCCGTGGAGCCTATCGGGACATGCACACATCGAACGGCCGAATCACGCCGCGGGCGCAGCTTCCGCCGCACTGACCCTGGCGCAAGAAGACACCGCATGGAGGCACCGGCCTAGGCGATGGCGATTCGCAAGACTTCCATGATGGCTCTTCCTTGACGCAACAACCTGCGCTTACTACTTCTTGGGTTTGGTCCAACTGGCGGCGTACTCTATCGGCGTTGGCGCAGCCATCGAAATGACGATGTCGCTGCGCATTGCCTCTTGCGACAGATTCACCGAACGAGCCATCGAGATCTTTTCCTGCACCTGTACGACCTCGATTTCGCCCAGAGTGGTGTCCATCGAGCCCAGCGAGACGCCGGTCTCCGGGTCGATCAGTTCCTCGCCTTTGCGTTTGAGTTGCATGCGGTCGCCGGTTGCGACGGAGCCGGTTCCGAGATTGAGAATGATCGTCCCGCCGTTGACCTGGACAACGCTGCCGGTTGCCGGCTTGGCGCCGATCTGCTGCGCGAGGTCGTACACACCCTGGTGAATGCCGGCGATGACGGCCTGGCCAATGGGCGTCTTCGAATAGTTCGATAAGAAACCGCCGAGCGCGGCGCCGCCCGTGACGCCGAATCCGCCAAAGGTGATGCCGGACTCCTTGATCAAAGATTCGATCTGTTTCGTGTAAACAACTTCGCTGGTTGTGGCGTCGATCAGCCGGAAATTCAGGCCGACCCGCCCCATTTTGCTCTTGAAGCCGAGGCCGCCGAGCAGTGCACTGCGTTTGCCGAGCAGGCCGCCGATGCCACCCCCGCCGTCGGAGCCTTTAACGTCGGTCTCGTAATCGGTCACAACGACCTGAACCAGGTACTCGGCGCCGATAACACTGCCGACCTTCGCTGCTGACGGTTTTGCGACGCGTCCCTCCGCGCCAAGGTCCTGCTCACCGAGCACGTCGCCGAGCACTGTGCGTTCGAGCAGTCGGAAACGGCCCGAGCGCTGCATGGCGTCGGTGACAATGGCTTCGATGCCGTTGACCGGCACCTGGTTGATGTTGCCGGCGCTGATCTCGTAGCGTGAGCCATCGGAACCGCTTACCGTATACACCGATGCGCTTGAACTGTTGTCGACCGGCAGTACGCCGACGCGCGAGCGGCGACCTTCGTAGCTGCCCCATTCGAGATTGACGAGGTAGCGAGCTTCGATGGCGTCGATGCTTTCTGGTAACGGTGTCTTCTGGTTTTTCCAGACACTGTAGGCGAGGTAATCCGCCTGAGCGAAGCCGGCGAAAGCAAGCAGGCCCAACGGCACAAAGCGCTTGAACACATTCATAGACAAATCCCCTGACGATGTCGTACGAACTCGCGACTCAGTCAGACGCGAGTTTCCCCAATTCGACGTGATTCGCACACGGGCTTCGCCACCGGTTCCTTATGGTCTGCTGTCTGCTCGACTCCGGTTTTTCTACCCGTTTTCTTCGCGACCACGAGACAGAACCCGCACTTTACTCCTTGATGCGGAACGATCCAAATCTGGCGGGTAATCCTCTCTGGCGCGCCAATACTTTCAGATGGTTGCGCGGCATTCGTCCTCCCGCCAATGGGCGCGGCGCCCAAACCCGATTGCGCCATGGAGGACTAGCGCTCGATTGACCGCAACCGGCAGTGAGCCGCGGCTCAAGTTCTTTCTGGGGTACGATGGCTCCTGATGAAGCGGGGCAGACACATCGGACTCGGAGTCAGCATATGATTAATAGAGTGATCGCCGGATTCGCCGGCGTAGGCGCCGTGCTATTCGCATTCACGTGGCCTAACTATATGCCCGCTCTGGCAGAACGATTGCCAAGTCCGATTCTCGGCTATATCACTGTCGGCGCCGTGACGTTAGGTGTCTACCTGATGTTTTTCGGGCTCACCGGTGACTGGCTACCCCGGCTAACGAGGCTTCGCGATCGTCGCTAGGCTTCGCTGATGGCTGACACCAGCCACGCGAGCGTCGCTTTAAAGGCCGATCCCAGGTAAGCGTTAGGTTTCTCACTGCTTCTGATCGGCCGCATCCTCTTCCAACATCCTGCGGATCGACTGTTCGATCTGGCCACCGCAGTAGAGGTTGCCGTACTCCCGTTCCTCATCCGCGACAAACTTCGCGAGTGACGGTTTGGACCCAATACGCTGGCAGATGGCATGTGTGCCGGGAGCCCGGGTTCGAAGATCAGGTTCAAGTTCTGGAAGACACCGGATCATATTTCCGAACAACGCGTATACGCCTATGTCGGCGAAACTGACGGCGTCTCGACCGAATAACCCTCGTTTCAGGGATTCTTCGAAAATATCCAGCCATCGGGGCAGGCGATTCGATCGAAACTCAGTCCACGTGTCACGCTCCCACATAATCGAGCCGTTGTAGCGACAGATCTCCATCAACACGTCGTTGCAATCCATCAGGACCTTCATGCACATCGCCGCATCGAATGGATCCTCCGGTATGAGATCGAGCTCGCCTGCGACATACAAGACTATGGCTGGCATCTGGCTGAGACTGCGACCCGATTCAAGGTCACTTAACACCGGCGGCCCCATGAAGGGGACATCCTGGTCGCTGGGATGACTGATCTGCAGGTCGCTGATTTCCTCGAAATCCGCAATCTCGAGCAGCGGAACGTCTCGATAGGCAAACAGGTAGCTGACGAAGCAACCTCTAAACGGCAGCGGCCAGTAGTAGAGCTTGAACCTGGGCTCAGAAATCTTCGAAGACATGCCTCTACCCCCATCGGTGTTTCGGTAAGCACGCGACCAGCCTACCTGATTCGCGAACGGCCAATGCGCCATTTCCAATCGTCATTCGCCGGCGACGTAGGAGCGGCTTCCAGCCGCGATCGCGGCAAGATGCCGCTCCTACGGCAGCACAGAATCTTTTCACCGCCGTCCGCCTCCGGACGCAAACCGCAATTCAGGCGTTTTCAGGTAGGATGGCGTCGACAGACCGCCAGTAGCCGGGCTACCAACACACCCGATTTCGCGAGCGATTTAGTCTCTGGTATTTCTTTTTGCGACGGCTGTTCGCTAATCACATAGGTGCGGCACCGGGCTGCCGGTCATTTTGAATAGAACGAGGCCAACGAGAGGGCAGGGGGATGGCTGAATCCGAACACGAAAGTCTGGATCCGGATCAGCCGTCGCATCGATCCGGCGGTCCTCTGAGCTGGCTGATTCATCCACAGCGCAAGCGCTTCCTGTTGCCCGCTACTGGCGTCTGGATCCTGGTACTCGACTGGCTGTTGTTCTCTTCGAACCTCCTGTCGGCGTGGCTGGCAACACCAGTCGTTGTCGTCCTCGGCTTCGTGCTGGGCAGCGCGGGCACCTTCCTGACGCAGAGGAAGGCAGCAAACGACAGGCCAGCGATGGCAGCGTTGAAGGCCTTGCTGGCCGGTATCGTGGTGGGTGTTCCATGGCCCCTCGGCGGGACGATCGTCGGCGGCTGGGTGCTGCTGACCTCGGGCCTGGCGGACGCCAAGAAGGAAGTCATGAACAGGCGAGATTGAGAGTGCGGCACTACTCGATTGCCCACGCGTAACTGGCTTCCCGGACTCCTTTCGTTTTGTCCCGGTGGTGTCGGACTTCGGGTCTGCATCCAACCCGAAGCCAGGTCACCGAGCGAAAAAGTGGTGTCTGTCGGTATCGGCGTTAATAATGCGCCTGACCACTATGAGCCACCAAGCCGATCACAACTGCCTCAACTGCGGCCACGCCCTGCCGTCCGATGCGACGTTTTGCCCGGCATGCGGGCAGAAGATTCTGACCGACGACGATCGCCGCCTGGGCAAGCTGATCAAAGACGCCGTTGCGGAGATCACCGATCTGCGCGGTCGTATTCTTCCATCCTTCGGCGCGCTGCTGTTTTACCCTGGATACCTGGCGCGAAATTATCGTATCGGTCGCCGTAAGGGCTATGTCTCGCCGGTTAGCCTGTTTTTGTTCGCGAACGTTATCTATTTCCTGATACCCGTCCTGTCCGATTTTCAGATCGACCTTCTGGATCAGATTTCGCTGCAACCTTACAGCGCCTGGACGGAGGCTATCGTCAGCGGAGCATTGGGGGTGGAGTCTGCGCTAGCCGCCTGGCGAGAGGGGAACGCCGACTTTGAGGCTCTGGCCGCTGAGTACTCGCTTCGGGCAGCGGACATATCCAAAGCGATCATCGTCGTTCACGTACCGTTTCTTGCCATGGTCACGGCGTTGATCACGTTCGATCTGAAGGTCCGCTTCGTCGACCACGTTGTGCTCGCGCTGCACTACATGGCGTTCATCATGCTCTGGTATGTCATAGGACCAACGCTCGTCATCCCGTTATTGCGCACGATACTGTCGCCATTCTGGGCGGATCCACCTGCGTGGCAAATCGGGTTCGGCATCATCATGCTCTATCCCGTTTTCATGTTTCGCAATGCCTTTCAGATGCCGTGGTGGCGGGCTTTGCTCAGTGGCGCTGTTTTCCTTCTGGCATACGGGCCCGTGCATGTGCTGTTCCGGCTGATCCAGTTCTTCGTGGTGTTCTACACGCTCTGATCGGCATTGGCGGCAGCACCCTGTTCCGGAAATGGGGACATTCTGCTTTTTCAACGATATAGGAGATACGGGGGCATCCTGCATCTTTCCGCCAACACTCAACCGGCAAAAAGCAGAATGTCCCCATTTCGAGAAAAATCGGTTCGACCCCTTAAGTGCTAGGGCATGATTATGACTTTGCCTCGCGCTCGCTGTGTTTCGAGGTAGCGTATGGCCTCGGCTGTGTCTGCCAGCGGGATTCGTCTGTCGATTCGCGATGCCAGGCGTCCGTCAGCCATCAGTTCGGCCAGGTACGCGAGATCGTCCGCGTCCAGCACGGCGAGCATCGTGCCAACTTCCTGGTCGACGAATGGCGACAGCATCGCAGCTTTGAGCGTCGGCAACAGCGGCGCAATCCAGTTCCCTTTCGGGCCACCGACGATCACCATGCGACCCTCCGGCTCCAGCACACGGCGATTCGCGGACAGAGAGTGATTGCCCACCATGTCGACGATCAGGTCGTACTTGTGGTCGCTCTCCGTGTAGTCCTCTTGCTTGTAGTCGAAGACATGGTCAGCGCCAAGCGCCCGAACCATCTCGACATTGCGCGTGCTGCTGACCCCGTGTACTTCTGCGCCCAGATCCTTAGCGATCTGCACCGCATACGTACCGACGCCGCCCGATGCACCGTTTATCAGAACCTTCTCGCCGGCGACCAACCGGCCATCGTCTCGCAATGCCTGCAGAGCCGTCACCGCGGCAATGCCAAGGCCGGCAGCGTCTTCGAAGCTGACGTTGTCGGGCTTTACCGTGATGACGCCGTTCTCACGCACCCGGACATACTCGGCGAAGGCACCGTTGCTGCCGCCGAACACGGCGTCGCCGACTGAGAACTTCGTCACGTCGTCCCCGATCGCTGCAACCACGCCTGCGAAGTCGACGCCGGTCTTGATGTCCGCCGGCCTGCCGATACCCGCCGCAAGGCGCATCAGGTAGGGCGATCCCCGCATGTAGTGGTAGTCGAGAGGATTCGCCGCTGCGGCTTTAACTTCGACGATGACGTCCGTCGGCCCCGCGACGGGCCGCTCGATGTCCAGGTACTCGAGCACCTCCGGTCCGCCGTAGCAGCGTGCGATGACGGCCTTCATCGTGACCTCGCCGGCCGCAACGACGGGGGCTGGCTCGCAGTCGGCCGTGTAACTGATGGTAATCGCGAGCGCTGCGACGGAGGCCGCGATCAGCGCGAGGAAACCGTTGAGGATCTTGTATCGGAGTTTCATGGCTCACCTTGGATCAGAGGTCAAACCGAATACACCGGCATCTTCTTGATCGGTTCGACCGGAATATTCGTAGCATGGCGCAGTAGTGTGGTCAGGTACAATAACCGGATGTTGCCAGTTTTAGTCTCCAGGGTGGACAGTGAATTTCGACGATAATTTCAAGCGCATTGGCAGTACCAATGTGGATCCGATCAAGGCCCTGTTGGAATCCTTCGGAGATGAAGACTGGGATCGGGATTCGCAGCGGCAGCGCCGTTACGAGGTGCACAAGGACACTCAGATTATCCCACTTGTGCACGACTATGATTTTCGTCACACGAACCCAACGCGCCATCCGGCACTGCAGACGTTTGGGCGGGTGATCCGGCCGATTCTCGCGATGGTCGCGGATTTTTATGATTCGTCAGAGAAGGGCAGGGAGCTGACTGCCAAACACGGTGTCGGCTACTTCATTCGAGCCAACTTCGTCCGCCTGTCGGCCGGCGGGGAGATAACCGAACACAAAGACGGGAACTATTCGCTGATGCACTCGCATCGGGTGCACGTTCCAGTGATCACGAACGACAAAGTGTTCTTCACGGTTGGTGGAGAGACGCTGTGCATTCCGGAAGGCGAGATCTACGAGATCAACAATTGCCGGGAGCATGCCGTGCGCAATGAAGGCGATAGGCCGCGGGTACACCTGATACTTGATTACGTGCTGAAGGGCGAGTAATGCCATTGCAGCGAGCTGCGTTGCCCGGGCGAGCCCTGCACACCAGGGGCTGGTATCGAATCCCATCGGTGCCGCCTTCCTTGCAACCGCTTCCCGCTAGACGGCTGATCTGCGCAGATGCCCGGCCCGCGTGATCTGCTAACGACTGCGCTGACAGTCACCCAGTCTCTCTCGTCAGCGGACGTGGCGAGTTTGATCAGAGAGCCGGCCATCATCGTATCGGCACCGCGGTCCGGAAGCAGCGTGCTGTTCGAGCAGATGCGAGTCTTGCCGGGTCTCTGGAGTATCGGTGGCGAGAGCCACAGCATTTTCAACGCCTTTCCACACCTGCGCGCCGAAAACGCGGCCATGGACTCCGGAAGCCTCACCGAACAGCACGCGGATGAGGAAACCTGCGACCGACTCCGTCGCTGCTTTCTGTTCCTGCTGAGCGATCACCAGGGCAGGCTGCTTGGGCGGCTGCCGGCTCACGAGCGCCCGACTCACGCAACGTTGCTCGAGAAAACGCCGCGCAATGCACTGAACATTCCGTTCCTGCTCCGCGTCTTCCCGTCGGCGCGGTTCGTGTTCTTGCATCGGGACCCGCGGCATAACATAGCCAGCCTGATTGAGGCCTGGACAGTTGGGCTGCAGACGGGTCGTTTCGTGACTTTCCCACAGTTGCCGGGCTGGGACCGTGAGGGCTGGTGTTTCCTGCTGCCACCGGGCTGGCGCCGGATGCGCGGCAAGTCGATTGCCGAGATCGCGGCCTTCCAGTGGGCAGCCACGAACAGCATCATCATGGATGAATGCCAAAAGCTTGCGCCGGATCGCTGTGCGACCGTCACCTACGAGGCGTTCATCGACGATCCCGATTCAGTGCTGAAATCGCTTGCCGAATTTGCTGGGGCACAGGGTCCTGACCGTTCAATGAGCGGAGAAGCCCTGCCGTTGTCGAGAACCACGTTGACGCCACCCGACCCGGACAAATGGCGTAAACATGAAGACGCGATTGAAGCGGCGCGAGAGGAATGGGGCCCGGTTGCCGATCGACTCGCGGCGTTATGACGCCGGGTAGTCCGGCATAGCGCAGACCCGCTTAAGCCATTCGTCGTGGCGCGGGAATGTGTTCAGGGCATGGCTAAGCCGCTTCGCGACGGGTTCGAGGACGCGGCTCGGTGGCCGATCGCTGCCGTACCACCGGTCGCACTCGCTGCTTAAGAAATCCATGCCGTACAGGATGGCTTCATAGCTCGATAAACCGAAGACGCCCGCCGTATCGATGGGCGGTCGGTGGTCACCGGCCAGCCCGGAGGTTGGCAGCGGCGTCTCTGGCGAGCCCGGGAACCAGGCGTCTTCGAAGTCCGCCATCGACGGCGGCCGGTGGCGCCAGTAATCCAGCTTCGCCCTGACCCGGTCGTGGGTTCGCTCCGGTCGACGAATCTCTCGCCAGTAGTCGTTGTCTTCACGGCGCGTCAGGCAGTAGTGAAGATTGATGAAGTCGAGAATCTCGTGGAACCG
>JAAUXY010014505.1_pt1 | contig 18280 bp, 15 predicted proteins | sample 7278121 | NCBI WGS metagenome assembly JAAUXY01 (sample SAMN14350117, study PRJNA611818) | marine sediment metagenome | isolation source: surface marine sediment (1.8m) | place: French Polynesia: Moorea | collected 2018-08 | reverse complement strand
CGCCGGGAGCGTTGGAGATCCCCATTGATCTGCAGTACGCGGAAACGGAGCGGATGGACTTTGCGTATCCCGATTCGAGCGCCGAGTTTGCTCCCGATGAGGCGGCCATTGATCAGGCGATCGACAAGATCAAGACCAGCGGGCGGCGCATCATCGTGGCCGGCGGCGGCGTGATTGCCGCCGGTGCGACGGAGGAAGTGCATGCGCTTGCGCAGAAGCTCGACTGCCCGGTGCTCACGACCGTGGATGGCCGCGGCATCATCCCCGAGGACCACGAGCTCTGCGTCGGCAACTACTACAACAGCGCCGGCATCTACAACGCCATCCAGGGTGCGGACCTCACCATTGCCGTTGGCACCAAGTTTGCGGTGGGCGTCGACGGTCAGTTCCATGCGCAGACCCCGCCCGGAGAGATGATCCAGATCGACATTGACGGCAACATGATTGGCCGCACCCACACCGCCCACCTCGGCATTCTCGCGGATGCGAAAGCGGCGCTCACGGCCATCAACGCCGGCCTCGACGAAACGCTGCCCAATGACGGGCAGTTCAACCAGGTGGTGTGGGAAGCGCGGGACGGCGTGCGCCACGCCATGCGCGCGCGCCTCGGTGAGGACTGGCCGCAGGTCATGGACGCCATTCGCGCCAAGCTGCCGCGCGACGGCGTCTTCGTTCGCGACCAGACGATTTCCGCTTACAACTGGGGTAATCAGCAGTTCCCGATCTACGAGCCGCGCACCTCCATCAACCCGACGTCCGGCGCGATTGGCCCCGGCTTTCCCATGAGCGTGGGCGCGGCCATTGCGACGGGTAAGAAGACGGTGGTCATTCATGGCGACGGCGGCTTCATGTTTCACGCCACCGAGCTTGCCACCTGTGCCCAGTACAACGTGCCGCTCATCGTATGTGTCTTCAACGACTCGGGTTACGGCGTCCTGCGCTGGCTGCAGGACACGCGTTTCGGCCGCATCAACGAGACCGATCTCGGCAAAGTGGCGTTTGCGCAGATGGCGCAGAGCATGGGCGTGCCCGCCGAGCGGGTGCAAAGCGTCGCGGAGTTTGAGGCCGCCTTCGATACCGCGATCGCTGCTGACGGCCCGTACCTCATCGACGTCGACATGGAGCACTTTGCGCCCATGGAGATTTCGGTGATGCCGAAAAAGAAAGTCGAAGTCGATATCCGCGACTGATGGCAATCCGCATGACCAAACCGTGGATGAGCGTCGATGAGGCGTTGTCCCGATTGCACGGTCATCTGGGCGTTTTCCAGCTGGCGGATGCCGACGGGAAGGTGCTCTTCATCGGCTTTGCGGGCGGCAAAGACATATACGGTCTCAAGGGCGTGGTCACGGATGCGCTCGCGTCCTATGCGCAAGCCACGCAGGTTCGTTATGAGATCACGACCGCCTACCACACTCGCTATCGGGAACTCCTCATGGTGCACATTGCCGATCATGGCGAGCTGCCGATGGAGATTCCGCCCATCAAACTTGGCAAGCTGAGTCCCGCGTAATGGATCTGAACCTCACAGAAGAACAGGACATGATTGTCGGCATGGTGCGCCGCTACGTGCGTGAGGAAATCCTGCCGCTCGAGCTCGATCTGGACCCGGACGCCGATGAGCTGAAGCCGGAAGACCGCGAGCGCCTCGTCGAGAAGACGAAGGAGATGGGGCTTTACGGGCTCGATATCCCGCCAGCGTACGGCGGCCCGGAGATAGACCTCGTCACGCGCACGCTCATTGCGATTGAGATGTCTCAGCACCGCGCAGGGCTTTATGCGCCCTGCTACGGCACCTTCGGCGGCGCCGGGCTTGCGCAGCTCTTCGAGGCTACCGATGAGCAGAAGGAGAAGTACCTGTATCCGACGCTGCGCGGGGAAAAGCGTGGTTTCTTCGGCTTGTCCGAGCCCTCGGGCGGCTCGGACCCGGCGCGCGCGATTCAGACGAAAGCGGTGCAGGACGGCGACGACTGGGTCATCAACGGCGGGAAGCTCTGGATCAGCGGGGCTGACAAGGCCGACTACGGACTGGTGTTCGCCCGCACTGATGCGGACAAAGGCCGTAACGGGGTGACCTGCTTCATTGTCGATACCGACACGCCCGGCTTTCACGTGCGCCGCATCGTGCACACCCTGCGCTCGGCGCACTACGCCACCGAGCTGCAGTTCGAGGACATGCGGATACCGGCCAGCAATATTCTCGGTGAGCTCAACCGTGGGTTTGCCATTGCCAACGACCGGCTCACCCGCCAGCGCATCCCCTACGCCGCGGGCTGTATTGGTGTGGCCATCAAGGCCCAGGAAATGGCACTCGAGTACGTGCCGCAGCGTGAGACGTTCGGCGCGCCGCTCTCCACCCGTCAGGCGATTCAGTGGATGCTGGTCGACAACGAGATCGATATCAAACAGGCCACGTGGATTACCCTCGATGCCGCCAACAAAGCCAACCTGGGTCAGCCGTTCCGCAAAGAGGCGGCGATGGCCAAGCTGGTGGCTACCGAGGCCGGCGGCCGGGTCGTCGACCGCTGCATGCAGATGTTCGGTGGCCTCGGCGTCGCCAAAGATCTGCCCTTCGAACGCTGGTATCGCGAGATGCGCATCCGCCGCATCGGCGAGGGGCCAAACGAGGTACAGCGCCACGTCATAGCGCGTGAGCTCCTTGGCGCGTCCTTGCGCTGAAGTCTCCGCACGCTAACATGGCGGTGGGGAGGTGCATCACATGGTACGCATAATCATTCAAATCCTCGGCGTGTTGGTGCTTTTGTTGCTGACAACCATCGTCACGCTCAGGATCAAAAACTCGGGCGCGGACGGTCCGTCCGTGTTGTTTCCGGGCGGCGAGCTGGTCTCCGGCGAGCTGCATACGGGCCCGGAGCCGGACTGGTCGTTCACCGACGACATATCCACGATTGAGCTGCAGCTCAACGATCCCATGGCCTCGAGGCGCATTTTTGTCATGGAAAGCGATGGCAAGGTGTACGTGCCGAGCGGTTACATGAAGTCGTTCCTCGGCAGAATCTGGAAAGACTGGGCATTCGAAGCGGAGGAGGGTAACAACCTCGGTGTCGCCCGCATTGAGGGCGTGCGCTACGAGCGACAGCTCATCCGCGTGAAAGACCCGGCAATCATCGAAGGCGTGGCGCAGAAAATGCTGCAGAAGTACGCGCCTGAAGGCGCGCCGCCGGAGCTCATCAACGAATTCAAGCGCAGCATTGCCGAGGACGAAACCTGGATCTTCGAGATGGCGCCGAGGAGCAGCGAATCATGAGCTGGAAGAACTACGCGATCACGTGTGCCGGCATTGCGGTGGTCTGGGCAGTGGGATTACTGGCCATACCGGCGTTTGCGCAGCTGGTGGAAGGCGTCATGCTGCTGTTTCTGTCCACCCAGGCACGCTGAAGGCTCTCCACCCAGGCACGCTGAGGGCTCTCCACCCAGGCGCGCTGAAGGCTCTCCACCCAGGCACGCTGAAGGCTCTCCACCCAGGCACGCTGAGGGCTCTCTACCCAGGCACGCTGAAGGTTCTAGAGCGGCGCGAGCTCCGGCTCCTCATAGGTGACCCGGTAGATCACACCCTGCTGATCGTCTGAGATCAGCAGGCTGCCGTCCGGCGTCACCAGCACGTCGTTCGGCCGCCCGCTCACCTTCTGTCCCTGAAGCCAGCCGGTAACGAACGGCGCGTACTCGAGCGTGCCGTTGCGCGCGGTCACGACGCTCACCTGGTAGCCGACTTTTTCACTGCGGTTCCACGAGCCGTGCTCGGCAATGAAGAGCGCGTTCTGGAAGCGCCGTGGGAACTGGTCGCCGGCGTAGAAGTCGAGGCCCAGCGCCGCGGAGTGCGCCTGGATTTCCACCACCGGTGCGACAAACGTTTTACCCTCAGCCGCTTCATGGTCGCCGTACTCCGGGTCGCGGATGTCGCTCGCGTGGACGAAGGGGTAGCCGAAGTGCTGCCCCTGGCGGTCGATGACGTTGATCTCTTCCGGCGGCACGTCGTCGCCGAGCATGTCGCGGCCGTTATCGGAGAACCACAGCTTGCCGGTGGCCGGGTGCCAGGCGAAGCCCACCGTGTTGCGGATGCCTTCCGCCCAGAGCTCAGTCTCGCCGGAGTCCGGGTTCATGCGCAGGAGACTCGCGGAGCGTGGATCGTCTTCGAGGCACATGTTGCAAGGTGCGCCGACCGGCACGTACAGCTGCTCGTCCGGGCCGAACTTCAGATACTTCCAGCCGTGATGACCGTCGTCGGGTAGCGCATCGGTAATTGTCTCTGCCTCTGGATTGGACTCGAGATTCCGCTCGATGTTACGCACCCGCAGTATTCTCGACACCGCGCCGATGTAGAGGTCGCCGTCATGGAGGGCAACGCCGCTTGGCATGCGCAGGTCGTCGAAGAGTGTAATCACCTCGGGGGCGTCGTCGGTCAGCGCTTTCGGCACCGCGTAGACGTTACCGGCACGGCGCGTTGCAACGATGAGCGTGCCTTTGTCGGTGAGCGCCATCTGCCGCGCGTTCGGCACGGAGAAGTTCAGGGTTTCGATCTGAAATCCCACCGGAAGCGCAAGCTCCGTCGCGTGGGCCTGGGTGGCGGCAAGCAGCACCGCGATGATGAAGTTCTTTTTCATGGCGCGCGGCAATCTCTCACACCCCGTGAAGTGACTCAACAGTGGCCACCAACATGTACGACAAGTAAGCTAGCAGCAATGAACGGTTCCGCCGCGCAGCCTGTCGCGAATCTCACCTCAGAGCTCAAAGACAAGATCCAGACCGCCTATCGCGCCTGGTTGAACGCGCGCGGCTTCAAAGCCCGGCGCGGCCAGCGGGAGATGATTGCTCACGTGGCGCGCACGCTTGCGGGTGATGACAACCGCATTGCCGTCATCGAGGCGGGTACCGGCACGGGCAAAACCGCGGGCTATTGTCTGGCAGCCATCCCGACCGCGCAGGCGCTCGGCAAAACGGTGATCCTGAGCACGGCAACGGTTGCCCTGCAGGAGCAGGTGACCCTGCACGACATACCGGATCTCAAAGAAAACGCTGAGCTCAAGTTCAGCGTGAGCCTCGCCAAAGGCCGCGGCCGCTATCTCTGCCTGAAACGCCTCGACGATCACCTGAAGTACAACGACCAGCAGGAAATCCCGCTCTTTGAGGTCGACGACGGCGACCACACGGTGCTCTATCAGAGCATGCTGGACCGCTTTGGCAGGGGTGAATGGGATGGCGAGCTCGACAGCTGGCCGGATGAGCTACCGGACGGCGCCTGGCGCGGCGTGACCACCGATCACCGCGGCTGCGCCAATAATCGCTGCAGCTACTTCAAGCAGTGCCCGTTCTTTCGCGCGCGCAACGCGCTCGAGGGGACCGACGTCATCGTTGCCAACCACGACCTGGTGCTTGCGGATCTGGCGCTGGGTGGCGGTGCCGTGCTGCCGGAGCCGGAAGACTGCATCTATATCCTCGACGAAGCCCATCACCTGGCGGACAAAACTCAGAACCACTTCTCCGCAAGCGCGCGCATCGGTGGCACGCTGCAGTGGTTGGACCATGTCAACGCCGTGCTCGGCAGCCTCACGCAACGGTTTGCCCGCCCGAATGAGCTGGTGGCGCTCGCAACGAGCGTTGCCACCGAAACCGGGGTGCTCAGACCCGCGCTCGAGGCGTTGAGCGCGGGGCTCCATGAGCTCGAGTTCGAAGCGCGGGACGATGACCTCGACACCTGTCGCTTCGCCCTCGGCGACGTTCCCGACGAGATCCGCGTGCTGGCCGATGCGGTGGTGCCGAACCTGACGAAGCTCGGCGACGACATCAACCGCACCCATGGGCTGCTGCAGGATGCCGTTGCCGGCGAGCTCAACTGGCAGAACGCCTATGAAGCGGAAGACTGGCTGGTCCCGGTGGGACAGCTCGAGACCCGCGCCATGGGCGCGCTTGCGCTTTTCACCGACTACGCCCAGGGGTCAGCGTACCGTCACGCCCGCTGGATCAATCGCACTGCATACGACATCGAGATGGTGAGCGCGCCGATAGAGCCGGGACACATCCTCGACGAAGTGCTCTGGCAGCGCGCCTTTGGCGTTATCTGTACCTCCGCGACGCTGAGCGCCATGGGGCGCTTCGACCGCTTTTTCGAACGGGTCGGGTTGTCCGCGGAAGTGCTGCGCGTGCGCATCCCGAGTCCGTTCGACTTCCCGAACATCGCCACGTTCAAGGTGCCGCCGATGGCGTCGGATCCGCGCGATTTCGACGCCCACACCGAGGAGGTGGTCAAGCTGCTGCCGGATTTGATGGCCGAGGCGCAGAGCGCTCTGGTGCTGTTTACCTCCTGGCGGCAGCTGAACGCCGTCGTGAAGGCGCTGCCCAAATCGCTCGGTGAGAAGCTGCTCGTGCAGGGGGAGGGCGCCAAGCAGGTGCTGCTGCGTCAGCACCGTGAGCGCATTGACGCCGGCGAGTCGTCCTATCTTCTGGGTCTGGCGAGCTTTTCCGAAGGTCTGGACTTACCGGACGATTACTGTCGCCACGTGATCATCGTGAAGATTCCGTTTGCGGTGCCGGACGATCCCATCGACCGCGCCATGGCGGAGTGGGCGGAGGCGCGCGGTCGCAACGCCTTCTACGAGATATCCGTGCCGGACGCGGCGCTCAAGCTGGTGCAGGCCTGTGGCCGGCTCATCCGGCACGAGAACGATCACGGCGCAATCACCATGCTCGACAAGCGCATTGTCGCGCAGCGCTATGGCCGGGCGCTCCTGGAGTCGTTGCCGCCCTACAACTTCCAGCTGGAGAACGGCGCCTAGCTCGCGCTCAGCTCTGCGGAGTCTCCGCCCAATCCTGGGTGGCGTCGCTGAGGAGCGTGCCTTCCTCCGGAATGTCTTCGAACTTGCCGCGGGTGAAGATCACCAGGCGATCGCCGGTGAGGTTCTCCTGCAGGCGGTCGAAAAACGCTGCCATGTCCTCGCGCGTGAGCGTTGCGACGATGTCCGCCACCTGCTGGCGGCTGTCGAAGGTCAGCACGTCGTCCGTCAGATCCACCCAGTACTGCTGCGTGCGCTCGTTCAGGTTCTTCGGCGTCTGCAGCAGACGGTTGATGAGGCCCGCCTTGTGCTGCTCGAAGTCTGCGTCGGGAATCTCCGACCAGTTCGCAACAAACGTGTCGACGAACTCTCGCGTTGCGGCTTCGAGGCCGGCGGAAGAGGTATTCGGTGACTGCACGATGAACGAGATGCCGCCGCGTTTGGCGACCGGGCGGTTGCTGACGCTGACCACGTAGCCGAGCTGCTGCTCGGTGCGCAGATTCATGTAGTAATCCGGCTGCAGAATCTGTGCGCCGAGGGAGCTGCGCGCGCGGCTTGCGTAGGTCGTGTCCGGATCCTGCACGTGCAGCACGAGCGTCGCGTCGTCATGCTCGACCGGAAGCTGTAAACGCAGCGCGCCCACGACGTCACGCGCCCGGGCTTGCAAAAACGTCTGTTCGGTAATCGGCAGCTCAGCTTTCAGGAGCGTCCCCAACGCCTGCGCGTCAGCCGCACTGACATTACCGTGCAGGAGACCGCGCACGCCAACCTGATCGAGATGCTTGGTGCGCCAGGCTTCGAGGTCCGCCAGGGTCACCGGCTCCATGGCCGCGATGAGCTGCGGCCGCGGCCAGCGGCCGCTGCGTAGCGTATCCGACAGCGCCGAGAATGCCTGGCGGAAGGGCCGTTCTTTGGCGGCGTTGCGCCAGTCTTTGATGAGCGATGCCTTCAGTGAATCGAATCGCTCCTGGGTGAAGCGGCTCTCCATCAGCGCTGCGAGCACCGGCTCGAGCAGCGCTTTCTGCTTATCCTGATAGCCGCTCACGCGGACTTCAAAACCAGAATCCGGTACCGACAGGCTGTAGCCGAGACCGGCCAGATACGCCGGGTAGGTGAGCTCGCTCAGACTGTCCTCAACCAGCAGACGATAGAGCTGTGCCATGCCACGATCGCGCGGCGATTCGAATCCGCCCTCAACGGCAATCTCCAGCAGCAGGTTGGCGCGCGGGCTGCCGAAAGAGGAATCGGCATCCAGCCAGATTTCGAGGCCCGGCTCATCGAGCGCCCGCGCAACAGCGGCGCCGTCATCCGGCTTGAGCGCAAGATCGTCCGGCAGAAACGGATTGCTCTCTGGCAGGGTTAGGCTGGCCTCAGCCACCTGTTGGCGCTGCGCTTCTGTCCGGCTCAGCGTATAGGGCACCTTGAACCAGGGTTCTTCTGATTCGCCGTTTACGCTTGCGGCCTGCACCTGCATGAGCATGTTCTCGGGCGTCACGTAGCTCAAAAACTCTTCGATCCGACCCCCATCGAAGCCTTCCATCAGGTACGGCGCCACCAGCAGATCTGCCGGCGGGAAATGATCGATTCGCGGCGCCAGCTGATAGACGAGGCTCATCGGCGTGGATTTCTCCTGGAAGCGGAAACCGAGCGCTGCCACCTGCGCCTGCTCATCGTAGAGCCACTGCTCGGGCTGCTGACCGCTGATCAGATCGACGTACTCGAAGAGGAGACCGGTGATGCTGTCGAGATTAGCCTCGCCGTCCGGCGTCAGCTCAATGGCGACGGACAAGGCGCTTGCGTTGTGGTCGAGATCGCTGGAACCGGCGCTCAAAGACTCGATCCAGCCGCGCTGCTTGAGCGCCTGGTACAGGCTGCCGGTGCCCTCGTGGCCAAGCAGATTGCCGATGTAGAGCTGTGGCTTCGTGCGATACAGCGGCCGTGTGCTCGGCATCGGGAAGAGATAGGAGACCTGAGCGCCTTCCTTCAACGTGGCGATGTCGAGCCGCGCTGGCAGCTCCGCGTCCGTGTACATGGGCACGGTTGGATGCGCCGAACCAATGTCTTTGTTCTCGATACGACCGAACAGGGGCGCCACCTGCGCCTCGATCTCGTCCAGCGATGCGGGGCTCACGACCACCAGCCCCATCTGATCTGCCGAATAGTTGCTGTCGAACCAGGCGGTCAGATCTTCGTGGATGTCACCGGCCAGGGTATCGAGGGAGCCAATCGTGAAATTGGCTGCCGGATGGGCGGGATTGATGGCCTGTTTACCCACCATGTAACCGCGCCAGCCGTCGTCGCGAATCTGCATGCGATACTCTGAATCGACCGCGTTCTTTTCGCGCAGCGAATACTCCTGACTGATGATCGGATCGATGAAGAAGTGGGCAAAGCGCGACAGCGCCTCATCGAACGCCGCCGGCTGGATGTCGAAAAAATAGTTGGTGTGATCGAGCGCGGTGTATGCGTTGGAAGATCCACCACCGGCGCGGATGTAGTTCTGGAAGCCGTCGATTTCCGGATAAGTCTCCGTCTGGATGAAAAGCATGTGCTCGAGGAAGTGGGCAAGTCCCGGACGGTTTCCCGGCTCGTGCATGCTGCCCCGATAAACCGCAAGCGCGGCCGCGGATTTTTCGGTCTGCGGGTCTGACACCAGCACGGCCCGGAGCTTGTTGGGTAGCTCCAGGTAGCGGTAGTCGCGCGTGTCGTTGGGGCTCTTGCGGATCGTGACACCGTCCGCGGCTGCACCGGGCTCGGCGGGCGTCGACGTGCATCCCGCAAGGGTGACAAGCGCCATCAGCAGGCAGGCTGAGGCAGCGAGATAAGCGCGCTGCGTGAAGTGCTTGAGGCTGATCAAGATAAAACTCCTGGTTGAGGCGCATTGCGCCTCTTGACGAAACTGGGAGGGAAATCTAGCAGATGTCGCGTCCCCGTGCTGTGAAGGTGCCATCGCTCGAGAACGTCAGTCGGCCGCGGCGTCGCGCCGGAAAAGGAGGCGCAGGTAGTAGTCCAGGCTGAAGTAGCGGCCGCCGCCGATGAACAGCAGCGCAAGCACCATGGCAAAGTAGATCATCGCAAACTCGATGCCGTTGTTGAGCTTGACGATGCTGCCGCTGCCATTGAGATAGCGGTAGTTGCCGTGCTCACGCAGTATGGCTTTGGCGCGGGACAGCCGTTTTGACGCTTCGATGGTGCGCTCATTGACGTTTCTGCACTCGATGTAGCGCTCGAACACGTTCGAGTTGCGGTTGGCCTCACTATCGGGAATGCAGACTGCGGGGGGATTCGACGGCGCAATGGCGGCCCAGCCGTTGTCCCAGTGCACCGATCCGGCGGCCACCAGCATGGTGATGGCAAGCGGGATGGCCCAGATCCGCGTCGCCAGGCCCAAGAGCAGGCAGATGCCGCCGATGAATTCGGTCCAGCTGGCGAGAAACCAGGACAGCTCCACCGGCAGCACGCTGAAAGGAAAAGGCAGCAGCTCCGGGCTGAACCAGTTGTTGCCTGTGATCTTTTCCCAGCCGGCGCCAATCAAAACCGGCCCCAGGATCAATCTGAGCGTCAGCGATGCGATACCGCTGAAATGGGCGTTGATGAAATCGAAAATACGGTCGTACCGGTCCCCGAAGGTGGCGATGAGGTTGTTCATTCTTGTTTGTCCGCTCCACGTCTGGTTTGGTTAGACTGCGGTTTTGCCCAGGGTTCCCCGTGCTCGACCGGAAGACATTCGAAGAATCGCTCGAAGCAACGCTTGCGCGTGCGTTTGGCGCGCTGCCGGAAGCAGCGCCTGCAGAAGCTTCGAAGTTTGCGGCATGGGCGTCATTGAGCGCCGCGGTTGCGCCGCTGATTGCCGCCCGCGGTTGCCGGCTGGTTGCCATCAGCGGCTGTCAGGGCAGCGGCAAGTCGAGCCTGGCCGGCGTGCTCGCGGCAACGTTGCACCACCTCGGGCAACGCGCTGTCGCGGTTTCCATCGATGACTTCTACCTCGGCAAGGCAGAGCGGCAGGAACTGGCGCGTGACGTGCACCCGCTGCTGGCGACGCGGGGCGTGCCAGGCACGCACGACGTGGCGTGGCTCGCGCGGACGCTCGAGACGGTCAGGGCCGGCGCTGGCGAGGTTGAGATACCGCGTTTCGACAAAGGCCTCGATGACCGTGCGGGTCACGAACGTGCTGCGGTGGATGTGCTCATTGTCGAAGGCTGGTGCATGGGGGTGCAGCCGGAGTCCGCGGCGCGCCTCGAGACGCCGGTCAACGCCTTGGAGGCCGACGAAGACGCCGATGGCACCTGGCGTCGCTGGGTAAACGAGCAGATTAGCTGTCATTACCTGCCGTTGTGGCAGGAGATTCAGTTCTGGATACACCTGCGCGCGCCGGATTTCTCGGTAGTGCGCCAGTGGCGGGGCGAAGCGGAAGCCGCGTTGCCCGTGCAACAGCGGATGAGCGAAGCAGCGCTGACGCGCTTCGTTGCGCACTACGAGCGTCTGACCCGCGCCCAGCTCTCTCAGCGCCCTGCCGGACCGGGGCTTGCGCTCGCGCTGGATGAGCTGCGTCGTGTGACGGAAATCACAGCTGCCGATGCGTCCCTGATCTGACGCGCATCATTCAGATGCGGTTCAGTTGCGTTACCTAATATGGGCCTCGAGGTTGAACAACGAGGCTGTAACCATGTTGAACTTGAGAGCGAAAACCGTCGCGAAATTTGCCCTGCCGGCACTGCTTGTGCCCAGCCTTGCGCTGGGCGCAACGTCTTACGATCGCGCCCGCGTGGTGGGTGTGACCCCGGTCTACGAGTCCGTCGCCTACGAGGTACCGGTGGAGCAGTGCCGTGCCGAGCGGGTGCGCTATCCGCGTCATGAGCGCGCGTCTGCCACCGGTCCTCTGCTGGGCGCCATCATCGGCGGCGCGATCGGTAATGCCGTTGGGCACAAGAAGCGCAACAAGCAGGTAGGTACCGTGGTTGGTGCGTTGCTCGGTGGTTCTATTGGTGCAGACGTCGCGCGTCAGAACCGACGTCACGATCGCCGCTACGCCAGCTACGGCACCGAGCAGGTTTGTGATGTGTCGTACGAGCTGCGCGAAGAGGAGCGCCTGTCGCATTACGATGTGCGCTATGTGTACGCCGGCGAAACTTACAGCACCCGCATGAACAGGGATCCTGGCCGCTACCTGCGTGTGCGGGTCAGCGTCAGCCCTGCGGAATAAGGGTAGACGGAGTACAATTGCCCGCCTGAAGGCGCGAGCTGAGTGTGGACGGAAGCGTGAAGCATCGGACGAAACAACCAGGACTGCGGGGACTTGCCCAGCTGCCGACGATAGTGCTGTTGGTCGTGCTCGCGGTCCTCGCCAATCCCGTCCATGCCCAGCCGGCAAACGACACGCGCGAGCGCAACGAGCTCAAGGAGCTGCGCGGTCTCAACCCGGGCACCAACGGCAGCCGTTTTGCGCCGCAGCCTGGCGTCGGCATTGAGCGCGCTACCCAGATTGCGCGCAAGCATACCGGTGGCCGCGTCATCTCGGCGACGCCTCTTCAGCGCAGCGACGGAACCGAGTATCGCGTGCGCATGCTGGTCGACGGTGAGCGGGTTGTCACCGTGACCGTCGACGCCAGCGGTCGGGTAAAGAAGAAGCGCTGATACATCTGGAGGAGCGATGCGGACCCTGATAGTCGAAGACGAAGACGCGCTGCGTGCGCAGCTGACCGAGCACCTCAAGTCCGAAGGCTTTGCGGTTGATGCTGCAGCGGACGGAGAGGAAGGCCTCTATTACGGCCGAGAATATGATTACGATGCGGCGGTCATCGATCTGGGTCTGCCGAAGCTCGATGGCATCGAGCTGATCAAACGTCTCAGAGAAGAAAAGCACGGCTTCCCGATCCTCGTCCTGACCGCCCGCGGCCACTGGCAGGATAAAGTGCAGGGTCTCGAAGCGGGCGCTGACGACTACCTCGCGAAACCGTTCCAGATGGAAGAGCTGATGGCGCGCCTCAATGCCCTCATCCGGCGCTCGGCGGGGTACGCCTCACCGGTATTGAGTCAGGGTGAGCTGCAGCTCGACACCGCCAAGAAAGAGGTTCGCGTGAACGGTGGTGCGATTGAGCTCACCGCCTACGAATACAAGGTCCTGGAATACCTGATGCTGAACCCCGACCGGGTGGTCAGCAAATCCGAGCTGACCGACCACCTGTACGAGCAGGACTTCGACCGTGACAGCAACGTCATAGAGGTATTTGTCGGCCGCCTGCGCAAGAAAATTTCCCCCGTCGATCTCATTCGTACCGTTCGTGGACAGGGCTACCGCTTTGTGACGGACAGTACTGCTTGAAAACCTCCATACAGAAGCGGCTGCTCGGCACCACAACGTGCGTGCTGGCGCTGTTTCTGGCCATCACCGGCTTTGTCCTCGACCGCTCCTTCCAATCGAGCGTCGTCACGGGTGCCGAAGAGCAGATGCGCCTCGTCATCTACTCCCTCATGGGTGCGGTCGAGGAAGTCGACGGACGCCTGAGCCTGTCGGAAGGCGTGACGGAGCCGCGCCTGCAGCAGCCGGAATCTGGTCTCTATGCCCGGGTCAGCAGCGACATCGGCGAGGTGGTGTGGACGTCACCCTCGGCCGTCACCACGGCGGTGGACTTCCCCCGGGTGGAAACGGTGCCCGGCGATTTCAATTTTTCGGCGACCTCCGGTCCGTTGCCGCGCTTTCATTTGAGTTATAGCGTTATCTGGGAGGACGCGGACCCGGAACGAGTTGTCTTCAGCACCGCCTCGGACCAGCAGCCCTACCGCGCAACGATCAACGAGTTTCGCCGCAGCCTCTGGATTGGCCTGGGCGCCGCCACGCTGATCTTTGTGGTGGCGCAGCTGCTGGCGCTGCGCTGGGGGCTCTTGCCGCTGCGCACCATGGCCGAGGAAGTGCACGAGCTCGAAGCCGGCGAGCGCGAGACATTGAGCGATTCTTATCCACGCGAGCTCGAAGGCCTGGCGGAAAACCTCGACCGCTTCGTTGCCCACGAGCAGCGCAGCCGCACGCGTTACCGCAACGCGCTGGAAGACCTTGCCCACAGTCTGAAAACGCCGCTGGCGGTGGTGCGGAACTCTTTGCTGGATGAGACCCCCGACAAATCCCTCCTGAGCGAGCAGCTCGACCGCATGCAGACAACGGTCACGCACCAGCTCACCAAGGCGTCCGCTTCCGGTCCCGTGGTGGTTGGCAAGTCGGTAGTGCTGGGTGAGCTCGTCGCGCGGCTCCTGCGCGCGCTGGACACCGCTTATGTCGACCGCGGCATTGAGGTTGCCACGGACTTCACCGCCGAGGTGTCAGCCCGTGGTGATGAGCGCGACTTCATGGAGATGCTCGGCAACCTTCTGGAAAACGCCTTCAAATACACCGAGAGTCGCGTTCGCGTGCGCATCTCGAGCGCCCCGCATCGCGACGATCCCGAGCGGCAGGTTGCCCTGGTGGTGATTGAGGACGACGGGCCGGGCATCGCCGAGGAGCTGCGCACGGAGGTGCTGGGCCGGGGTAAGCGCGCCGACGAGATTGAATCAGGACAGGGTATTGGCCTGGCGGTGGTGGCGGAGCTTGTCAGCCTTTATCACGGCTGGCTGGAAATTGGCGTCAGCGAGCTCGGCGGTGCGCGCCTGGAGCTGGCCTTACCTTAGCCTGGTTACCCCGCCTCAACGCGAGCGGTGATGGCGGCAAAGAAACGCTCGCGCAACGCGTCCGCGGCTGCGTCTTTGGGACCGGATTCACACCAGCGCTGCAGGTGGAACTTGTAGTCCCGGTCCTGCGGCCGGGTACCGGCATTCATCATCTCAACCTGAATTTCCATGCGTCTGCCCTGATCCGCTTCCGGGCTCGGCATGTCCGCGGCAATCTCAGCCTCGATGACAAGCTCAAGCCAGTCCTGGTCCGTGGCGGTCCCGGCGGCGCGTGCGTTGAACCACTTATGCGGCGCCTCCATGGCCGCGGCGCTCTGCTCCGCCTCACTGACTTCCTGATCCCACTGCGACCACTGCGCAAGCTCCGCAAGCTCGGCGCTGCGTTTCTGCGCAGCCTGTCGCGTCCGCCAGGCGCGCTCGGCGTCATCCAGGCGTTTGCGCTGCCCGCCTGAGGGTCGTATTGCCTGTGCCTGTTCGTCGTAGCTTGCGCGGGCGCTGCGCCAATCGGCTGGTTCCACGGTGCCGTCGGTTGCCACCAGCGCTTCGAGCGCTGCCAGGGCTTCTTCCAGGGCGCTCTGCCGGGCGGCCCAGGCAGCCTGGGCTTCCGCCTTCGCGGCGTCGCGCCCGGCGAAAATCTGATCGCAGAGCTGGCGAAACTCGCGCCAGAGTTTCTGGTCGGGGCCGCGCGGCGTCGGGCCAATGTCGCGCCAGGCCTGCTGCAGGCGTTTGGCCTCGTTGATCTGCACGTCGAGTTCCTGCTCGAGGAGCTGACGCGCCTCGGCAACAATGGCTTCCTTGGCTTTGACGTTGCCATCCCAGGAAGACTTCAGCTTCTCGTGCAGCGTCTGCTGCAATGCCTCGAAGCGCGCCTCGACCGGTTTCAGCGCCTTGCGCTCGCACGGGTGGTGCTTGCGCCACTCTTCGCGAGCGGTGCGGATGATGTTCTCCGCCGCGCGCATGTCCGCGCTCGCCCAGTCCGTGTTGTCGAGGTATGCCTCGAGCTGCTCACAAAGCTTCGTACGTTGCTCGAGATTCGCCGCGCGGATGGACGACTGCTCCTCGTAGTAGGCGCGGCAGGGCTCGTAAGCTTTTTCCGCCAGCGCATCGAATGCCTCCTGCTGAGCGGTTTCCTCGGCATTTGCCGGTCTGCCGAGCTGCTGCCACTCAGCGCGCAGTGCTTTCAGACGGGCTGCCTGGGCTGTCGGCTCCGCGGGGTGCTCGGCCAGCTCCGAGATCTGGCTGAGCAGCGCTTCGCGCTTTGGATTGGTGGCGAACTGCTGCCAGTCTCTGAACTCGTCGAGCTGTGCGCTCAAAGCCGCAAGCTCCCGGTCGTGGCTCTTCAAACCCTTTTTCTGCAGGGCTCGCGCCTGCTTGAGCGCCTGCACGGCGTCGCGTACGTGACCGCCCTCGATGGCGGTCTGCGCTGCCGCCACGTGCTCCGCCAACCGGCGCTCAGCGTCGACCTCTTTGTCAGCAAGTGTGGTGGCAGCCGCCTCTATTTTTGCCAGCTTTTCCTGCGCGCTTTTGAGCGCCGCAGGCAGCTCGTGATCGGCCGGCCACGATATCTCGTTGACCTTCTTACGCCAGCGTTTGAGCCACTGGCGGTGGGCTTTGAGTGAATTGTCCTCTGCCAGCGCGGCGGCGCTGTCCTCGAGCGACTGTACGTTCAGGTTCGCGAGTTTCTCCCAGGCACGTCGGTAGGTCTGAAACTGAGCGGAAACCGCTTCGAACCGCGCGTGCTGTGCGGGTGCCGGCGGATGTCGATCAGCCTCGGTCAGCCAGGTATTCGTCACACGCTCGCGCACTGTGGTGATATCGCCGGGGTCCACGCCCTTGCGCATCGTCTGGCCGAGGGTGTCAAGAACCTGGATGAGCTCCGGGAATGGATCTGCTGCGGGCTCCGGCGGCTCGAGATTCATACCGGCCAGTGGATCTGCAGGTGTCGGAAAGTCACTCGCAGCGCCGCCAGCCGAGGTCAGCGTTGCGCGCTCGCTTTCCAGTCCCTCGACCACTTCCGCGCGCATCTCGCGCATTTTGCTGAGCTTCTGTACGCGGGCGTAGTCATCCTGCTCGGAGATTTGAGTCTTTTCGATGGCCTGGTCGATTTCGGCCAGCCTGGCGGCGTGCTCTGTGCAGGCCACGCGTGCCTGTTTGATAGCGTCCAGTCGTTCACGCGCATAGCGGTGGCACTGCTTGTCACGGCCTTTGGCCTGTTTGACAAGCTGCGTGAGGCCAGCTTCGCTCTGCAAAAGCGGATGGCCGAGAATCTGCTCGCGGCTGGCGTCGCGAAAGCGCAGTGCAAGCGCAGCACAGTGCTCGGCGCTCTCGATGTCGCCGAGCAGCTTCGGCAGCTGATCGAGGTCAGCCCGCTCAATCCGTGCCCACAGCACGCGCGGATCGCTGCGGCTGCTGGAATCGACGCCGCTGGCCACCAGCGTGGCAATACGCTCGGCAACGCGCGCGCTCACAGGCTCGTGGTTCAGAAGCTCAGCGCACACGTTGTCGTCGGTGAGCTTGTCAATTGCCGCTTCGACGATTGCGGCGTTGTCGTCCTGCTCGATGAGCCGCTTGAGATCGGTTTGCCGCGCGCGCGCATCGTCAACGTCCAGCGCCTGCACGGCGGCAAGGCGCTTGTCCGCGTCGGGGTGATCCAGTCGATTACTTCTTTTCAACCATCGACTAAACATGTGTGGTGTCAATCCAGGCTGTTGTGGCTTCCGTCGCAGAGCGGTGCGCCCTTGGTGTATTTACAGCCGCAGAAATACAGCGTGCGGCTCTCCTCTGCGCTGTACGACATCGGCGTGAAGTCAGTGCCCTCGTGGGAGCCGTCGCAGAACGGCTGTCGGGCGCTTTTGCCGCAGGCGCACCAGAAGTACTTTTTACCGGCTTCGACTTCTACCGGGTAGGGCGCCTTCTGCGCCACTGTTGGATCGGACATCGTAACCTCGCTGTGGTTCTAATTAGACGGTAGCGGTTCAGGAAAACTTGCGCTCATCCCACCACGGGAAATACTCGGGCATATCCGCGGACACTTTGCCTGCGAACTCGGCGGGACGTTTCTCCAGAAACGACTCCACGCCCTCTTTGGCATCCGCAGAACGGCCGCGGTGGTAGATACCCCGTGAATCGATCTTGTGCGCCTCCATCGGATGGTCGGCGCCCAGCATGCGCCACATCATGTGCCGGATGAGGCTGACGGAAATGGGTGCCGTATTGTCGCGAATGTCCGCGGCCATGGCGCGGGCGGTTGCCATGAGCTCATCTTTGGGGTGCAGCGATTTGACGAGTCCGCCGGCCAGCGCCTCTTCGGCGGGAAAAACGCGGCCGGAGTAGCACCACTCGAGCGCCTGGCTGATCCCGACGACGCGGGGCAGGAAGTAGCTCGAGCAGGCTTCGGGCACGATGCCGCGACGGGCGAACACGAAGCCGAATTTGGCGACGTCGGCAGCCAGGCGCACGTCCATCGCGAGCGTCATGGTGACGCCAACGCCGACGGCCGCGCCGTTGATGGCGGCAATGATGGGTTTGTTGAGCTCGTAGATTCTGAGCGTCAGGATGCCGCCGCCATCCGGCTGCAGACCGCCTTCGCGGTCGTCCCGGGCGTCAGCATCGAACGTGTCGCCGCCGCTGGAGAGATCCGCGCCGGCGCAGAACGCCCGTCCGGCGCCTGTGACGATGATGGCTTTGACGTCATCGTCCGCGTCGGCGCGGTCGAATGCGTCGAGCATCTCGGCAAGCATGTCGCGGTTGAAAGCGTTCAGTGCCTCCGGACGATTGAGCGTCAGCGTCAAAATGCCGTCCTCGACGTCGTAGAGAATCGTGTTGTAGCCCAT
>JAAUXY010031374.1_pt1 | contig 18309 bp, 19 predicted proteins | sample 7278121 | NCBI WGS metagenome assembly JAAUXY01 (sample SAMN14350117, study PRJNA611818) | marine sediment metagenome | isolation source: surface marine sediment (1.8m) | place: French Polynesia: Moorea | collected 2018-08 | reverse complement strand
GCGGTTTTGCAGACCGCTGCCTTACCACTTGGCTATGCCGCCAAAAAAAATGGAGCGGGAAACGGGATTTGAACCCGCGACTTCGACCTTGGCAAGGTCGCACTCTACCACTGAGTTATTCCCGCTCTTGTAAACGCTAATTTTTAGCCAGAAAACAATACATTGTCAACAAAAAAGCTTAATCTTTCAGAAGACTTCTGGAGCGAAAAAAATAATCCGCCCCCGACCAGATCGTAAACACCAGTGCCCCCCAAATGAATAATCCGCCGATGGCCTGGACGTTAAGGCCAAAAAAAGGATAATGAATCATCAGCGGTATAATGGCGGCAATCTGAAAGCCGGTTTTGTATTTCCCAAGATTCGATGCCGATAGATCTTCGCCTTTTTCAGCGATAATGTTGCGCAGGCCGGTCACGGCAAGTTCGCGGCCGATAATGATGCAGGCCATCCAGGCCGGCACCCACCCTAAAGAGGTCAGCATGATAAAGGCCGATGAGACCAGAAGTTTATCGGCAACCGGATCCATGATCGTTCCAAGGGTGGTCACCTGGTTTCGCTTACGGGCGTAGAAGCCATCCAGATAATCGGTGATGGCCGCCGCACTGAACAGCATTGCGGCGATAAAGGTGCAAATCCGGTTGGGAAACAGCAGCAGAACAATAATAATCGGCACCGCCGCTATACGGAAAAGTGTTAGTTTGTTGGGACCACTGATTAAATTGTGAAAAGTTTCCATGCGGTATGGCTTAATTTAATTTTTCTGTCCTTGAGCGGCGACATAATTGTCCCGGCATTCTTTGCTGCAAAAATAAAGATCGCTGCCTTTCACATTTAAATGCACTGCATTTCTTTTGGGAAAATAGGCTTCACAAAAGGGATCTTTGATCATCACATCGTCGATCTGCCCGGTCGCTTTTCCCGAGACTGTTTTTTTCGACGTATCCGGAAACATCCAGGATCGTAAAGATCGGTACAACAGGAATGCAACACAAAAAAGTATTAGAATTTTGATCATTTATATTCAAACACCTTTTGATTCTCTCCCCCCAGCCGGTTCAGTAGATATTTCATTTCTTGTTTGAGTACGGGATGAATGATGGATGGATCTATATCACAGATCGGTTTTAACACAAAGCGCCTTTTATGCATGCGGGGATGCGGAATCACCAGGCGTTTAGACTTAATGATGCGGTCATCGTAAAAGATGATGTCCAGATCCAGAATGCGAGGGCCAAACCGAATCGAATCCTGAATACGTCCGGCGGATTGCTGGATATTTTCAATATGATCCAGCAACTTAAAGGGATCAAGGTCGGTCTCCAGTTTAACCGCCATATTTATAAACCAGTCTTGATCGGCATAGTCCACCGGTTCGGTCACATAAACGCGCGATTGCGCCAGAATGCGGGATTTGCCGGCTTTGGCAAGTGACGCGATCCCATTTTGACAGTTCGCCAGTTTGTCTCCGATGTTGGACCCGACCGATATGTAAGCGATGTGTGTTTTCACGAAGTCTATGAATTGGACCCACGCCAGGTCGCAAAGAACACAAAGAAAATCAACATTATCCATTTGGACGAACTTGACGAGCGGCTGTTTTTAAGTGAGATGATGCAGCCGCTTTAGTTCCAGGCATCCGGCTGGAGTTCGCCGGTATAAATAATGCGCGCATTGCCTTCCATATAAATATCGTCAAATTGGCCTTCTTTGGCGTTAAAATGGATGGTGAGATATTCTCCACTGCGAGTTTTAACATCCACCGGAGAATTCATTTTTAATTGGCTGGCTGAAATAATGGCGCTGGCGATGGCACCGGTTCCGCAGGCCAGCGTCTCATCTTCAACGCCTCTCTCATACGTGCGAACCTCAATGGTATTGTCTTCAATACGCTGGACGAAATTGACATTGGTCCCGGCGGGCGCATATGTCTGATGATAGCGAATTTCACGGCCCGGGGTGACCACATCCATATCCGTCACCTGCTCTACCATGACGACGACGTGGGGAACGCCGGTATTGATACTGCTGACCTGCATCGAACGTTGGGACAGCTCCAGCGGGTAAGCCAGTTCGAGGTTTGATGGGTCCGGCATTTTAACCTTAACGCGGTCCTCAAGAATCTGCGCGCTGACAACACCGGCTTCGGTTTCAAAAGACAACGCGGTTCCCGCGATACCGGTCTCATGGGCAAACCGGGCTGCACATCGGGCGCCGTTTCCGCACATTTCAGCCTTGCTGCCGTCAGAATTAAAAAACCGCCAGCGGAAATCACATTGTTCGGAATCTTCAATTAAAATCAGACCGTCTGCTCCGGCCGACATTTTTCGACGGCAGACATTTACAATAAAGGCGTCCAATGCGTCTTCGACAACCATCTGCTTACGGTTATCGATGATGATGAAATCATTGCCGGCGCCGCTCATTTTATAAAATGGGATGGGTTTCATTTTTGGGTATCACTTCCTGTCGTTTATACAACGGTGCAAAGGCGATTTATTCCAAAAAGGTGGGAATGCTCTCGCCTTTCACCAGATCTTCATACGTTTCTCTCTTTTTGACCACGTGATATTGATTGTCTTTCACCATCACTTCTGCAACCCGTGGGCGCGAACAGTAATTGGAAGACATCACGAATCCATAGGCACCCGTGCTCATCACTGCCAGAAGGTCGTCAGCGTTCACTTCGGTCAGGTTGCGATCAACCGCCAGAAAATCGCCGCTTTCGCAAATCGGACCGACCACATCCACAACGGTTAAGGGCGCCTGAGAGCGCACAACGGGCTCGACGGCATGGAACGCATTGTAAAGGGTCGGGCGCAGCAAATCGTTCATTCCGGCATCCACAATAATAAAACTTTTGCCCTGGCCGGTTTTTTTATAAAGCACGCGGGTTACCAGGATGCCGGCATTTCCCACCAGCACGCGGCCCGGCTCCAGGATGAGTGTTAAATCCATACCTTTCAGGTTATTCAGAAAGGCGTGCGCATACTCTATCAGAGACGGCGGTGTTTCATCCGCATAGGTAATGCCAAGGCCCCCGCCCATATCAATATATTGGATATCAATCCCCAGCTCGGACTTTAGCTGGGTGATCAGCGTCTTGAGACTATTTAAGGCTTCCTCAAAAGGACCGGCTTCGGTGATTTGAGAGCCGATATGGCAGTCGATGCCGATGACTTCAATATGCTTCAGACGGCTCGCCAGCCGGTAGCCCTCAAAAGCAGTGGCCGTATCAATCCCGAATTTATTTTTCTTAAGACCGGTCGATATATAGGGGTGGGTTTTGGGGTCCACATCCGGATTAACCCGGATGGCAATCCGCGCCCGCCGGTTGAGCTGGCCCGCCCGCTGGTCGATCAGCTGCAGCTCGTCAAGGGATTCCAGATTGAACATGAGAATATCGGTTTTGAGCGCATAATCGATTTCATCAACCCGCTTGCCCACACCGGAATAGACGATACGATTGGGTGCAAATCCGGCTTGAATTCCGCGATACAGCTCTCCACCGGATACGATATCCAAACCGCAGCCCAAATTGGCAAATAATTTCAAAATCGCCAAATTGGTATTGGCCTTCGCAGAGAAGCACACCAGCCTGTTGAGGCCTTCAAACGCTTCATTGAAGGCGTTTAAATGACGTTTCAGCGTCGCGTGACTGTAGAGATAAAACGGTGTTCCGATATCGGCAGCGATTCTCTGCACGGCGATATCTTCACAAAAAAGCTCATTTTCTCGATAGCTAAAATGATTCATTTTTTTCCTTCAAAGATCCTACAGGTCAAAATCAATGATATTTGAATCCTGGCTGCTTATGCCATATTCATCCAGAACGACCACTTTAAAAATATAACGATACCCCGGCTCAACAGCCTCGGTATAACGCATCCGTAACGGTGTTGATTTTTCAGACCCTTTCTGATGAATGGGGATGTCGGCGGACAAAACAAAACGGACCGGACAATTTTCACAAGCGGCTTCCTGGGCTGTCAAACGGGAACGAAACACCTTCACCGCCACCGGGGAAGAGGCCTTTCGGTCCTCTGCTCTTGGAACCGTCCAACTCAACTCAACCGTATCGCCATGAATCACATAGCTCAGGTCTTTGACTGCAGGCGGCAAGGGTCGGCGTGGCGGCTGCGGCGGTCCTTTTTGCCCGCAGCCGATCCAACCGAAATTCAAGCCGGCAAGCATCAAAAAAAGAGCCGCTATCCATTTAGGATGTGAGTAAGACCGGTCTGGCATGGAACTCAATTCTTCATATTTAAGCGCCGCTGTCTCTAGCGGCTACTTTGATTGTCGATTGGCGCTCTTCTTCAGCTTTTTTTCTGCGTTCTTTATGGCTGTGCCTACGGCTTTTGTGGCCGTACCCCCTATCGATTTCCTGCGATCGATCATTTGTTGCGTTGCCAAATAGTCAAAGATGTCGTCTTCGATTTGGGGTGCGAACCGCTGTAGTTGCTTGAGCGAAAGATCATGAATTTCCTGCTTCTTTTTGGCGGCAAAACGCACGGCCTGACCGACACAATGATGCGCTTCTCTGAACGGCAACCCTTTGGCAACCAAATAGTCAGCCAGATCAGTTGCATTTAGATACCCTGTTGAGGCGGCGTTTTGCATCCGATCATGCCTTATCTTTAGCTTTGGAAGCATGTGGATATACACGTTAATGCAGGCGGTCAGCGTATCGGCTGAATCGAATAAAAGCGATTTGTCCTCCTGCATGTCGCGATTATATGACAACGGCAATGATTTCATAAGCGCCAGCATAGCGGTCAGATTGCCGAATACGCGGCCGGCCTTGCCTCTGACCAGTTCCGGCACATCCGGATTTTTCTTCTGTGGCATGATACTGCTGCCGGTGGCAAATGCATCCGGCAGTTCAATAAAGCCAAACTCGGCTGAAGACCATAATACCAGTTCTTCAGACAAACGGCTTAAATGCATCATGCAAATACCGGCGGCGGATAAAAATTCAATAATAAAATCCCGGTCAGATACGGCGTCAAGACTGTTGGTGCAAACCTTTGCGAACCCAAGTAATTCAGCCGTATATTTTCTGTCAATGGGATACGGTGTCCCGGCCAGCGCGGCACTGCCCAGCGGCATCACATTAATACGGGCCAAAGCGTCTTCCAGGCGTTCACCATCCCTGGAAAACATTTCGAAGTAAGCCAACAGATGATGGGCCAGCAGGATCGGCTGCGCGCGCTGCAGATGGGTATAACCCGGAAGGATCGTTTCAATATGGCGTTTGGCAAGATCCACCAGCACATTTTGCAATTTCAATAAGAGGCGGTTGATCGCGGCAATCTGATCTCGCAAATACATGCGAACGTCCAGCGCTACCTGGTCGTTACGGCTTCTGGCGGTATGCAACTTCGCCGCGACCTTGCCGACGACTTCCGCGAGACGTGTTTCGATATGGGTGTGGATATCTTCAAGTCGGTCGCTAAACTCAAATGCGCCTTGCTTTATTTCTTTATCAATGGCCTTAAGGCCTTTGATCAATTTGTGAGCCTCTTGATCGGTTATAATGCCGGCCTTTGCCAGGGTCTTACAATGCGCAATACTGCCCTGGATATCATAGGCATACAGACGCCGATCGACATCGATTGAAGACGTAAATGTCTCGACAATTTGCGCGGTTTTTTCCTTAAAGCGGCCGGACCAAAGCTTTTGTGACATAGTGATAACGTTATTGGATATTGGGTATTCGTTATGCGTGACACATTTGTTGCACAAAAAAAGTTGCTGCACTTCATCAGACGAAAAAATTTAAAACAAATGACTGGACACTATTTTTCGAGCAATTTTTGAATGCGCAATCTTAATGCGTTTAGACGAATAAAGCCTTCGGCGTCTTTTTGGTTATATACATCGTCGTCCTCAAAGGTAGCAAAATCTTCCCGATAAAGGGAGTGATCGGACGCCCGACCCAGGACGCGACAATTGCCTTTATATAGTTCAAGACGCACCTGGCCGGATACATTCTGCTGGGTCATATCGATCATGTTCTGCAGAAGTCTCATCTCGGGTGCAAACCAGAAACCATTGTAAATCAGTTGTGCGTATTTGGGGATCAGTGAATCCCTCAAATGCATGACCTCACGATCCATGGTAATGGATTCCAGGGCCATGTGCCCGGCCCGTAAAATCGTGCCGCCGGGGGTTTCATAAACACCGCGCGATTTCATGCCCACGAATCGGTTTTCGACGATATCGATCCGACCCACGCCGTGTTTTCCGCCAAGGCGATTGAGCGCTTTCAGCATACCTGCCGGGGTCTCCTTTTTTCCGTTCAATTCTACCGGATTTCCATTTAGGAAGACCATTTCGATAATTTCAGGTGTATCCGGTGCCGCTTGCGGCGACGCCGTCAGCGTAAAAATATCGGCGGGTGGCTCTGCCCATGGATCTTCCAATATACCGCCTTCATAGCTGATATGCAAAAGATTGGAATCTGTGCTGTAAGGTTTGTCATGGGTTGCCTGGACTTGAATACCATGCTTTTCTGCGAAATCCATCAAGGCGCTGCGCGAATTTAAATCCCATTCACGCCAGGGTGCGATGATCTTGATATCGGGATCATGGGAAAGATAGCCCAGTTCAAAGCGAACTTGATCATTGCCTTTGCCCGTGGCACCATGACTGACGGCATCCGCCTTCTCGCTGTGGGCAATTTCGATCTGGCGTTTGGCAATCAGCGGACGGGCCAGGGAAGTTCCCAATAAATACTGACCCTCGTAAATCGCGTTGGCACGGAAGGCCGGGAACACGTAGTCATTCACGAAGACTTCGTTCAGATCCTCGACATAAGCCTTTTTGGCCCCGGTTTTATAGGCATTATCCTTCACCTGATCGAGGTCATCTTCCTGGCCGATGTCGGCAGAAAAGGTAACCACCTCGCATTGATAGGTTTCAATAAGCCATTTTAAGATAACCGACGTATCAAGCCCGCCGGAATACGCCAGCACTACTTTGTTGATCTTTGCAGTCAAGTTAGGAACCTCCGTTTATAAGAATATCAAGAATGGCCTTGTGCATATGAAGTTTGTTCTCGGATTGATCCCAAACAACCGAATGGGGACCTTCCAAAACCGCTTCGCTAATTTCTTCTTCTCGATGGGCCGGCAAACAATGCAAGACGATGACATCTTTGGCTGCATTTTCTAAAAGCGCGCTGTTCACCTGAAAGGGAGCAAAGATTTTCTTGCGGGCCGCCTGTTCGGCCTCCTGTCCCATGCTGGCCCAGACATCGGTGTTGATGACATCTGCATCCTTAACTGCCGCGACCGGATCCGCATTCAGCGTAATTCTGGCATTGGGTTTACTTGCCGCAGCGCTTAGAATCTGTGCATCGGGCGAATGGCTTTCAGGGCAAGCCAGATGCAGCTCAAAGCCCAAGACACCCGCCGCATTTATCAGGGACTGGGCCATATTGTTGCCGTCGCCCACCCAGGCGATCTTTAAATTTTTGAGCGCCCCTTTGTGCTCGATAACCGTCAATAAATCGCTTAAAACCTGACAAGGGTGATAGGCATCCGTTAACGCATTTATCACCGGGATGCTGGCAGATTCTGCAAATTCTTCAATCACCTCCTGCGCGAACGTCCGGATGGCCAGAGCATCCAAATAGCGCGAAAGAACCCTGGACGTGTCTTTTATGGGTTCATCTCTCGACATCTGCGTATCTTTGGAGCTGATAAAAAGCGGTGAGCCGCCCAACTGAATCATGGCGGCCTCAAATGAGACGCGGGTGCGCGTCGAGGGTTTATCAAAAAGCAGCCCAAGGCTTTTGCCGCCCAGCAATGGTTCAGCACTGCCCTTTTTCTGTTTTTCTTTAAGCTCAGTGGCGCGCTTGAAAAACGCCTCAAATTCGTCTTTTTTAAGATCGGCCAGTGTCAGCAGATGTTTGGTCATAAATACACCCCCCGAAGTTTAATATCATGATTTTGTAACGTCTGTGAATATCCCGTCGAGGCATTCAACCAGTTGATCAATTTCTTTTTCAGAAATGATCAGGGGCGGAATAAATCTTAAAATACGATCCTGGATACAGTTAATTAAAAAGCCGTTTTGCATGCATTGCTGCACGACCGGCGCGCCGTCGATTTTAAGCTTCATACCCAGCAACAGGCCCAGCCCGCGAACATCTTCAATGATCGCATGACGGTCTTTTAGCGCGAGCAATTTATTTTTGAAATAGGATCCGGCATCGTTGCCGTTTTCTATTACTTGCGCTTCCACAAGCGTCTTACAGACTTCTAACGCCGCAGCGGTGACAATAGGCGTCCCGCCAAATGTAGACGCATGCGCGCCGGGTCCAAATGCAGCGGCAATTTGTTCTCTGGCCAACATCGCCCCGATCGGCAACCCATTGGCCAATGCCTTGGCCAGGGTCATGATATCCGGTTCGATACCAAAATGGTGATACGCAAAAAGTTTCCCGGTGCGACCCATACCGGTTTGAATTTCATCAAAAATTAAAAGCGTTCCGGTGTCATTGCAGATTTTTCTGACCGCTTGCAGGTATTTCTCATCCGGACAGCGCACGCCGCCCTCTCCCTGAATGGGCTCCAGCATGACGGCACAGGTAGCCGGCCCAATTTGGGTCTCCAGCGCCGCGATATCATTAAACGGTACAAAGTCGAAACCATCCAGAACCGGATCAAAGCCTTTTCTAATTTTTTCCTGGCCGGTGGCTGAGAGGGTTGCCAGTGTGCGACCGTGAAACGAGCGCTCCATGGTGATAATTCGAAAGCGTTTTTTTTCTCCGCGATCTTTAAAGTATTTTCGTGCCAGTTTTATGGCCGCTTCATTGGCCTCCGCTCCGCTGTTGCCGAAAAACACCCGCTCGGCAAAACTGTGTTCCACCAACCAGGCAGCCAGTTCGACCTGCGGCAGCGTATAGTACAAATTGGAAACATGCAACAGCGTTTCAGCCTGTCGGCAAACGGTTTTACTAATGCGGGGGTGTGCGTGACCCAGATTGCAAACGGCGATGCCGGCCACAAAGTCCGTATAGGAGCGTCCTTCGGTATCCCAGAGATTACAGCCGCGTCCCTTCTCAAAGGCAACTGGAAATCTTTGATAGGTGGCTGCCATCAGTTGATCCGCGTCCTGCATTATCGCAGCAGTCATGCCGTTACCTCCGTTCCAATTCCACTGTCGGTAAATAATTCCAGCAGAATGGCATGCCGTTTGGTACCGTTGATGATTTGAACTTTCTCAACGCCGTTTTCCAGCGCATTGAGACCATATTCGATCTTGGGAATCATACCGCCGGAAATACGCTGATTTGCAATCATCTTTGTGATCTGCTCAGCGCCAATTGAGCTGATCAGTTCGCCGTCCGCATCTAAAACGCCATCCACATCGGTGAGCAAGATAAGGCGTCCGGCTTTAAGCGCCATCGCGATCCGGCTGGCCACGAGATCCGCATTGATGTTAAAGGTCTCTCCAGCGTCTCCACCACCAACAGGCGCAATAATGGGTATAAAACCCTGTCGTGTCAGCTTATCAATAACATCTGAATTGATTTGCGTTACCTCGCCTACCAGACCCGGATCAATGATTTCCGGTGGCTTGTTTATATCTTCCTGGTGTAAGATTTGAAGCTTTTTCGCTTGAATCAAACCACCATCTTTGCCGCTCAAACCAACGGCCTGGCCGCCCTGTTGATTGATCTGGTGAACAATCGCCTTGTTGACCTTGCCGCCCAACACCATTTCAACGACATCCATGGTGCGTTCATCTGTCAGGCGCATTCCGCGGACGAATCGGGGCTGAATACCCATCTGATCCAGAACCGAATTTATTTGAGGTCCCCCGCCGTGCACCACAACCGGATTGAGGCCAATAAATTTCAACAACGTGATGTCACGGGCAAAATCCTGCTTGAGCTGTTCATCCACCATAGCGTGCCCGCCGTATTTAATCACAATCGTCATACCATAAAAGCGTCGAATATAAGGCAGTGCTTCGATTAGAATATCGGCCACGTTGGGGGTTTTTTCAGCGGAGTCTTTAACCATATTCCCATTGTACCTTTATAAGTAGAACATATTATTCCAAGCAATATTCATTTGCAAAAGGAGCGTCTCCCCAAAAGGGAGACTTGATGACCGGTCCTCTGGACCTTGAAGAGCGCCCTGCTAGTAACAGGACTTTATGTGGATGCATTTTGCAGATTTTAAAGCCTCAAGCATAGCGCTCCTCAAATCGCGGCATCATTTGGCGAGACGCTCTTCAAACGCAGTGCTCCGCTTTACAGAATATACCGGCTCAGGTCTTCATCGTCTTTAATTTCTTTCAATTTGGATTCGACATATTTTTGATCGATCACCAGACGTTGGTTTTTCATATCCGGTGCCTCAAAAAGAGGCTCTTCCAGCAGACGTTCCATAATGGTGTGCAGCCTGCGAGCGCCGATGTTCTCGGTACGGTTGTTGACTTCTTCGGCAATTCTGGCAATGGCTTCAACGGCATCATCTTCAAAAACCACGTCTACACCCTCGGTTCTCAGCAGGGCCATATATTGCAATAGAAGCGCATTTTTAGGTTCGGTCAGGATCCGGACAAACTCTTTTCTTCCCAAAGCGTCGAGTTCAACGCGAATTGGAAACCGTCCCTGTAACTCAGGGATTAAATCGGATGGCTTCACCATATGGAAGGCTCCGGATGCAATAAATAGGATGTGATCGGTTTTGACCGGTCCATATTTCGTATTGACGGTGCTACCCTCAACGATTGGCAAAAGATCCCTCTGCACGCCTTCCCGGGACACATCCGGACCATGGGTGCTGTTTCTGCCGGCAATTTTATCGATCTCATCTAAAAAAATGATACCGGATTGTTCAACCTTTTGGATGGCCCGTTTTACCACTTTATCCATATCGACAAGCCCCTGCGCTTCCTCCTGGGCCAGAATCTCCATGGCCTCCGGCACCTTTATTTTACGGCGTTTTGTTCCTTTGGGAAACATGCCGCCCAGCATATCTTTAAAATTAATTCCCATTTCTTCCATGCCCACATTGGAAAAAATCTCGACCATGGGCAGACTGCGGTCAGCGACGTCAAGATCCACGAATCGATTATCCAGTTTTCCCTGTCGCAGCATGTTGCGCAGCTTTTCGCGGGTTGATGAGGTCTCTTCTGCGCCGGGGGTGACCAGTTCGAATTGGACTTCTTTCGGTTCTTCGTTGCGAGGTGCCGGCGTGCTGTCTGATTTTGGCAGCAGCAGATCCAGCATTCGTTCTTCTGCAATCTGCGAGGCTTTGCTCTTAACCGCTTCGTGTTCTCTGGCCTTTAATGTATTTATGGTCAGTTCAAGCAAGTCCCTTACCATTGACTCTACATCCCGCCCCACGTACCCGACTTCGGTAAACTTGGAGGCTTCCACCTTCGAGAAGGGAGAATCGGTGAGTCGGGACAATCGCCTGGCAATTTCGGTTTTGCCGACACCGGTAGGTCCGATAACAATGATATTTTTCGGTGCAATTTCATCTCGCAGATCGGCAGAAACCTGCTGCCGCCGCCAGCGATTTCTTAATGCAATCGCGACCGAACGTTTGGCCTTGTCCTGACCGATAATATATTTATTAAGCTCTTTAACGACCTGAGACGGTTTCAAGGGATTCATATTTTCGACTTCCATTCTTCGGTACAATGTCAGGTTAAAAGTCTCGTTTTGGTTGAAACATAACCGGTCGATGCATCTAAACAGGGTATCACCCTTTAGAGTTCCTCAAGTGTAATTTTATCATTGGTATAGATACAAATGGATGCCGCAATCTGCATTGCCGCTGCCACAATTTTACGGGCATTAAGGTCCGTATGCTCAATCAGGGCGGCTGCGGCTGCCTGCGCACCGACACCGCCGGACCCGATCCCGATGATAAATTCATCCGGTTCTATGACATCACCACTGCCTGATATGAGATACATCGACTCTTTGTCCACAGCAATCATGAAGGCCTCTAATCGCCGGAGATATTTGTCAGTTCGCCAGTCCCGGGCCAGTTCAACAGCCGCTCGCGTTAGATTTCCATTATAGCGCTCAAGCTTTTGCTCCAACCGTTCAGACAGATTCAACGCATCTGCAGTTGCACCGGCAAACCCGACGATAATTTTTTCTTGGTAGATTTTTCTGACCTTCTTGGCCTGATGCTTAATGACCGTATCCTTTAGTGTGACCTGCCCATCGCCGGCCACAACCACTTTCCCTTTATGCCGAACCGCCAAGATGGTGGTACCATGCAGCTGCATCATAATGTTGGCTCCCGTAATTTATTGTAGATTACGCGTTCGCTTTATGATCCAAATTAAGGTATCAGCCCATGCGCAAAACCGGTAATTATGCCGATCATCGGTTTACTTTCGCGGATGCGCCTTGTCATATGTCTCCATCAAACGGTCAATACTCACATGGGTATACCGCTGAGTGGTCGAAAGGCTTTTATGGCCCAATAGTTCCTGAACGACCCTTAAATCTGCTCCGGAATCCAGCATATGTGTGGCGAAGCTATGTCGCAATGCATGCGGTGAAACGGGTGTCAGGAGCCCGATCGCATCTATCAGTTTTCTTAAAATTCTGGCAATTGAACGGGCCGTCAAGCGCTTGTTGTATCTATTTAAAAATAAAGCGCCCTCCTTCAACACAACGGAATCCACCTGTCGGCTCAGCTGCTCACGATAGGCTGCAATGGCTTTCAGCGCTTTCTGACCGATCGGTATAATGCGTTGTTTATTGCCTTTTCCCAAAACCCGCACAACCCCTGATGAAAAATTAAGATCAGAGAAATTGAGGCCTGCAAGCTCGGCTACGCGAATGCCACTCGAGTATAGCGTTTCAAAAATGGCCCGATTCCTCAGCCCCAAAAGGGTGTCGGTCTGAATTGAATCCAGGAGCCGAAACATTTCATCAACCGAAAGATAGGTCGGGATGGTTTTGTCCTGCTTTGGGGTAAGGATCAATTCAGCCGGGTTTTGATCAATGATACCCTGTTTAACCAGGAACTTAAAAAAAGACCGGATTGCCGACAGCTTACGGGCAACGGTTGTCTTTTTGTTCTGACGGTGCAAAAAACCCAGGTAGCCCCTGATGGTTATCCCATCAATGCTTTTCAAAGAGACGACGCGTGCGCTTTTTTGCCGGCCCCGGACTGCTGTTTTAGATTCAGCAAGAAAATTGAAAAAAGCATTAAGGTCTTTGCTGTAAGCCCGCAGCGTGTGATCCGAATAATCCTTTTCGGTCGCAAGGGATTCTGAAAACAGGCTGATCAAACTTTCTACGCGATGGGAATCCATTTAGGTTTTCCCCTTAAAAATTGATACGCGCATGCAATTCATCCCAGGAGCCGACCTCTTCAAACGGATGGGGCTCACGATTCCATGGCTGTTTGAATAGAATTGGCTGCACGCCGGCTTCCTGCAGTACAAAGCAGGTTTCGAGCCGATCTTCAACAAAATATGAAATCTTACGTTCCTTAAGAATGCCGGCTTTAGCCTCGTGAGAGCCGGTCGCAATGATTTCAAACGAAGCCGGATCCAATCCCAGTGTTTTACCGATCCACTTTCGCATCGGGCCCAGGTAAGGACGGGCCGTTATAAAAATTACTGACCCGCAATACCGTTCGATTTTGGCCAAAACTTCGGGAGCGCCTGCCAGTGGCTTTAAGGGCGCCCGATGCGTTCCGTCCAATATCCGTGTGACGATGGCATCAATCGTTTCCGGCTCAATATTAAGGCAGTCCGCTAAATTGTAACATGTAATGTCATTATAACGAATACCGTCAACATCAAATTCCTGATGGGCGATGTCGATAAACAGGGTCATGGTGTCGGCCACCACACCGTCAATATCAAATGCTACCGAAGCTGGATCGATTATCATTGGTATTCGTTATTGGGTATTTGTTCAATGACTGCCAGATTAAAATTTGAAGAGGTATGGCGATGCCAATTAGCGATTAACGCCTAACTAATAACTGACGGCCTATGCCGCTGCACGCCGGGTCTTTTTCTTGAGCCTGGAAATACGACGTTTATAAATCGTTGCCATCTTCTTATCCTTGGCTTCCAGCGCAGCTTGACGCTCCACCTTGAGGGCCCTGATCTTTTTCTTTAACACGGCGACATTCGCATCTGTCTTTTTTACCGGTGCCGCTTTAACGCCGGTTGCCTTTTGAATTGCGACGATCAACTCTTCCTTTTTCATCCCGTGAACGCCCGCAATTTGCGGCATTTCTTTTGCCATTTCCCGAAGCTCTTTGACCGTCATTTTTTCCAAAGGCTTTTTGGAATCTACAACTGGCGCTTTCTCGGCATCAGGGGCCTTTTCGTCCGGTTCGGTAGGTGTGTCCTCAGCTTTCGCTAATTTCTCCTCGGCTTCGGCCGGTGTATCCGTAGATTCAGCTGACTTTTTTTCTGCTTTGGCGGGTTTTACCTCGGCTTTGGTTGACTTCTCTTCAACTTCGGCTGGCGTGTCTTTTTCTTTTGCTGACTTCTTTTCTGCTTTAGCGGGTTTATCCTTGGCCTTGGCGGCCGCTTCCTCAGCTTTGGCTGGTTTCTCCTCGGTTTCGGCAGCCTTGTCTTTGGCTTTTGCTGACTTCTTTTCTGCTTTAGCGGGTTTTTCTTTGGCCTTCGCGGCCGCTTCCTCAGCTTTGGCTGGTTTCTCCTCGGTTTCGGCAGCCTTGTCTTTGGCTTTTGCTGACTTCTTTTCAGCCTTGGCGGGCGACTTCTTGGCTTTAGCAGGTTTTTCGGCAGCTTTGGCTGACTTCTCTTCTGATTCGGCAGCCGTGTCCTTGGTTTCCTCAGGCTTTTCAGTCATTTCTTTTGATTCTCCTTTTCTCTTTCTTGTTGAAAGCATAAACGGAGGCGCAAGGCCCCCGCCGATAACCCATGCAGGTTCTGTTAAACTTTCAATTTAGCTTAAAAAATGTAACCTTATTTGCTATCAGATAAAAACGCCTAATTCAATACCTATTCATTTTTTTCCTTATCAAATAGACGTGCAAATGGCTTGAAAAGCTCGATCGGAATTGGAAAGATCGTCGTCGAATTGCTTTCGGTAGACATCTCGTTCATGGTTTGCAGATATCGGAGTTGCAAAGCAGTTGGATGTTTCTCAATAATTTCGGATGCTTCTGCCAATTTGGTGGCCGCCTGGAATTCTCCTTCAGCGTTGATCACCTTGGCTCTTCGTTCACGTTCGGCTTCCGCTTGCCGTGCAATCGCCCGCTGCATTTCCCCTGGTAAATCAATGTGCTTGAGCTCTACTGTGGCAACTTTAATACCCCACGGATCTGTATGGGTATCCAGGATCTCTTGAAGCTCCGTGTTGATCTTTTCTCTTTCGGCCAAAAGATCATCCAGTTCAGATTGGCCGCATACACTTCTCAGGGTGGTTTGCGCCAGCTGGGACATTGCGTAACTATAGTTTTCAACTTCTACAATGGCCTTTATGGGCTCGATCACACGGAAGTAAATAACGGCATTGACTTTTACCGACACATTGTCTCGCGTAATCACATCCTGAGGATCCACATCCATCGCCACCAACCGCAGGCTCACTTTTACCATTTTATCAATCAGCGGGATCAGAATGATTAAACCGGGTCCTTTGGCAGCGATCACACGCCCCAGCCTGAATATGACACCACGCTCGTATTCATTTAAAATACGTAACGCCGCAGACAGAAAAAAAATGACAAGTACAAGTATGGCCACTGGCGTAAGAAAACTCATGCTGTCCTCCTTTGATGGTTAATCTTTAAAGATACTTAACTCCATCGGATCTCAATGATCTTTATGTTTTTTTGACATCAGCCGGAGTCTGATCCGCGGATTCGACCTCCAACATCAAATTTACGACATTCACAATCCGAACTTTTTCATTTTCATCAATTTCTCGGTCGGATCTTGCGTTCCAGAGCTCTCCGTGGACAAACACCTTGCCTTCCGGTGTCAGCGCTTTTTTTACGATGCCTATTTCCCCAACCAATCCTTTGGTTCCTGTTCTGGGTTTTGACATTTGAGCACGAAATACCAGTCCGGCAACAAACACAAAAAATCCAGATACCAAAATCAGGGTCGGTAAAAGGACCTGCCAGGAAAGTTTGAAATCCGGACCGGTGCCTTTAAACATCATCAGCGAACCCAACAGTAATGAAATGATGCCGGCGACGCTTAAAAGCCCGTAGCTGGTAATTTTCATCTCCATAATAAAAAAGATAATTGCCAAAACGATAAGCAAAATACCCGCATAATTAACCGGCAAGGTCTGTAAAGCAAAAAAAGCCAACACCAGGGCAATACCACCAATGACCCCGGGGAAAATCGCTCCCGGATGTGAAAATTCAAAATAAAGACCTGCCAGGCCGATCATGAGCAGAATGTAGGCAATATTGGGATTGCTGATGGTTCTTAAGACCTTGGTTCGCAGGGTGGGTTCAACGATAATGATATTCGCCTGATCCAAGTTTAAAACACCTTTATCCTTAATTTCGCGCCCATTTATTTGCCGAATGAGGTCATCGGTGTCTTTGGCAATAAGGTCGATGATGTTTTCTTTTAGCGCCTCAGTTTCGGTTGCTGAGACACTTTCGCGAATGGCTTTTTCCACCCATTTTTCATTCCTTCCGCGGCTTTCAGCAACGCTTTTTGCATGGGCCACCATATCGTTGATGACTTTTTCCGACATCTTGCCGCTGATATCTTTGCCACCCGCTCCGACGGGATGGGCTGCGCCAATATTGGTTCCGGGCGACATCGCGGCAATATCAGCTGCCATCGTAATCATTACGCCGGCGGAAGCCGCCCTGGCGCCGGACGGCGACACGAAAACAACAACCGGCACCTTACTGCCCAATATGTCCTGAATGATCAGTCGCATGGATTCAGCCAGCCCACCCGGTGTGTCAAGCTCTATGATGATACAGCTGGCTTCATCATTCTCGGCAGATTCAATACCATCTTTAATATATTCCGCCACACCGGGACTGATGGCATCAGAGACTTCGATGATATAAATATCATTTTTAGCCGCCCAGGCCGCTGAAGAGAGAAACAACAGCAACAGCAGGCATAACGAAATTTTCAAGTTTTTAGACTTCATATGGATATTCCTTCATCAACATTTTCATGTCTTCCCACACATCGCGCTTTTTTTCAGGATTCCGGAGAAGATAAGCCGGATGATAAGTGGCAATAACCTTTATCCCCTTATACTGATGAAATCGCCCCCTCAATTTTGAGATGGATTCGTTTGTACGCAGGATAGTTTGAGCGGCGATTGCGCCGAGCGCACATATATAGTCGGGTTGGATTGCGGCAATCTGTCGTTCCAGAAATGGAAAGCACGTATCGATCTCATCCGTTTCAGGGTTGCGGTTTCCTGGAGGGCGGCACTTAACAATGTTGCAAATGTAAACCTGTTTACGCGTCAGGTTGATCGCTGCAATGATCTTTGTTAGCAACTGCCCGGCCGGCCCGACAAAAGGCTCCGCCTGCAGGTCTTCTTCGAAACCGGGACCTTCGCCCACAAAAACGAGCTTGGCACCCGGACTGCCCGAGCCAAAAACGATATGTTTACGATGCTGCGCAAGCCTGCAGCGCTGGCAATCTCCCAAATCCAGGCGTATATCCTTCAGGGTTTCGGAGAGCATGTGAGAAGCGGCCCCCCAGTTTGCCAGTTTTTCCAGACTTTCGGAATTACAATCAAATCCCCGGTGCCCTTTGTTTGCTAAATCCTGAAGGGTATACTTTAATGCATCGATCGTTTTTACTATTTGAGATCTTTTTGCCACTGCCAACCGTTCGTACTCGTTTTAGTTCCTTTTCGTCGCTGCTGCAACGCTTAAGATCTTGGTGACAATCCGATCAAGCAGTATGTGGGCAACCTCCAGTTTTTCCAACGAAGGTAACGATTCTGTTGTACCGTCTTTAAAGAAAAGCGTTACCGTGTTGGTATCGGACTCAAATCCGGAATCGGGCACCCCCACCAGATTGCCCGCAATCAAATCAAGGTTTTTATCATTTAATTTTTGGGTGGCGTTTTCTGCGAGATCTTGCGTTTCAGCAGCAAAACCGACAATAACCTGATGCTTTTTCTTGCGGCCGACTGTTTTTAAAATATCTTCATTTTGCTGCAGCCGCAATACCAGTTCATTCTCACCTTTTTTTATCTTGTGGGTTTCACTTTTTTGAGGTGCATAATCAGAAACCGCCGCAGTTTTGATGATCACATCCGCCGTTTCCATATGCGCAAATACTTCGTTTGCCATCTCACCGGCTGTGCGGACTCGAATC
>JAAUXY010089743.1_pt1 | contig 18314 bp, 15 predicted proteins | sample 7278121 | NCBI WGS metagenome assembly JAAUXY01 (sample SAMN14350117, study PRJNA611818) | marine sediment metagenome | isolation source: surface marine sediment (1.8m) | place: French Polynesia: Moorea | collected 2018-08 | reverse complement strand
GCGAGGCGGCCGCGTTCGGCGTCCGAAAGGCAGAGGGTCATGGCGGCGGCTCCCGCTGAAGCTTCCCGTGCGGCCTATTCGGCGGCCTGCAGGCGCCGGCGCAGGGCCGGGATCGGCCGGCTGCCCTCGCTGGCCGGCTGGTACCAGGCGCCAAACTCCCGGGTCGCGGCGGTCCAGCTTGCGGCGGCGTCGGGCGCGTCGAGCTCCATTGCGTCGAAGCCGCAGCGCGTCATGAAGGCCAGCTGGTCGCGGAAGACCGCTCCTACGGCGCGCAGCTCGCCGCGGAAGCCCAGGCGCTCGCGCAGGATGCGGGCGTGGGAGTAGGGCCGGCCGTCGGTGAATTTGGGGAACTCCAACGCGACCGCCACGAAGTGCGGCAGGTCCTCGGCCAGGTCCTCGGGCGACTGGTCGCTCCTGAGGCGCAGGCCGAGGGGCGCGTTGCGCCCGGACAGGCGGGCCCGGGCCGACTGCCAGAGCTCCGGGGTGACAAAGAGCGGGCCCTCCCGGTCCAGGTCCTCCTCGCTCTCGGCGAGGCGCCAGACGTCTTCGGTGGGCAGACCGTCCTTAAGCAGGGGCATAGAGCTTCTCCTTGAAGGGCGCCAGGCCGACCCGGCGGTAGGTTTCGACGAAGGTCTCGCGGCCGCGGCGCCGGGCCAGGTAGGTGTCGACGATGTCCTGGATCGCGCCCGGCACCTGGGCGCCGCTGAAAGCCGGGCCGACGATCTTGCCGATGGCGGCCTCCTCCGTGGAGCTGCCGCCCAGGGTGATCTGGTAGAACTCCTCGCCCTTCTTATCGACGCCCAGGATGCCGATGTTGGCGACGTGGTGATGGCCGCAGGCGTTGATGCAGCCCGAGATGTTGAGCGAGATCGGCCCGAGGTCGTGGAGCCGCCGCAGGTTGTCGAAGCGGCGGCTGATCTCCTGGGCGATGGGGATCGAGCGGGCGCTGGCCAGGTTGCAGTAGTCCAGGCCCGGGCAGGCGATGATGTCGGACAGGAGGCCGATGTTGGGCGCCGCCAGCTCGGCCGCCTTGAGGCCCTGCCAGAGCGCGTAGAGCTCGGCCTTGCGGACGTGGGGCAGGACCAGGTTCTGCTTATGGGTGACCCGGATCTCGCCGAAGCTGTGGCGCTCCGCCAGCGCGGCCACGGCCTCCATCTGCTCGGCCGTGGCGTCGCCGGGGATGCCGCCGCTCGGCTTCAGCGAGATGCTGGCGATGGCGTAGCCCGGGACCTTGTGGGCGGTCACGTTGGCGCGGACCCAGAGGTCGAAGGCGCGCTCGGCGGCCCTGTGCAGCTCCAGGTCCGGCGACTCGTCGTCCAGGGTCGCGAAGGGCGGCGGCGCGAAGTAGGCCGCGATGCGCTCGACCTCCGCCGCCGGCAGGTCGACGGTGGTCTCCCGGGTGTGGCGCCATTCCTCCTCGACCAGGCGGGTGAATTCCTGGACTCCGACGTGGTCGACCAGGATCTTGATCCGGGCCTTGTAGAGATTGTCGCGCCGGCCGAGCAGGTTGTAGACCCGCAGGATCGCCTCCAGGTAGGACAGCAGGTAGGGCTCCGGCAGGAACTTGCGGATGGTCTTGCCGATCACCGGGGTGCGGCCCTGGCCGCCGCCGACCACGACCTCGAAGCCGGTCTCCCCGGCCTCGTTGCGGCGAAGGTAGAGGCCGATGTCGTGGACCTTGACCGCGGCGCGGTCCTCTGCGGCCGCGGTCACCGCGATCTTGAACTTGCGCGGCAGGAAGGAAAACTCCGGGTGCAGGCTCGACCACTGGCGGATCACCTCGGCGGTGACCCGCGAGTCGGCGATCTCGTCGGCCGCGGCGCCGGCGAAGTGGTCGGCGGTGACGTTGCGGATGCAGTTGCCGCTGGTCTGGATGGCGTGCATCTCGACCTCGGCCAGCTGCTCCAGGATCTCCGGCGTCTCCTCCAGCTTCGGCCAGTTGTACTGGATGTTCTGGCGGGTCGTGAAATGGCCGTAGCCCTTGTCGTAGCGCCGGGCGATGTGGGCCAGCTTGCGCAGCTGCCGTGCCGAGAGGGTGCCGTAGGGGATGGCGACCCGCAGCATGTAGGCGTGGAGCTGCAGGTAGAGGCCGTTCATCAGGCGCAGCGGCTTGAACTGCTCCTCGGTCAGCTCGCCCGAGAGGCGGCGGCGGACCTGGTCGCTGAACTGGGCGACCCGTTCCTGCACGAAGGCGTGGTCGAATTCGTCGTAGCGGTACATGGTCTTGGGTCCTTCAGTTCGCGCCGGCCTGCTTGCCGAGATCGAGCCGCACCGAGGGCCCGCGGGCGCGGATCGCCTCGCGGTAGCGCAGCGGTGCCACCAGGCCGTCGGCCTCGACGACCTCGATCAGATAGGGCTCGACCACCCGGGCGGCGGCGGCCTCGGCGCGGCCCCGGTCGAGGATCGCCTCGGCGCGCTCGTCGTCGCCAGCCAGGGCGGCCTCGTTCAGCCATTCCGACCAGCCGCCTTGCGGGGTCAGGTAGACCACCCGGCCGTTGTCCAGGCGGTTGGCGGTCAGGGCTTTCAGGGGCATCTCTCTTCTCCTATTCCGCGGCGGCCAGCGGCAGCGCGTCCCCGCTGCCCTGGGGCGCCGCCGCCGCAAGACGCACGACCTCGCCGATGACGATCAGCGCCGGCGCCTGGATCTTCTCGCGGGCGATCAGCGCGCCGAGGCCACGCAGGGTCCCGAAGACCTTGCGCTCCCCCGGCAGGCTGCCGCGCTCGATCACCGCGACCGGCGTCTCGGGGTCGCGGCCCTGGGCGATCAGCTCGCGCGAAAGGCCTGCGCTGCCGGCGACCCCCATGTAGACCGCCAGGGTGTGGCGGCGGCTCGCCAGGGCGGCCCAGTCCAGCTCGGGCGCGCCGTCCTTGCCCTGGCCGCTGACGAAGGTCACCGCCGAGGCGTGGTCCCGGTGGGTGAGGGGGATGCCGGCGACGGCGGCGCAGCCGGTGGCGGCGGTGATGCCGGGCACCAGCTCGACCTCGACGCCGTGGCGCAGAAGCCGCTCGAGCTCCTCGCCGCCGCGGCCGAAGACGAAGGGATCGCCGCCCTTGAGGCGGACCACTCGCTTCCCGGCCCGGGCCTCGCGCAGCAGGATCTCGTTGATCTCGGCCTGGCCGTGGCTGTGCCGGCCCGGGGCCTTGCCGACGTAGATCCGCTCGGCGTCGCGCCGGGCGTAGTCCAGGATCTCCGGGCCGACCAGCTTGTCGTAGACCACGACCTCGGCGTCCTGGAGCAGGCGCAGGGCCTTGAGGGTCAGCAGCTCCGGGTCGCCGGGGCCGGCGCCGACCAGGGCGACCCGGCCGCGCGGCGCCCGGCGCCAGCCCGGGGCGTTGATCTCGGCCAGCATGCGCGCGCCGGCTTTGGCGTCGTCGCCGGCCAGGATGTCGCGGGCGACGGGGCCGTCGAAGAAGGCCTCCCAGAAGCGCCGGCGCGCGCTCGGGTCGGTGACCGCGGCCGCCAGCGCGCCGCGGTAGCGCCGGGCGAAGGCCGCCAGCGGGCCGAGCCGGGCCGGGAGCAGGGCCTCCAGGGTCCGGCGCAGGCGCCGCGCCAGGACCGGCGCGCTGCCGTGGGTCGAGATCGCCACCACCACGTCGTCGCGGTCGACGATCGCCGGCATCAGGAAGCTCGAAAGCTCCGGCCGGTCGACCACGTTGACCGGGATCCGGCGGGCGGTGGCGGCCTCGACGGCAGCGCGGATCTCGTCATCCGAGGCAGCGGCGATGACGATCCGCGCGCCGTCGAGGTCACGCTCCTGGAAGGACCGCTCCGCCAGGGCGATCCCCTGTGCGGCGGCCCAGGACCGGAGATCCTCGTCCGGGTCCAGGGCGACGATCCGCAGCTCGGCGCCGGCGGCCTGGAGCAGCCGGGCCTTGGGCAGGGCCGCCGCAGCGCCGCCGACCAGCAGGGCCGTCCGGCCCTTCAGGTCGAGAAAGATGGGCAGGGACTTCATCGCAGCCCCTCCCGCGCGCCGGCAGGCGACAGCGCGGCGCTTCCAATGCACGCGAAAGTGGTGGTATGAAGGGGATCGAAGACCTTGAGGGATCGTCGAGTCACGACGCCTGCTCCTTGGTTCCACTTCGGGCCCACGGAGCACTCCCCGTGGCGCTTTAGCGGGTGATGACGCGGCCGCAAGCTGCCCAATCAAATTCCGCGGGTCCCTTAGGGGGACCAGTCCGGCGGCGTCTTTGAGACGCGACGACACCAAATGTCGACCGCTGTGCTGTGCAAGTCAATATAAAACTCTTCACATTTGTGTTTAGAAATAATTCTGCTGCGATTGAGTGTGAAATTTGCGGCGCGACGGGTCCTGGGAACTGGGTCGGGTTCGACCTGGACTGCGGCGCGCATCAACTCAGGGTGGAGGGGCAGGCGCTATGGAACGCCGAGCGCTGCTGAGCCGGGTCCTGGCCGGCGGCTCAGAGTGGCTTCACGAGCAGGACCCAGTCCCGGCTCGGGTTCTGCCAGGCTTCCTTGACCATGGGCCGGCGGGCGGTTTCCCGGTAGCCGCGGCGCTCGTAGAGCCGGCGCGCACCCCTGTTGGCGTCGGCGACGATGATCGAAAGGCCTGGCCTGCCGTTGGCCGCCGCGATCTTCTCGGCCTGGGCCAGCAGGGCGCTGCCGTGGCCCCGGCTGCGCTGCTCCGGATAGGCGGCCAGCACGTTGACGTGCCAGGTGCCCAAGACCAGGTTCTCCAGTTCCTGAAGGGGCACGAACATCGCCGGCAGCGCGTCGTAGTCGATCGGCGCCGGCGCCTCGGGCAGCGGGAAGCCGATCAGGCAGGCCGCCACCGCGCCGTTCTGTTCCAGGACCAAGGCGTTGCGGTAGGAGAAGCGGCCCTCCTCGCGGCGGGCGCAGCGCCGGCCGACCTCCCAGACCGTTTCGCCGGGCTCGGCCGTCCTTTCCCAGGTGCAGGCCGGCAGGCCCTCGCCGGCGAAGTTGATCAGCTCGGCCAGGGCCGCCGCGTCTTCGGGCGTGGCCCAGCGGAGGGGTGGCGCGGGGTCGGTCATGAAGCCTCTCTGCCTTGCACCTGGCCTGGGTGCCGGGTGACAAGCGATATGCCGCCCGAAGCGCCGTCCTGTAAGTGACGAGGATCACAGACGGTGTCCTGCAGTCCCAGGCGGCGGGTAGAGATCGCCGGAACGGGCCAGGTTCTAGGCCGGGCCCGCTACATCTCGATGTCGTAGCTGTAGTCGAGGTAGAGGACGACCTCGGTGTCGCTCTTCTGAGACACCCGCACCGGCGTGTCGAGGCCCTTGATGTTGACGCTGCGGGTCTCGCCCAGGGTGTCCTTGACCAGGTCGAGCTGGCTGCGCAGCGACTTCAGCAGCTGCGCGCGATAGGTCTCGGGATCCTTCACGGTCAGGGAAGCGTCGCCGACCAGGATCCTTACGTCCTCCGGGCTTCGGACATTCCCGATCGCCTGATAGGCGGTCTTGGTCATCGAGAAGACGTCGCCGTCATCGGTCAGCGGGCTGAGGAGGAAGAGGTTCGCCGAAGAGCCGCCTGAGGAGGAGGATACCTTGCTGGGATAGCGGGACGTCAGGGTCACCGGCCCGACCTCGATCTCGACGCCGCGCCTGGGCGAGAACGCGGATTTCAGCGCGCGTATCGTCGCGCCGATCGCCTCCAGCCTCTCCACGGGATTCCGGATGTCGGCGATGATGGCGATCGGAACCACGACGTGGTCGGCCCGCGTCTCGATCTCGATCGCGGCCTGGACCGTGCGGTACTTGAGCGCTGATTGGCTCGCCAATGCATTGGGTGCCAGCAGCAGCGCGATGAGCAGGATGATGGTTCTCACAGCTTGTCTCCCGGGCTTTCGATGATCGCCAAAGTGGTCTTGCAGGCGCGCCGGAGCAAGGGATTGCTCGAAGCGGCGCCGAGCCAGGACCGGCACCCGTTGCGGCCAAAAAAGAGCCGGACCCTGCAGGTCCGGCCCGAGTGGGGACGGCAATCCCAGGTGAAGTCAGCGAACTTGGGATTGCCTTGGGAAAGTCCTGGCTGCGATGCCGTGCCGTCCTCCGACCGCGCGGCCGTCAGGCAGCCCGCGAGGCGGGCTGGTAGCCAAGGTTGGGCGCCAGCCAGCGCTCCATCTCTGCGAGGCTCATGGCCTTGCGGTGGGCGTAGTCCTCGACCTGGTCGCGCTGGATCCGGCCAAGGCCGAAGTAGCGGCTCTCGGGATGCGCGAAGTAGAGGCCGGAGACAGAGGAGGCCGGGGTCATGGCGCAGCTTTCGGTGAGCCGGATCCCGGCCCGGTCCTCCGCCTGCAGCAGCTCGAAGAGCGTCCACTTCTCGGTGTGGTCGGGGCAGGCCGGATAGCCCGGCGCCGGACGGATGCCCCGGTAGGCCTCGGCGATCAGCGCCTCGTTGTCCAGCGCCTCCTCGGGCGCATAGCCCCAGAACTCCTTGCGCACCCGCTCGTGCATCCGCTCGGCGAAGGCCTCGGCCAGGCGGTCGCCCAGGGCCTGGATCAGGATCGCGCCGTAGTCGTCCTGCTGGGCCTTGAAGGCGGCGGCGCGGGCCTCGACCTCCGGCCCGGCGGTGACCGCGAAGCCGCCGATGTAATCGGCGAGGCCGCTCTCCACGGGCGCGACGAAATCGGCAAGGGCCAGGTTGGGCTTTCCGGTCCCGGTCCGGTCCATCTGCTGGCGCAGGCTGTGCAGCACCGCCAGGGTCTCGGCCCGGTCCTCGCCGGCATAGAGTTCGATGTCGTCGCCCTTGGCGTTGGCCGGCCAGAAGCCGATCACCGCGCGCGGGCGCAGCCAGCGCTCCTCGACGAGGCGCGCCAGCATGGCCTGGGCATCGCGGTAGACCATGCCGGCGGCGTCGCCGACCACGGCGTCCTCCAGGATCTCGGGGAAGCGGCCGTGCAGGTCCCAGGCGGCGAAGAAGGGCCGCCAGTCGATCCGCGGGATCAGCTCTTCGAGGTCGTAGTCCTCGAAGGCCCTGAGGCCGAGGAAGGCGGGCCGCGGCGGCCGATAGCCGGACCAGTCGAGCGCCGCCTTGTTGGCGCGGGCCTCGGCGAGGCTCGGCTGGCCGCCTTGCGCCCCGCCGCCGGCGCGGCCCTCGGCGATACGCGCGTAGTCGCCGCGCACCTCGGCGGCGAAGGTCTCGCGCTGCTCGGCGGAGGCGAGCCGGCCGGCGACCCCGACGGCGCGCGAGGCGTCGGTCACGTGGACCACCGGGCCGTCGTAGTTGGGCGCGATCTTGACCGCGGTGTGGACCTTGCTGGTGGTCGCGCCGCCGATCAGCAGCGGCAGGTCGAAGCCCTCGCGGCGCATCTCGCCGGCGACGTAGCACATCTCCTCCAGGCTCGGCGTGATCAGGCCGGACAGGCCGATCATGTCGGCGCCCTCGGCGCGGGCGGTCTCCAGGATCTTGGCGCAGGGCACCATGACCCCCAGGTCGACGACCTCGAAGTTGTTGCACTGCAGGACCACGCCGACGATGTTCTTGCCGATGTCGTGGACGTCGCCCTTGACCGTGGCCATGACGATCTTGCCCTTGGTCCGGCTCTCCGCGGTCTTCTCCGCCTCGATGTAGGGCAGCAGCCGGGCGACCGCCTTCTTCATCACCCGGGCGCTCTTGACCACCTGGGGCAGGAACATCTTGCCGGCGCCGAAGAGGTCACCGACCACGTTCATACCATCCATAAGGGGCCCTTCGATCACGTCCAGCGGGCGCGCGGCCTGCTGCCTGGCCTCCTCGGTGTCGGCCTCGATGTGATCGGTGATGCCGTGGACCAGGGCGTGCTCGAGGCGCTTGGCGACCGGCTCCTGGCGCCAGGCCGGGTCGAGGGCCTTGGCCTTTTCGCCGCCGCTGCCGCGGTAGGCCTCGGCGATCGCCAGAAGCCTCTCGGTGGCCTCGGGCCGGCGGTTGAGGATCACGTCCTCGACCGCGTCGCGCAGCTCGGCCGGGATGTCCTCGTAGACGGTGATCTGCCCGGCGTTGACGATCCCCATGTCCATGCCCGCCGCGATGGCGTGGTAGAGGAAGACCGAGTGCATGGCCTCGCGCACCGGGTTGTTGCCGCGGAAGGAGAAGGAGACGTTGGACACCCCGCCCGAGACGTGGGCCCCGGGCAGGCCGGCGCGGATCATCTGCGTCGCCTCGATGAAGGCGCGGGCATAGTCGTCGTGCTCGGCGATGCCGGTGGCGACCGCGAAGATGTTGGGGTCGAAGATGATGTCCTGGGGCGGCAGGCCGACCTTTTCGGTCAACAGGCGGTAGGCGCGTTCGCAGATCGCGAACTTGCGCTCGGCGGTCTCGGCCTGGCCCTGCTCGTCGAAGGCCATGACCACCACGGCGGCGCCGTAGCGCTTGATCAGGCGGCCCTGGGCCAGGAACTCGGCCTCGCCCTCCTTGAGGCTGATCGAGTTGACCACCGGCTTGCCCTGGACGCAGCGCAGTCCGGCCTCGATGACCGACCACTTGGAGGAATCGATCATCACCGGCACCCGGCTGATGTCGGGCTCGCCGGCCATGAGGTTGAGGAAGCGGGTCATGGCCGCTTCCGCGTCCAGCATGGCCTCGTCCATGTTGACGTCGATGATCTGGGCGCCGTTCTCGACCTGCTCGCGGGCGATCTGCAGGCCGGCCTCGAAGTCGCCCTCCAGGATCAGGCGGCGGAACTTGGCCGAGCCGGCGACGTTGGTGCGCTCGCCGATGTTGACGAAGCGGCCCTGGAGGTTCTGCTGGTCGCTCATTGGACCAGGGCGAAGGCTTCGAGGCCGGAGAGGCGCAGCAGGGGCGGCAGGACCGGCAGCTCGCGGGGCGGCAGTCCGGCGACGGCGTCGGCGATGGCCGCGATGTGCGCCGGGGTCGATCCGCAGCAGCCGCCGACCAGGTTGACCAGGCCGTCGCGCGCCCAGGCGCCGAGGTGCCCGGCCATGGCCTCCGGGGTCTCGTCGTAGCCGCCGAACTGGTTGGGCAGGCCGGCGTTGGGGTGGGCGCTGATCCGGGTGTCCGCGGTCCGCGCCAGCTCGGCGACGTGGGCGCGCAGCTCTTTCGGCCCGAGGGCGCAGTTCAGCCCGACGCTGAAGGGCCGGACGTGGCTGACCGAGGTCCAGAAGGCCTCCGGGGTCTGGCCGGAAAGCGTTCGCCCGGAGAGGTCGGTGATGGTGCCGGAGACCATAACCGGCAGGGCCGCGCCGCGGTCTTCGAAGACCTCGTCCAGAGCGTAGAGCGCCGCGCGCGCGTTCAGGGTGTCGAAGACGGTCTCGACCATCAGGATCTCGGCACCGCCATCGATCAGGCCTTCCGCGGCCCTCCGGTAGGCCGCGGCCAGCTCCGCGAAGGTCACGTTGCGAAAGCCAGGGTCGTTGACGTCGGGCGAGATCGAGGCGGTGCGCGAGGTCGGGCCCAGGACCCCGGCGACGAAGCGCTGGCGCGACGGCTCCTTGGCCTCGACCGCCTCGGCGGCCTGACGCGCCAGCACCGCGCCGGCCCGGTTGATCTCGTAGGCGGCGTCGTCCAGGCGGTATTCGGCCTGGCTGATGCTGGTGGCGTTGAAGGTGTTGGTCTCCAGGATGTCGGCGCCGGCCTCCAGGTAGGCCAGATGGATCTCGCGGATGAGCTCCGGTGCGGTCAGGTTGAGGACGTCGTTGTTGCCCTTGAGGTCTACCGGATGGCCGGCAAAGGCCGTGCCGCGGTAGTCCGCCTCGCCCAGGCCGCGTTCCTGGATCATGGTCCCCATGGCGCCGTCCAGGACCAGGATCCGCTCGGCCGCGGCCGCGTCCAGCAGCCCTGCGCGATCGACTGTCAAGGGCACGGTGCTCGGCTCCGGCAGGCTAGCCGGCCAGGGCCGGGTCCAGCGCCGCCGCACGGACGCTGGAGGGAATCTCGGCCTCGTCCGGCGAGGCCGGCCGCGCCGCCGGCAGGTAGGGCCGGAAGCCGTCCTCGGCCAGGCCGCGGAGCTGGCCGTCGAGGCAGGCGGTGTCCGCCGGCAAGTCGCCGCCGCCGACCAGGTTGACGCCGCTGTCCTCGATCGCCGCGGCGAGCAGGCCGGCGCGGGCGACCGGGCCATGGCGGTAGCGGATCACGCCGTCGGCCCGGCTCTTGGCCAGGTCTGAGAAGTCGGCGCCGGCCGGGCCGCGCTGGAGGAAGATCGGCGCCCGCGCGCCCAGGCTCTCGACGGCCCGCCGGGCGCCGCGCAGGAAGACCGGAGTCCGGCCGGCGCCGGGCAGGATGTCGAGCGTGATGCCGTCGACGCCGCCCGAGAGCAGCCCCTCGACCTGAACCGTCACCGCGGCCTCGATCTCGGCCGGGGCGACGTCCCAGCCGTCGTCCCGCACCACGCCCAGGACGAAGCGCCGCCGGCCGCGGCCGGGCAGGCTGTCCACGGCCTGGGCGGCGATCTCGGCGGCGGCGTGGTTGAGGAAGAAGGCCTCCCCGGCGAAGCCCTGGTCCGCCAGGCTCAGGGGCGAGGCGCCCAGGGTGTTGGTCCGGATCACGTCGGCACCGGCCTCCAGGTAGGCCTCGTGGGTCCGGCGGACCAGCTCGGGCCGGGTCATGTTGAGGACCGGCAGCAGGCCCTCGGCGCCGAAGAAGTCGCGCTCCCGGTCCAGGTTCTCGGCGCGCAGGCGGCGCGCGGCGGCGCCGTCGGTCAGCAGCACGCGCTGCTCCAGGGCTTCGATCAGGGTCCGCATCAGGCAGCCTCCTCCAGCTGCGGGCGCAGGCCGAGCATCCGGCAGATCGCCAGGGTCAGCTTGGCGCGGTTCAGGGTGTAGAAGTGGAAGCTCTCGACGCCTTCGCGCAGCAGGCTCTGGCAGAGCTCGCTGGCGGTGGTCGCGGCCACCAGGTCGCGGGTCTCGGGGTCGTCGTCCAGGCCCTCGAAGCGGGCCGCCAGCCAGTCCGGCACCACGGTGCCGCAGCGCTGGCTGAAGTTCCGGACCTTGCCGAAATGGAAGATCGGCAGGATGCCCGGGACGACGGGCTGGGCGATCCCGGCCGCCCGGGCCCGGTCGCGAAAGCGCAGGAAGGTCTCGGCATCGAAGAAGTACTGCGAGATGGCCCGCGCCGCCCCGGCGTCCAGCTTGCGCTTCAGGTTGTCCAGGTCGGCCCGGGGCGAGGGCGAATCGGGATGGCTCTCGGGATAGCAGCCGACCGAGATGTCGAAGTCGCCGAGCCGGCGCAGCCCGGCGACCAGGTCGGCGGCGTTCTCGTAGCCCCGCGGGTGCGGGCGGAAGGGCGCGCCCAGCTCGGGCATGTCGCCGCGCAACGCGACCAGGCGGCCGATGCCGGCCTCGGCCCAGGCGCGGACGCAGGCATCGATCTCGTCCCGGCTCGCGGCGACGCAGGTGATGTGGGCGGCCGGCTCGGCCAGGCCGCGCTCCAGGAGGCCGCCCAGGATCAGGTCGGAGCGGTCGCGGCTGGTGCCGCCGGCGCCGTAGGTCAGCGACACGAACTCGGGCTCCAGCCCGGCGAGCCTTTCGAGCGCCTGCCAGAAGCCGGCCTCGGCCTGTGGCTTGGCGGGCGGGAAGAACTCTAGAGAGATGCGGGGCAGGGCGGTCATGGCAAAGGCTCCTAGCCTGCGGCCCGGGCCGGGCCTTGCCCCGCCGCGTCGTTGGCCGGGCGCCGGGCGGTCCAGAGCACGACCGTGATCGCGCCGCCTTCCAGGCGCTTGGTCGTCTCGGCGACCAGGCCGAGGCGGGCGAAGTGGTCCTGGATGGTCTCCTCCGAGAAGCCGAGCCAGCGGTGGGCGTGCTCCTCGCGCAGCTGCAGGTGGTCGTGCGGGGCGAAGTCGATGACCACCATCTTGCCGCCGGGGCGCAGAACCCGTGCCGCCTCGGCCAGGGCGTCCTCCGGCCGCTCGGCGTAGTGCAGCGCCATGTGCAGGGTCACGGCGTCGAAGCCCTCGGCCCGGAAGGGCAGCTGCTTCATGTCAGCCTGGCGGACCTGGCAATGCCGAAGACCGTCGCGGAAAAGGTTGGCGCGCGCGACCTTCAGCATGTCCAGCGAGCGATCGACCCCGACGCCGCTGGTCAGGCGGTCGCTGAGCAGCCGCAGCACGTGCCCGGTGCCGGTGCCGATGTCCAGCAGGTCGCCGACCGCCTCGCCCGCGAAGGCCTCGCTGAGGGCGGCGTCGACCTCCGCCTCGTCGACGTGCAGGGCCCGGATCTGCGACCAGTTGGCGGCGTTCCGGCGGAAATAGGCCGCCGCCTTGACCTCGTAGGTCTGCTTGACCGCCTGCAGCCGCTCCAGGTCCAGGGCGTGGGTCGGGTCCTCGGCCGGGATGAGATCGACGATCATGCGCGCCAGCTCGCCCGCCGGGGCCGCGCCGAGGGCGGACTGGGCGAGCCGGTAGTAGGCCCAGTTGCCCTCCTGATTCCGCTCCAGCAGTCCGGCTTCCATCAGCAGCTTCAGGTGCCGGGACACCCGGGGCTGGCTCTGGCCGAGGATCTCGACCAGCTCGCTCACCGTGAGGTCGCCGTGCGCACAGAGGCCGAGAATCCGGAGGCGGGTTCCCTCGGCGGCGGCGCGCAGGCCCTGGAGCAGCTGTTCCATTGCGGTATCCGCTCAAGATCACGATATAAGGATATCTTGATATAGTGATCTCACAGGCACCGCGGCGTGTCAAGGCCGGCCCCGGACAGCTCCGGGGCCGGATCCCTGGGGGCGCGAATCATGACGCCTAAGGCTCTGTATTTTTGAGAAGAATCTCTTCGCGATCCGTCCGGGCGGCGGTCGTGGCGTGGCCTCGAGACCTCGGCCTAGGACCCTCGGCGGCCGGTCTTGCCGCGGCTGCACAGCCTGTCGCCGGATCGGGACCGCCGCCGTCGATCCGGTTGATGCCGCTGAGCCAGATCACCAGGCCGGGCAGGGCGGAGGCCAGGAACGCCGCCGTGAACAGGATCGCGATGGCGTAGGCCTGGCCGGCGTCGATACCGAGCTCGACCAGGGTCCAGATCATCACGCCTTCGCGCGGCCCCAGGCCGGCGACGGAGACCGGCACGGCCGCGACCAGAAGCGCGAGGGAAAACGCGGTGGCGGCCTGGGCCAGGCCGAGTTCCACCGCCCCGACCGCCCGGGCGGCCGAGAGCATGATCCCCATGGCCAGCAGCAGCACGACGGACGACAGGCCGGCGATCTCGACCGATCCCCTGGCGTTGCCGAGGAAGCGCCGGAACATGATTGCCAGGCGCAGCGCCTCCCGGGCCGCGCGCTGGCGCCTCATCCGCTGCTGGCGCAGCGTTGCCAGCGCCAGGTAGGGCAGGGCCGCCAGCAGAGAGATGAGGAGGAAGAGACCGAGGACGGTCGACCGGATAGCCGGTTCCTCGATCGTGGTGAAGGGCAGGGCCAGGGCGGCCAGGACCACCATCGAGATCAGGTTGACCGCGCGGTCGAGAAGGACCGCGGCCATGTTCTCTCGAATTCTGCCGAAGGCGCGGGTGCTGCGCGCGACCCGCACCACGTCGCCGCCGATTGCGGCCGGGGTGATCATGGCGAAGAACAGGCCCTCCGCGTAGGTCAGGACGGAGAAGCGCGGCGGCAGCGGCGAGGACAGCGAGGCGCTGATCCGGCTCCAGCGGAAGCCGTTGACCAGGACGATCCCGCAGCCGAGGGCGATTGCGGCGAGGACCCAGCGCCAATCCGCCGCGCCCAGGCTTTCCAGGACGAGCTCGATGTTTGCATAGACCGCGAGCAGGTAGAGGGCCGCCGCCGAGAGGCCGGCCTTGATCAGAAACCGAATGCTGGAGCGGCGGAAGCGCACTTTCTCGGACGAGCCCTGCTGCACAGCGTTGAGACCGGCCACGCCGGCCGCGATTTCAAGGACCCCTCCCGCGCCGCCGCGACACCCCGCGCGGCGCTCGGCGTTCCGGTGCCGGCCGGCCGGGCGCTCGGCGCGCCGCCTCCCGGGCCTACGATCCCTGTCCGCTACGGGGCGGGAAAGCTACACGGAGAATCCTTTCCGTGCAGTGTCTTATCTGTGACGGCTATCGGCAGCGCCGGGGTCCGCCCCGGTGCCTTGCCCGGGTCCGTCTCGGCGCGGGTGGCGGTGCAGCCCGCGAAGCGGCGCCGCTTTGCCGGGGTCTGGCGCCCTCCGCCGGCCCGGGTCGTTTCCGACCTTGCCGGCCCGCTGGAGTTCACGGTTTCGCAGGTGCTTGCGGGATGTCCCTCTTGGGCCTTGCGTAACACCTTCTTAAGGGCCAGTTTGCTGGGATACCGGGCCGTCGGCGCGCGGCCGCGGTGTCCCTCGGATCACCTCAGGCGTAGGAGCGATATGGTTAAGCCCAAGAACGGGAAGAGCGGGATCGGGGCCTGCCTGCTTCTCGCCCTGGGCGTCCTGCTGACGGGCGCGCCGGCGCGGGCCGCGGACTCGGGTCTGAGCGCGTACTTCCAGGTCTATATGGGCGGTTTCCAGGTCGCCAAGGCCGAGGTCCGGCTCGGTCTCTACAAGGACTGCTTCGATCTCCGCCTGGCGGCCGAGCCCTATGGCGTCGTCTCCTACCTGAGCTCCTTCAAGCTGGTGACCTGGGCCGACGGCTGCAGCGACGGGGCCGGCGTGGTGCCGATCAGCTACAGCGCCGACTACTTCAAGAACGGCCGGAAGAAGCGCTGGGTTCGGGTCGACTACAAGGGCGCCAGCGGTCCGCTGGTTCGGGCCGAGCCGGCCCCGGAAGACGACCACCGCAAGCCCGTGCCCTCCGGCCTGCGCGCCGGATCGCTCGACCCCCTGAACACTGTCTTCGCCATCATAGAGGCGGTGACCCGCGAGGGCCGCTGCCAGGGCGAGCGGCCGGTCTATGACGGGCGCCGGCTCTTCCGGGTGACGCTCAACCATGTCGGTTCGGTGGTCCTGCCGCCGTCCAGCTACGCCGCTTATGCCGGAGACGCGATCGAATGCCTGGTGCGGCTCGAGACGGTCGCCGGCTTCAAGAAGAACGAGATCCGTAAGAAGCACTTCCCCACGGAGGTGCAGGTCTATCTCGCCGAGGCCGTCCCCGGCGCACCCCTATTCCCGGTGCGCCTGGAGGCCGACTACCGCTTCGGGCAGATCCGGGTCCACGCCGGCCAGATCGTGCCCTGGGCGCGCACCACCGAGGAAACCCGCGCACGCTGAGCCCGCGTGCCGCCCGGCCTCAGATGAAGCGCTGAAAGTCGATCTCGTGGATGATCTTCTCGAGTTCCTGGTCGAAGTCCCGAACCGGACGCCAGCCCAGGTCGCGGATCCGCCTGTCGTCGATGGAATAGCGCACGTCCTGGCCGCTGCGGTCGGTGACCGGCATCCAGGCCTCCGCTTCGGGCACCTTCAGGATCCCGGCGATCTTGCGCAGGACCTCGATGTTGCGCAGGTGCAGGTCGCCGGAGACGTTGTAGATGGTATCGATCTCGCCGGCCTCGAGCACGGTCAGGATCGCCGCGGTGGTATCCTCGGCGTGCAGCCAGGAGCGGACGTAGCTGCCGTCGCCGTGCATCAGGGCTGGCAGGCCCCGCTTCATGCGCCAGGACGACTTGGGGATCAGCTTCTCCGGGTACTGGTGGGTGCCGTAGTTGTTCGAGGGCCGGATGATGTTGAAGGGGATGCTGTAGGTCCGGCTCCAGCTCTGCACCAGCATGTCCGCCGAGGCCTTGGTCGCGGAGTAGGGATTTGACGGCCGAAGCAGATCGTCCTCTGTGAACTTGCCGTTCAGGCAGTCGCCGTAGACCTCGTCGGAGCTGATCTGGACAAAGCGGGCCCGTTCGTGCTCCTGCTTGTTGCGCACCAGCTCCAGCAGGTGCTGCACGCCGATGATGTTGGAGCGGCAGAACTTGTAGTTGTCCGCGATGGCGTTGTCGACGTGCGACTCCGCCGCGAAGTTGACGATGATGTCGCACTCCGGAAGGTACTCCAGGTCGCAGACGTCGAGGCCCATGAAGCGGTAGTTGGATTTCTCCTTGAAGGCGCCCATCACGACCCGGTCGGCCGCATAATTGACGCGATCGACGTTGATCACGTAGTCGCCCCGCTCCAGGCAGGCCGCTACGAAGTGCTTGCCGATGAATCCCAGGCCGCCGGTCACGAGTATTAGTCGCGAAGACATGTCGGAACGCCCCCTGAATGCGCGTTATTATTTAATTGAGCCCCTCTGGCGGGGAATTAGTACTTTATTTACTCGAGACTACGCCAGGTCCGAGCGGCTGGCAATCGCCGAGATGGGGGAGGTGGAAGGCCGGCTTGGCCGGCCTCGATCCGTCCGGCGTTAACCATCGCTTCCGTGATCACCCGCCGGGTTCGGGGCGGGCGCGCCGGCCTCAGGGAAGGTTGCGTTGCGCCAGGGGGACCACGTCTTCCAGCACCGCGGCGATGACCTCGTCCTGCTGCGCCTCGGTGAGGCGCGGATAGAGCGGCAGGCTGAGGGTCCCTTCGCCCCAGTGCCGGCTGACCGGGAAGTCCTCGGGGCCGTAGCCGTAGGCCTCGCGGTAGTAGGTCAGGGTCGGCACCGCCCGGTAGTTGACGGTGACCCCGATGCCCCGGGCGTTGAGGGCCAGGATCGCCTGGTCCCGGCAGGCCGGCGGGACGTGGATGCAGAAGAGGTGACGGGCGTCGAGGCAGCCGGCCACCGGCCCGGGCAGGCGCAGCGGGCTGTCGGCGAAGGCCGCCTCGTAGCGGGCCGCCAGCGCCTCGCGCCGGTCCAGCTGCGCGCGGACCCTGGCGATCTGAGGCGGCAGCAGGGCGGCCAGCAGGTCCGGCAGGTTGGCCTTTGTGCCGAGGCAGAGCATGTCCCAGTGCTGGTAGCGGGCGTCGCGCATCCGGTCGATGGCGAGCTCGGACATGCCGTGCAGGCGGGTCCGCGCCAGGCGTGCGGCCAGCTCCGGGTCCCGGGTGATCACCGCGCCCCCTTCGCCGCAGGTCACGTTCTTGGTCGCATAGAAGGAGAAGATCGCGGCCTCGGCGTGGCGGCCGGGCGGATCGCCGTCGCGCAGCCCTTCGAAGCAATGCGCCGCGTCCTCGATGATCGCGATGTCGTCGCGCGGCGCCAGGGCCGCGCGCAGGCCGGGCAGGTCGCACATGCGCCCGTAGAGATGGACCGGGATCACCGCGCGGGTCCTCGGAGTCACGGCCGCGGCCACCGCCTCGGGCCGGACCAGCAGGGTCTCCGGATCGACGTCGACGAAGACCGGGCGGGCGCCGACCAGGCCGGCGACGTTGGCGCTGGCGATGAAGGTCATGGCCGGCACGATGACCTCGTCGCCCGGGCCGACTCCCAGCGCCAGGAGGGTGGCCACGGCGCCGTTGGTCCAGCTGTTAACCAGCAGGGCGTGTTCGATCCCGAAGAAGTCCCGCAGCCGATCCTCGACCTCGCGGCCGACCTTGCCCGAGGTCAGAAAGGGCGAAGCGATGACCTCGGCGACCGCGTCGGCGGCTTCGGGATCCAGATCGTGCAGGTAGAAGGGAACGGCCATGACACCTTAGGTATGGTCGGCGGAATCCGGGCGGCTGCCTCGGACAGGCCCCGAGGCTAGTGGACCAGGCTTAACGCGGCGTTGACCCGGCATCGGCAGCTATCCCGGCCCGGCCGGCAGCAGAGCCCGTATGCGCTCGACCACCACGCCCAGGTCGTCGGGAATCTCGGCGGGAGGCGCGGGCGGCAGCTCGCCGATCGGCGTGGCCAGGCCGCGCCGGATCAGATCGCCGTGCAGCGCCGTCAGGTCGCGGCCGTAGCCGACCAGCCCGAGGCGGTAGATCCCCTCGGTGATCCGGGTCGCCGGCGCCGCGGCCTTGGACGGCCCCAGAGCGTGGGTGATCGCACGGTGAAGCCCGCCGTCGCCGGTCGGCAGGGGATAGATCACCAGCGGCCGGCCGGCCCTCAGCGCCTCGACCATCATCGAGGTGCTGTCCGCGGTGACCACGCAGCGGTCGGCGAGCCCCAGGAGCGCCAGGTAGGGGTTGTCCCGGCGCTCCGTCTGCCAGCGAAACAGCTCGGCATTCGCGGGCAGGGCGGCCTCCAGGGTGTCGACCACCTCGGGCGGCGTGCGTCGGCTGGTCGAGAAGAACAGCGTGCCTTCCCGCCCCAGGGTTTCGGCGACCTTCGCGACCAGGTCCCGCGCGACCTCGGCGTTGAGCCGGAAGGGCTTGGTCGGGCCGCCCACCAGAACGGCGGTCAGCGGCCGGGGCAGGGCGCCAATCCGCCCCTGCCAGCGCGCCGCCTCGCTGCGGATCGCCGCCGGATCCGCCCGCATCAGTGGCAGGCCGAGGCGCACGACGTTGTCCCGGTCGGGGATCAGGTACTGCGGCGTCGAGATGATCAGGTCGAACTCTTCGGCGTGGCGCTTCGGTCGCCCGATCAGGACCAGCCGGCTGCGCCCGCCGGACTGCCGCCGGGCCCAG
>JAAUXY010061957.1_pt1 | contig 18317 bp, 19 predicted proteins | sample 7278121 | NCBI WGS metagenome assembly JAAUXY01 (sample SAMN14350117, study PRJNA611818) | marine sediment metagenome | isolation source: surface marine sediment (1.8m) | place: French Polynesia: Moorea | collected 2018-08 | reverse complement strand
GCTTCCCGATGATCCTCTAATGGCAAGCTACCGATAAAAACTGGGAGACCATCCGGTTGGAAGCGATCGGCCATGATTCAGGCTCCTATATAAAGCGAATTGGAGTATTGGAATGTTGGAGTACTGGAGTATTGCGATCCTTCAGATTTACACATTTCTCCAATACTCCATTGCTCCAAATAAATATTGTTATGGCATTAAAATTAATAAAACCTCTAAATAGGGTAACGCGCTTTAAATATGATATTAAACTAATAAAACTAACACGGCTAATTGGGTTTGACAAGGTTTAGATACGAAGGCGGATTTCCAATTTGCGCCGCTCAGAACAGATACCCATCCATCCCTTAGATTGAAAGAAATTAGGATTTTTGCGCCATATAATTGAAAAGATTGACACAAAAATGGGCCAATGGTATAGTCGACTCCCGTTTGAAGCATGCACGATTCAAGGCAAACCATTAACCCTCATCATTTTCTGAGATCCAGAGGTTTCCTGTGGCGGATATAATATCAATCGATAAAAAGCTTGATCTGGCTAAAGATAAAAAAGCCGCTTTAATTCGCAGGCGCAAGGTGTTGGCCGTACAAAAGGTATTTCAGTGCACCCATTGCGCCTTGAAATGCGAAAAATGCGGCACCCAAATCGAGCAAGATCCAGAGGTCGGCGCAAAGCACCACCGAAATCTAAGGGTCCCATATAACTTCTGCCAGACATGCTCAGAAGAATATGTTGAGTATATTGAGCATCTTAAAGGCAAAGGGGATTTAGATTGTTACTGGCATAATGAGGCCTGGATTGATGCCTGGACAAAATGGATTCAATACCAAAGCAGCGTTGATCGATATATAAAATCAAAGGAGTTTAAAAAGCTGCTGGATGAATTGAAACAAACCAAGCCTGAGTAAATAGGAGGTAATATGTTTGGAATTGGAATGCCGGAACTGATTATCATATTGGTAATCATCCTGATTATATTTGGTGCTGGAAAACTGCCTGAAATCGGAGCGGGTATGGGAAAGGCTATCCGAAATTTCAGAGGCGAGGAAGAAAAAGAAGAAAAAAAAGAGCCTGATAAAATTGAAGAGGAGAAGGAGTCCTGATTCGAAAGAGGATTCTTTTACAATCCCAGTTTGAAAAAGACGACAAATGCCGGGCAGTTGAAAATAAAAATAAACTGCCCGGTTTTATTTTTACCACCGCCAGGCTTCCGGTAAATACAAAAGTTCCCCCGCATCTATCCCACAGGCAATCTCAGGTCGTAATAACCTCGCACAAAGTCTTTCAGCCGCCATGGCCGAATCCACTAGAACGGAATGTCATCATCCTCGGGACCCTGTATCGGGGAACCCTGAAAATCAGAGGACGCACCGCCACTTGCCGCTCGCGCACCAGAGCCGGCATCGCGCCCGCCCAGAAATTGAACATCTGATGCCACGATTTCGGTGGTATACCTTTTGTTGCCATCGCGATCTTCCCACGAACGGGTTTGGATCCGCCCCTCAATATAAACTTGCCGGCCTTTCGCCAGGTACTCACCGCAAATCTCACCCAGCTTGCTCCAGGCGACAATTCGGTGCCACTCGGTTCGCTCCTTTTTTTCGCCCGTATCCTTATCTTTCCACTCCTCGGAGGTTGCGATGTTGAAATTTGCAACCGCCACTCCGCTGGGGGTGTAACGAACCTCGGGATCACTTCCCAGCCGTCCGATTAAAATCGCTTTGTTAATGCCTGCCATAGTTCCCTCCCCCTGATGAAATTAAAGTGAATGATCTTTAGTACAAAAAGGATGAACCAATGTCAATCCACACTTGATTTCCATTTCTGAGCGGACCTTTTCCCGATGAGCTGTGTTCTCCGCGGATTTCAGCATTCACCGTACGGCTATGTACGCTTCATGCTGAAACCCTTGTGCGGCCAAGCTAATCGAAAAAATTCCTCGCTCAGGAATTGAAAATCAAATTAAAATTATTTTTTGAATCGAAAGGATGTCAGGATCGTATTCGAAACTTTTAATTCCTTCATTGCTGGCAAAATTTATTGCATGGATGGATCGGATGTGGTTTTTATTCAGATGGTTCGGACACGATTATCGACCATAACGACATTGGCAACCGATTCATACACAACGCAATACATAAATTAAATATGCCCTCTCAATCTCCTCTGTCAAAACGCATTAAACGTCATGTCATCGGTCGGGAGCGCACTTTTTTTGCCGCGACACCACCCGGATTCGAAGCGGTTTGCCTGGCCGAGTTGCTGAAATTGCAGCCAGCGCCCGGCAAAGCGCACGCTATTCCCGGTGGTGTGGAATTTAATGGCCGGCTCGAAATTTGCTATCATGCAAACTTGAATTTACGGACTGCCAACCGAATTTTAATGCGTATTCACACCTTCAAATCCACCAATTTCAGGCAGCTTGAAAAAAAACTGCTGGATCTTCCCTGGGAGTTGTACCTGCAAACCGGCAGCCTGACACACATTCACGTCACCACAAAACACTGCCGATTGCACCATAGCGGCGCCATTGCACAAAGATTCCAGACAGCCATTTCTGAACGCCGGAGCGGCATTACAGCCGGGGTTGATAATCAAAACATCTCGTCGATTCCACAAAATATTTACGTGCGGGGCATTGATGATCGGTTCACAGTTTCGATTGACAGCAGCGGCGACCTTCTTTACAAACGCGGTCTCAAAAAACACACCGGCAAAGCGCCGCTGCGGGAAACGCTGGCGGCCGCTGCACTAATACTGGCAGACTATGTTCCCGGCTTACCATTACTGGATCCTTTGTGTGGTGCCGGGACATTTTCATTAGAAGCTGCCTTAATGGCCAAATGCATCCCGGCCGGCTGGTACCGGGATTTTGCGTTTTCTGATTGGCCGTCATTTCTCCCGAAGCGCTGGAATTATATCAAACGCCAATCGGAGTCCGCTTTCGTGAGGCCGCAGAAGCCGATAGTCTTTGCTTCTGACACCGATTCCGAGGCCTGCAAGGATCTGAAAGACTGCGTTGAGGAATTCGATCTGTCCGATACCGTCCGGATTCACCAAAGGGAGTTTTTCGATCTTGATCCCCGGGAATTCACCGAACAGAAAGGAATCATCTGCCTTAATCCACCTTACGGCCGCCGACTAAGTGGGCGACGTCAATCTGAGGAATTTTTTGGAGCGATTTGTAAAAAGCTCAAACAGGTGTATGCGGGATGGAAGCTGGTGCTCATCGCGCCCAGCAAAAAATTGGTCGGCACGGTACCGTTTCAAACCAAACAATTCCCCATTTTGCACGGTGGGTTGAAGTTGGTTCTGCTGGTGGGAAAAATTAAATAGGTTTTAGGTTGAGCCTGTTGACCCGTTAGCCCGTTTGCCGATAAGAAAGATCAGAAATTCTTCCGCTTTTAACGGGCTAAACCGGCTCAACTGGCTCAACCGGCTAACCTAAAATATTAAAGTTAATTTATAGCGAATCCGGGCTGCAAAGATTTTCGGCATTGGCGGCGGCACGGCCGCAATTTTTGCAGATGAATTGAGGGTTGCGAACATACTTTTTAAACTCTTCCAGATTGTTCTTCACGAACCCTACGTTTTCAGCCATGCACAGATGCGCTTCATGCCCCGGATGCGGCTCCGTAAGATGATGGGGAAGTGGAAACCACTCAGCCATATTCTCACCCCCTTAAGTACTTTTATTATTAAATTATATTCGTATTAAACACCTAATGTGAAAGATAAGAATCGATGAATTCGTGTCAATTGAAGGGGAATTGATATTTGACAGCCCGAAGCTCTTTATCTATTATCGCTAAGTTTTACATATTAAGATTTTTACCGGATTTTTGGAAAAAAATGGTGTCGGATGACCTTTAAAAATCAATGCATATATTTTTTTCACTGAATTACCTGGAGGTGACCAATGGATCCAAAAGATTTAAGGGTAAACGGAAAGCGTCTGCAAAGCGCCCTGGAAGAAATGGCCAAAATCGGCGCAACGCCGGCTGGCGGTGTTCAACGCTTAACGCTTTCAGATGAAGATAAAAAGGCCCGCGATCTCTTTGTCAAATGGTTGGAAGCGCTTGACCTGGAAATCAAAATTGACGAGATGGGAAGTATTTTTGGAAAACGGGCAGGCAAAAATAACGATTTGCCCCCGGTGATGAGCGGTTCCCATATCGATTCCCAGCCCAAAGGCGGCCGCTTTGACGGCATCCTGGGCGTGATGGGGCCCCTGGAAGTATTGCGCACGCTTGGCGAAAATAATATCGAAACCGAACGCCCGATTACCATCGTTGACTGGACCAACGAGGAAGGATCCCGCTTTGCCCCGGCCATGGTGGCTTCCGGGGTATGGGCTGGAGCACTTGAACGCGACTGGGTTTATGATCGCACCGACATTAACGGCAAACGCTTTGAAGATGAGCTCATCCGCATCGGATACAAGGGAACGGTGCCGGCCAAAAAGTGGCCGGTACACTGCTATTACGAGTATCATATTGAGCAGGGTCCAATGCTGGAGCGCGAGGGTAAAAAAATCGGTGCCCCCAAGGGCATCTTGTGCCTGCACTGGTATGACGTTTATCTCGAAGGCGAAGCCAACCAGGTTGGACCGACGCCCATGGAAGGCCGCCACGATGCATTGTGTGCTGCGGCTGAGATGATTCTAAAGGTTAATGAACTCCCGGACCGCATGGGGGGTAATATGGTGGCCACCGTCGGCGAAATTCAAAATTATCCAAATTCCAGAAATATAATCCCGGATAAGGTTCACTTTACGGTGGATATTCGATCCTGGGACGACGACCATGCATTGAAGGCCTGGGAGTTGGTCCGCAAAGATTTTGAGGATATTGCCACTCGCAGGGGATGCCCGATAAAAATAGAGGAAACCTGGCGGGTGGAGCATTCACCTTTTGATGAAAAATTAGTACAGCGTATCCTGAACGTTGCGGATGATCTCGGTTATTCCAGTCTGCACATGGTCAGCGGTGCCGGTCATGATGCCAGCTACATGAATCAGGTTTGCCCGACGGCGATGATATTTGTCCCCAGCATTGGTGGCCGCAGCCACGTCGAAGTCGAAAATACCACCTGGGAAGACTGTGAAGCCGGCGCCAATGTTCTACTCCACTCGATTCTACAATCCGCCAACGAGGTGTAAAAACTATCACGAAAACACGAAATTTTAATTTTTATCTAAATAAAAACAGGTGCAAGCGAAATTGTCTGCTTGCACCTGTTTTTTAATTTTTTAGACTATGTAAATTGGCTTTAAAATGTTTAGATCTTGTTCGAGGGCCAGGCCATGAGGAGGAGAAAAAGCGCAGCGTACATTTAAGTACGTAAGCGCATTTCGACGACGATTAACGCCGCCCTCGGGCAAGAGATGAATGTTTTAAAGCCAATTTTTAGAAGGGTTCGAAAGGCTCTCGTTTAATAAATCTCCCCCGACCCACATCACCGACAAAATCCATCTGATCGCCGTTCCATTGCGACACTTTTTTACCGCGCGAATAGACCGCGCTGGGCATGCCGGTGACTTCAAATCCCTCATACGGGGTATAGTCAACGTTCATATGCAGTTTGCTCTGGGTGACAGTAAATTTTTGATTCGGATCAAAGACCACAATATCGGCATCCTTGCCGACAGCAATTTCACCTTTGTCTTTGAGGCCGAACATGCGGGCCGTGCCGGATGAAAGCACATCCACCATTTTCTCTAAGCTGATGCGACCCTTGGCCACCCCTTCCGAATGCAGCATGATTAAAAGTGTCTCGATTCCAGGGGCGCCATTGGGAATTTTCTTGTAATCGTCTTTGCCGTTCATATCTTTCTTGCCCTCAAAGTCAAACGGACAATGGTCGGTGGCAACCACCTGCAGATCACCGCCCCGCAGACCTTCCCACAGGGCTGCGTTACTTTCCTTGGTTCTGAGCGGGGGTGACATGACATACTTAGCGCCGTTCCAGTCCGGCTCTTTGTAACGTTCATCATCCAGCAAAAGATACTGCGGGCAGGTCTCGGCATAAACATTGACGCCACGATCCCGCGCCTGCTTCACAATCCAGAGACCTTCTTTTGATGACAGGTGCACGATATAAATTCGCGACCCGGTCATCTCGACCATTTTAGATGCCCGGTAGATGGCTTCTTCTTCAGCCAGATTCGGACGACTGACCGCATGGTAATACGGATCCAGCTTGCCTTCTTTTTCCAGAACCGCATTCATATGATCAATGATGTGGACATTTTCAGCATGTACCTGCACCAGGCCGCCATGCGCTTTGGTCTGCTCCAAAAGCTTAATCATGGTGGCATCATCTACCCGGAAGTCATAGACCATAAAGATTTTGAAGCTGGGCGTGCCATAGTCCAGACAGGCCTTTTTAACCTCATCGATAACTTCCGGTCGGGGATCCATTACGGCCGGATGCAGAGAATAATCGACCACGACCTTGCCTTCAGCCAGCGCTTTTTTGCGCTCGATGGCTTCAATCAGGGTTTCTCCTTTTTGCTGCAGGTCAAAATCCACCACACAGGTCACACCACCGCAGGCCGCTGCGATGGTGCCGGTTTCATAGTCGTCCTGGGCGTATGTTCCCATAAACGGCATGCAAAGGTGGGTGTGCGGATCAATGGCACCGGGAAGAATATAGAGTCCCTTGGCATCGACCACTTCATCCGCCGGGTTGTCCAGGTCTGATCCGATCGCCTTTATCTTGTCGCCATCTGCAAACACATCGGCCACATACCGACCGGTGGCATTAACAATCGTACCTCCTTTAAATAACACACTCATCGGGGCCCTCCTTTTCAAATGGCTCTAATTTAACGTTTTTCTCCAAAGTTCTATCCATAACCGCAGTTTCCTGCCGCTGCCAATCCTGCGGCATTTCCTTAAATGAAATCAGGTCCGGTACCGGACAGACGAATTTGCACAGCATACAGCTTAAGCATTTGTCTTCAATCAAATTCGGGCGGCGGTTCTCGCCATCCCATTCAATCGCCTGACCGGCAGCATCCTGGCAGACAATGTAGCACTGGCCGCAGCCAATGCATTTATCCAGATCATACTGGGTAATTCCCTGGCGTTCAAGATCAAAGGCCTCTGTTTCGTGCAGGTTCGGCAAGGCTTTACCCACCAGATCCGAAACCTGTTTGACACCCTTTTCGATCATGAAATCCGACAAACCTTCGATCATGTCATCAATGATCCGATAGCCATAATGCATAATTCCGCTGGTGACTTGAATCGTCGATGCGCCCAGCAGGATGTACTCCAGGGCATCAATCCAGGTCTCGATCCCACCGATGCCGGAAAGGGGCAGATTCAACTCTCTATTCTGGGCCATGGAGGCAATGAAATTCAATCCAATCGGCCGCACCGCAGGCCCGGAGGTCCCGCTGATGGCCCCTTTACCAAAAACGTTGGGTGTTGGAACAAAATCATCCAGGCCGACCGAAGATATGCCGCGCACGGTATTGATGGCGGAGATAGCGTCCGCGCCTCCATTTTTGGCATACATGGCCGGTTCATTCATATCCGTAATGTTGGGCGTCATCTTCGCAATCACGGGTATGGAGACCACATCCTTTACGGCTTCGGTAAACCCTTCAAGCAGCTTAAACGCCTGCCCGACTTTATGACCGGCGCCCTCGATACACATGTGGGGACAGGAAAAATTAAGTTCCAGCATATCCGCCCCGTTATCTTCGGCCGCTTTGGCCAGATAGGCCCATTCATCGGTAAAAAAACCCATGATGCTGGCGATAATGGGGTGGTCCGGGTAATTCTTTTTCAAATACAGAAATTCAGTGAGGTTGTCCTTCAGCGGGCGATCGGAAATCATCTCGACATTCTGTACCGCCATTTCCTTTTTACTGCCGTAATCGACGCAGTGCATGCGCGGTGACGGATGGATGATCGGCAGCCGATCCGAATTCAGCGTCTTAAACACAACGCCGCTCCAGCCGGCATCAAAAGAACGCGCAACCATCTCGGCACTGTTGGAAACCGGCGATGATGAGAGCAGAAACGGATTTTTAAATTTTACACCACAAAAATCTAAAGATAAATCAACGTTGTTAACCACGAGTATTCCTCCTTCTTCGAAGGTTCAGGGTTCAGAGGTTCAAGGTTTCCCGTTCAGGGTTGTTTAAAAGCGAACCCTTGAACATTTGAACCTTGCTTGTGGGGTCGTAGCGCATAGCGCGAAGCCCCAAACCTTTGAACCCTTACTTTTTTAGATATTCTTTTATTGCCCGGGCCGCCAGTTTGCCGTCCTGAACCGCCTGAACCACAAGGGCCGGGCCGCGAACAATATCTCCACCGGCAAAAATTCCATCCACTGATGTTTTCCCGGTCTCCGGGTCTGCTTTAATGAGCTTTTTTCCATCGACTTTGACATTGGGATACCAATCAGAGGACGCATCCGGTGCTTTGTTACCGATGGCTTCAATCACGACGTCCGCATCCATGATCCATTCGGAACCCGGTATTTCCACAGGCTTTCTTCTGCCGGATTCATCCGGCGCTCCCAGATGGGTGCGGACCAGTTTTAACCCTTTCAGTTTCTTATTTTTATCGGTCACATAATCCAGGGGTTGATTGAGCAATAAAAAATGGACCCCGGCTTCCTGGGCTTCGATGCGCTCATCGGGTTCAGCCGGCATCTGGGAATAGGACCGACGGTAGACCAGGTAAACATCTTTGGCATCCAGTTTGACCGCAGATTCAATGCAATCCATTGCCACCGAACCGCCGCCGATGACTGTCACCGTTTTGCCCTTGACTTGCTTTTCGATGTCTTTAAAGCGCCCATCACGCAAGGCCGCCAGATAATCTACCGATGAAAACAGACCGTTGATATCTTTGCCTGCCGGTTTGATCGTGGCCGCATCCCACAGCCCTGGCGCCAGAAATACGGCATCAAAGCCTTTCTTTAAAAGATTTTCGGCACTGCTTTTACCCTCGATCGGTGAGTTGCATTGGAATTTGACGCCAAGGGCCTCAACATCCGCCATTTCTTGTTTCAGAAAATCCAGATCAAATCGGTAAGCAACAACGCCATAACGCAAAACGCCACCGGGCTCCGGGCGTGCCTCAAATACCGTTACCTGATAACCATCTTTGGCCAGTTCTGCCGCACAGCTCAGCCCTCCCGGACCGGAGCCCACGACCGCTATTTTTTCGGATCGGGGTTCAGGCTTTTCAAAAACCTTAAAGCCTCTTTCCCAGGAATGCTCGACTAAAAAGCGCTGAATCATACCGATCTGAATGGGTCGGTCAGCGCCTTCAGGACGATTTTGAGACTTGAACATGGCGCTGCACTTTTCCTCGCACAGTCGCGACGTCGGGCAAAGAACGCCGCAGGCGCCGCCCATAATATTGTTTTCTTTAATCGTACGGATGGCGCCGGTTATGTTTTTAAAACGGAGTTTGCGTATGAATTCAGCCGGTTTCGTATCGGCCGGGCATCCTTCGGAGCAGGGCGCGTCATGGCAGAGCAGACAGCGGTCCGCTTCGGCAATCGCCTGCGCCAGGTCAAGCCCTTTGCTCATTTCCTTAAATTTATCTATATTACTCAAATTGATTCCTCCATGCTTTGATTATTCTTCCGCTAGTATCGCAAAATGAAATTTGGCCGGTTGGGCTAATCGGCCATTGAATTTAAAAGAAATTGCCATTCGGTGAACCGTACGGAATGATTTGTCAAACAAAATTGTCAATTTATTCTTTTTGGTAAAAATTGTCAATTGATTATCGCTTTAATATCGACATGTTGATTCAATTCTGGTTTTACAAACAGAAAAAAACTTGACGGAAAATGACGATACCCATATAAGAATACAGATTAAATAATTGTGAAGACCTCGACTTTGAGCCTATAAGTCGAAACAACTGCAACTGCCTGCCAGTCAATAAAAAGCATCATTCTATAATATAAAGATCCATTAAAAATTCCTAAATTGAGCGTTTCAAATTTCAAAAAGGAATTAATTTTGTCTTAGATTCAAGAAATTCTATCAATTTAATTTTAAAATTTGAAACCCTGCGGGATTCCCGACCTTACCGCATCTACTGTGTCAGATGTCGTCCCGCATAGGCGGCTATAGCGGAACAACATCTGCTTGACGTAGCGAAGCGGAGATCCCGCTTGCGGGGAAGCTGCGGCAACCTATGCAATCGCTCAACTTAGGAAATAATAACCGCTGAAAGGGGGAGATGCATGTCCAGAGTTGTAAAATGTGCCCACATCCAGGCATCCAACCCAAAACATGACGGCACACCGGCTGAAATCAAAGAAGCCATGATCCAAAAACACATCCCGCTAATTGAAGAAGCCGGGAATAAAGGGGTCAATATCCTCTGTCTGCAGGAAATTTTCTATGGCCCCTATTTTTGTGCCGAGCAGGATATCAAATGGTATGGCAACGCCGAAAAGGTTCCGGGTCCCACCACCGAGCGTCTGGCCGAACATGCTAAAAAATATCAGATGGTCATGGTCGTTCCGGTCTATGAAATGGAAATTGAAGGTGTTTACTATAATACGGCCGCTGTGATAGATGCCGACGGCAGCTACCTGGGTAAGTTTCGAAAAATCCATATTCCTCACACCTGGCCGGGTTTCTGGGAAAAATTTTATTTCAAACCGGGCAATCTGGGATTTCCGGTTTTTGAAACCGCCTATGCTAAAATCGGTATTTATATTTGCTACGACCGCCATTTTCCCGAGTGTGCCCGTCTCCTGGCCCTCAATGGGGCCGAGATTCTGTTTAATCCTTCAGCAACCACATCGGGCAAATCCCAGTATCTGTGGGAATTGGAGCAGCCGGCTCAGGCGGTGGCCAACGGCGTATTTATCGGCGCCAATAATCGCATCGGTCTTGAAAAACCATGGGAATTCGGCAAATTTTATGGTTCCAGTTATTTCGTGGACCCCCGAGGTGAGCTGCTGGTCAAAGGCAGCGAAGACAAAGACGAGGTCGTCATCGCCGACCTCGATCTCGAGCTTATCCGTGAGGTCAGGGACGGCTGGCAGTTTTTCAGGGATCTGCGACCCGATCAATATACCGACCTGACTCGAACCGTCGGTTCTTAGCATTTGTTTAATTTTGAAATTTTTCGGCAAACCGAATTTGAGCCATTCGTCCGCAAACATTCGAATTCGGTGAAAAGAGGATGGTACTTATTCATTTTAACCCACCCCATAAGGGGGCAACATATAAGGAGGTTATTAGGCAATGAGTGAAGAAAGCACACAGGAAAAGCAACATTGGATTGTTTATCCGCTTGGCAGTAAACCCAAATGGCCGCTGGCGATTTTGTTGGGTATTCAGCAATACCTGACCATGTTCGGTGCCACGGTTCTCATCCCCTTCATTGTCGGCGGGGCCATGAAGTTGCCCCCGGAAGAGCTGGCATTGATGATTTCGACCATCTTTTTCACCTCCGGTCTGTGCACCCTGATTCAGCAATCGCCGCTGGGCAACAAGTTGCCCGTCATTCAGGGCGGAACATTTTCGTTTCTGGGGCCCACATTCGCCATTATCGGAATGGTGGCCGCCCAAAAACTAACCGGTCCGGAGCCCATGTGGCAGATTCAGGTCCAGCATGTGGCCGGCGCGATCATGATCGCCTCTGTGTTTGAAATCGTTCTGGGGTATACCGGCATCATGGGCCAGGTGCGCAAAATTATCAGCCCGATTGTTATCGGCCCCACCATCGCCATGATCGGTCTGGCGCTATACGGAATCGGCGCGCCCTGGATGGCCAGCAACTGGGTCATTTCGCTGATCACGCTGGTTGCCCTGATTCTCTACTCCCAGGTGTTTTCGCAAAAATCCCGCGTATTCATGCTCTTTCCGGTCCTGCTGGCGATACTCACCGGCTGGCTGGTAGCGTTTATCGGCACGGTGGCCGGCATCATTTCCCCGGATAGCCCGGCCTATCTAAAAACCGACCTGATCGCAAACACGCCCTGGTTAAGTTTCAAACCGATGATGCCATTTAAGTGGGGCGTTCCGGATTTCGGCAGCGCGACGCTGTGGGCCGGTGCATTCGGCATGCTGGCCGGTTATCTGGCCTCCATGATCGAGTCCATCGGTGACTATTATGCCTGTGCCCGTATTTCCGAGGCGCCGGTGCCGACGGGTCGCATGATTTCCAGAGGCCTTGGAGCTGAAGGACTGGGTTGTCTGGTGGCCGGTATCCTGCAAACTGCCAACGGCACGACCACCTATTCTGAAAATATCGGCTCCATTGGTTTGACCCGAGTCGCCAGCCGACGGGTGGTGCGCTGCGGTGCAGTAGTGATGCTATTTATTCCAATAGTGGCCAAATTCGGCGCCGCTCTGGCTACCATCCCCAAACCGGTAGTGGGTGCCATGTTTGTGGGCCTGTTCGGTATGATCGCATCGGTTGGTTTGTCCAACCTGCAGATCGTAAATTTGAACAATTCCCGCAATCTGTTTATCATCGGTATATCCTTCTTTGCGGGGCTTTCGGTACCCTATCATTTCAGCCCGCTGCTTTCTGCAAACGCGGTACCGATTGACTGGAGCGCCGGCGGCACCTTCATTAAAGTCATCGGCGAAATCCTGCAGGCGATCTTGACTACAGGAATGGCGGTGACCGCCTTACTTGGCATACTCCTGGACAACATTCTGCCCGGCGCCACCCGGGCAGAGCGCGGCCTTGAAGTCTGGGAAAAGGAAGCTTCCGAAGAAGCCTGGCAGGAAGCTGAGGCGAAATGGGCCGCGATGAAAGAAGGGGAAGCGCGACCGGTTTAATAATGAGCGTTTCAAATTAAACCCTAATCAAAAAGTGGGGAAAAGCCAACCGCGGCGTTTCCCCACTTTTACATTTTTCAAAGGAACGCAATCGTTGCCGAAACCGCTGCTTTACATCATATATTTACTGATGATCATTATCGGCCTGGTGGCTATGTACTCCTTGTTGAACGCCGGCAATCCGGACAGCCTGCTGCGGCCTTTGTTCCCGGATCCCAAGTATGACGTGTACGTCGCCATGGTCTCATCGGTACTGGTATTTATCCTCGGGTTTTTTGTTTTCTTTTCTCGAGACCAGGAAAGTTTTCGTCAGCTGGTGCAATTGAATGCGGATAAAATAAGGGACCAGCGCAAGGCCGGCAAGAAAGATGAGGAGATTGCCGATTCCATCCTGGCAGCCATGGGCAGCTATGGTGGATACAAGCATAACATGGCCAGAAAGAAGTTGTTGATATATTTATCCGAATTCAAATAAATATCGAATCAGAAATGGCCTTTTTTGCCTTGTCTTGATGAGCTGTGTTCTCCGGAGGCGGACTCATCAAAAAAATGATTCACCTCTGATCCGATATTTGGTAGTCAATAATTTCTCAGTATAAATGAAGGAGCATCATTGGATTTTTTAGGTGATCAGCAGTGGATTCTTATTGCGGTCGCTTTTTTCGGGATCATCGGGTATATCGCCTGGATGCGCTGGCGCGACCGCAAATGGATCGAGGAGCGTTTTGGCAGCCGGCCGATTCGCGCCATGAGCTTTGGTGTGAATTTTTTTGGGATGACTTCCGAGCCGGGAAAACCCAGCCGCAGCAGCGGCTTTTTACTGTTGTTCTCCGATGCCCTGTTTTACCGCAGCCGGGTTAAAAAAATTGAACTGGAGATTCCGGGAACCCGTATTGCTCGCGTTTATCACGATAGGGTGCATAAGGGTGTCGACCTGCGTCAATCGCTGGTAAAGATCGATTTTTTAAACGACCAGAACCAGAAAGACACCGCCGCCTTTAAAGTTCCCTATCCGCCCCAATGGATGCAGGCAATCGAAAACGCGCTGCTCAAGAAAAGCTAAAAGTTCAGCGTTCAACACTCAGGGTTAAGTTCTCTTTTAATTCCTCAAGTCATAGTTGCATTTGTCGTCGTTCTCCATACAGAGTCGAATCACGATTATGAGACGATAATTCCCCATGTCGAACCCGGCGGGAAAGCCCGCAAACCTTATTCTACCGATTGACATCTTAAGATTCATTTTTAGTATTATTAATAGACGACTATTTAAGGGAGTATATCATGGATGCTAAATTCTATTGCGACAGTGTCGGGATTGAACTCATCGGCTGGAAAGCAAAGCTTTGTGATGTAATTCGCAATGCAAGTGAATCAAAATCCTCAAAAAAGCACAAAATTGACCCGATGATCAAAGAACTAAATACATTAATCGATGATCTTGATCGTAAAATAGAGCGGCTGGCGAGCGAATGCCCGTCTGAATGGAGCGCTGATAAAACCCAGATCGACAATAAAATTTCCCGCATGAAAAACAAGTGGAAAGAAGTTTGGGGCCTAATGAGCGAAAAGGAAGAGGAAGAGGAGTATGGTATCGGCGGCGCCTAAATGTCCATCCATAAATGGCTATTTTTCCCAATATCTGTGTCAGAATCAGATTTTAATCCTCGACATACTTTAAGTATGCCTCCGGTAAAAATATGATTTTTCCTTGACCTTGGAAAAAATTTCTCATTTCTGAATGAACATTAACCACTCTTAAGAAGCGTGCTCATTTCAAAATTTTTTTTTTGCAGCTCGGATATCGAGCAAATTTACCTAAAAATCCGTATTAACCAAGGTAGCAGATCATAATGATTGCGGATACCATCTCTTTCCCTGCACTGATGTATTTGTGGGGGCGGTTCGCAACAAAGCGGATAAACTGATTCGCATTAACCGAGTAATGGTTTTCTTCAACGATAATCTCAAGCTTGCCTTGCATGACAAAAACATACTCTTCCACATTGCCCTCATGGGGCTCACCCCCAAACGTTGTCTTGGGATCAATCTCAACATAGTAAATCTCAAATGCTTGTTTCGGGTCAAATGGAATCAACGGAAAAAGACGGTAGCGTTTTGATTTGGCCGTTAACGGCTTCGATCCTTTGAAATCCATAACGGCAACTTCCGGATTCCGTTTGCTGACTAACGTTGTGAACGACAACCGCAAACCATTGGCGATTTTCCAGATAGTTGCAATGGTTGGGCTTGACCGACCCGTTTCAATTTGCCTTAACATGCTTTTACTGACACCGGTCAGTTCCGCCAACTGGTCCAGGCTGAGGTTTCTTTGCTCCCTTATTTCTTTTAAATTATCCGAAATAGCAGTTTCTTGCTGTTCCATATAACGCACACCTTGACAATATATTAATCATGATATATGTTATAACGCACAATCAGATGTTAGATAGTACATAAATTGGCGGGCATGGTCAAGGAGGATGGAGAATGGGAATCGATTTTATTCCTTTGGTTTCATTTGTAATGGTAACGACCTTTACCCCCGGGCCGAACAACATTTCCAGCGCTTCGATGGGTGTACTCTATGGCTACAAAGATACGCTCAAGTATCTCACCGGCATCACTGTTGGTTTCTTTTTTATTATGCTCCTGTGTGCCTATGTTTCAAGCACATTGCTAAATATCATTCCGTCTATTGAACCGGTGCTTCGCATCATTGGCGCCGCTTATATTCTATGGTTAGCCATCGGCACCGCACGGGCAAGCTATGCATTTAAGGACGCGGGCCAACCACCGATGGGATTCAAAAAAGGGTTCTTTCTGCAAACCTTTAATCCAAAAGTCGCTGTTTACGGTCTCACTCTTTATTCGACCTTTTTGTCGCCTGCTGCCGAAAATCTGTTTGTTTTGGCCGTTTTCGCATTACTATTTGCGCTAACAGCCTTCTGCTCAACTTCAACCTGGGCGCTTTGCGGAGCGGCAATAAGAACCCATCTTCATCAACAAGGGGTAAGATTAATTGTCAATACTGTTCTGGTATTGCTATTGATATATACAGCTATTAATCTTTCTGGAATGTTATAAAGGAAAGGGCATATGTATAATTACGAAACCGGCCTTTACGTTAAAGCAGTGCCCCAATCGTACCGCCTTTTAATATACTTGAGGATTAGAGAGGTTTCGGTTCGAACAACACCTTTTATTTTATAGACCTTATTAAATATGACATCATTCAACTCATCCAGCGACTCGGCTACAAATTCGGTATAAATGTCTGAGTCACCGGTGGCATGAACAACAAACCAGATCGATTTAATCTTCGACAATTCCCTCGTCACACTTTCAATTTTAGTGATGTCCACCTTAATCCTCAGAATACCGACAATTTTAAAACCGAGCTTTATCGGATTGCTGACAGCCACGATCTGAATATATTCTTCTTCGATTAATCGATTCAAGCGCGCCCGTACAGTGGCTTCAGAGATGCCGATCTTCTTGGCAATATCGGTGTTGGAGATGCGGCCGTCTTTCTGTAAAAGCTCAATCATCTGGCAATCGATATGATCAATGGTCTTTTTGCGGTTGGATGCCATCCCTTTTTTCATGGCGCCTCCATCCTAAATAAGTTGGAATAAAACACATCGCCTTTATTTTACGATAGTCATCCGAGGCAATGAAAAACGTTGTTAGTTTAAAATGACCTCTATCATACTCAATTTGAAAATTCAATCGAATATTTATTTAATTAGCAGTTATTAATTATTAATTTTATTGTTTTCGTATTAAATTTATATAAAATTGTTGCTTTTCGCATATTTATATAAAATCCTTCTTGACAACAAATTAAGATTTGCCTAAAGTTGCTAAAAGTTGATACGGTGGCAAATTAAACGGTTGAATTTTGCACGCAAGGTTATTAAATCCAATATATAGTCTTTAATCAGCAAAGGAGGAAACAATATGTCACTGCCATTAATGAAAAACTACATCAATGGTGAATGGGTAGAATCAAACTCCGAAACGATGGGTGACGTCTGGAACCCGGCCACCGGTGAAAAAATCGCCAAGGTGGCCTATGGCACCAAAGAAGACGTCGATAAGGCAGCCAAAGCCGCCAAAGACGCATACTGGGAATGGCGAACCACACCGCCCTTGACGCGGGCCCGATACCTGTTTCGAATCAAAGAAGCATTTGAAGAAAATTTCGAAGAAATTGCTCGGGTGCTGACCACCGAGCAGGGCAAGTGTATCGACGAGTCGCGCGGCGAAGTGCGGCGCATGATCGAAAACGTTGAGCACGCCACCGGCGTTACGACACTGATGACCGGATACACCATGGAGGACATCGCCCAGGACATTGACTGCATGGGCCATCGCCAGCCGTTGGGGGTGTTCGCAGCCATTGTCCCCTATAACTTCCCGGGTATGGTGGCCTGGTGGTTTCTGCCCTATGCGCTTGTAACCGGCAACACGTTTATCGTCAAGCCATCCGAACAGGTGCCCATGACGCAAACCAAAATTTTTGAAATCCTTGAAGATGTCGGCCTACCCGAAGGCGTTTTGAATATGGTGCACGGCGCCCATGACGTGGTCAATGGCTTGCTGGATCATCCGGACATTGAAGGCATCTCTTTTGTGGGCTCTACTCCTACGGCTAAATATATTTATCAGCGCTGTGGTGAAACGGGCAAACGCGTTCAGTCCCTGGGGGGCGCCAAAAATATCGTAGCGGTAATGCCGGATGCAGACCTAGATGCAGCCATGCCCTCTATGATTACATCATTTTACGGGTGCACAGGACAGCGATGCCTGTCGGGATCAGTTCTGGTACCGGTTGGAAATGTGGCCGACGAGTTGATCGAAAAATTTACCTCCGCGGCCAAGGAAATGAAAGTCGGCAGCGGCCTGGATGAACAGTCCGGCATGGGACCCCTGGCCAGTGCCGCCCAGAAGGAAAAAGTACTGGGGTATATTGAAAAGGGCGTCGAAGAAGGTGCGGATCTGGTAATGGACGGCCGCGGCTTTACAGTGGATGAATACCCGAACGGATTTTTCGTCGGGCCGACCCTGTTTGACAATGTCAAACCCGAGATGACCATCGCCAAAGAAGAGATCTTCGGCCCGGTGGTCAGCGTAGTCAGGGCCAAGGATCTTGATGAAGTCATCGATCTGATCAACACGCGTGGTTTTGCCAATGCGGCCTGCATTTACACCAATGACGGCGCCGCCGCCAGGGAATTCAAATATCGCGTCATACCCAGTATGGTGGGAATAAATATTGGTATTGCTGCACCCATGAGCTTTTTTCCTTTTGGCGGTGCCGGCAATTCGATGTTCGGCGATACCAAAGCCCATGGACAGGAGATTTTTAACTTCTTTACGGATACTAAGGTGGTCATTCAACGCTGGTTCTAAAACTGGCTTTAATTTCATCATCTCTTGGCCGATAGCTGTGTTGCTCGTCACAAAAAGCTGCTAACGTACTATAAGTACGCGGCACAATTTTTTGCTCCTCGCGCCTTG
>JAAUXY010007877.1_pt1 | contig 18348 bp, 20 predicted proteins | sample 7278121 | NCBI WGS metagenome assembly JAAUXY01 (sample SAMN14350117, study PRJNA611818) | marine sediment metagenome | isolation source: surface marine sediment (1.8m) | place: French Polynesia: Moorea | collected 2018-08 | reverse complement strand
TCGCCTGCGAGTAATTCAGTCAGTTCTTCTATCTGATCCTCGGAGGCGCCGCGGCTACGGCGGCGTGACTCATGGATAAGTCCCCAGAAGCGATCCTCGTCCATCAGGCCCTCGACGTCGGTGCCTTGCAGGGGCGAAGCACCGGGGTAAGGCGGAAAATCCATGACGTGTCGATACAGCACGCGCAGCGTCAGGAGGATGGCGAACAGGACGAAGACTAGGTGCACTCTGATTGACTCTTTGGTGCTTTGCGGAGATCCGGGATCTGATCGAGATCGCGAGTCTACCTCAAGAACCCGGGTGTGTGGATTCGACCAGTAGCAGACGATATCCGACGCACTGACACACTGTTACAGGGCTGAAGAACCTATAATTCTTCTGCCTTTGAATTACCCGATCGCCACCATGAGCGAAGCGCTACAGAAACTTGGCCTGGTGCCATTTTTTACGCAACAGCTAGTCGATACGAGCTTGCTGGATGGCCGTGTCGGGCGCGTCGCAGCGGTGCAGCGGTCGAACATCGTTGTTTTCTGTGACGGGGGAACTCTGTCGGTAGGCCTGTCGCCCGCCCTGCAACAAGCCGGTCCGGTTGACCGCCCAACGGTGGGCGACTGGGTTGTGATGGATGAGTCATTGACCAGAATCGAGCAAGTGCTCGAGAGAAAGAGCCTGTTCAAACGCATCGGGGCTGGGACCAGCACAGAGTTTCAGCCTGTCGCAGCAAATATAGACACCTTGTTCGTCGTAACTTCCTGCAATGAGGAGTTTAAGGAGTCGCGCCTCGAGCGCTATCTGGCGCTCTGCAATGAAGCGGGTGCGCTGCCTGTCATCGTGCTCACCAAGATCGACCTTACTGACGATACGGCTGATTACGTCAGTCGTGCCCGCGGCGTTCAGGTCGGCGTAGCCGTTGAGACAGCGAATGCCCTGGATCCCACGACACTGGGTGGCGTTCGCGCCTGGATCGACGACAACGCTACCGTTGCGCTCGTCGGATCTTCCGGCGTCGGCAAATCCACGCTGCTGAATTCATTGGCAGGAGACTCGTTGGCTGAGACAAGCGGAATTCGGGAGCAAGACAAGAAGGGGCGCCACACCACCACTCATCGTGAGTTGCACCGGCTTGCCACCGGAGGGCTACTCATCGACGTCCCGGGCATGCGGGAGCTCAGAGTGGCTGAAGTCGATCAGTCTCTAGGGGTGGTTTTCGAGGACATCGAGGCATTGGCGATACGGTGCCAGTTCGCTGACTGTAGGCATGACTCCGAACCCGGCTGTGCCGTTCTTCAGGCCATCGAGGAAGGCAAGCTCGACAAGCGCAGACTGCTTAGCTACCAGAAATTGCAGCGTGAGAGTGCACTGGCATCAGCAACGCTTGCTGAAAAGCGCGCGCAGTCTCGCAGCTTCGGGAAGATGGTGAAAGAAGTGAAAAAGCTGAAGCAAAAGAAGGGGACGACTTAGCTGTCGAAAGAAAGTGCCTGCTCACGTCGACTACATAGCGTCGACAGTTTCTAACGCAAAGCCTGCCCAATGCTCGATGCCAGCAAGATTGCGAGCATGGCCAAAGCGATCGAAGCGACGGACACTCCTATTCTCTTCACCAAGGTCTGCCTGGCAAAAACCGAGGCATAGTCTCTGATACCAACGCCAGACACTGTCGTGAGCACCCCGCCAATAAGAACCACAAGCGGCAGGCCGATCAGCAGCAAGAGCCCCCAATTGGCGCGGATACTGTTCGTGGCGTCGGGGAACCCGTGACGGCCCAGGTAGCGGGACACCAGGACCATAGTGCCAAAGGCGAAAACCACAGTCGCCAGTCCGAACAGCCGATTGGTGACGGTTCTGTCTGTAGATCCGTGTACACTCTCAGCGGCCGGCTTCTGCGCTTCATCGGCTCGGGACCGCTCAAGCTCGGGGGGCGCGAAGGTCCAGCCTCCCTCGTTGGTCAAATACCAAAACGAGACCGAGATATTCTCACTGTTGCAAGCCGCGCACGTCTCCGTGCGCGGGCCGCAGTCCTCGACGACAACGATGCCGGCGCTTTCAGCGGCGCGCGTTACTTCTGAACGAGCCTCTGCGACTCCGTCTTGCTGCTTGTCCATGAGCCTGTCGACCAGCGCCTTGATGTCGCCTGATACGCAGGCGCCATACAGGAATCCCTGGATCAGATCGTCGGCAACGAAGTTCTCGAGGCTGGTCACTGACACCTGCTTCTGACCGCAGCTATGGCAACTGACGACTCGCAGACGACTGTCTGAGCCGGAAGCCGAGTGCCGGCTCGACGTGCCTTCCGGTTTCGATCTGCTGAACGCGGAACGGCGCCTTTCCCAGGAGCGCAGAATCTTGGTCTCGGCCCGCTCATCTTCAGGCTTCTCCGACAGGGCCCGCAGTGCGAGCTGCATCTGATGCCGGAGGTGATTTGCCCAGACGCTCTGAAGGTCGTCGACCGTATGTTTGTTCTGCGAGCTGATGATCCAGTCGCTGTAAGTCGAATTTCCACCGTACTTGGAGCGATGCTGACGTGCGTCACGGCGCTCCCGCCACGCTTCGAGATCTGACTGGATCTGCTGCTCCCAGTGCTCGGAGGACACGCGCTGAAGCAAATGCCTGAGGCCGATCAGGAGTTGTTCGTAGAGCGTCATGCCCTAAGAATACAGGGGTCGCGCCCAATCAGCTGCGGTTGCATGCGCCAGAAATAAGGAGAACGGTCCTCACCACAGACCGATCTTCAAGGACGGGGTACTCGTGCGAAGTAGATTCTGAGTGTACAGCTTAAATAATCAACACCACCGTCGCGCTTTCGGCGTATGGAATTGATGGCGCGTAGGTTGTTGGCCTGCACTGTTGCGAAGCAGCGATGCTACCGGATGATTGATCGCGAGCACGGCTCGCTCCTACAAGGTTCTTGACGGTACTGGCCGGCGCGGAAAAGCAGCCTGTAGGAGGCAGCCATGCTGCCGAATAGGTAATCTCAAACACGACTCGCTCCTGCAAGGTTCTTGACGGCACCGGCCGGCGCGGAAAAGCGGCCTGTAGGAGGCAGCCATGCTGCCGAATAGGTAATCGCGAGCATGGCTCGCTCCCACAAGGTTCTTGACGGCACTGGCCAGCGCGGAAAAGCAACCTGTAGGAGGCAGCCATGCTGCCGAATAGGTAATCTCAAACACGGCTCGCTCCTGCAAGGTTCTTGACGACACTGGCCAGCGCGGAAAAGCGGCCTGTAGGAGGCAGCCATGCTGCCGAATAGGTACTCTCGAGCACGTCCAGCTCCTACATAGTCCTTACCAGCGTTTGTGGCAGCGACCCCGGCCTTGATTGCTGCCAGAATACTGGCATCCTTTGCGCCGTCCGTTGCCCGGGCGATCACCCTCCTCGATGCAGACACTGACGCAAACCTTCAAACGCGCGCCCAAGCGATCCATCGCAGCACTGATCCTGCTCGCGCTGTTGACCCACATGTTGGTTGTCGGGACGGGCGTGATCCGGCAGTTCGAGGACCGTCGGTGGGACATACCCGCGGGCGTCTATGCGGCGCCGCTTGAACTGTACGCAGGCCTGCGGCTCGATGCATCAGGCCTCGCCGCGGCACTGGATCAGCTGGGCTTTCAGGAGGCAAGCAACGTCGAGCGTCCGGGCCAGTACCGCGTCGCCGGAGACCAAGTCACGCTCTGGACGCGCGCATTCCAGTTCTGGGACCGGCTCGAGGAGGCAGCGCGCTACACGATCACATTCGACGACGGTCGGATTCGCGCGCTCGAAGCCGACGGCGGCCGTAGCACCGCCCTTCTGCGCCTCGAGCCGATGCGCCTCGGTAGCATTTTCGCGACCCACCACGAGGACCGGCTGCTGGTCGAGCCGGACGCCATCCCATCCATGCTCGTCGATGCGCTCAAGGCCGTCGAGGACCGCAAGTTCGACCGCCATCTCGGAATCGACCTGACCGCGATCCTGCGCGCCGCGTGGGTGAACTTGAGGAGCGGTGAGATTCGCCAGGGCGGCAGCACGCTGACGCAACAGCTCGTCAAGAGTTACTTCCTGGACGGCCGCAAGACCTTTCGCCGCAAGTACCAGGAAGCCATCATGGCGGTCGCACTCGAGCTGCGTTACGACAAGCAGGCGCTGCTGCACGCCTACGTCAACGAGATCTATCTTGGCCAGCAGGGCACGCGCGCGATCCACGGCTTCGGACTCGCTGCTGAGTTTTACTTCGGCAAGTACCTGTCACAGCTGGAGCTGCACGAGACGGCACTGCTGATCGCACTCGTCAAAGGACCGTCGTATTACGACCCCCGGCGTCACCCCGAACGAGCGCTGGCAAGGCGCAACCTCGTGTTGCAGATGCTCGCCGATCTGGACATCGTCGACGCCGAGGCCGCCACCGAGTCGATCAACCGCGAGCTCGGCGTCACCGCGCGGTCGCGTGTCGGCTCGCGCTACCAGCCTGCTTACATGGACCTCGTTCGTCGGGAACTCGCGACGCAATACTCGGACGAGAGCATTGCGACCATCGGCTTGCGCGTCTTCACAAACCTCGAGCCGGACGTGCAGCGACTCGCCGAGCAACAACTGGTCGACGGTCTCGGCCGCCTCGACTCTGAGGATGAACCTGCCGACGATCCCGAAGGCCTTGGCTCGCAGGATGAACCTGCCTCCGATCTCGAAGGCGCTGTCATCATCACGCAACCGGCGACCGGCGCCGTGCTAGCGATGGTCGGCAGTCGTGACGTCGCCACGGCCGGCTTCAACCGCGCACTGGACGCGAAGCGGCCCGTCGGCTCGCTGATGAAGCCCTTCGTCTATCTCGCCGCGCTCGAGGCAGGTGGCCACACGCTTGCGACCTCCATTGAAGATGAGGCGATCGACGTCGAACTCGAAAACGGGGACATCTGGTCACCCGAAAACTTCTCGCTCGAGTCACATGGCGACGTGTCGCTGCTGCAGGCGCTCGCAGCCTCCTACAACCAGGCGACCGTGGGGCTCGGTCTCGCAACAGGTGTCGAGGCGCTGGTGGAAACGCTGGCCGACTTCGGCGTTAAGAACCCTCCTCCCGCGTATCCGTCACTGTTGCTGGGTGCGTTCGAGCTCGCACCCTTCGACGTCGCAAGTCTGTACAACACGCTCGCGAACGACGGCTTTCGCACGCCACTCGTCGCAGTACGTTCGGTCGTAGATACAACGGGGCAGCCATTGACGCGCACCGCGCTCGAGGTAGAACAGGTCGCAGACCCCGACGCCGTACATCAGCTGAACCGTGGACTCGTTGAAGTCATGCAGCAGGGCACGGGGCGCTCGGCGCAGGCGGTATTGCCAGAAAAGCTCGTCGTTGCCGGCAAGACCGGCACGTCGGATGAGTATCGGGACAGCTGGTTTGCGGGTTTCAGCGGCGACCATGTGGCCGTCGTCTGGATCGGCCGCGATGACTTCGAGACGGCCGGCCTCACCGGCGCTGCGGGCGCGCTGTCCGTGTGGGCGCCGATAATGGCGGGCCTGTCGACCACCGGCTACCAACCTGCCTACTCGGAAGACCTCGAAGCCGTGTGGATCGACTATGATACGGGCTTGAGATCCCGCCGCGGTTGCGGCAACGCCGTACAGATCCTCGTACCCGCCGGAACGAGGCTCAAGCGGCAGCCCGGCTGCGTCAACGTGTTCGACGACATCGGGGATCGGGTACGTAACGTCTTCGAAGCCCTGAATGAATAATTCGGGCCAACGAGCCCAGAGAACAGATAAGGTCAATCATCACGATGCAACGTCGGCTGCTCCCACTGTTACTGCCCCTCGTCGGCCTGACGGCCTGCGCCAGCGTACCGCTAAACGAAATGCCCGGGGAGGTCGCCGACACCCCCGCCGAGGTGGCAGAGTCGAAAGCCCAGAGCGGTTCTGCTGAGGCCATACGCGAACTCGTCGAGAGCAGCCGGACCTCCAGGACGGCCGGCGACTATCCGCAGGCACTCGCGAGCATCGAACGCGCCATCCGCATCGAACCCCGCAATCCCTACCTGTGGATCGAGCTGGCCGAGACACACCTGTCTCGAGGCAACGCACAGCAGGCCGCTGCAACGGCAAGGAAGGCGATGAGCGTCGCCGGGGCGGATCGTGTCGCGAAAATGGCTGCAGAAGGATTGCTTGAGCGGGCGATGGGGCCGTGAGGCTTTAAAGGCGAATGCGAGAAGCGCGGGTGATGTGCCTCCTCGATTCTCTCGGTTCGACCGTTTGCTGTGTCATCCGATCTGCTATGTGGCCAGACCCTTCATGCCCACCTGCACCGCGGACTCCAAAGTCGGCCACTGGCCAGGACCGGTCACTAGATTTCCATCAGGTAGTGGTATTCAAGCGTCTCTAGCACTACGAATCCCAGGCGCTCATAGAAGCGCTTCGCACTATGGTTTTGGTGTAGGACCCGCAATCTCAGCCGACGATTCCCAGCACGCGCCTCGGCGATCAATTGACTCATCAATGACGTTCCGATCCCTTGCCCTCGGTAGTCAGTCCCTATCAGGATCTCGTCAAGCCAATCATGGTCATCTTTTTGCTCGAGAACAACAACTCCGACAGGCTCACCTCCAATCGTCACGATCTTCGCAGGGCGCTCTCTCTGCCATTTCCTGTCGAACCAGTCACGTTGGTGCTCCTCATCCCAGCGACCAAACTGGCGAACGATGACATCACGGTAGGATTCTTCATTGAGTTCATACAGCCACTCGATTTCGCCGTCCTCAACATCTCGTAGAGAGTATTCGATCGTCATCTGTGCTGAACAGCAGTGGCTACTATGCGTCGGTGGCCGCCAGTATAGCGGAGGTTCGTTGAGTGGCGGATTACGGCCACAAACGGGTTTCGATGGTTTGGCGCTGATCAATGTTGCTGCCGTAGGAGCGGCATCTTGCCGCGATCGCGGCTGGAAGCCGCTCCTGCGACGCAGACGAATGGTCGGCTGCTATGAGTCACAAGCGGTCAGTTTACCTCAAACGCCTGAACGGAAGCTCACGATCCGAAGTGGACGCAGGCATAGGCAACCACTTTAGTCGACATCCGGCCAAGGAATCATCGGCTTCATAAGGCCAGTGACCAACTCCTGGTACCACTCAATCCCGCCGACGTACGTCGTAGAAATCATCAGGACCGTCACCGTTGATGAAGCAATGATCATCGGGTGGGTGAGTTTTTCTGTTCTGTAGCCGACGTACAGAATCATTGCGACAAAAATGGGTACCGATATGGAAAACGCTGCCGTCGTAGACATCTCGATACCGAAAGCAAAGACCGGGAACATGCTCAGTCGCAAGAACGCTGGCATAAATCCAAAGAACACGGTGCCAAGCATCCAGATTGCATGCTCGTCAGGAACCCTGGATTTGATAATCGCCATTGCCACCGAAACAGCAAAGCCGAGCATCGCGAGCGTTTCCGTTAATGTCAGGCCGAAGAAAAATTCACCGGGGAACACCGGAGGACCCCCCCAATCAGCCCAAAGTAGACGTTCGTTGGCGTGATGATCAGGCCGGTCGCTATGAACGCCCCAGCGACGATCAAGCCGACCATGCCCCATTTTCGGTGGTTGCGAATCTTGCCTCGGGTGGCCAGATAGGGCTGAGAAATCATCAGTGAATACCAGGCGATCGCCGCCCACGCGTGTATGTGATAGGCCCAGGGCTCGCTCGTAAAGGTCGCAAAATACTGGGGCGTAAACGCGACCAGGATCACGACTATCGGAATCACGAGCCACTTGTGCGCACTGGAATAGAGCTCGAGCGTAGCCTGAGCAGATTGGCGTTCTGTGACGGTTTGGCCGTTGTTCAAAGGAGTACCTCGATCGCTAGACAGTTAAGTTCTGGATTCAGTTTCATTGGGCAGCCAGGTTCCGAATGCTTCATCCGGGTCAGGACCTGTCCGCAGTTGACAACGACCATCCAGGCTCAGGCAATGGCGGGCAGGCGATTGGCCGACCGATTACCGCTAATGGCCGCACTTGGCCGGATTCGCTGTATCCGCTAGCCTTGAGACCAAGTGGGTGCATCCACTGGAGAATTGATGCCTGTGACCGAAACGCCCGGCGACGACAGTCTCGGGTCGCGCCTGATTGGCTGGAAGCGAATCGCGAATTACCTCGGCTGTAGCGAACGAACCGCCCGCCGATGGGAGCGCGAGGAACAGCTGCCGGTCCATCGCCAGCAGCATGAGAAGCGCAGCACGGTTTTCGCCCTGCCCGCAGAGCTGGATGCATGGCTGGGCACCCGGGCTGACCTTGCCGCCGGTTCACCGGCAGGTTCGGCGACAAAGAACACGCGAGGCAAAGGCCCAGCCCTGGTCGCCTTCACTGCCGCAGTGCTCGCTGCTATTGCGTTAGCGGTGATCTGGCCTCGAATTGCAGTAGAAAGCCCGGACGCAGCCAGAGACCCGATTGCCGTCGATCTTTACGAGCGCGGAACGGCACTATGGCAGCAACGGGGTGAGGTACCCAACCAGCGAGCTATAAAGCTCCTGACTCAGGCCGTGGAACTTGATAACACCTATGCCGAAGCGTGGTCAGCGTTGTCATTCGCATGGATTACACTGCCGACGTATTCTGACGAAGTGAGACCCTCTGAGGCGATTGATGAGGCGCTGCTGGCTGCCGACCGCGCCCTGCAGCTCGATCCCACTCTTGTCGAAGCACGAGCCGCCATGGCCACAGTCGCCCAGGGGCGAGGCGACTGGCTGTCCTCCGAACGAATTTTTCTCAGCGCGCTGGAGTTGAATCCGAACAGCACCAGCCTGATGATCTGGTTCGCCGGTCACTATCGAGACGTCGGGCTCATGGCCGAGGCGATGGAGCTCACGAAAGCTGCTCTGGAGCTGGAGCCCAATTCGCCACCTGTCCTCACCGAAGCTGCAATGAACAACTACCAACTCGGCCGCGTGGAGAAGGCGCAAGATATGCTCGACTACTTGTGGTTCGATCTCGGTGTCGAGACCGCGGTCGTGTGGCTCGGTCGTTGGCTCACCATGCTGGAAAACGAAGACTACGTGGCGGCTGACCAATGGGTGCAAGAGACACCGTTTACAAAGGTTTCCTCAACGCTGCGAGCATATGTGGCCTTCCGTGAGAGCAATTCTTCAGACTCGGCTTCGATCGTTTCTGAAATCACCGCGGCCCACAGAGATGGCTTGCCCGGCTGGATCGCGTTCCATTTGCTGGACCTGGGTGGGTTGAGCGACTCTGCGCTCGGCATTCTTGATCAGGACTCGTCAGACGGGGTCTTCGAGGCCTCTGTTGTACTATTCTTCGAGCGTGGCGGCGACTCGAGGGAACGAGCGGAGTTTGCAGACTTGATTGAAAGACTCGGCTTTTACGATTACTGGCAATTACGTGGCGGTCCAGACATGTGTGAGCGCGATACGGACAGTGCACTTTGTCGCAGATTGTCGGAGCAGAGCATCGAACAGTAGCTTGTTGACTTGCGACAAGACACCGTTTTGAGAAAGATCGCCGCCGATTCATTACCCGCTCCGTGAGTCAAACGGCCACTTAATGTCCTTTTCGACGTCGCGATCCCGGTATGCAAACGGTCACATGCGATCGCTCGAACATGGCATGACCTCGCTTTGCGATCGCAACTTTCTGATGGTCAATTTCGGTCAGTTTCTTCCCTTCTCTGCTGGTGCGGGCCTGAGAACAACACGAAGGGAATGGCAAGCGGCCCAAAGAGTAAGCCCGCAAAAACCCAATACCAACGATCTGCTTTTCGCAACTTCGCAATCTGGTAGCAGATCAGCATCGACAAAAGGTTAACGATAATCAGTAAACCGATCATGAGCTGATGCGACTCGTTCTCTCTGTAGGCGTCCGCAACGGGTCAGAAGACATTAGTGTAGCCGAACAAGGCGGTTGGCTGCTCCCATCGGTCAGCGGGCCGTGAGACGGCACGATCCTGCGCGATTCCAAAGGGCCAAACCAGGCTTCGAGAGTCTGCGCACAGAGGGCTTACAGCGATGAATCGAAAGCGGTTTGTGCGAGATTCGCAATGTGTCTGTCGCGACTTAGCAAGGTGAACACAACTGTCTCGCCGTCTGTCTTCTGTATGACGAGGCCGACTGGATGATTCCGAGATTGCCTTCTCAACTCGCCATCAAAGGTAAATGCGTGATCGACAGATATCGTCTCGATCATTCGTACGATTGAACCTGCGTTTACCAGCTCCATGTTGGATGAACTGAGTGCTCGGACTATCTCTTGTGCACCAGACGTCGGAATAACAGCTTCTGCCGAAAATTCGTAACCGAGCTTCTCTGTTGACACCCACTCGCCGTCTACAAGTGTTTCGTTGCGCCTGGCAGTGCTTGGTCCAAACAACACTCGGGTACCATCGTCCGCGCCCAATTCCTCAAGCGTCTGCTTGATAATCGGAACCGCGTCCCCTTCACTCACGATCAGTGCGTTCAGCGTCCAATACTGGATTTTCCTGACTTCTTCAGAATCAGGTGGCGAACACGCAATTCCGCGAGTCAGATAGAATTCAGCAAATTCCAATTCCAATGCTTCATGAATTACTTCTCTGAACGGGTGAGGGATTGTTTGCCTCGTCACCTCTCCCGTCGGCGGACAGGCGGTCACGGTAGATTTGGACAGCGCTTCGTCAAATATTTGAACGAATATCTGTGAGGGTTCAGCTACCGAGATGCTGCTCTGACCCAGCAACAAGAGAATGAAAAGCGATACTCTTAGCCCCATAAAGTAGTCTCCTAGCAACTGCTGCAACGCTACATGGACCGGCCGTTTTGAGCCAGCAGGTTTCATCCTACCTCAGATTATCCGGCCGGCCGCTCACGGCAAAGAGCAGGCGTTCATCGCGGCTCCGAACAAGACAGCAGGCTGCCTTCGCACCATTTTTCCTTCTCGGCCAATAGCGGTCAGTTGTCAACTCAGTCGCCAAGCTCCTCGGCGAAGACTATACGATGACCATCTGGAGTGACCACACAAAACTCCCTGAGACCCCACGGTTTGTCTTCAATATCTGCGCAGAACTTCGCACCTTTCGCCCTGAACGTGGAATAGACGACGTTCGCATCATCAACCAAAACGTTTGCGAAGTAAGAGTGACTGCCAGTCTCGGCTGCAGGCATGTCACCAGGGCACTCACCGATCATTAACTTCAGGTCGTCGAACGAGAGAAACTCCCATCCGTCGAGACTGAAATCGACGTCGAAGCCGAGTACCGATACGAAGTACTCCCTGGTTACGGCGAGATTTCTAACCGCAAGCACGTGTCGTGTTTGAAGTACTTTCGTCTTGGGCATCTAGGCCGATTCCGATTCGTGGCGAGGGTCTGCTATGGGTCCCCAGCCGTCAGTCTACCTCAGATTGTCGGCGCGACCGGTGCTGCTCACAGGGTGACGCTAAGGTCCCAGTGTGTTGATGACTAGCGATCGGAAATGCGACGGTGATGAAAATCGTCGTGATGAATGCGGTCCAGCGTGATCTGGTCTCAGCGAGGATGCGGATCAAATCCTCGCGACCCTTCAATTCGCTTTTGCGCGTCATATTCCTAGCAGACTCGTGCCACTTAAGATCATTTGGCCGACGACATCGGGTCAGAACAGGTCAGTAGATCCGATGGCTCCTCGTTCTGCACAGTCGCCTGGCGAACTCACATCCAGTTATCGGTAAATGACATCACAGACACGAACGATGCATAGGCTGCATAGGACAGCGAAAAGACGGCCAGTAGCAACGCCGCTATACGTGCCCCCTTTGCCTTATACACCAGCAACAAGGACCAGCCGAGCATAACGACCATAAAGGACAGTACGACAATCTGGACTTGCGAAGCCTCCAGTGCACCGCGCAAGAATCCGGCCACTGCAACAAACGCGTGACTCGCCAGAACCGGCAATCCGTATTGCCACAGGAACCTGGCACGTTTACGAACACCAAGGATCACGCCGGCAATCAGACACAGGATGCCGACGAAGGGGACTATCGAGAGCGGACCGACACCGAAAGGGTCCACCAGGTTCCAGAAGAACCACTGCGGCAGCCCAAAGAATAGCCAGACAGCATCGCCCAATGCCGTTCTCCAGTCAGACGAGTTCTTTTTCCAGCAAGACCAGCAGACGACTCCAGGCGCGTTCGGCCTGGGCTTCGTTGTAGACGCCGCTGTCCGGCGGGCACCATCCGTGCAGCGCGCCTTCGTAGACTTCGATCTCGGCGCTTACGCCTGCATCTGAAAAGGCTTTTCGAAGCCGTGGCTCTTCCTCGGGATAGCGCTCGTGATCATTCTCGGCAATTGCGACCAGGAAGCCGGCTTTGATCTGGGGCACCAGCAGGTGCGGACTCTCAGGCTTGTCGGTGGCGAGCCCACCGCCATGGAACGACGCGCCGGCACCGATGCGATCCGGCATCGCAGCCGCCAGTCGAAACGTGTAGGAACCCGTCATGCAGTAGCCTGTGGTTCCGATCTTCTTTGAGCTGTCGACGACATCCTGGGCATCGAGGTATTCCACGTAGGCCTTGCCGTCGGTTACACACGTCTCCGGCGACAGGCTCCTGGCGTGGGGCATCAGGAGCTCTCGGATAGCCGGGTCACGGAACGATCCACCGTCGGGCAGGATCGCGCCCTTGTGAGTTCGGTAGTAAGGATTGACGACGAGTACGGAATAGCCCGACTCCGCCAGCCGCTTACCCATGGCACGGAAGGCGTTGCGTATGCTTTTTATGTCCGGCCAGACGATGACGGCGGGGTGTTTGCCGGAAGACGGATGCACGAAATAGGCGTCGGCCATGCCGTCCGGCGTTTCAACCATGACGTCAGTCTCGGTGACGTCCATGGCATTTGCTACGGCCGGTAAAAGCATCGACGCGGCTGCGCCGGCGCCGATCTTGTTAAAGTCCCGTCTTGTTATCGGGTTACGGCTCAGGAACGCTGCTTCGTCTTTGTTCGTGAATTCATCGCACATGGGATTAGCTGGCCTCTGTCGGATTTCGGCCAACTATAGCGCAGCTGCAGGCAGCGAGCAGAGCGATTATCTACGGTGAAAATCTATGCGGTACCCGCATCAACAGGAATCACATACCGTTGCAGCAAACTGGAGTACTCGGGCACGGAGTATTCGGACTCCAACCGACCTCCATTGGCGCGAATCACCCTGGACGAGGCTTCGTTGTCCTTGAGGCAGATCACCAACACCTCGGACAAGCCAAGACGGCCTGCTTCACTTAAGGTCTGTCGAAGCAGCTCCTTGGCGACTCCTCGCCCTTGCGCAGACGGCCTCACGCCAAACCCGACATGCCCGCCGAGCCGCTTGAGGCGATCGGTTATGCGATGCCGGAGGCTCGATACACCGACAATTTCCCCGTCTTCCACGAGCCAAAAGGTCGTACTCGGTACCCCGCCGTCGGGCAAATCTACGCCTTGCGAATAACTGTTCAGCCGATTGACGAGCGCCGGAAAGTCGTCAAAGTCAAAGTCGAGAGGAAAAGGATAGCGTTCTGCGTCGCCCAGCTCTTGAATATAGCTTCGATAGCTTGCTTCGTATTCCACGTTTGGCCTGATCAGCGAGAGCATAGGCGACAAGGAATGGTTACGTTAAGCATGGTCGTAGGAGCGGCTTCCAGCCGCGATCGCGGCAAGATGCCGCTCCTACGAGGCGATGGATTGGCATTCATGCCCTCACGACTATGGGCCGTCACCAATTCCGATACGCAACAATTGATTCGGCGCCGTAATGTAGAGATACGAATACGTCGCATCCAGGGTCACGTTGGTAAGCTGACCGAGCGAGATCTTGCCCACAATCTCGCCCTCCGGAGAGAGAACACCGACGCCGCCCGGCATCGTCGCAAAGACAAAACCCGATGGATGGACGGTCATACCATCGGCAGATCCTTGAACGTCCTCACCCAGATCACTGGCGTCAAAGAAGACGCGAGACTGACCGGGATTGCCTTCCTCGTCGAGCGGAATCGCGATGATGCGCTCATCGCCCGGCTGTGAGTTGCTCACGTAGAGCGTCGATTGGTCCGGCGACAACGCAATGCCGTTGGGTTTCGACAGTTCGTCGGTGACGAGGCTCAGCTCGCCGGACGTCGACAGCCGAAAGACGCCGAAAAAGTCCAGCTCGAGATCGGGACTGTTCTCAGCGCCGGAGAGCCCGTACGGCGGGTCGGTAAAGTAAATGTCACCGGACCGGTGAATCACAAGATCGTTGGGGCTGTTGACGGAGCTTCCATCGAATTGTGTCGCCAGCAATTCGTGGTCTGCAGCGGGTTCACTGAGTGGGGCACGCATGCGCGCCAGTGATCGACGGCCCTGTTGAGCCAGCAGCAGCCGACCCTCCGTGTCGATGGCCAGGCCGTTCGATCCACCCCAGGATCGCGGCTCGCCGTCAGGCGTTGGTCCTGACGGCGACAGGAAAACGCTCAGCCCATCCGATGTGTCCCAGCGATAGATCTCGTCCGCGGACAAGTCGGAAAAGAGCAGCGCGTCGAGGCTGGGCACCCACACCGGTCCCTCGGCCCAGCCGAATCCGTCCGCCAGGACCTCAACCTTGCTGCCTTCCTTGATGAAGTCGTGGAAGCGTTCATCGTAAACGACCAACTCCGCATCGACGGGAGGAGCTGGCGGCTGACAGGCGGTACTTGCCAGTGCAAGCGCTAGCAGGACGCTCGTTCTCAGTGATTGCAGGGGGAATGCTGACATATTAAGAAACGCCTCTCTAAATCTTGCCCGGCTCAAACGCCATTATTCTACCCCAGCATACCGAGCTCGCTGGCTCAGGCCGGCAGCACCTTTGAGTTTCTGAGCACCGCGGCCGAAAGCAGCGTGATCAGCAAACCCACCGGGAAAATCTCCAGCAGCGTGATCGGCACCCGGAACAGCGGATTCGAGTAGCGCTCCTTCATGACGTCCATATCGGCCTGCAGCGCAGCCAACTCGGCATCGCTGGCGCCATCTGCGGCCTCAGCTGCGATCAGCGACTGCGTGTAGTCCTCCATGAATGCGTAGTCAGTGATCGCGAGGTTGATCTCCCAGGCGACCACGTAAATGACGCTGGCCACCAGCGTGACGCCAATACCCACGCCGAACGCCGTGCCGAAGCGGATAACGCCGCCAAGCTCCTTGTCGCGATACCCCTTGATGGCAACGAAGATCATGCTGAACGCGATGATCATGACCGCGTAACCCAGCCACTCCAGTCCGGCCAGGTGTTCGCTGCTGGCGTCGAACGCCAGGCTCAGGGCGGTTACAGAAGCAATAATGGCGCCGGCTATCAGGCCGTAGGTGATGATGGTTTTTTTCATGTCGGTTTCCTCTCGGGGCTTTAGTGTGTGGCCCTAAAGCTACCCAGATCGGTGCTGCCAACCTATCACCCGAAAGGATGATTTGTTCAAAATCAACCGTTTGCACTAGCCCACCCGGTCAGACAATCAGCCTCAGCTCCCGGGCCCGGCTGACGGCCTGTGTGCGCCGCGAGACCTCGAGTTTGCGATACAGGCTGGCGAGGTGTGTCTTAATCGTATTCGGCGAGACAAACAGCCGCTCGGCAATCTCCTGGTTGGAGTGGCCCGCCGCCAAGAGCTCCAGCACCTCGTACTCCTTGTCGCTGATCTTTAAAGCGTCCAGCGCCTTTTGGTTGCGAGTGGGCGCCTCCTCTCTCGGTCTCCGGGTCAGGCGATGGCCAAGCCATACACCGAGTACGGTGAAGCCGGCCGCGAGAATGAGCACGTAGCCCTCGACGGACAACAATCGCAGCGCGTACTGGTGCTCTACCCACTGCAGCAGCAGGGCGCAGACGGCCAGCGCCAGTGCGTAGAGAACGACTGTTTTTTTCATTGGCAGAGCGTAGCGTAAATGCCGGTGGGGGTGCAGTTTGTCAGGCTATCGGCTTAGGTTGCTGTCCATGGGTCATAGCTACCAAAGCTCCACAGGTACCCTTCCGGATCCCGACATGAGTAGTTCTTGCCACCATAGTCCTCCGCGGTCAGCGGCATGACGATCACGGCTCCTGCTTCGACGGCCTTGCGATAGTGATCGTCAATCTCGGCAAAAATAATGTAGGGGCTCTGACACACAACGGCGTCGGACGACGGTGGTGGCGCCTGTAGTCGGCCGAAATCGTCATCTCGGGCGGAGCCGAGCATGATCATGCCATTTCCAAAAGTGAGTTGGGCATGTTCGATTCGGCCATCATCACCAGAAACAATCAGATGCTCTTCAAAGCCAAAGGCGTTGCACAACCATTCTATGGCCGACCTGGCATCGTGATATCGAAGTGTTGGGATGATCGTTGGCTGCATAGTCTCACGCGTCTTCCTCAACTTCGACTTTCTCGAAGCTGGGCTCGTTGATAATTGCTTCTCGTATCTTGACGACAATTGGGTCAGAAGGGCTCAGTCTGTTCCGACCCAGAAGTTTGTCCACCATTGAGCGTTTTTTGTGAATCTGTATGAGCCACTCGTGGCTATCAGACGGTTCGTCTTCAGGGTTTTCGAAGCAGACGCCACCGACTAGAAATGTGTCTGCCCCGTCCACGACATCAATGTACCAACCCCAGTCTTCTGGCTCCGGCGTTGTCCATTCGAGTGGTTCGGCAAAGCAATGCGCAGACAGCCAATCAAGAACTGTGCTGCCACGAATCGGGTTGTGCGGGTTTTCCGACTCCCCTGAGGGATCGAGCGAAGCAGTTTCGAATGTCACGAGGTAAGCCAAGCGTCTCTCCGAGGGGGCAGTGGCCTTAGATTTTACGATCAGCATACGGCCGTAATTGGCCGGGAGATGTCATTCTATCGCGAAACTGCTGAGCGCCGGATTCTGCAAAGTGCAGCCGATCGCAAGGCCTTCCTGACGGGTCCGGTGTGCAAAGCCCGAAGCGGTCCTGCTTTAATACACTAGGCGTAATGCGAGCTATCGTTTTCTCCAAATCGATCGCCCAAGACCGCTAGGCGTTGTGGTCGCGCCAGGCCTTCAGAACCTCTTGCTCACGTTCAGGGTCGATGCCAATGCGGAGCTTTTTGCGTTCGTCCTCTGGGCGCGCCTGATGCCATGCCAGCGTGTCGGCCGCGGTTGCGGCAAGCGGCCTGAAGGTCAAACCGGCACCGATAGCGCGACTGTTGTCCACCGCTGACAGCGGGTCACCCGGTATCCAGATGGGCATGTCGAGATAAGGCTTAACATCCATGCTGCGCAAGAACGAAATAGGCACCCAGCTGAACTCGACTCGGCTGCTCGTTATCGCGCGAATCCCGTAGACCATTTCGGCCATCGAAAGTGGCGAGCTTGGCCCGACGCCGTTGAAATCACCGAAGGTCGATGTCTCGGCCAGGCGAACCGTGAATTCCATGAGGTCGCGAGCGTCGATAATCTGCACAAGATCAGTCCCGTCACCCGGCACCAGGATCTCTCCACCTTTGTCGACCCGAACCGGCCAGTACGTAAATCGATCGCTGGGGTCGCCGGGTCCGACGATAAACCCCGGGCGCACCACGGTTGCACGGCCCGGGAAGGCTTCGTTGACGAGCTTCTCGGCCAGCGCCTTTGAAGGCCCGTACGGGAGCTCCTGACCCATTTCAAAGTCGTCGGGTGGCTGAGCCAGAGCACTGCTGGCGTCTACCTGAGGTCCCTCGTAGGGATTGTCTACGAGCCCGTACCCCGTCGAAAACGTCTCAGCTGCGTAGGCGGAGATTGTTGAGATAAAGACGTAGTGCTGAGTCTTGTCCTTGAGTAGATCCGTCGATAGCTTGACCCAACGATAGTCACGAGCGTTGTTGTCGATAACGACGTCCCAGGTGTGTCCTTCTAGAGCTGAGAGGTCGTTGTTGCGGTCGCCGATCAGGTGTCTGACGCCCGGCACGTCGGATCTGGAACGTCCACGAGAGAAGATTGTGACATCGTGGCCCCGTTCGACGGCGTATCGAACGGTCGGCGGACCAATGAACCCGGTGCCACCGAGAACCAGAATGTTGAGCTTTGACGTTGAGGCAGAAGCCTCGTTCGCCCGCAGTGCATTGGCCGCACCAAGGGTCAGGCTTGCACCGATGGTGCCGGAAAGGAATTCGCGTCTTTTCATATAAGACGGCCGTCCGCTTATGGTCAGGTGACGAAATCATAGCAGACATGACCCAAGTACCCGGCTCAGGCGCGGAGCGGAAGTTGGCAGGCACTCAGGAACATACAAGCAGACATTCGTCCAACGACGATTAACCGCCAGAGCCAGGGAATCGCAAGGCGCTATACTTTTGTCAGATGATTGAAGATATCGCTCGTTGGCCATCCGGTCTTGTAAGGATCGTGTGGCATGGCCCGGAAGACAACGAACTACCCGTTACCGGTGTACACGGCCCTCATGAAAGCAGAAGCCGTGTACACC
>JAAUXY010181273.1_pt1 | contig 18372 bp, 18 predicted proteins | sample 7278121 | NCBI WGS metagenome assembly JAAUXY01 (sample SAMN14350117, study PRJNA611818) | marine sediment metagenome | isolation source: surface marine sediment (1.8m) | place: French Polynesia: Moorea | collected 2018-08 | reverse complement strand
TGGGCTGGCTGAGCGGTCGAAAGCGGCGGTCTTGAAAACCGTTGAACCGAGAGGTTCCCGGGGTTCGAATCCCTGGCCCACCGCCAACAAATGAAAAGGCCCCGCATTTGCGGGGCCTTTTCATTTGTTGGCGGTGGGCCAGGGATTCGAACCCCGGGAACCTCTCGGTTCAACGGTTTTCAAGACCGCCGCTTTCGACCGCTCAGCCAGCCCACCTTTAACTGTTCGCCGCGGCAGGCGTCGCATTATACAGCGATGCCCACTGTGCTCAAGCCTGCTACTGCGAAACCGGCGCGCTGTCGCTGCCAGCACCGGCCGGACCGCGCGGATCGTTGATTGCGCGGGGCGGCTGGGGCTTGACGGGCACCACCGGCGGAGCGATATCGGCCCGGAAAAACACCGGGTGGGCGGTATCGATGCTGACTGATGCCACGGGCTTTGGCGTAACGCGCGGATCGTTCCAGGCGCGACCGCCGGAGCTTTCGGCTCCTGCGACAGCTTGCTCTGCAACCGGCGTCTCCACGGGCTCCGGCTCTGCCACGGCGACAACATCCAGCGCAGACTCTTCAGCTACGCTCTCAGCTGTGGTCTCAACCGCAGCCTCAGCGGCAGCTTCGGCAACAGCAACGTCCGTTTCCGATTCGGGTGCTGCCGTGTAAGTGGTTTCGCTGTCCTCGACTTCGCTCTCATCCGCTTGTGCAGTCAGCTCTTCTGACGGCTGTTCGGATGGAGCTTGCTCCGCAACCGCGGGTTCTTCGGCGGTTACCGGAGCTTCCGCGCTCATCGCTTCAGTGGTTTCCTCAATCTCCGCGACTGCCGGTGCGGGTTGCATATCGGCGGCCACCGGTGCTTCAGTTAACGGTTCAGCCGGCGTTTCGCTGCCAGTCTCCGGCGTCGCGTCTGTGGCCTGCACTGCCTCATCGTCCTGAGGACGCTTGCCGCGACGGCGGCGGCGGGGCTTGTCGGCACTGCGTTGGTCGGAAGGACGTTTGCGCGGCTTGTCCTGGGCCTCGTCGCTGTCGATGTTGTCGGTCGCTTCCCGAGCCTGTTGCTGCGGAGCGCCTTCTTCACTGCGGCGACGGCCGCGGCCACCGCGCCGGCGACGGCTGCGAGTTTCCTCGCCGCTACCGCCTTCCCGTTCTGCCTCTCCACGGCGGGGCTCGGCATCCCTGCGCTGCTCGTTGTCCTGAGACTTGCCGCGCTTGTCGTCGCGTCGGGCGTCGTCACGTCGGGCGTCGTCACGCTTGCGGGCATCTTTCTGGCGACCGTCCTGTTCACGAGGAGAATCAGCACGTTGGGCATCACCACGCTGGGCGTCACCACGCTGGCCTTCACCTCCGCGACGCCGACCGCGTCCGCCGCGACGGCGATTGCGACTGCGCTGGCCGTCCTTGTCATCACGTTCCTGCTTGCCACGGGCCTGCTTGCCACGTTTCTTGCCACCCTTATCGCGGCTCTCTTCCTCGGCGGCTTCACCACCCAGGAAACCAAACAGTCGCGCAAAGAAACCGGGCTTCTTGGCCGGTGCGCGCTTCTGCTGGGACTTGCGATCGCGCTTCTTTGCTTCCGGCTTTTGTTCCTTCTGCGGGCGCGCTTGAGCGGGCGCCGCTTCCGGGGCGGGCGTCGAAGGTGCAATCGACTGGACTGCGGCGCGCTCCTGCGGCACATCCACGGGCACGTCCGCGGGGACCTCCTCTTCCTCGGGCGTGATATCGATTTCGAAGGAAAGGTCTTTCTTTTCTACAATCTGGTCGTCCCGCAGGCGTTCGACTTCGAAGTGCGGCGTTTCCATGGCGGGGTTAGCCAGCACCACCACGCGCACCTTGGTGAGCTCCTCGATTTCAGCAATGGCGGCGCGCTTCTCATTCAACAGGTAGGTGGCTACCGGTACCGGTACCACGGCGCGAACCTCGGCGGAACGCTCCTTGATGGCCTCTTCTTCGAGCAGGCGCAAGATAGCCAGCGCCAGGGACTTGGTGTCACGAATCGTGCCCTGGCCGTTGCAGCGGGGGCAGACAATGGCGCTGGTTTCACCCAGTGAGGGACGCAGGCGCTGTCGCGACATCTCCAGCAGGCCGAAGCGGGAAATCCGTCCCAGCTGGACGCGTGCGCGATCGATCTTCAGCGCATCGCGCATGCGATTTTCCACCGCGCGCTGGTTGCGAGATGCCATCATGTCGATGAAGTCGATGACGATCAGGCCGCCGATGTCGCGCAGCCGCAGCTGGCGGGCAATTTCATCCGCCGCTTCCAGGTTGGTCTGCAGCGCGGTCTCCTCGATGTCGCTGCCCTTGGTGGCGCGCGCTGAGTTGATATCGATAGAGACCATGGCTTCGGTCGGGTCGATCACGATCGAGCCGCCTGAAGGCAGGCGAACTTCGCGCTGAAAAGCGGTTTCGATCTGGGACTCGATCTGGAAGCGGTTGAACATCGGAATCTGATCCTCGTACAGACGGAGCCGATTCTTGTACTGGGGCATGATGTGGCTGACGAAGGACTCGGCGTGCTGGTGGGCATCGGGTGAGTCGATCAGTACCTGGTCGATGTCTTCACGCAGGTAATCGCGGATGGCGCGAACGATAACATTGCTTTCCTGCAGTAGCAGGGAAGGTGCTTTCTCTTCTTCGCCGGCTTTCTCGATCGCTTCCCAGACTTGCACCAGGTAGTCGAGGTCCCATTGCAGCTCTTCAGAGCTGCGACCGATCCCGGCGGTGCGAATGATCACGCCCATGCCCTTGGGAATCTCCAGGCCGCTCATGGCTTCGCGCAGCTCGCTGCGGTCGTCGCCTTCGATGCGCCGGGAAATTCCGCCTGCCTTGGGGTTGTTGGGCATCAAGACCATGTAGCGACCGGCCAGGCTGATGTAAGTCGTCAGGGCGGCACCCTTGTTACCGCGCTCTTCCTTGTCGACCTGGACGATGACCTCTGTGCCTTCCTTGACCAGGTCCTTGATGCGCGGCCGGCTCTCGCCGTTGCCGCCTTTCCTGGAGAAATACTCCTTGGCGATTTCCTTCATGGGAAGGAAGCCGTGGCGCTCGGCGCCGAAATCGACAAACGCCGCTTCCAGGCTGGGTTCTACGCGGGTAATGCGACCTTTATAAACGTTGGATTTTTTCTGGACCCGGGTCCGGTTCTCGATATCGAGATCGTAGAGCCGCTGGCCGTCGACCAGGGCAACGCGCAACTCTTCGGGCTGAGTTGCATTGATAAGCATTTTTTTCATGTGTACCACACTTGGCTGTGGCACAGCGGGAAAGCGGCTTGAGGTCCGGCATGGCGGGTATGTTGTGCAAACTACGCACGGAGGGCTGCGAGCCCTGACCCGGTTGTTTACGCTGCATCACATCGGCGACAGGGCCAGTGCTCTCGCACTGGTCAATCTCTGCGACACATGTCCTGCGGTTTCGCGCTATGCGCGGCTGGCAGGGCTCTGCGCCGTTTGTCTGCCGTCGGTGATGTCACCGTATGCAGGGGGTCGTGTTTGTTCGCGTCCCGCCTGCGAAATCTGCTTTATCTCAATGGCCGCCAGCATCGGCTGTGCGGTTATGGGTATTTCCGTTTACCGGGGTAGCGCGATAATGTCTTGAGAACACGGGCGCAACCCTCTATTTTCTGTACTGCTCTTTGTACTGCTTTCTATTTTCAGTCACTGCGCTCATCACTGCCTGCGCAGGGCGCTTGCAGGGTTTTCGCAGTACCTTATACATACCGTGGTTGCGTGGCCGTGATGGTCGTAGCCGCTGCGGCTGCCGGCATCGCGCGGATAACTGCGCGTCTGTGATTCCGGCGCCGGCAATCCCTGGGGGATTCCGCTCGCACGCGCGGCAATATAACACCGAAAGTTAAGTGCTTCAATTTAAAAGGGTTTATGAGCCAGGTTCGTTTCATCGAAGTGTCTGCTGATTACCAGGGCCAGCGCCTCGACAATTTCCTGCTGCGGGAACTGCGCGGCGTGCCCAAGACACGCATCTATAAGGCCCTGCGCAAGGGAGAGATTCGTGTCAACAAGGGTCGGGTGCGCGGTGACTATCGGGTGGCGGAGGGCGACAGCGTCCGTATCCCGCCACTGCGTACCGCCGAGCGTGAAGAGCCCAGTAGCGTACCCCGGCGCTGGGCCGGCCTGCTGGAGGAACAGCTTATATATGAGGACCAGGGCCTCTGGGTATTGAACAAGCCCTCCGGGCTGGCGGTGCACGGCGGTAGCGGCCTGGCCGTGGGCATGATCGAATGCCTGCGCAAGCTGGCGCCGGAGGAGCGCTTCCTGGAGCTGGTGCACCGGCTGGACCGCGATACCTCCGGCTGCATCATGGTGGCGCGCAAACCTGCCGTGCTGAAATCACTGCACCGCCTGCTGCGAGAGGACCGTGTCGACAAGCGTTACCTGGCCCTGGTCGCGGGTCGCTGGTCTGCGAAGCGCAGCTTCGTGGAAGCGCCGCTCAAGAAGAACACCCTCAAATCCGGCGAGCGAATCGTACGCGTCGACCGCGAGGGCAAAGCCGCGCGGACCGAGTTCTCGGTGGTGGAGCGTTTTGACACCGCTACCCTGGTGGAAGCCAAACCGGTCACCGGTCGCACTCACCAGATTCGTGTGCACTGCCTGCAGGCCGGGCACCCGATCCTCGGTGACGAAAAGTACGGCGACCGCGAGGCCAACAAGCAGGCCGCGGACCTGGGCCTGAAACGGCTGTTCCTGCATGCTGCGGGGCTCAGTCTCAGCCTCGACGGCGAGCGCCTGTCGCTATCGGCACCGCTCGATGAAAACCTCGAAGTGTTTCTACAAAGATTGCGTAAGTAGTTGAAATAATAATTTAAATGTCTGCGTCAAGCGGATCCAGGCCGGATTCGCGCAGCATGCCGCAGAGGGCGATCAGCGGCAGGCCTTCCAGGGCGGTGGGGTCGTCGCCCTCGAGCCTTTCAAACAGCGCGATTCCAAGGGATTCCCACTTGAAGCTGCCGGCGCAGTCATAGGGTTCGTCCAGGGCCAGGTAGCGCTCGATAGCGGGTGTCTGCAATACCCGGAAATGCACAGTGAAGGGCACTACCGTCGCCAACGGTTCGGCATCCGGCGCGAGCACGACAAGGCCGGTATGGAACACCACCGACCGACCACTGCAGCGCTGCAACTGCTTGCGCGCATTCTCCTCGCTGCCGGGTTTGCGCAAAAGCTCATCGCCCAGGCAGGGCACCTGGTCGCTGCCGATCACGACCGCAGCGGGGTTGACGTCAGCCACTGCCTGGGCTTTTTCCCGGGCCAGTCTCAGCGCCAGTGCCGGTCCGCTCTCGCCCGCGGCGGGCGCCTCGTCTACCCCCGGTGCTGACACCTCGAAAGGGAGCCGCAATCGCTCCAACAGTCGTCGTCGGTAGGGTGAACTCGAGGCGAGAATGAGGTGCATCCGGCTGGCTCCTGTGGCGATGGTCAACGGGCGTCGATTCGGTTGCGGGCAGTTTGTCGGTCAGAATGCTAGAACTGTCTGTATTTTAAAGATTTTTTTGACAATATCGGAATCCGTCCCTATGATTGCGCGCCTATGTCGCCAGAGCCCCTTCCGACCACCCTGGATGTACGCAAAGCGGCGGCTCGCGGAAGCGTCGTCAGCGGTGCCGTCGAGCTTGCGAAATTGCTGCGGTTGAGGGAAGCGCTGGCGTCTGGAGAGGGCATCATAACTGCGCGCTGCGCCTTCGGGCGGGACGAGGAAAGCCGCGCCCTGGTCACGGTCACCGTGTCAGCCGAGCTGACCGTGGCATGCCAGCGCTGCCTGCAGCCGATGCCTCTGGCTATCGAGAGCGAGAATACGCTTGCCATTGTTGGCAGCGACGAGATGGCCAAACAGTTACCCGCCTCGCTGGACCCCTGGGTCGTAGCCGAGGAGCAGGGCGACCTGTGGGACCTGGTAGAAGACGAACTGATCCTCGAGATTCCTGTCGTCGCCTACTGTGACACAGACGCTTGTAAACAGTTACTGGACGCTTATCGCCAGCCGCCAGAAACACCGGAAACCGATGGCGATAACCCGTTCAAAGTGCTGGAGCAGTTAAAGCCCGGCGCTACACAGCAGGAGAATTGACATGGCTGTACAGCAGAACAAGAAGACGCGCTCTCGTCGCGGTATGCGTCGCTCACACGACGGGCTGTCGCGGGCAACCCTGTCCGTAGACCAGACCACGGGCGAAACGCACCGTCGTCACCACGTGACCGCGGACGGGTTCTACCGCGGTCGCAAGGTGGTTGAGCGCGGCGACGACGACTAAGCGGATTCCCAGTCCTTGGACTCACGGGTCCACCTGGCTGTAGATATCATGAGCGGGGACTTCGGTCCCCGCGTTACTTTGCCCGCGGCGCTCGCCGTGTTGGCCGCCCACCCCAGGCTGCACCTGCACCTGGTGGGCAACGCTCCCGACATCGAACCCCATCTCGTTCAGTGCCCCGCAGACCAGCGCGGGCGGCTGTCGATCGTCCATGCGCCGGTCACGCTACCCGCTGACTGCTCTCCCCGGGACGCCCTGCGTGGCAGCCAGGACTCCAGCCTGCACGGCTGTTTCAGGCTGCTGGCAGAGCAACAGGTGGCAGGCGCGGTCAGCGCAGGAAGCACCGCGGCACTGATGGCGCTGGGTAGGCATCGGGTCAGCATGTTGCCGAGCTTTGCCCGGCCCGCACTCTGTTCGGCCCTGCCCACGGAAGCCGGCACCAGCTATATGCTCGACCTGGGCGCCAACGTCGAGGCAGATTCCCTGTCCCTGCACGAGTTCGGGCTGCTGGGGGCCGCACTGGCCAGGGCACTGGACGGGTTGGAGCAACCCCGGGTGGCGTTGCTCAGCAATGGCGTCGAAGCCTCCAAGGGCAACACCGCCATGCGTGAAGCGGCCGCGCGACTGGAAGCAGATGCAGCGATCAACTATTGCGGCTATATAGAAGGCAGTGACCTGTTTGCCGGCAAGGCCGATGTCATTGTCTGCGACGGCCTGGTTGGCAACGTGGCGCTGAAGACCGCTGAAGGTACTGCGCACTACGCCGCCGGTCGGCTGGCACAGAGTTTCCGGCGCCACTGGTGGCTGCGCCTGCTGGCGCGCGCCGCGGCGCCGGCGATGCGGGAAGTCGAAGAAGCACTCAGCGCGGACCTTCACGGTGGCGCGTTTCTGCTGGGGTTGAACGGCGTCGTGGTCAAGAGTCACGGCGGCTCCAACAGGGTCGGTTTCGGGGCTGCCGTGGAGCAGGCGGTGCAATGTATAGAACAGGATATGGTGCCCGGACTGGCGCGCTATCTGGACAAGCAGGAGACACAAACACAATGATACGGGACGATCTGGCATTTGTTTTCCCCGGCCAGGGTTCACAGAAAATCGGCATGCTCGCCGCCGCCGCGGAGGCGCATCCTGCGGTGGGCCAGACCTTCGACGAGGCAGCTGAGGCGCTGGGCTACGACCTCTGGGACCTGGTGCAGAACGGCGAGCAGGAAGCGCTCAACCTGACCGAGACTACCCAGCCGGCCCTGCTCACCAGCAGCGTGGCACTGTGGCGTGCCTGGCGCGCCGCCGGTGGAGCGGTACCGTCGCGAATGGCCGGGCACAGCCTCGGCGAGTTTTCCGCGCTGGTCTGTGCCGGCGCACTGGCGTTTCCCGATGCCGTGCGCCTGGTACGAGAGCGCGGCGCGGCCATGCAAACCGCGGTGCCGGTGGGTGAGGGCGCCATGGCGGCGATTATCGGGCTCGATGATGAGTCGATCGACTCGGCCTGCCAGGCGGTAGCCGAGCAGACGGGCCAGGTGGTGGCGGCGGTGAACTACAACTCACCGGGGCAGGTCGTGATCGCCGGACATACCGCAGCCGTCGATGCCGCTATCGAAGGCTGCAAGGCGGCTGGCGCCAAGCGCGCCATGCCACTGCCGGTCAGCGCTCCTTTCCATACTGAACTGATGCGCCCCGCCGGTGAGCGCCTGCAGGAAGTGCTGGCGCAGATCACGGTCTCGGCCCCGGAGATCCCGGTGGTTCACAACGTGCATGCCGACACCGAGACCGCGCCGGACAGCATTCGCGCACTGCTGGTCAGGCAGATCTACAGCCCGGTGCAGTGGACCGCCTGTGTGCAGGCCATCACCGCCAGCGGCATCGGCCACCTGGTCGAGTGCGGACCGGGCAAGGTGCTGAGCGGTCTCAATCGTCGTATCGACAAGAGCCTCACCAGCTACACTATCGAAGAGCCGGCTGAGCTGTCCGCGAGCCTGGACGCAATCAATGAGGAGACTGCGGCATGAGTGAAACCGTCGCACTGGTTACCGGCGCCAGCCGGGGCATCGGGCGGGCGATTGCTGAGCGGCTGGCGGCCGACGGCATGACCGTGGTGGGCACTGCCACCAGCGAGGCCGGCGCCCAGTCGATCAGCGATTACCTTAAGGCCGGCGGCCTCGCCGGGGCCGGCAGGGTGTTGCGGGTGGACGACGACGCCAGCGTCAGTGAAACCCTGGCCGCCATTGCCGGGGAATTCGGTGCCCCCACGGTGCTGGTCAACAACGCCGGGATTACCCGCGACAACATCCTCATGCGCATGAAGGAAGATGAGTGGAGCGCGGTGATCGACACCAACCTCAACGCACTCTACCGGGTGTGCAAGGCCTGCGCTCGCGGCATGACCAAAGCGCGCTGGGGCCGCATTATTAATATCACCTCTGTGGTCGGCTCCATGGGCAATATCGGCCAGAGCAACTACGCTGCCACCAAGGCCGGCGCCGAGGGTTTCAGCCGCGCCCTGGCGCGCGAGCTGGGGTCGCGGAATATTACCGTCAACTGTGTTGCCCCGGGATTTATCGACACCGATATGACCCGGGAATTGCCGGAAGCACAGCGCGAACTGCTGTTGCAGCAGATCCCCCTGGGCCGGCTGGGGCAGCCCGAGGAAATCGCCGCCGTGGTGGCCTTCCTCGCCAGTGAGCAGGGCGGCTATGTCACCGGTGAGACACTGCAAATCAACGGCGGCATGTATATGCAGTAAACATCCCCGGACAGCGGAAAAAACAGGGCTAAAGTCCCTGTCCGCAGCATGTACATAAACGGGGAAGGCGAGTAAAATGCGGCCCGTTCGAGTACCGGACGGTATCTTATCTTCACAGGAGTACACTGAAACCATGAGCAGCATTGAAGAACGCGTTAAAAAGATTGTTGCAGAACAACTTGGCGTTAAAGAGGACGAGGTAGAGTCGTCCGCCTCTTTTGTCGAGGACCTGGGCGCAGATTCCCTCGATACGGTCGAGCTGGTTATGGCCTTGGAAGAAGAGTTCGAGACCGAAATTCCCGATGAGGAAGCCGAGAAAATCACCACGGTTCAGCTCGCGATCGACTACATCAACGAGAACCTGACCTGATACAAGCTTTCAGCACTCCCTCGAAGGCCGTCCCTATTGCGTAAATAGGGCGGCTTTCGTGCTATTAGGGCAGCAACAAGTTAACAATGAGGACATAGCGTGTCGCGCAGACGAGTAGTAGTAACTGGACTCGGCATGGTTACCCCCGTGGGCAATACCGTGGCTGAGTCCTGGGAAAATATCCTGCGCGGCAAGAGTGGGGCGGCCAGTATCGAGAGCTTCGACGTCTCTGCGTTCAGCACCCGGTTCAGCTGCAGCGTCAAGGACTTCGATTTCGAGCCTTACCTGACGACCAAGGAAGCCCGCAAGATGGACAGCTTCGTCCAGTTCGGCATGGTCGCGGGCATCCAGGCCATGGAAGATTCCGGCCTGGAAGTCACCGAAGCCATGGCCGAGCGGGTCGGCACATCGATCGGCTCCGGCATCGGCGGCATCGGCCAGATCGAGAAAAATGCCGAGGTGATTCGCACCTCCGGTCCCCGCAAGATCTCGCCGTTCTTCGTGCCCGGCTCCATCATCAACATGATCGCCGGCAACCTCTCCATCAAGTACGGATTTCGCGGCCCCAACCTCGCCATGGTTACGGCCTGCACCTCAGGCACCCACAACATCGGCCTCGGCGCCCGGCTGATCGAGCGCGGCGATGTAGACGCCATGGTGGTTGGCGGTGCCGAGATGGCCACCACGCCGGTGGGCCTGGGCGGCTTTGCCGCCGCCCGTGCGCTGTCGACCCGCAACGATGATCCCGAAGGCGCCAGCCGTCCCTGGGATCGCGACCGCGATGGTTTCGTGCTCGGCGACGGTGCCGGCGTTATCGTACTGGAAGAGTACGAACACGCCCGTGCTCGCGGCGCAAAGATCTATGCAGAACTTGCGGGCTTCGGCATGAGCGGCGACGCCTACCACATGACCTCGCCGCCGGAAGATGGCCACGGCGCCCTGCAGGCCATGCGCCAGGCAGTCGAGGATGCCAACTGCGACCCGGCGGCCATCGACTACATCAATGCCCATGGCACCTCGACCAAGGCCGGTGACCTGGCTGAGTGTCGCGCGGTAAAGAGCCTGATGGGCGCCGCCGCAGACAAGGTTGCCGTGAGTTCCACCAAGTCAATGATCGGTCACCTGCTCGGTGCAGCCGGCGCTGTCGAGGCGATCTTTTCGGTGCTGTCGCTGCGCGACCAGGTGGCACCGCCGACCATCAACCTCGACAACCCTGACGAGGGCTGTGACCTGAACTTTGTGCCCCACACTGCCCAGGAAATGAAGATCGATAACGTGCTGTCCAATTCCTTCGGATTTGGCGGTACCAACGGCAGCCTGCTGTTCCGTCACGCCGACTGACGCGTGACGCTCCCGGTTCACTGGGTCAACGGCACACTCGACGCTGGAGTTGCGGTCAATGATCGCGGCTTCAGTTTCGGCGACAGCGTCTTCGAAACCTTCCGCATCCAGAACGGCAGGGCCCATCTCTGGCAGCTACATGCGCTGCGCCTGCGGGGCGGCCTGGATCTGCTGCATATTAGCTGTGCCCCGGCGCGGATCGACGAGCAACTGCAGCAGGGGTTCGACTGGCTGCAGGGCCGCGGCATTGACTCTGCCTCCGCACGCCTGACGGTTAGCAGGGGGCCGGCTGAGCGCGGCTACCGCGGCGCGGTCGGGCCGGCTACCGTCGCGCTGCAACTCAACGAGGCGTTACCCTGGCGTGCCGCGTTGCCACCGCTGCAGCTTGTGGTCTGTGAGACCCGGCTCGGGTCTCAGCCGCTGCTGGCCGGCATCAAACACGGCAACCGGCTGGAACAGGTGCTGGGTGCACGCGAGGTCGAGCGCCGACAGGCGGATGAGGGCCTGATGTGCAACAGCCGCGGCGAACTGGTCTGCGCGGTGTCCGCCAACCTGTTTGTGGTGCGCGGCGATCGCTTGCTGACACCGCCCATCGAAGATTGCGGCATCGCCGGGACGGTGCGGCAACTCATTATCGATACCCTGGCCGCGCAGGCGGGCATCGAGGTGGCGGTTGGCCCGCTGCTGCCCGGCGACCTGGCGTCGGCAGATGAGCTGCTGCTGACCAGCTCACTGCAGGGGATCCGTTCCGTCGCCGGCTGCGACGGCCACAGCTTTACCTCCACCCGGTGGGGCGATACCCTGCGGGAACATTTTTTCCGCGCCTGCGAAACCGCTCCATGAAGACCTTCCTGCTGACCCTCGTGCTCGCTGCGCTGCTGCTCGTCGGGCTGGGAAGCTTTGCGGTCTGGCAGTGGTGGCAGGAACCCATTACCCCTCCAAACACCATCCTGCTGGTCGATAGCGGCGACAGCCTGTCCGACGTGGCGGTGGAACTGGAGCAGCTCGGCGCGCTGCGATGGCCGGACCTGTGGACCGTTGCAGCCAGGCTGCAGGGGCTCGATGCGAGCATCAAGGTCGGCGAGTACTGGCTGGACAGGGCGCGCACGCCCGGTGAAGTTCTCGCCATGCTGGTGGCCGGTGACGTGCGGCAGTACGACGTCACCGTACCAGAGGGTTTGAGCCTGGCGGAAGCCCTGGACGTGCTGCAGCAGAACCCGGCCATTGAAGCGCTGCTGGACGGCACCCGAGACGCGCGCCTGCTGGCGCTGATCGCTCCCTATACCCACCCGGAGGGGCTGTTTTTCCCTGACACCTACCGTTTCGTTCGCGGACAGACCGACCTGGAGATTCTCACCGTTGCCCATCGACGCATGCTCACGGTGCTGGAGGACGCCTGGGGGCAACATGATCCGGGGCTTCCCTATGACGATGCCTACCAGGCGCTGATCATGGCATCGATTGTCGAGAAAGAGACCGGCATGGCGGCGGAGCGGGACAGGATCGCCGGGGTGTTTGTGCGGCGCCTGCAAAACAACATGCGCCTGCAGACGGACCCGACGGTCATTTACGGCCTCGGCCAGGACTACACCGGCAACCTGCGCCGCAAGCACCTGGATGACGAGTCGAACCCCTACAACACCTACCGTCACCGTGGGCTGCCGCCCACGCCCATTGCACTGCCCGGTGAGGCCGCGATCAGGGCTGCGCTGAACCCGGCCGACGGCAGCGAGCTTTACTTCGTGGCGCGCGGTGATGGCAGCCACCAGTTTTCCAGCACCCTGGAAGAGCACAATGCCGCTGTGAGGCGCTACCAGCTGCGCCGGCGTGAAGACTACCGTTCCGCGCCGCCACCGGCCAGGCAGCCGCAGGACACCATTGATGAGTAAACGAGGCCTGTTTATTACCGTGGAAGGCGGTGAAGGGGTGGGTAAATCCACCAATATCGCCGTGGTGGAGGACTGGCTCAGGGGGCAGGGGATTGGTTACCAGCTGACCCGGGAGCCCGGCGGCACGCCGCTGGCAGAACAGCTGCGCGGCCTGCTGCTGGAGCAGCGCGAGGAGTCCATGGCACCGATGACCGAGCTGCTGCTGATGTTCGCGGCACGGGCCCAGCATATCCAGCAGGTGATAGAACCTGCCCTGGCGACGGGTCACTGGGTGGTCTGCGATCGGTTTACCGATGCCACCTACGCCTACCAGGGCGGCGGCAGGGATCTGCCGCGGGACTGGATCTCCAGCCTCGAGTCGCTGGTGCAGGGGGCATTGCGCCCCGACCTGACCCTGCTGCTGGATGCCCCTGTCGAAGTCGGCCTGTCCCGGGCCGGCCAGCGCGGCGCGCTGGATCGGTTTGAGCAGGAGCAGCGCGGCTTTTTCGAGCGGGTGCGAGCCTGCTACCTGGAACGGGCACAAGAGGAACCCGAACGCTTCAAGGTTGTGGATACTGACCGGCCCCTGGAGGCCATTGCCGGGGAAATTCGTGAGGTGCTGGCCGCGTTGGGAGGGCAGGGATGATCGTTGCGCCCTTGCCCTGGCAGGCCGAGGCGTGGGCGGCGCTCGCTGCCCGCTTTGATGCCGCCAAACTCCCGCACGCGCTGCTGCTGACCGGCCCGGCCGGGATCGGCAAGACCCGCCTGGCGCAGGTGCTGGCGGCTCGCATGCTGTGTAACGATCCCTCAGCCGGCCTGGCCTGCGGGCGTTGCAAGACCTGTACGGTTCTGGCTGCGGGCAGCCACCCCGATTTCATGGAGGTCGCACCGGATGACGGCAGCCGGGTGATCAAGATTGACCAGGTCCGGGAGCTGATCAGCTTCGCCAGCAAGACCCCGGCACTGGGCGGGCACAAACTGGCACTGATACACCCGGCCGAGGCCATGAACCTCAACGCCGCCAATGCGCTACTCAAATGCCTGGAAGAACCCAGCCCCAGCACCACCCTGGTGCTGGTCAGCCACCAGCCCGGGGGCCTGCCGGCAACGGTGCGTTCCCGCTGCCAGGCGGTCGCACTGGCGCCACCCGGTCGACAGGCAAGCCTCGCATGGCTGCAGAACGCCTGTGATGGCCAGGAGCCTGCCGAGCAATTGCTGGATGTGTGCGAAGACAGGCCCCTGGCGGCCCTGGCGCTCTATGAGTCCGGTGGTCTCGAACAGCGCCTGGCGTTGCTGAAGGGTGTGGATGCGCTGCTCGAAGGCAGGCTGTCTCCACTGGACGTTCCCGCCCTCGGCGCAGATCTGGAGCTGGTGGAAATCCTCGCCGTCATGCAACAGGTCGTTCAGGGCAGGATACGGGAAAACGTGAAATCCACTTCACAGCAGGGAGGCGGGGCCCGCCGGGACGCCTTCGAGCTGTGGACAGAGCTCGGCAGGCTGCAACGCAGCATTGCCAGCGGCGCCAACCCTAACCGCCAGCTGATAATTGAGGACTGTTCCGCAAGATTAGCAAGGACTTTGGGTATAGTCGGGAGTTAGTGCTAGTATCTCCGGGAGTCGATCGGGGGGAGCACCAGTGAGCACTCGACTATGAGCACACAACAGGGGGGCCGTAACGGCATCCTGTCCCTTACCATTAAGGATAAGGCCGTTCTGTATTCGGCTTATATGCCGTTCCTGCAGCACGGCGGTCTGTTCGTGCCTACCAACAAGGAATACAAGATCGGCGACGAGGTGTTCATGCTGCTCAACCTGATGGATGAGCCCGACAAGATCCCCATTGCCGGTAAAGTGGTGTGGATTACGCCAAAAGGCGCGCAGGGCAACCGCACGGCGGGTATCGGGGTGCAGTTCAGTGAAGAGGATGCCCAGGCCAACGCCAAGATCGAGAACCACCTCGCCGGCTCACTTGAGTCCGATCGCCCAACCCACACCATGTGACGCCGGCAGTATCCCGCATGGCCGGGAATGCCGACGGCTCTACAAATCCCACCTCACCTTCCCTGTAGCTTTAGAAAGCTGCGCCAAGTGATTGTTTTTGCAGTATTTTGCGCAAAAAAAATGGGCTCCGAGAGGAGCCCAATAAGACCATTAGGAGTGAAACATAAAGGAATTGCTTCCCTGATTGGAACACGGAAGGTGTCCCAGCGAGCACCCGTTTGAACTAGGGGATAGGTGCCCACGTTCTTAGTATTGCGCAAAAATGGTAATTTTCCATAATGATTTTCTGGGTTTTTTAAAATAAATCGCGATAACGAAATGACTTCTAATTCCAAGAAGCAGTATGGCAGCGTCTGACAATTACCTCAGGGGCATCATCGAGGGCTTTTATGGCCGGGAGTGGAGTTGGGATGCCAGGCGCCGCTATGCGGGCTACCTGGAGGCGATGAATCTCAATGCCTACCTGTACTGCCCGAAAGGTGATGCACACCTCCGCAAGCAGTGGCAGCATGCCTGGCCTGCACCGGTGCAACGCGAGCTGGCGAGTCTTGCCACTGTATATAGAGAGAAGGGATTGCACTGGGGCGTGGGCCTTTCTCCTTTTGCGCTGTACCAGGATTACAGTGCCGCTGCCCGCAACACCCTGAAAGCCCGGGTAGCTGCTATTGATAGTCTGGGCGGCGATGTCGTTGCCCTGCTGTTTGATGACATGCCGGGGGATATCGCGGACCTCGCGGCACGGCAGGCGGAAATAGTCGCCGATGTGCGCGCCTGGAGCAGGGCGGAGTGGCTTATCGTTTGTCCGACCTATTACTCATATGACCCGGTGCTGGAGCGCTTCTTCGGCGCACGACCGGAGCACTACTGGGACCAGTTGGGGCGCGACCTGGACCCTTCCGTCGATGTGTTCTGGACCGGCAACCAGGTGTGTTCCGCAACCGTGTCGGCAGCGGACCTGGCGGCGATCACCGAGAGCCTGGGTCGCAAGCCGGTGCTTTGGGATAACTACCCGGTAAATGATGGCGCGAAAGCGTCGAAGTTCCTGCACCTGACGCCGCTGCCAGGGCGTGCGGCGGACCTTCCGGGAAGCCTGCGCGGGCACTTCTGCAACCCCATGAACCAGGCTGAGCTGTCACGCTACCCGCTCGGCGGCCTGGCCGCCCTGTACGGGGGCTCGGCCCCGGCCATGCAGGAACTCTATCCCACCGCCGTGGCGGCGCGCCTGGTCGAGGACCAGGCCCTGTTCGAACAGGGTGGGCTGGAAGCCATGGCTGCCGACGAGCGCCAGGAGCTCGCCGCGCAATACGCTGCCCTGGGTGGTGATGCGGCCCTCGAAGTGGCCGGCTGGCTGCGCGATGAATACGCCTTTGACCCCGCCTGCCTGACTGGTTGAGCGGGCTTTTCACAACCCCACCTTTGTGGCAGAATCCCCGCCCTTGTAACAACCCGCGGTCTGCCCTGCGCAGCGCGCTCTAAAAACCCCGCATTTCAGTCACTTAGGTGCGCTACTTCAAGCGCATTTTTGCGGTGGGTCAGGGCGTTGAGAGCACGGCTAGCCCGGCGGGACATGTGCGAAAGTGGCGGAATTGGTAGACGCGCTGGATTTAGGTTCCAGTGCCGCAAGGCGTGAGAGTTCGAGTCTCTCCTTTCGCACCAGCTTTTTTGTCTGAGGAAATTACATGCAGGTTTCTATCGAGACGACGTCGGGTCTGGAGCGTCGTTTGACAGTGGGTGTTCCCGCCGAGCGCGTCGAGAACGAGGTCAACAACCGCCTGAAGAAGGCCGCCAAGAACGTTCGCCTTGACGGCTTCCGTCCGGGCAAGGTGCCGCTCAAGGTCATCAAGCAGCGCTTTGGTGCCGGTGTTCGCCAGGAAGTGCTGGGCGAGGTAATGAGCCAATCCTTTTACGAGGCGGTCAACCAGGAAAACCTGCGTCCCGCCGGCCAGCCCAGTATCGAGCCCAGGAAGATGGACGAGGGGTCCGACATAGAGTTTGTCGCCACCTTCGAAGTGTTCCCCGATATCGAGCTGGCCGACATGAGTGGCATCGAAATCGAACGGCCCGCAGCAGATGTGACCGACGCCGATGTCGACAACATGATCGAGGTATTTCGCAACCAGCAGGGTGCGTGGGAAACCGTCGAGCGGGCTGCCCAGGAAGGCGACCAGGTCACGATCGACTTTGAAGGCACCCGCGATGGGGTGGCGTTCGAAGGCGGCAGCGCTGAGGGTACCGAACTCCAGCTCGGCTCGGGCCGCATGATTCCCGGCTTCGAGGACGGCATCGTCGGAATGAGCGCCGGTCAAGAAAAGACTCTCGAACTGAGCTTCCCCGAGGAATACCACAACGAAGACCTGCGCGGTGCCGCCGTGCAGTTCAAGATCACTCTGCACGGCGTGACCGAGCGCGTCCCGGCCGCCATGGATGAAGAGCTGTTCAAGATCTACGGCGTGGAAGAGGGCGGCGAGGAGCAGTTCCGCTCGGAGATCGCGGACAATATGCGCCGCGAGCTGAAGACCGCGGTGCGCAACCAGGTCAAGCAGCAGATTCTCGACGCGGTGATCGACAAGCACGCCGACCAGGACGTTCCCAAGGCCCTGGTCGACAGCGAAATCAGCACCATGCGCCAGCAGATGTTCCAGCAGTTTGGCGGCGCCGGCAGCGCGGATATGGACATGGAAAGCCTGCTGCCCGCGGAGATGTTCTCCGAACAGGCAGAGCGTCGCGTCAAGCTGGGCCTGGTGCTCAACGAGATGGTGTCAAGCAACGAACTCACCGCCGATGCCGACAAGGTGCGAGCAGCTGTCGAAGAGATCGCTTCCACCTACCAGGAGCCTGAACAGGTTGTGAACTGGTACTACTCAAACCAGGAGCAGCTTTCAGGCGTAGAAAACATGGTGTTGGAGGATGCAGTGATCGAAACGATCCTGGAATCCGCCAACGTTACCGAGAAAGAGTGCACTTACCAGGAGGCGCTCGCACAGGCACAGGAGAGCCAGAACGCATGAGCCAACAATTCGACGGATACAACAGCCAGCAGGCCACGGGCCTGGGCTTGATCCCGATGGTGGTCGAGCAGACCGCCCGCGGTGAGCGTTCTTACGACATCTTTTCGCGCCTGCTCAAGGAGCGGCTGATCTTCTGCGTGGGCCCTATCGAGGACGGCATGGCGAACCTGATCGTCGCCCAGCTGCTGTTCCTTGAGGCCGAGAACCCGGACAAGGACATCAATATCTACATCAATAGCCCCGGCGGCGTGGTAACGGCTGGCATGGCAATCTACGACACCATGCAGTTTATCAAGCCCGACGTCAGCACTACCTGCATCGGGCAGGCGGCCAGCATGGGCGCATTCCTGCTGGCGGGCGGTGCCAAGGGCAAGCGTTTCTGCCTGCCCAACGCGCGGACCATGATTCACCAGCCCAGCGGTGGCGCCCAGGGCCAGGCCACTGATATTGATATCCAGGCACGCGAGATCCTTATCCTCCGCGAGCGCCTTAACAAGTTGATGGCAGAGCATACCGGGCAGCCCCTGGAGACCATCCAGGCTGATACCGAGCGGGACCGCTTCATGAGCGCCGAGCAGAGCAAGGAATACGGACTGGTAGACGAGGTCGTGGGCCGCCGCCTGGCGCTGCCTGAAGAAGGTAGCTCAGACTAGCGCCAGCTACCTCGCAGCCCGCGTAAACTCTGGGTCCTGAAGTCCGTTCCGCAGAATCGGAACAGGGACTTGCATTGTGCTGCGAAAATCAGCATCTTTAGGTAACAGCGATGAGAAGATGTCGGGGTTGAACGACATCTTGCGTTCC
>JAAUXY010039784.1_pt1 | contig 18377 bp, 17 predicted proteins | sample 7278121 | NCBI WGS metagenome assembly JAAUXY01 (sample SAMN14350117, study PRJNA611818) | marine sediment metagenome | isolation source: surface marine sediment (1.8m) | place: French Polynesia: Moorea | collected 2018-08 | reverse complement strand
GCGCTTGCCGAAGAGCCGGTAGGCCCAGCGCCGGAGGGCGACGCGCACGGTCTCGTGGACCGCGGCGTCGTCGCGCAGCTCGGAGCGCCTCAGGCCGGCCAGGGCCTCGCGGATCGTCGTCCTGGCGGCCTCCAGGCCCTCAGCACCCTGACCGTCCAGGAGGCCCTGCAGGGTGACGTGGGGGTCGGTCCTGAGCGCGCCCTGGCTGTCGAGCACCACGGTCGCCATGGCGGCGCCGTTGAAGTTCATGCGCTGGCGGGCCCGGACCGACTCGTCGCCCAGAGGCACCAGCCTGGTGCCGTCGAGGGCCAGACGGCCGGTCTCGACCCGCTCCAGCACCTCGGCGCCCTGGGGGGCCAGGCGGATCAACTCGCCGTTCTCGGCCACCAGCGCCTGGGGCACCTGGCAAGCCCGGGCCAGCTCGGCGTGTTCGGCCAGGTGGCGGGCCTCGCCGTGCACCGGGATCGCGATCTTCGGCCGGACCCACTGGTACATCTGGGTCAGCTCCTCCCGGGCCGGATGGCCGGAGACGTGGATGAAGTGGTCCCGGTCGGTCACGACGTGGAGGCCTTGGCGGCTGAGGGCGTTCTGCAGGCGGCCGATGGAAATCTCGTTCCCCGGAATCACCCGGGAGGAGAAGATGACGGTATCGCCCGCCTCCAGCACCACGTGGGGATGCTCGTCGCGGACGATGCGCCAGAGGGCAGAGCGCGGCTCGCCCTGGCTACCGGTGCAAAGCAGCAGGACCTCCTCGCGCGGCAGGTAGCCCAGGTCCTCGACCCGGATCGGCGCCTGCACGCTGGCCAGGTAGCCGGTGTCGCGCGCCGCCTGAAAGATCCGCAGCAGGGAGCGGCCGACCAGGGCGACCCGGCGGCCATGGGCCTCCGCGGCGCGGAACACCGCCTCGACCCGGGCCACGTTGGAGGCGAAGCAGGCCACGGCCACCCTGCCCTTCTGCACCCCGATCAGCCGTTCCAGGCTCTCGCAGACCTCGGCTTCGGAGCCGGAATCGCCTTCCACCAGGGCGTTGGTGGAATCGCAGATCATCGCGAGCACCCGCTCCTGGGCCAGGCCGCGCAGCGCGGCTTCGTCGTAGTCGGCGCCGACCAGCGGATCGGGATCCAGCTTCCAGTCGCCGGTGTGCAGGACCGTGCCCGCCTCGGTCCGCAGCACCACGGCGTTGGGCTCGGGGATCGAATGGGTCAGGGTTATCAGCTCGAGCTCGAAGGGACCGACCGAAAAGCGCCCCGACATCGGCACCTCGGTGATCTCCGCCTCCTCCAGCAGGCCAGCCTCCTGGAGCTTGCCGCGCAGGACCTTGGCGGTGAAGGGCGTCGCATAGATCGGGCAGCGCAGCCGCGGCCAGAGATAGGGCACCGCCCCGATGTGGTCTTCGTGGGCGTGGGTCAGGACCAGGCCGGCCAACTGCTCGCGACGCGCCTCGATGAAGGTCGGGTCGGGCATCAGCACATCCAGGCCGCCGACCCGGTCGTCGGCGAAGGTGATGCCGAGGTCGATCATCAGCCAGGCACCGTCATGACCGTAGAGGTTGAGGTTCATGCCGATCTCGCCGGTCCCGCCGAGCGGCAGGAAGACCAGCTCGTCGCTAGCGGGGGCCTCGCTCATTCCCGGCCTCCGCCGGCGTCGGCTGCGTTGGCCCTGTGGATCAGGATCAGGCCGCGGAGCGTCAGGTCCGGCTCGGTGACCTCGATCGCCTCAGTGGCCTCGGCGTAGACCGGGGCCAGGCCCCCGGTGGCGACCACCTTCATCGGCTTGCCGTACTCCGCCTTGATCCGCGCCACCAGGCCCTCGATCAATCCTACGTAACCCCAGTAGACCCCGGACTTCATGGCCGGCACAGTGGCGCGGCCGATGACCTGCTCGGGCGGCTCGATGGCGACTCGCGGTAGCTGCGCCGCCATGCGGTAGAGCGCGTCGACCGAATGCTCGGCTGCCGGCGCAATGACGCCGCCTTCGTAGCCGCCGTCCTCGCCGACGATGTCGAAGGTGGTCGCGGTCCCGAAATCGATCACGATCAGCGGCCCACCGTAACGCTCGAAGGCGGCCAAGGCGTTGACCAGGCGGTCGGCGCCCACCTGCTGGGCGCGCACCGGAATGCCGAGGTCGACCTCCGGCTGTCCGACGACCAGGGGTTCCGTCCCGATATAGGTCCGGCAGAGCTTGACCAGGTTGTGGGTCGCAGCAGGCACGACGCTGGCGATGACCGCCTCTTCGATGTCGGTCAGCACGAGGTCGCGCAGCGCCATCAGCTGGGCCAGCCAGACCGCGTATTCGTCGGCCGTCCGCTTGGCATCGGTCGAGGCCCGCCATTTCCCGCGCTGCCGCTCGCCCTCGTAGACGGCGAAGACGGCATTGGTGTTGCCTTGATCGATCACCAGCAGCATGGCCGGCCTCCGGCTTCGGGTCTCACGGGAAGTAGACTTCGCCCGCGGTGATCCGGCGCTCGCCGGCGTCCGCCTGCGCGAGCACCAGGGCGCCCGTCTCGTCGAGGTCTCGGAAGAGTCCCGAGACCTCCTCGTTCGCGAGCCGCACCCGGATCTCCTCGCCGAGGCCGTGGGCGTGATTGCGCCAGCCCTTGCGGATTGGCGCGAAGCCTTCCTCCAGCCAGCGGTTGACCCAGGTCAGGAAGTGCTTGCCGAAGGCCTCCAGCAGGGCGGTCTCGGTCACCTCCGGCGGGCAGCCCTCGAAGCGCAGGCTGGTGGCGGGGTATTCGGTCTCCTCCGGATAGCTGGCGACGTTCACGCCCAGGCCGAGGACCAGCCAGTCGCAGGTATCGCTCCCGGCACCCTGGCTTTCGAGCAGGATCCCCGCCGCCTTGCGGCCGTTGACCAGGACGTCGTTGGGCCATTTGTAGGTGACCTCGATCATGGGCGGCGCCACCGAGCCGATGGCGTCGCCCAGGCCGAGCGCCGCAACGAAACCGAGCTGCGCGGCTTCCGCAAGGCTGCACTGCGGCCGCAGGACCAGCGAAAGGTACAGGTTGCCCCTCGGGCTTGCCCAGTGGCGCCCGCGGCGTCCGCGGCCGCCGCTCTGCTCGCGGGCCCAGACGAGGGTCCCGTCCTCGGCCCCCGCTTCCGCGAGGCGGCGCGCCTCGTCGTTGCTGCTTCCGACCGCGTCCAGTGCCACCAGGCGGTAGGCGGGCGGCAGTCTCGGCGGGTCGACGGCCCGGGACGGGTCGCTCATTCAGGGAACAGCGAGGCTGCGGCCGCCTGCGCGGTGTCGAGCAGCGGCCCCGGGGCGACGAAGAAGAGCACAACGGCCAAGGCGGTGGCCGCCAGCACCACGGAGGTCTCCCGGCCGAGTGGCCGGTCGAAGCCCTCCAAAGGCTCGTCGAAGTACATCAGCTTGACGATCCTCAGGTAGTAGAAAGCACCGATCACGCTGGTCAGCACGCCGATCACCGCCAGGGTGTAGAGCCCGGCCTCGATGGCGGCCATGAAGACGTAGAATTTGCCGAAGAAACCCGCGAGCGGCGGGATCCCGGCCATGGAGAACATGAAGGCGGCCAGCGCGAAAGCGACCATCGGGTGGGTTCTGGACAGGCCCTTGAGATCCTCGATGCCCTCGACCATGCGCTCCTTCTGGACCATGGAGAGGATTACCGCGAAGGTGCCGAGGTTCATGGCCAGATAGATCGCCAGGTAGAAGGCGACGCCGCGCACGCCTTCCTGGGTCCCGGCGGCGAGGCCGACCAAGGCGTAGCCGACGTGGCCGATCGAGGAGTAGGCCATCAGCCGCTTGATGTTGGTCTGGGCGATCGCGGCCAGGGCACCCAGGACCATCGAGGCGATGGCGATCAGGCTGACGACCTGTTGCCACTGCGCGACCAAGTCGCCGAAGGGTTCCGTCAGGACCCGGACGAAGAGCGCCATGGCGGCGATCTTGGGCGCGGTGGCGAAGAAGGCCGTGACCGGCGTCGGCGCGCCCTCGTAAACGTCCGGCGTCCACATGTGGAAGGGCACGGCGGAGACCTTGAAGGCCAGGCCGGCGACCACGAAGACCAGGCCGAAGATGACCCCGATGGAGGGCGCCTGCTCGGCCTGCGTCGCGGCGGCGAAGACCTGCGCCAGATCCTCGAAGCTGGTGGTGCCGGCGAAGCCGTAGACCATCGAGCTGCCGTAAAGCAGCATGCCCGAGGACAAAGCGCCGAGGACGAAGTACTTCAGCCCGGCCTCGGTCGAGCGCAGGGTGTCGCGGCGGAAGGCAGCGATGACGTAGAGCGCGAGACTCTGGAGCTCCAGGCCCAGGTAGAGCGAGATCAGATCGTTCGCCGATACCATCATCAGCATGCCCAGGGTCGCGAAGAGCATGAGCACCGGGAACTCGAAGCGGGTGATCTTCTCGCGCTGGAGATAGCCCAGGGACATGACCATGGTCAGCGCCGAGCCGATCAGGACCAGGGCCTTCATGAAGTTGCCGAAGGCATCGGCGACGAAGAGTCCGCCGAAGGCCGTGGCGTCGTCCGGCCCGGCCAGGATTATCATGCCCAGCGCGATGGCCAGGCTGAGCACGCAGAGCCAGAGCACCGGACGGGAATTGGAGCCACCGCGGAACACGCCGACCATCAAGATTGCCATGCCGGCACAGGCCAGGAAGAGCTCCGGCAGCGCTGTGGCCAGATCGGCAGAAATCATGGTCGTCTCACTCCAAACCCAGGACGCCGGCGACCGAGAGGCCTTGCGACGAGGCGAGCGCGGCGGCGTGGTTGTCGATCAGGTTGTCGACCGAGGCCGCCATCATGTCGATGAAGGTGGCGGGATAGATGCCCATCCAGAACACCAGCAGGATCAGCGGCGCGAAGACCGCCTTCTCGCGCCAGCCGATGTCGAGGACTCCCTTGAGGTCGTCCTTGGTCATGACCCCGAAGATGACCCGCCGGTAGAGGTAGAGCATGTAGGCGGCGCCGAGCACCATGCCGGTGGCCGCCAGCAGCGCGACCCAGGTATTGACCTGGAAGACCCCGACCAGGACCAGGACCTCGCCGACGAAGCCGCCGGTCCCCGGCAGGCCCACCGAGGCGAGCATGAAGATCATGAAGACCAGGGCGTAGGCCGGCATGCGCTCGACCAGACCGTCGTAGCGCTCGATCAGCCGGGTGTGCAGGCGGTCGTAGACCACGCCGACGACGAGGAAGAGCGCGGCCGAGACGATGCCGTGAGAGAGCATCTGGTAGAGCGCGCCCTCGATGCCCTGCTGGGTCACCGTGAAGATGCCGATGGTGACGAAGCCCATGTGGGCCACGGAGGAATAGGCGATCAGCTTCTTCATGTCCTCCTGGGCCAGGGCGACCAGCGAGGTGTAGATCACCGCCACCACCGAGAGGCTGTAGATCAACGGCGTGAAGAAGACCGAGGCCTCGGGCAGCATCGGCAGGGAGAAGCGCAGGAAACCGTAGGCGCCCATCTTCAGGAGCACGCCGGCCAGCATCACCGAGCCCGCGGTCGGCGCCTCGACGTGGGCGTCGGGCAGCCAGGTGTGGACCGGCCACATCGGGACCTTGACCGCGAAGGAGGCGAAGAAGGCGAGCCAGAGCCAGAACTGCAAATCGGCCGGCAGGCGCGTGGTCAGGAGCGTCGGGATGTCGCTGGTCCCGGCGGTGAAGTAGATCGCCAGGATCGCCAGCAACATCAGCACCGAGCCGGCCAGGGTGTAGAGGAAGAACTTGAAGGCCGCGTAGACCCGCCGCACGCCGCCCCAGACCCCGATGATCAGGAACATCGGGATCAGGACGCCCTCGAAAAAGATGTAGAAGACGACGAGATCGAGGGCGCAGAACATGCCGACCAGCAGGGCCTCGAGGGCCAGAAAGGCGATCATGTACTCCTTGACCCGGGTCTGGATCGCCTCCCAGCTGGCCAGAATGCAGATCGGCGTCAAGAGGGTAGTCAATAGGACGAAGAGCACCGAGATGCCGTCCACGCCCATCTTGTAGTTAATGCCGTAGTCCGGGAGCCAGGCGAGCTCCTCGACGAACTGGAACTCCGCCGTGCCGGGCTGGAAGTTGCGGAAAATCAGCAGCGACAAAAGGAAGACGAAGGTCGAGGTGAACAGCGCCGCCCAGCGCGCGTTGCGGGCCACGGCAGCCTCGTCCTCGCCCCGGCAGGTGATGAAGATGAGAACCGCGGCGACGAGCGGCAGGAAGGTCACTAAAGAGAGAATTGGGAGGGTATAGCCTTCCATTGCGCCCTACCCGGCCTGCGTGAAGATGTACCAGGTGGCCAGCACGACGACGCCGATCAGCATGGCGAAGGCGTAGTGGTAGAGGTAGCCGCTCTGCAGCGCGCTGAAGCGCTTGGCCAGGTTGCGGGTCGCCGCGGCGACGCCGTCCGGCCCGACCCCGTCGATGACCGCGCCGTCGCCCGCCTTCCAGAAACCGTAGCCCAGGTAGACGGCCGGCCGGACGAAGACCCGGTCGTAGAGCTCGTCGAAGAACCACTTGTTAAAGAAGAAGGCATGGATCGGCCGGAAGATGCGCACCGCCACCGCCGGCAGGTCGGGCCGCAGCATGTACATGACGTAGGCCAGGCCGATCCCGCTCACCGCCATGATCAGCGGCAGGAGCTTGACCCAGAGCGGCACGTGATGGGCGCCCTCGATGGTGTCGTTGTCGGCCAGCACCCGGATCGCCTCGCCCCAGAAGGCCTCGCGGCCGTCGCCGACGAAGGCGTCGTAGCCGATCAGCCCGGCGAAGACCGCGCCGATCGCGAGCACCACCAGCGGCCCCAGCATGACCCAGGGCGACTCGTGAACGTGGGACATGACCTCCTCGCTCGCCCGCGGGCGCCCGTGGAAGGTCATGATCAGCAGGCGCCAGGAATAGAAGGCGGTCATGAAGGCGGCGGCGATGCCTAGCCAGAAGGCGATGTTGCCGTGCAGGCTGTGATCGGCGAAGGCGGCCTCGAGGATCATGTCCTTAGAGTAGAAGCCGGCGAAGCCGAAGACTCCCGGGATGCCGATGCCCGCCAGCGCCAGACTGCCGATCCACATCATAGCGTAGGTGATCGGGATCATCGTGTAGAGCCCGCCCATCTTGCGCATGTCTTGCTCGTCGGACATGGCGTGGATCACCGAGCCCGAGCCGAGGAACAGCAGCGCCTTGAAGAAGGCGTGGGTCATGAGGTGGAACATCGCCGCGCCATAGGCCGAGACGCCGGCAGCGAAGAACATGTAGCCGAGCTGGCTGCAGGTCGAGTAGGCGATGACCCGCTTGATGTCGAATTGAGTGAGACCGATGGTCGCGGCGAAGAAGGCGGTCGCGGCGCCGACGTAGGTGACCATCTGCAGCGCGATCGGGGCGTACTCGAACATCGGCGACAGGCGGCAGACCATGAAGACCCCGGCGGTCACCATGGTCGCGGCATGGATCAGGGCCGAGACCGGGGTCGGGCCCTCCATCGCGTCCGGCAGCCAGGTGTGCAGGCCGAGCTGAGCCGATTTCCCCATGGCGCCGATGAACAGCAGGATGCAGGTCACGGTGAGCGCGTGCCACTCGACGCCGAGGAAGACGAAGCGGGCCTCCTCAAGTTGCGGCACCACGGCGAAGACCTCGTCGAAGCTGACCGCGCCGAAGAGGACGAAGCAGGCCATGATGCCCAGCGCGAAGCCGATGTCGCCGACCCGGTTGACCAGGAAGGCCTTGATCGCCGCCGCGCAGGCGCTGGGCCGCTCGTACCAGAAGCCGATCAGCAGGTAGGAGGCCAGGCCGACCCCTTCCCAGCCGAAGAACATCTGCAGGAAGTTGTCCGCCGTCACCAGCATCAGCATGAAGAAGGTGAAGAGCGACAGGTAGGAGAAGAAGCGCGGGATCGACTTGTCGTGCGACATGTAGCCGATCGAGTAGATGTGGATCAGCGCCGAGATGTTGGAGACGACCAGCAACATGACCGCACTGAGGCTGTCGACGCGCAGCGCCCAGGAGACCTCGAAGGTCCCGGAGTCGATCCAGGTGAAGAGCTCCGTCGTCCAGGTCTCGCCGTCGAAGATGACCGCCTTGAAGACCAGGATCGAAAAGAAGCCGGAGAGCACCATCAGGCCGCAGGACACCAGCTGCGCGGCGCGGTCGCCGATTTTGCGGCCGAAGAGGCCGGCGATCGCGGCGCCCAGAAGCGGGGCAAAGACGGCTATGACATCCATAACTGCGTCAGCCCTTCATCATGTTGACGTCTTCGACTTCGATGGAGCCGCGGTTGCGGAAGAAGACCACCAGGATCGCCAGGCCGATGGCCGCCTCGGCCGCGGCCACGGTGAGGACGAACATCGCGAAGACCTGGCCGACGAGGTCCTGGAGGTGGGTCGAGAAGGCGACCAGGTTGATGTTGACCGCCAGCAGCATCAGCTCGATCGACATCAGGATGATGATGACGTTCTTGCGGTTCAGGAAGATGCCGAAGATCCCCAGGGTGAAGAGGATCGCGGCGACCGTCAGATAGTGCCCAAGGCCGATCTCGAACATTGCGTCAGACCCCGCTTCCGCTCGGCATGTCCTTGAGCTCCACGCCCTCGTCGCGGCGGCGTCCGATTTGGCGGGCGATCGACTGGCGGCGCACACCCTCGCGCTGGCGCAGGGTCAGGACGATGGCGCCGACCATGGCGATCAGCAGCACCAGGCCAGAGGCCTGGAAGAGGTAGATGTACTTGGTGTAGAGCACCTGCCCCAGCGCCTTGGTGTTGTCGACCTGGTCCGGCGGCGGGACCGGCACCCGGGCAACCGCTTCGGCGTCGGGCGCGACCGACCAGGCCGCGGCGACCAGGATCAGCTCGATCAGCAGGATCAGGCCGACCAGCCCGCCGACCGGCAGGTACTGCAGCACCCCTTCGCGCAGGGCGACGAAGTTGATGTCCAGCATCATCACCACGAAGAGGAAGAGCACCGCGACCGCGCCGACGTAGACCACCACCAGGATCATCGCCAGGAACTCGGCGCCCATCAGCACGAAGAGCCCGGCGGCGTTGAAGAAGGCCAGGATGAGGAAGAGAACGGAATGCACCGGGTTGCGCGCGGAGATCACCATGACCGCAGAGGCCAGGGTGATCCCGGCAAAGAGATAGAAGGCCAGGGCCTGAACGATCATGACCGGCGCTCCCTCTCGGCGGGCCTTCCGCCCAGGCTGTGCTGCTTCATCCCCCGGTTCCCCTCACGTCGTCTCGGCATCCCTCGCCCGGGCTCTATCGATAAGGTGCATCGAGCGAGATGTTGAGCGCGATCTCCTGCTCCCAGCGTTCGCCGTTCGCGAGCAGCTTCTCTTTGTTGTAGAAGAGCTCCTCGCGGGTCTCGGCGGCGAACTCGAAGTTCGGCCCTTCCACGATGGCGTCCACCGGGCAGGCTTCCTGGCAGAAGCCGCAGTAGATGCACTTGGTCATGTCGATGTCGTAGCGCGTCGTCCGCCGGCTGCCGTCCTCGCGCGGCTCGGCCTCGATGGTGATGGCCTGGGCCGGGCAGATCGCTTCGCAGAGCTTGCAGGCGATGCAGCGCTCCTCGCCGTTGGGATAGCGTCTGAGTGCATGCTCGCCCCGGAAGCGGGGGCTCAGCGGCCCCTTCTCGTAGGGATAGTTCAAGGTGACCTTCGGCTTGAACAGGTAGCGCAGGGTCAGCCAGAGGCCCGAGAGCAGCTCGAGCAGGAGAAAGGAGCGCGCGGTGCGATCGAGGAACGACATGTCAGCTCTTCCCTTCCCCCCGCGAAATCCGACTCACGCTGCCCCGCATGGCCGCCCCCTCAGACGAAGACCACATAGGCCGCGGTCAAGAAGACCCACAGCAGGGTCAGCGGCAGAAAAACCTTCCAGCCCAGACGCATCAGCTGGTCGTAGCGGAAGCGCGGGAAGGTCGCGCGGACCCAGAGGAACCCAAAAAGGACCAGGGCGATCTTGGCGGCGAACCAGATCGGCCCCGGGATCCAATTGAAGGGCGCGACGTCGATCGGCGGCAGCCAGCCGCCCAGGAACAGGATCGCGGTCATCGCGCTCATCAGGATCATGTTGGCGTATTCGCCCAGAAAGAAGAGGGCGAAGGTCATCGCCGAGTACTCGACGAAGAAGCCGGCGACCAGTTCCGACTCGCCCTCCGGCAGGTCGAAGGGCGAACGGTTGGTCTCCGCCAGAATCGAGGTGAAAAAGACCACGAACATCGGCAGCAACATGCTGAAGATGAACCAGCCATCCCGCTGGGCCTCGACGATGTCAGACAGGTTCAGCGAGCCTGCGAACAGGATCACGGTGATGATCACGAAGCCCATGGAGACTTCGTAGGACACCATCTGCGCCGCCGAGCGCAGGGCGCCGAGGAAGGGATACTTCGAGTTCGAGGCCCAGCCGGCCATGATCACGCCGTAGACGCCGAGCGAGGAGATCGCGAAGAGATAGAGCATGCCGACGTTGATGTCGGCCAGAACCAGTCCGGCGCCCACGGGAATGACCGCCCAGGCGATCAAGGCCAGGATGAAGGTCAACATCGGCGCCATCAGGAACACCACCGGGTTGGCCCCGGCGGGCAGGATCGTCTCCTTGAACAGCAGCTTGAGCGCATCGGCAATGGGCTGGAGCAGTCCGAAGGGGCCGACGACGTTGGGCCCCTTGCGCAGCTGCATGCCGCCGATAACCTTGCGCTCGGCGTAGGTCAGGTAGGCCACGGACAGCAGGAGCGGCACCAGGATGGCAATGATCTGGGCGACGATGATGACGCCCTGTCCCAGGTAGCTGTCCCAGAAGGCCCAGTTGACGAAATCAGCCATGGGTGCCGGTCGCCTCCCCCCGGCCGGAGACGAACGCCTCGGTGCAGGCGGCCATGGTCTCCGAGGCCCGACTGATCGGATCGGTCATGTAGAAGTTGTCGATCGGCGATATGAAAGGCGCCGGATCCAGCGCCCCCTCGGCCCCGAAGGCGCCCCAGGGCGCGGCCTGGACCTGATCGACCGCGCCGAAGACCTCGTTGGCCTGGACCAGGCGCTGGCGCAGCTCGCCGAGGTTGTTGTAGGGCAAGGGCTTGCCGAAGGCCTCCGACAGCGCGCGCAGGATGGTCCAGTCTTCGCGCGCGTCGCCGGGCGGGAAACCGGCCAGGCGGGCCAGCTGCACCCGGCCCTCGGTGTTGACGTAGGTGCCGTTCTTCTCGGTGTAGGCGGCGCCCGGCAGGATCACGTCGGCGCGGTGCGCGCCGGCGTCGCCGTGATGGCCCTGGTAGACCACGAAGGCCTGGCCCAGGGCCGCCATGTCGATCTCGTCTGCGCCGAGCAGGAAGACCGCCTCGATTTCGCCCTTGCCCGCACCCTCCAAGATGCCCGCCAGGTCCCTGCCCCCAGGCTGCGGCAGAAACCCGAGGTCGAGGCCACCCACCCTCGCTGCCGCCCTGTGCAGGACGTTAAAGCCGTTCCACCCGTCCTTGACCAGGCCCAGGGCCTCGGCCGCCCGGCGCGCCAGGCCCAGCACGGCGCCGCCGTCGGGGCGCGCCAAGGCGCCCATGCCCAGCACCAGCATGGGTTTCTCGACCGACTTAAGCAGCTCGGCCCCGGCGCCGCGGCCCTCGGCCAGCTCCTTAAGGGTCTCGGGCCCGGCGCCCAGATAGTCGCTTCGATACGTCAGGTCGACCTGGGGGCCGATCACGCCGACCCGGAAGCCGCCCATGAGGAAGCGCTTGCGCAGGCGCGCGTTGACCAGGGCCGCTTCCCAACGGGGATTGGTGCCGATCAGCAGCGCCGCGTCGGCCTGCTCGATGCCGGCGATGGTCGTGTTGAAGATGTAGCCGGCGCGGGTTCCGCCCTCCAGCTTCGCACCGTCCTGGCGGCAGTCCAGGTTGGGCGAGCCCAGGGCCGCCACCAGGTCCTTCAAGGCCAGCATGGATTCGGCGTCGCAGAGGTCGCCGGCGACGGCCGCGATCCTCTCGCCGGAGAGGCCGGACAGGCGATCGGCGATGGCCTTGAAGGCCTCGTCCCAGGTCGCCTCCTGAAGCTTGCCGTCGCGCCGGACATAGGGACGGTCGAGGCGCTGGCGGCGAAGCCCGTCGCAGGCGTGGCGGGTCTTGTCCGAGATCCATTCCTCGTTGACGTCCTCGTGCAGGCGCGGCAGCACCCGCATGACCTCGCGGCCACGGCAGTCGACCCGGATGTTGGAGCCGACCGCGTCCAGGGCGTCGATTGACGGCGTCTTGCGCAGCTCCCAAGGCCGTGCGGAAAAGGCATAGGGTTTTGAGGTCAAGGCGCCGACCGGGCAGACGTCGACCAGATTGCCGGAGAGTTCGGAATCGATCGCCCGCTCCAGGGTCGAGATCTCCAGGTGCTCGCCGCGGCCGAGGGCGCCGAGCTCCTCGACCCCGGCGACCTCGGTCGCCAGTCGGACGCAGCGCGTGCAGTGGATGCAGCGGGTCATGATCGTCTTGATCAGGGGACCCATGTACTTCTCTTTGACCGCCCGCTTGTTCTCCTCGTAGCGGCTGCTGTCGAAACCGTAGGCCATGGCCTGGTCCTGCAGGTCGCACTCGCCGCCCTGATCGCAGATCGGGCAGTCGAGCGGATGGTTGATCAGCAGGAACTCCATGACGCCCCGCCGGGCCTTCTTGACCCCCGGCGTGTCGGTGTGGATCACCATGCCCTCGGCGACCGGCATGGCGCAGGAGGCGATGGGCTTGGGCGAGCGCTCCATCTCGACCAGGCACATGCGGCAGTTGCCGGCGACCGACAGCCGTTCGTGGTAGCAGAAGCGCGGGATCTCGATCCCTGCCAGCTCGCAGGCCTGGAGCACGGTGATGCCGTCCTCGACCTCGATCTCCCGGCCGTCGATGGTCAGCTTGGCCAAGGTCCCTACTCCGCCGCCTGCGCCGTCTTCTTGTACTCGACGATCCGGCGCTCGAGCTCGGGCCGGAAGTGCCGGATCAGGCCCTGCACCGGCCAGGCCGCGGCATCGCCGAGCGCGCAGATGGTGTGGCCTTCGACCTGGTAGGTCACGTCGAGCAGGGTGTCGATTTCCTCGACGTCGGCACGGCCTTCGATCATCCGGGTCAGGACCCGCCACATCCAGCCCGTGCCTTCGCGGCAGGGCGTGCACTGGCCGCAGCTCTCATGCATGTAGAAATGGGCGAGCCGCTGGATTGCCGCGACGATGTCGGTCGACTTGTCCATGACGATCACCGCCGCCGTGCCGAGACCCGACTTGACCTCGCGCAGGCTGTCGAAGTCCATCAGCACAGAATCGCAGATCGGCTTGGGCAGGCAGGGCACCGAGGAGCCGCCGGGGATCACCGCCAGCAGGTTGTCCCAGCCGCCGCGGACCCCGCCGGCGTGCTTGTCGATTAGCTCCTTCAAGGGGATGCCCATCTCCTCCTCGACGTTGCAGGGCTGGTTCACGTGGCCGGAGATCGAGAAGATCTTGGTACCGGTGTTCTTGGGCCGGCCGAGGGCGCTCCACCAGGGCACGCCGCGGCGCAGGATCTCGGGCACCACGGCGATGGTCTCGACATTGTTGATGGTCGTCGGACAGCCGTATAGCCCGACCATGGCCGGAAAGGGCGGCTTCAGGCGCGGCTGGCCCTTCTTGCCCTCGAGACTCTCCAGCAGCGCAGTCTCCTCGCCGCAGATGTAGGCGCCCGCCCCACGGTGCAGGTAGACGTCGTAGTCGTAGCCGGTGCCGCAGGCGTTCTTGCCGAGCAGGCCGGCGTCGTAGGCCTCCTCGATGGCGACCTGGACGTTGGAGGCCTCGTTGAAGAACTCGCCGCGGATGTAGATGTAGCAGGCGCTGGCGCCCATGGCGAAGCCGGCGACCAGGCAGCCCTCCAGCAGGCGGTGCGGGTCGTTGCGCAGGATCTCGCGATCCTTGCAAGTGCCCGGTTCGGACTCGTCGGCGTTGACCACCAGGTAGGCCGGACGGTCGCCCGGATCCTTGGGCATGAAGGACCACTTGAGGCCGGTCGGGAAGCCCGCCCCGCCCCGGCCGCGCAGGTCGGAGTCCTTGACCAGCTCGATGATCTTGTCGCGGCCCAGCTCGATCTGGGACTTGACCTCGCTCCAGACGCCGCGGCGCCGGGCGCCTTCGAGGCGCCAGTCGTCCTGGCCGTAGAGGTTGGTGAAGATGCGATCCTTGTCCTGCAGCATCAGGCGTCTCCACCCGCCGGGGCAACGTCGACCAGGGTCTTGGGCCCGCCGTCGGGAGCCGAGGACTGCCGTCCGCTTTGGGAGCCGACCTTGACCTCGCGGCCCGCCTTGAGGGCGTCCAGGATCTCGGCCAGGCGCTCGGCGTTGAGGTCCTCGTAGTAGTCGTCGTTGATCTGCACCATGGGTGCGTTGGCGCAGGCGCCGAGGCACTCGACCTCGACCAGGGTGAAGAGCCCGTCCTCAGTGGTCCCGCCCTTTTCGATCCCGAGCTTGTCGCGACAGAGCTGTGTCAGGTCATCGGAGCCGCAGAGCCAGCAGGGCGTTGTCCGGCAGACCTGGATAAAGTACTTGCCGACCGGTTCGAGATTGAACATCGAGTAGAAGGTCGCGACCTCGTGCGCTCGGATCGGCGCGATATCGAGGTAATCGGCGACGTACTCGATCGCCTCGCCCGACAGCCAGCCATCGTTCTGGCGCTGCGCCAGATCGAGCAGCGCCAAGACCGCGCTGGCCTGGCGCCCCTCGGGATAGCGGCCGACGATCGCCTTCGCGCGGGTATCGTTCTCCGGCGAGAAGCTGAAGCCGCCGCTTTCGGCGTCGGGAAAACTGGATGCCTTCATCGGTCGATCTCGCCAAAGACGATATCCATTGAGCCGATCAGCGCCACCGTGTCGGCCAGCATGTGTCCTCGGGACATGTGGTCCATGGCCTGCAGGTGGGCGAAGCCCGGCGCGCGGATCTTGCACTTGTAGGGGCGGTTCGAGCCGTCGGCAACCAGATAGACGCCGAACTCGCCCTTGGGCGCTTCGACCGCCGTATAGGTCTCGCCCGGCGGCACGTGGTAGCCCTCGGTGTAGAGCTTGAAGTGGTGGATCAGCGCCTCCATCGAGCGCTTCATCTCGCCGCGCTTGGGCGGCGTGATCTTGTTGTTCTCGACGCTGACCGGCCCGTCCGGCATGCGCTCGACGCACTGTTCCATGATCCGCAGGCTCTGGCGCATCTCCTCGATCCGCACCAGGTAGCGGTCGAAGCAGTCGCCGTTCTTGCCGATCGGAATCTCGAAGTCCAGGTCGGCGTAGCAATCGTAGGGCTGGGCCCGGCGCAGGTCCCAGGGCACGCCGGAGCCGCGCAGCATGGGGCCGCTGAAGCCGAGGTCGTAGCACTCCTCGGCGCTGACCACGCCGATGTCGACGGTCCGCTGCCTGAAGATCCGGTTGTCGGTCAGCAGGCCTTCCATATGGTCGATCGCCTGTGGAAAGGTCTTGCAGAACTCGGCGATGTCCTCCAGCAGCCCGGCCGGGAGGTCCTGGTGCACGCCGCCGGGCCGGAAGTAGGCGGCGTGCAACCGCGCGCCGGAGGCCCGCTCGTAGAACTCCATCAGGCGCTCGCGTTCCTCGAAGCCCCAGAGGATCGGTGTCATGGCGCCGACGTCGAGAGCAAAGGTCGTGAGGTTCAGGATGTGGTTCAGGATCCGGCCGATTTCGCTGTAGAGCACGCGGACGTACTGGCCGCGCGGCGGCACGGTGATCCCGAGCAGCTTCTCCACCGCCAGGGCGAAGGCGTGCTCCTGGTTCATCGGCGAGACGTAGTCGAGCCGGTCGAAGTACGGCACCGCCTGCAGATAGGTCTTGTACTCGATCAGCTTCTCGGTGCCGCGGTGCAGCAGGCCGATGTGCGGGTCGGCCCGGGTCACCACCTCGCCGTCCATCTCCAGCACCAGGCGAAGCACGCCATGGGCCGCCGGATGCTGCGGCCCGAAATTGAGCGTCAACGGCTTGATCTTGGCTTCGGGCATCAGGGCTTGCCTCCCTCGCCGTCGGCCTCCGCCTTCTCGTCGCCCGGCAGTTGCTGCAGCATGCCTTCCCAGGGGCTCTCGAAGTCGAAGTTGCGGAACTCCTGGACCAGCTTCACCGGCTCGTAAACGACACGCTTCTGCTCCTCGTCGTAGCGCACCTCGACGTAGCCGGTGAGCGGAAAGTCCTTGCGCAGGGGATGACCTTCGAAACCGTAGTCGGTCAGAATGCGGCGCAGGTCCGGGTGGTTGTCGAAGAAGAGACCGTAAAGGTCCCAGACTTCCCGCTCGAACCAGTTGGCGGTGCTGTAGACTTCGCAGGCCGAGGGAACTGCGGTTTCCTCCTCTGCGGCGATCTTGATGCGGATCCTCTGGTTCTGCTTGTGCGACAGCAGGTTGTAGATCACGTCGAAGCGCGGGCGGCGCTCCGGAAAGTCCACCGCGGTGACGTCGATAAGCTGCTTGAACTGGCAGTTCTGATCGTCGCGCAGGAAAGTCAGGAGCTTGATGAGCGCCGAAGCTTCCGAGCGCAGCATCAGCTCGCTGTAAGCGATCTCGGACTCGATACCCGGTTGTGCGGCCGCGACGTAGTCGCCGAGATCCCTGAGGGCCTCATCCATGCCAGCCTTCCAATACCGTTTCTTCCAGTCGCCGACGGCCTTGCTTTAAACCTTCATGCCGGCTTCGCGCCGGATCTTCTTTTGCAGCTGGAGGAAGCCATAGAGCAGTGCCTCCGCCGTGGGCGGGCAGCCTGGCACATAGATGTCGACGGGCACGATACGGTCGCAGCCGCGCACCACCGAATAGGAATAGTGGTAATAGCCGCCGCCGTTTGCGCAGGAGCCCATGGATATCACCCAGCGCGGCTCCGCCATCTGGTCGTAGACCTTGCGCAGGGCCGGCGCCATCTTGTTGGTCAAGGTGCCGGCGACGATCATCACGTCCGACTGCCGCGGGCTCGGGCGAAAGATGATCCCGAAACGGTCAAGGTCGTAGCGGCTGCAACCGGTGTGCATCATTTCGACGGCACAGCACGCCAGCCCGAAGGTCATCGGCCAGAGCGACCCGGTCTGCGCCCAGGCGGCCAGCTTGTCGAGCTGAGCGACCACGAAGCCCTTTTCGCCGATTTCCTCGGTCACCCGGCGCAGCACCTGCTCCTGCTGCGCTCCCGGCTGGAGCGGCATCTGTCCTCGGAGATCGGCCTCTACTCCCATTCCAGGGCTCCCTTCCTCCATTCGTAGATGAAGCCGACGGTCAGAATCGCCAGGAAGACCATCATCGACCAGAACCCAAAGACGCCGGTCTCATTTAATGATACGGCCCAGGGAAAGAGGAAGGCCACTTCCAGATCGAAAATAATGAACAGAATCGCCACCAAATAGAAGCGCACGTCGAAGCGGCTTCGCGCGTCGTCGAAGGCCTCGAATCCGCATTCGTAGGCGGAGACCTTCTCGCTGTCCGGACGTTGTTCACCCAGGATGTAGGAGGCAGCGACGATCACCACTGCCAAGCCGATCGCAATCCCGATAAAGATCAAGATCGGCAGGTATTCGATGATGAGAGTATTCTCCATCGGGCCGCCAGACCTCTCTGATCCGAAACCTGCCAAGGCCAGCGCCGTGGGACACCTCAACTCACGTCCCGCGAGCGGCAGGCGGCCGGGAGTATAGGACCGTGGACCGGACGCGGAAAGCCCAAAGGCACACCCCGGAACTCTCGATTTTGTCCTAGTATTCCTGGTCCGAATCTCCACCGACGAGGGCTGAAGCAATGACCCGGGCCCAAGGTGCAGAACGCAGAACCGGGCGGCCGGGAAAGCTCGACCGAAGCGTGGCCGACCCGCGGATCGCGGCGGTCATCCGTCAGGTGCCGGCCGGCGAAGTCGCGACCTATGGTCAGGTCGCCTTCGTTCTGGGCCTGGGCTCTGCGCGTATCGTCGGTCGCGCCCTGGCCCAGCTTCCCGCCAGTCAGGACCTCCCCTGGCACCGGATCATCAACGCCCAGGGCAAGGTCAGCGACCGAAAGGACGGCGGTGACGGCGATCTGCGCCAACGGCGTCTGCTGCAAGCCGAGGGCGTGCATTTCGACGACCGGGGCCGGGTCGACTTCAGGGCTGTCGCCTGGCGCGGACCGGGCTGGCAATGGCTGGAATCCCAGGGCTTCGACGTCGAGGAGCTGGCCCTCCGCAGCCAGCAACTCCGCCGCCGCGGCGCCTGGTGCCGCTGGCGGCTTTAGGGTAGTGGGTCCTGAGTTCCTAAGGCATTATCCGATCAGATGGAATCGCTTTGCGATCCATCTGGCCGGATGTATTGCCCTCGTTGCAACGTGTTAGCGCACTACTCCCGGCCAGACGCGAATGCGTCTGATCGGGAAGTGCGCTGGTATCCAGCGCGGCCGTGCAGGGTTCTCGGCGAGGCGCGGCGCCTGCGGAACAAAGGGGGACCAAGGTTTGACAGCCCCCGGCCGGGAAATCGAGCAGAGTTTGAAGAGTG
>JAAUXY010054683.1_pt1 | contig 18392 bp, 17 predicted proteins | sample 7278121 | NCBI WGS metagenome assembly JAAUXY01 (sample SAMN14350117, study PRJNA611818) | marine sediment metagenome | isolation source: surface marine sediment (1.8m) | place: French Polynesia: Moorea | collected 2018-08 | reverse complement strand
CACAAGGCCGACGAAACAATGTCGGCTAACTTCGATGCCCTTTATGCCTACATGATGCGGCGCTTGCTCGAAGCGAATTTGCACGACGACGTTGCGGCGCTGGACGAGGTGTCGGGACTCCTGCGCGAGCTCAAGGAGGCGTGGGACGCCATTGCAGATACCGTGGGGCAGCAAGACAAGGAAGACCCTGGACTGCCCGGCTGATCGGGAGGATCGATATGGTAGCCAGTCATGCCGTGATGCAAAAAACGCCGGCCGAAACGGTGCTGGAGGTGGCAGCGAACATGGAAGCGTTCGCGGAGCAGGGCGAGTGGGAGCGTGTGGAGGAAATGGCGGAAAAACTTCGCGCTGCAATCCTGCAGGTTCCCGAAGCAAAGCGCCGTAGCTCATTGCACGCGGCTCAGCGCGCAATCGGCCACATCCAGGTTGCAGCCGTAGCCGCCCGACACGATGTAACGGGAAAGCTCTCGGAAATCCGAAGGGGCCGGGACGCCGCAAAAGCCTACAGCAGCACGTACTAGATCGGATTAGTCGCTATTTGTGACTGCGGTCACAAATCCGGTCGTTCAAGCCGTCTATGCTAACAAGCAGTCGAAGCTGCTTGACATAAGGCAGAACCTGAATGGCTGAACATACGACGACACAGGGGAAAGTTCTGATATTCGATGCCGATTCGTCCCGGGCGGACGATCTCGGCGAGCGGTTACGCTACCTGAACTACGACCCCGTAATCGTCCGTACAACGGAACCACTCCGCTGCGATGAAGCCGTTGCAGTGGTGGTCGGCGATCTCAGCACGGAGACTGCACTGGCGCAGTTTGCGCGGGAGATCCGTGCAGCGAAGCCCAGTCTGCCGTTCCTATGTCTGCCGAGCTCCGTCGACCAGGATCCCGACCTGGCCGATGGCATGGCCTGGTCGCTGGAACTGCCGCTGCGAAAATCGCAACTCGAGCGATTGCTGAGCCGCGCAGAACGCTACCACGGGCAGGAGCGTCGCCATCGCCTGACCGGATCGTCTCGTTCCATTCGGCGGGTTCGCGAACTCATCGAGCAAGTTGCCGATTTCGATACGAATGTCCTGATCACCGGCGAATCGGGGACGGGTAAGGAACTCGTCGCCCGCACCATTCACGATCTTTCCGAGCGCGCAGACAAACCCTTCGTTCCGATCAACTGCGGCGCAATTCCTCCGGAGCTGCTCGAAAGTGAATTGTTCGGGCACGAGAAAGGGGCGTTTACCGGAGCCATCAACTCGCGGACCGGTCGTTTCGAGCTCGCCGAAGGTGGCACGCTGTTCCTCGACGAAATTGGCGATATGAGCCTCGACATGCAGGTTAAACTGCTGCGCGTATTGCAGGAGCGCACTTTCGAGCGCGTTGGAAGTAACAAGAGCCAGGCGTGCAACGTCCGCATCATCGCAGCCACTCATCGCGACCTTCCGGCTGCAGTCGAAGCCGGCGAATTCCGGGAGGATCTGTTCTACCGACTCAACGTCTTCCCGATCGAGATGCCGCCGTTGTACAAACGCGTCTCCGACTTGCCGCAGCTGCTCGAAGAGTTGTTTATTACGCGCGGCGGGCAGAATCCCGGCAGCGTTCGCGTAAGCGACAAAGCCATGCAGGTGCTGGCCAATTACCGTTGGCCCGGGAACATACGCGAGCTCAGCAATCTGGTCGAGCGCCTCGCGATCATCAAGCCCGACGGCTACGTTGATGTAGACGACCTGCCGCCGAAATACCGGGAGGCGTCAACGCAGGCGCCTGACGCAGCGCCAAATCTCGTTTCGGAAGCGATGCAGATGACGCAGGCAAATCTCAAGGAACATCTCGCGTCGATCGAGCAGGAACTCATCGGTCAGGCAATGGATGCCTGCGACGGCGTCGTTGCGGGTGCTGCGCGACTGCTGCACATGCGCCGAACCACGCTTGTCGAGAAAATCTCCAAGTATTCACTGGCGTCGTGATCGCCGCCGCGGGACCGCGTCCGGTCGCCGACTGAGGGGTCCCTGCAGTAGTGTTAAACTCACGTTGCCCAGCGTTTCGATGCTGCTTGATGTGAGGATACTGCGCAGATGACTGAACGATCATACACAAAGCCCAGTCGGCTGCCCGTCTGGGGCGATAGCCTCCTCAACAAGCTGCCAGGCCGCAGTCGGAAGCGACGCAAGCGTGAGGCCAGCAAGAAACGGCGCGAAGCTTTGAAGCGAGACAGCGAGCGCAACCAGGAGTAGTCGATCGTCGTCGACTGCTTACCAGCTGTTTCGAAGTTCGCGCAGTTTGAGAAATACGGCCTTCGGATCCGGTTTGTCGCCCAGCTCGGGGTATTCCTCGACGAGCTTTGCGATGACGGTTGGGCTCGCTAAACGGAAGAAGGTATTGATCTCCCGTTCCTGCGCCAGCGTCGTCACCAGCGCATCGTCCGGGTCCTGGTCCCGGTACGTTGCGAGCATTTCGCTTGCAGATGCGTTATCCGGTTCGCGATCGAGCGTGAATCCGAGATTGTTGACCAGGTAATCGTGGCCCGGGTATATCAGGGTGTCTTCGCCGAGGGCCTCCAGCTGCCTGCTGAACGTCTCGTAGAGTTCTTCCGGATGGCCACCGTTGTGGCAGTTTCCAGCCCCGGCGTTGAACAGCGTGTCGCCACTGAACAGGCCCGGCTGATCGGTGTGTGACAACAGGCAGATGTGACACATCGTGTGTCCGGGCGTGTCGAGACATTCGAATTCGACGGTTTTGCCAACTTTTATGACGTCGCCGGCGCCCACGCCACGGCTCATGTTCGGTATCCGGTGGCCGGCGTTTTTGTGCGCAATGATCTTTGCGCCGGTCGCATTCACGATGCCCTTGTTGCCGCCCGTATGATCGGGATGCTCGTGCGTGTTCAGCACCTGCGTGATCTGCCAGCCTTTGTCATCGGCAACAGCCAGGCATTTACTGAAATCGAGTGGGTCAATTGCGAGCGCTTCCCCGGTCTCCGCGCAGGCGACCAGGTAATTGAAGTTGCGGTAGGCGTTGCCCGTCCAGATCTGTTCGACAATCATCTCTTTTCCTCGTATGTGTACCGTAGCTGCCCGCCGACCCATGTCTGCAGCACGCGAATATCATCTATCTCGGACTCCGGGACGTCAAAGTAGTCGCGGTCGATGACAATGAAATCGGCCCATTTACCCGGCTCGAGGCTGCCCAGCGAATCCTCTCGCTGCGACGCCCACGCCGCGCCCAGCGTGAACGAATGCAACGCCTCTTCGCGTGTCAGCACCTGGTCGGGCAGCCAGCCTCCGTCCGGCATTCCCTGGCGATCCGTCCGGGTGACCGTCGCATGAAGACCGTAGAACGGGTTCGGCAGCTCGACGGGGAAGTCGGACCCGTTGGCGATGCGGACCCCGGCGTTCAGCAGGCGGCGCCAGGCGTAGCCACCCTTGATGCGCTCGGGCCCGACACGATCCTCAGCCATGTTCATGTCACTGGTCGCGAACACACCCTGGATCGAGGCGATGACGCCGAGCTCCGCGAAACGGGCAAAGTCGTCCGCAGCGACGATCTGGACGTGCTCGATGCGGTTTCGCAGCTGCGACGGCTTGCCATCCTGCACTTGCGCATAGCTGTCGAGCGCCATCCGGACGGCGCGATCGCCGATCGCATGCACGCAGGACTGGAAACCGTGTTCATTGGCGAGTCGCACCTGGGCATCGAGCTCGTCCTGTGTCCAGAAAGCCAGTCCAAGGTTCTCGGCATCGTCCGAGTAGGGCTCGAGCAGTGCAGCTCCGCGGCTTCCAAGTGCGCCATCGGCGTAGATCTTGACCGCCGCGATGTCCAGGTGTTCGTTGCCATGACCGCGCAACGGCCTGCCCACGGTGGCGATGTTCTCGGGGCTGGCTGACAGCATTGCGTACACGCGCAAAGACAGTTCGCGTTCGTCGGCCATGGACATGAGGACCTCGGCCTGCGGCAGGTTTACGCCCGCGTCATGCACGCCGGTGATCCCGAGCGGCACGAGCATGTCGAAGGCGATGCGATACGCCTCGCGGTAATCGTCCTTGTCCGGTGCCGGAATGTGCCGCTCGACGATAGCCATCGCAGTGTCGACGAGGATGCCGGTCGCTTTTCCGTCTTCGTCACGCACGATTTTTCCACCAACCGGGTCCGGCGTGTCATCGTCGATGCCTGCGATCTCGAGAGTCCGGCTGTTGGCCCACGCGGCATGCCCGTCGATGCGCTCGAGCCAGACGGGGCGATCGCTGATGACGGCGTCGAGATCAGCCGCGGTGGGAAACGCCTTGCCGGGCCACAGCACCTGGTTCCAGCCAAAGCCGCGGATCCACGGGGCGGACGCGCGGTCGTCCGCGTATTGCTCAACGCTGAGCAGCGCGTCGGCCAGGCTCGATGTCCCTGTCAGGTCGAGCGTCATCGCCAGGGCGCCGAGGTTGTACAGATGTGCGTGAGAGTCAGTCAGACCGGGGAGCACAGTAAGGCCCATGCCGTCGATCTTCCTTGCGTCGGGATACTCGTCGAGGAGTCGTTCGTTGCCGGTAGCCGCGATGCGCCCGGCGTCGTCGAACACGAGCACGGAGAACTCGAGCAGCCCTGCATCCGTCGGCGTGTAGCCGAGAACGTCGTGGATCACCGTCTCGCCTGTTGCCTGGCCTGCTAGCAGTACGAGCGCGATTGTAATCAGCGTATTCTTCATTACCATGGAAGCCCATTTTTCCGGTGAGTCATGCCCCGGACATTCTAGTGATTTGGAGTTCTTTGATGAACAGACTGTTTTCCCTGCTGTTTCTGAGTCTGCTGCTCGCGTCATGTGGCAAATCGACGGACACCCCGGCGGGCTCGGATACAGCCGCTACGGACAAGATCTTCGATATGCCATACCTCATGCGCGACCTGGAAAACGGTTTGCGCGTGATCGTCGTGCAGACTGACTACCCGGACATTGTAACGATACAGATCCCGGTGCAGACAGGATCCCGCAACGAGGTCGAGGAGGGCAAGACAGGCTTTGCACACTTTTTCGAACACATGATGTTCCGCGGCACCGAGCAGTACTCGCAGGAAGAATACAGCGAAATACTCAAGAAGGCCGGCGCCGACCAGAACGCGTACACAACGGACGACTATACGAATTACCACATCACGTTCACCAAAGACGATCTCGAAAAAGTCATCGAGCTGGAGGCCGATCGCTTTCAGAATCTCGCGTACACGGAGTCCCAGTTCCGCACGGAAGCGCTGGCTGTGAAAGGCGAGTACCTGAAGAACTTCTCGAACCCGCTATCGAAGATGTTCGAGCGCATCAGCGACCTGATGTTTGACGAACACACGTATGAACACACCACGATGGGATTTATCGAAGACATCGAGGCGATGCCCGATCAGATGGAATACGCCGAGCTGTTCTTCGACCGCTGGTACCGACCCGAGAAGACTGTCGTCATTCTCGTCGGTGATGTTGATCCCGAGGAGACGTTCGAACTGGTCAAGCAATACTGGGGCTCGTGGCAGCCAGGCGACTACGAAATCGACGTGCCAGTAGAGCCGCCACTTCCCGGGCCGCGGTACGAGCACCTCCAGTGGGAAAGTCCGACGCAGCCGTGGCTGACGATGACGTATCGCGGGCCGGCGTTCATACCGACGGAGCCGGACATGCCGGCGCTCGATGTCGTAGCCGCGGTGTACTTCTCGGACTCTTCGGAGCTGTACAAAAAGCTGGTCATCGACGAGCAGTGGGTCGACCAGCTGATCGCCTATTTCCCGAATCAGATAGACCCCGGCATGTTGCTGATTGCTGCGAGGCTGACGGACAGTGCGCACGCACCCGCTGTTCGAGGTGCGATAAACGAGACGCTTGCGACTGTGCGTACCGAGCTGGTGTCAGAAGACAAGCTTGCACAGACCAAGTCGAGACTGCGTTACGGATTCACCTCACAGCTGGACAACTCCGGCAGCATCGGTGAAATACTCGCTGAATTCGTACAGTACTCCCGCACGCCCGAAACGATCAACGAGGTTTACCGCAGTTACGATGCGCTGACGCCGGAGCAGATTCGCGATGTAGCGAATCGCTACTTCGTGGACAGCCAGAGAGTAACGCTGACGCTTTCGTCGGATGAGGCGATGGAAGGTATTGACGGACTCGCGTCTCTCGATGAGCTGGCGGCGGCAAAAGGTATGTCCGATGCGACGCGCGAGACCGCGACTGCAGCGAAAGATATTCCCGATTTGCTCGTGCCCGAGACTGACTCGCCGGCGCCCGTCGACTTCGTTGCGAAGCCGTCCGCGACATCGCCGCTAGTCGACGTGGCGTTCATCGTCCACGCTGGGTCCGGCTTCGACCCCGACGGTAAAAAGGGGCTTGCCGCGCTTACCGCAGCGCTGATCGCTGATGGCGGATCCGAGGCGATGGCCATTGACGATATCAACAAGGCGATGTACCCGATAGCCGCCGGCTTTGGCGCACAGGTCGACAAAGAGATGACCCGGCTGTCAGGGCAGGTTCACAAGGACAATCTCGATACGTGGTACTCGCTGGTTCGCGGACAGCTGCTGTTTCCCGCGTTCTCCGAAGATGACGTCGAGCGCGTGCGGACGGTCCTGATAAACGGAGTAAGAACCGACCTGGTCAACAACAATGACGAGGAACTCGGCAAAGAGGTGCTGTATGCAGCGATCTATGGTCCGGACCATCCGTACGGGACCTTCAACCTTGGCAACTCAGGCGATCTCGAATCGCTAACCCTCGACGACGTGAAAGAGTTCTATCGCGAGTACTACACGGTCGCTAACATCACCGTAGCGCTATCCGGCGGATACCCGGAATCCCTGCTTGCGAAGATCGGGAGCGATCTGCAGAAGCTGGATACCGGTGTCCGGGCAATGCTGCCGTTGCCGCCCGCGCCGCTTCCCGACGGTCGCAAAGCGCTGCTCGTGCAGAAAGAGACACCGGCGGTAGCGGTGTCTTTCGGCTTCCCGATCGAGCTTCGCCGGGGCGATCCGGACTGGGTGGCACTCTGGCTGGCACGCTCGTACCTCGGTGAGCATCGCAGCTTCAACAGCCATCTCTACCAGCGCATTCGCGAAGAGCGCGGCATGAACTACGGAAACTATGCGTACATCGAGTATTTCCCGCGCGGCATGTTCCAGTTTCACCCGGACACCAACCTCGGTCGCCAGCAGCAGATATTCCAGGTCTGGCTGCGGCCGCTGCGCAGCAACAACGATGCGCACTTCGCAACACGCGCCGCGATGTACGAGATCCGGAAACTCATCGATGAAGGCATCAGCGAATCGGATTTCGAGGCGACCAGAGCATATTTGTCAAAATTCGTCAGTCTCCTGACCGACGGGCAGTCGCGGCAGCTCGGTTATGCCGTGGACAGCCAGTACTACGGTATCCCCAATTTCTCGGACTACGTTCGTACGGGGCTTCAGGATCTGACGCTCGAGGACGTCAATCGCGTCATTCGCGAAAACCTGAGTCTCGACAACGTGCAGTTCGTTTTTGTCACGAGCGATGCTGGTGACCTCAAGGCACGGCTCGTTGCCGATCAAAGCTCACCGATGAGCTACGACGCGGAAAAGACGCAGGAACTCCTCGATGAGGATGCCGTAATCTCGACGCTCGCTCTGGGGTTCGCCGAAGCAGACGTCGGCGTCATCGAGGCCGAGGCGGTGTTCGACTGACATGCGACTCGCGAGTTTCGAGGTGGCGGATCGACAGAGCTACGGTGTCGTCGACGGCGATCGGGTAACAGAAGCAAGCAAGACCCTGCGCGGTACCTATCCGGATCTGCGCTCCGTCATCGCTGCGGGCGCCGTTGCTCAGCTGGGCGAGGGCGGTGGTGAGGTGTTCGATTTCGCGGACGTACGTCTGCTGCCTGTGATTCCAAACCCTGACAAGATCCTGTGTGTCGGCGTCAACTACCGGCCACACATCGAGGAAATGGGCCGCGACGTTCCCGATTACCCGGTTGTCTTTGTACGCTTTCCGGGGAGTCTGGTCGGGCATGGGCAGCCGATTCAGCGGCCGAGAGCGTCGGCGCAGTACGATTTCGAGGGCGAACTCGCGGTAATCATAGGTAAGCCTGCGCGACACGTGACGCGCGCAGGTGCCTTCGAGCATGTCGCAGGCTACAGCGCTTTCATGGATGGCAGCGTACGCGACTGGCAGCGGCACACGCCGCAGTTCACGGCTGGCAAGAACTTCGAGCAAAGCGGGGCACTCGGACCCTGCCTGGTCACACCGGACGAGCTGGGCGATGTGCGGGCGCTTTCGCTGTCTACGCGGGTGAGCGGCGAACTCATGCAGCAGGCGACGATCGATGACCTGGTATTCGATATCCCGTACCTGATCGAGTATTGCTCGACGTTTACGCGGCTTATGCCGGGCGACATTATCGCGACCGGTACGCCGGGCGGCGTCGGTGCCGCGCGAAAACCGCCGCGCTGGTTGGCGCCCGGGGATACCGTGGAAGTCGACCTGGGGCCCGTCGGCACACTGGCGAATCCTGTGATCGATGAGCCGGCCCCCCAAAGGCCTTGATTTTGCAGGCAATGCGCGCCGGCGGATGGTTTTGTTGCTTGTTTACCACAAAAATAGCCGGGTTTGGTTCCGAAACGACAAATACCAGCTAAGGGATTGACAAAAGGCGGTATTTCTGCGAACTTCCCCCTCAGCAATCGTAGCCTTTCAGCAACACATGGGCTACGGAGTGCGGAAAAACACCTTCAGGTACGGCTTGGCGGGGGACTCAGGGGGCCAGGATCGACGTGCTTACGTAGGTCTGAAAAGGCGGTTCATCGAACCGCCTTTTTCTTGTTGGGGCCGGCGCAAGACCGCGCACAAACGCGATCGCAGCCTCGCCACGCTCGACAGCTCCTACCCCGTTGAGGCCACATCGTCCAGCCAGTCAGCAATCGCCTGTGCGATCTCGGCCGGTGAGTCTTCCTGGACAAAGTGGCTGCCGGCAACGGTGACCTCGCGCTGGTTCGGAAATCCTCTGCAAAACTCGCGTTGCTCGCCTACGAGTATCGAACCCGGGTCCGCGTTGATAAACAGTTTTGGCACGCCCGAGGTCGCGAGCCACTTGGCGTAACGACTGACGATCTCGTGGACATCATCTGGCTCACCATCGATCGGGATCTGTCGCGGCCAGGTGAGCGTGGGACGACGATCTTCGCCCGCCTGCTCGAATGGACGGCGATAGACGGCCATCTCCTCGGCGCCGAGCTCCCGAATCACCGAGGCCGGCAACACGCGTTCCACGAAGACGTTCTTTTCGAGGACCATTACCTCGCCGGCCTCGGAGCGAAAGCCCTGAAATACCTGTTTCGCATTGTCCGGCCATTCATCCCAGCTTACCGGCCGGACGATAGCCTCCATGTAAGCGATGCCCCGCACGCGCTCCGGGTTCTGTTGGGCCCAGTCAAAGCCGAGTGCGGATCCCCAGTCGTGAATCACGAGCGTCACATTGTCTCGAATGCCCAGCTCCTCCCACGCCGCGTACAGGAATTCGCGGTGCTCGACATAGCGATACCGCTCCGGACCGGAGTCATCCAGCTTTTCAGAATCGCCCATGCCTATCAGGTCGACGGCGATACAGCGGCCTCGATTTGCCAGGGCCGGCATAATGTTGCGCCACAGGTAGGAAGATGTCGGATTGCCATGCTGAAAGACGATCGGGTCACCGTCGCCCATTTCTACGTAAGCCATGCGCTTGCCGTTGACTTCGAGGTGCTTCTTCGGGTGTTCCTTCGCCGAGATCATAGTCGGGCCCCTGCTGACGGCTGAATTCGGCATTATGCTTTGCTACATTGGCGCCGCACAACACAGAAGACCCTCGATGAAGTCCTGCAAACAGTGGATTGCTGCACTGGCAGCCGCGACGATCACAGGCGCTGGCGCCGCGGCGGAACTTGATGCGCATGAACGTCGCATGGCGGAGTGGATCGATGCGCACGTCGACGACGCAATCGGGCTGCTGGAGGAGACCGTCAACATTTCCAGCGGCACGAATAATCACGACGGCGTGCGCGAAGTCGGTCGGGTGATGCGGCGTGAGCTTGATGCGCTGGGTCTCGACACGGAGTGGATAGACCAGTCAGAGGTACAGCGAGCCGGGCACCTTTTCGGCCGGTCGAAGGCCGGATCCGGACGAAGATTCCTGCTGATAGGACACCTCGACACCGTATTCGAGGCCGATGATGCCTTCCAGGCTTTCCGGCGTGACGGGGGCACGGCGAGGGGCCCGGGTGTCGAAGACATGAAGTCGGGCAATGTGGTCATCGTCTATGCGATCAAGGCGCTTCAGCATGTCGGAGCGTTCGATGATGTGCAGATCACCGTCGCGTATACCGGCGACGAGGAAAGACCCGGCAAGCCGGTGTCGATCAGCCGAAAGGACCTGATTGATGCCGGAAAATGGGCCGACTATTCGCTGGGCTTCGAATCCGCTGTAACCTACGACGGAACGGACTGGGCAACGGTTGCGCGACGCAGTTCCGGGTCCTGGCAAGTCGAAGTCACCGGCAAGCAGGCCCACTCGTCAGGCATCTTCAGTGACGAGACAGGCGCCGGCGCCGTATTCGAAGCGGCCCGCATTCTCAATGCCTTTTACGAGGATATTCGCGGCGAAGATTACCTGACGTTCAATGTCGGTACGCTGCTTGGTGGCACGGATGTCGAGTACGACGATCAGCATAGTCGGGGCTCGGCGTTCGGCAAAAGCAATGTCGTGCCGCGCAAGGTCATCATCAACGGGGGGATGCGCTGCATTTCGGCGGATCAGATTGATCGTACCAAGACGGCGATGCGAGACGTCGTTGCCCGGAATCTGCCGCACACGAGCGCCGCGATCAGTTTTATCGATAGCTATCCGCCGATGCCGCCGACCGAAGGCAATCGACACCTTTACGAGACGCTGTCGGAGATCAACGCCGCACTGGGTCGCGGGCCAATGAAGGTGCTGGATCCTTCGCGCAGGGGTGCGGCTGATATTTCATTCGTAAGCCCGTACAGCGACTCGCTCGCTGGCATGGGAGCACTTGGCGAGGGAGGTCATTCACCAGATGAGTCGCTCGACCTCACGTCGCTTTCTCTGGCGATTAAGCGCGCGGCGTTGCTGATTTACAGGCTCGGCCGCGAGCAGCCATCGGAGTAGGGCTTGGCGCACGTTCACGGAGACCCCGGCAGGAACATGCGGCGCGTAATCATCGCGCTGGTGCTGACGGGCACGTTCATGATCGTCGAAGTTATCGGCGGTGTCCTGGCGGGTTCACTTGCACTGCTTGCCGATGCTGGCCACATGCTGACCGACACGATGGCGCTCGCCCTGGCAGCGGTCGCATTTCACGTCAGCAAACGCCCGGCCGACTCAAGTCTCACGTATGGCTACCAGCGATTCCAGATTCTCGCGGCTTTCGTCAATGGCCTCAGCCTTCTGGTGATCGTCGGATGGATCCTGTTCGAGGCGACTAAACGCGTTTTTGTGCCTCGCGATGTCCTCGGCGAGACGATGCTGACGGTGGCAGCGATCGGCCTGGTCGTGAACATCGTGGCGTTCGCCGTGCTGCACAGTGGCGACCGCGACAATCTGAATATCCGTGGCGCAGCTCTGCACGTGGCCGGAGACCTGCTGGGGTCGGTGGCGGCGATCGTCGCGGCTATCGTAATCATTTACACCGGCTGGGTAATGATTGACCCGATCCTGTCCGTAGCGGTCGCCGCACTGATCCTGAGAAGTGCCTGGTCGCTGGTTAAAAGGAGCGCCCATGTCCTGCTCGAAGGTGCGCCCGAGTGGCTCGACGTGGCAGAGATGCAGCAAAAGATCGTAGACAGGGTCGACGGTGTGCTCGGTATTCACCACGTGCATGTCTGGGGCCTCACTCCACAGGACCTGATGTTGACGATGCACGTGAACCTTGGTGACTGCGGGGCGGATCCGACAGCGGTCATCCCACACATCAAGGGCGTTGTGGCGCGTGAATACGGGATCCGGCACTCAACGATCGAGATCGAGCTCAATAACTGCGCAGACAATGCCGAACACGCGGAAGACGAACACGTCCGGGCGCACGGTCACTGATCGTCGGGCGTAACCGTTCCGATGTACGGCAGGGTGCGATTCTGCTCCGCGAAGTCGAGCCCATAGCCCACGACCCATTCGCTGCCGATTCCGAAGCCGACGTAGTCGATCTCCACGTCAACCTGAGCCGCTTCCGTCTTGTGGAGCAGGGCGCAGGTGCGAATCGAGGCGGGCCGGTGCGATTCAAGGATGCCGATCAAGTAATTCAGCGTGTGCCCGGTATCCACGATGTCCTCGACAATCAGTACGTGGCGGCCCTCGATATTGCCCCTCACGTCCATGACAAGTCGCACCGCACCCGTAGACACGCTTCCCGTACCGTAGCTCGATACCGCGATGAACTCGATGGTGCGGGGAATTGAGAGCTTTCTTGCGAGATCCGCAAGGAAAATGAACGAGCCTTTGAGAACGCCAACGAGAACGATATCCCCCTTGTCGCGATAATCCTCGGAGATCGTTGCCGCCAGTTCGGCCACCCGGTCTTCGATTTCGCCTTCGCTGATCAGCACGGGAGGCGTTTTTTCGGCCATTGATAGAACCCTCACAACAGACGCCCGAGCATAGGTGATCTCCCCGGTGGATACCATAAGTGAATACTGTAAGGTATCGCACCGATGAAACGCTCGATCGCAATCGCCGGCAACATGGGCGCAGGCAAGTCGACGCTGGTCGAATTCCTGCACAGTACGTATGGCGTACAGCCGTTTTACGAACCAAACGACGAGAATCCCTACCTCGCGGATTTCTACAAGGATATGAAGCGCTGGGCGTTCCAGTCGCAGCTCTATTTCCTGAGCAACAAGTTCCGGCTGCACCAGGAACTCGACAGACAACCCGGCGCCGTTGCGCTGGACCGAACGATTTTCGAGGACGCCGAGGTCTTCGCGACCGCACTGTACCAGATGCGAAAAATATCGAAACGCGACTGGTTGACCTACCAGGGCCTCTACAACGCCATTCTCGACGCAATCCAGCCGCCCGACCTGATGATCTACCTTCGCTGCTCGATGCGAACGCTCAGGAAACGCATCCGCTTGCGCGGTCGTGCCATGGAGAGAGACGTGCCACTCTCATATCTGAAACGGCTGGAGCGGCTGTACGATGAGTGGATATCGTCTTACGGGATGAGCGAGGTCCTGGTCTTGGACACGGACAACCTCGACTATATTCACGATCTTGTCCACCGACTGGACGTCATGGAGCGTATCGAGTCAGTGCTGCCTGTGGACCCGCCCTGAGCAGGGCTCAGTGCGTTTCGCCGTACTTCTGGAACAACAGTTCTTTCGCCTGGCCGATCCAGTCGTCCTGCTCCATACGGCCTTTGAACTCCTTGAGCTCCATGTTGACCCGGGCGATATCGGACGGCCCGAAATTGGCAATCTGTCGATAGCTGTAGATGCCGAGGTCGTGCAGGGTCTGCTGGAACACCTTGCCAATGCCAACGATGCGCGTCAGGTCGTCGATCTCTATGTCGATATTGTCGACACCGTTTTGCGGCGGCGGTGGCTCATTCGCGACCTTTATAGCTTTATCCTGCTGCTTAGCCAGTTCGGCGAAACTCTTTTCGACGTCATCGAGTTTCAAGCTCAGAGTCTCGGAGCGCTGATCGGATTGCTCTGCTTTCTCGCGGTAGCGTGCCGCGTCCTTCTCGTACTGCCTGCGGCTCTCTTCCATTGATTGCAGGCAATGCGCCAGTTCCCGATTCTGGACCTTCAGCTCATTCAGTTCGCCGACGTCGCGCTGCAGCGAATCGATCTGTTGATTCATGCCGGATGCCTCGTGACGAAGCTCCGCGTTTTCGGCCTCGAGCTCGATGACCTTTTGCTCCATTGCGTCGATGTTCCCGAGACGGGCCTGGGCGGCGGCATGCATCTTGTTGATTGAGTCGGTCTCCGCCTTCGCTGCCGCAAGCAGGTTGTTCAGGGACTCCTGTTCCGCCCTCGCATCGTCGTACCTGGTTTCGAGCAGCTTGCGTTTCTCGAAGGCTTTCTCGAGCTCGCCCTTGTAAAAGGCGCCGGCCTTCTTGAATTCGGCCTCCAGATCGGCGACTTGGTGTTTGGCCGTTGCGAGTGCGCTCTGTTTCTCGTTGAGCTTGCGCTGTAGCTCGTCACGTTCCGCGCCGAGCGAAAACAGCTGCTTGTTCATAGACTTTGCTTTTTCGGCCGCGGATTCCAGTTCTGTGCGGATGTGTGATGCGGCAAGCTCATGCTTGTGAACGACCCCCAGCTGGGTTTCGTACGCGGCCCTGAGCTTGTTGTTTTCTGAATGGAAGCGGTCACGCTGGCGCGCGGTTTCATCGAACTTCACTTGCCACTCGTCCTGCAACGCCTCGAGTTGACTGGCATGGCGCGCACCCCTGAACAGCCAGCCGAGCAGCCCACCGAGGCTGGCGGTGCCGATCAGGAACAGGCTGATTTGCATCATCGACAGGGTCATATCCCGCCGAGTATCGCCAATGACGCCTCATCGCGACTTGATCGACTTAACGAAATAGCGCTCCGACAAGCGCCAAAAACGTCGATTTTGTCACATTATGGTAAGAAGCTGTCCGGACACGGCTGCTAGTCGACGCGAAACCCGGCTCTCTGCAACAGTCTGGCGCTGCGATCGAATTCCTCGCGATCGGCATAGCTCATGACGACTTCGAATTCACCGATGCCGCGCCGAAACCAGTCCAGGTTCAGGGCGGGCGCGCTCGCTTCGAGCTGTGCGACAAAAGCGCGAGCACGGTAGGGCTCGCCGAATACCAGCAGGGTTGACTGGCCGATGTCCGAATACAGCCGGTCCGGCGCCGGCGTCGATTTTTTTCCGCGACCCAGCACGTAGTTCAGGTGCCGATAGATGTAGCCCGAGTACCAGGTTGCGCCGGATGGAATATCGCTGCCGTCCAGGGCAATCCGTGAGGGACCGTAATTGTAGGCGGCAAGCGCGAGGTGCAGATTGCCGTCGTAACGGGCGAGCAGCTCTTTCAGGTAGCGCGCGCCTGCATCGATGTTCGTGCACGGATCGTATAGTTCGCTGAGACGGTGTATGCCCAGGTGTCTTGCGGTACCCGGCCACAGTATCTGCATGACGCCGTGTGCGCTGGCGCGCGAACGGGCGGTCGCTTCAAAGTCGCTTTCACCACGCGCCACTGCCAGCAAAAGCGTCTCTGGCAGTTCGTGCTCGATAGCCGCGGCACCGAAACACGTCGCATGCGGAAATCGGTACGCCGGGTCGAGGTGCGTGCGGCTGGCCGTGTAGTCGGCCCATGCGTCGTTGAGGTCAGTGTCGGACAGCGTGGCGTCGGCGGTCAGCGCCAGCAGCGTCAGGACGATGCCGCCGACGACGATTGCGATTTTCTCCAGGCGCTGGCTCATCTCAGCCCTCCGGAATATCGAGGCCGGTGGCCGCAGAAATCTGCTCGAGTTTCCTGGCGATGTCTGCATCATCGACGTACGCAAAGGCAACCTCGTAAACGCCGGCCTTTTGTTTGACCACCCGGTAGTCAAGCCCCGTCGTCCTTTGCAGCTGCGACACGAAACCGTTCGCTGCCAGCTCGCTGCGAAACGGGCTCCAGAACGCGTACCAGCCCGTTGTGTCTGGCGTTCCTGGCTGCTGGGGTTCCGGCAGTACTTCGTCCTTGACCGGCTCGGGCCCGGGTTCGGGCTCGGGTTCGGACTCGGGCTTGGGTGTGGGCTGGGGTTCGGGCGGGGGTTCGGGCTGGGGCTCTCGCTCCGGCGCAGGATCCAACGGCGGATTCGGGGCTGGCGCCGTCAGCGGTTCCGGCGCAGCTGCAGGTGGCAGTCCAGGGGCCGGTTCGGGCAATGCTATGGCGACCGATTTACGATCGGGGAACTCGGGAACGCCAACCATGACGATGAGCAGGGCAACAGCAACCGTCGCGCCAACAAGGATTCCAAGCAGTCTGACCATACCTATCACCTCACAGGACGTTTCGAACGCGAACGCCTCGCCAGTCGATATACGGGGATGCGCTGGCGGTCAGCATTGCAAACTCCTCCAGCCAGTCCCTGAGGGCTTTGCCCCTGAGGCCAGGACGAACCGATTGCGTGCAGCGCAGCGGCAGCTCGTCGATGTGGTTCGCAAGCTTGCGGGCTACGCGTGCATCAGTGACCGCAAGGGCGTAGTAAGTGTCGACATCCGGTTCGACGAACCAGTCATAAGTTTCCGTGGTTTGCAGGTTGTCACGGAAGCTCGACGGAATTCGAAACCTCACGGTGTCCTCCGAACGCGCCACGCGGACGGTAGTCCGTGCACGGCATTCGGAACCCGCGAGTCGCACGAGGCCGTGATTTGCCTGGTGTGCGAGCAAGAAGACGATTGCGTCCGATCTGGTCTGCGACTGCAGCAACGAATACTGGCCGCCGTCCGCATTGACAATCGTCAGCGGAGCGAGCAGGGCATCTTTGCCGGCATTCGGGATGGAGACCTTCGCGGGTACGACCGCAGCTGGTTCGGGCTTTTCGTCGGGTTCCGCTTTCACGAGCGGCGACGCGGGGGGCGGCGAGTCGTGCCGCCAGGGCAGTTGGATGTAGGCGCTCGTCGACAGGGCTGAGAGATCGCTGTCAGCTTGCCTGGGAGTCAGCGTCACCCAGTACTGATACAGCTCGCCGTCGACCAGGTGGGCCTTGCCGCTCAGCTCGGCGTTCACCATCGACTCGTCGTTGGTCAGCTGCAGGGCTTCGGTGCTGGCGAGATTGTTCCCCACGAGTTGCACCGCGCCGGCAAGCTCGTCGATTCCTGCCGGCTTCGGATCGGCGGCGACGACGTAGTCTTCTTCTCGTCCCTGCAGCAGCCGACAGCCGAGTTCGTGCGCGAGATGCGCGGCCAGCAAGTCGGTCTGCGACAGGGAAAAAGGCACGTCGCGTGCACCGAGGAATGTCTGGTCTACACGCTGTTGCCTCATTGCCTGGCGTTGTGTTGCATTGAGTTTTCCGCGCCAGCTCTTGCCGAAGCCGGTTACCCAGTTTCGATCCTCGAGATCCAGCGCGCGCACGCTGACGCTGTAGCTGGTGTCAAGGTTCTGTGTGAGTTCAACGCCTATGTAGTAGTGAACTGAGTTGCGTGTGCAGTCTCCGCTGCCCACGGCGGTCGTGACTCCGCGACCCTGCTGCCAGCCAATAGATACCCCTTTGGTGTCGACAGCCGCATCGAGCATACGATCTCGCAGAGACAGCGCGAGCGCATTGCTGACCGGCGCTGGTATGTTGTCCTTCAGTACGACAAACATTACGGTCTCACCCTTGAATCTCGGGTGTACTACCAGCTGGTGTTGGACAAACGGGAGCAGGTCACGCTCGACCCAGCGATCGAGGTCCTTTTCGCGTGACTGGGCCGTCGCAGGAATTGCCTGCGCGATCACAATGGCGATGAGTATTGCCAGGCGTTTCATCAGCTTGTCTCCAGGCGCAGGTCGCCGTCTTTGCCGATGACCAGCGATCCGCCGCGGTGTTGACTCATGAGCGTATCGAGTCGGGTTTTCAGCTTGCCGGGCAGGGTCACGCCCCAGGCGACGGGTTCCGACGGACTGCCGTGGCGCGCAAGCGCGTTCACCACCGCTGCCGGCACGGTATGTGCTTCCATTTCGTGGAACTCGTTCGGCGTGGACGCATCCCAGAAACTTATTCGGCTTTCGCTTACGCTCATGCGCCGGGCGCGATTGTTCGAAATCGCGTACAGTGCGACCTGGCTGGTGGCGACGAGTCGCATCAGCGCCTGGTCTGACTCGAACCGCAGCGTGAATCCCTCGGGTTCCTCGAGGACGGGCTCAGGGGCAGTAACGGGTTCTGCGACCGGCTCGTCAGGTCGCTCTTCGACCGGTGCAGGGCGTGCCTCGGCAAGTGGTGGTGGGGGTAGCTCCACCGAAGGTTTGAATGTTGACTTCCATTTCGGCCGAGTAAGTACGACGGTTTCGTCCGGTGCCGGTGCCGGTGCCGGTGCCGGTTCGGTTGCGGATCGGGTCATAGTGGGCGCTGCCACGGGTTCCGTCTCGGATCGCGGCGTTACCGCCGCTTCTACGGGAGCACTATCGACTTGTGGGGCGGGCGCGAGCGGGATGCTCTGCACCAGCGCGAATATGGCCATCAGGCACAGTGCGAGTATCGCCATGAATCGCATGATGTCGGTTTGCAGGTCGGCGGCGCCGCCGGCGTCGCCGTCGACGTTTCGTACCATCGGATAGGCGAACGGCGATCGACTCACGGATCCGGGCCTTGCAGATGCTGTTCGATGAGATTCAGGCTTTCGCGCATTTCCGACTTGTCGGCACGCGCAGCCAGGTCGTACCGATGCTGCAGGCGCGCACCCAGCT
>JAAUXY010118237.1_pt1 | contig 18400 bp, 12 predicted proteins | sample 7278121 | NCBI WGS metagenome assembly JAAUXY01 (sample SAMN14350117, study PRJNA611818) | marine sediment metagenome | isolation source: surface marine sediment (1.8m) | place: French Polynesia: Moorea | collected 2018-08 | reverse complement strand
GATTTCCCGATCCCCTGGGCAGCGAGGTCGCCTGGCTCAACATCGCGATGGCGCTGGCGGTGGTGGAAGGTATGGCCACCGCCGGTGACGACTTCTCCGAGCGCGACTACCTGGGCTTCGTCCTCGCTCAGCTGGGCGACGTCGCGGGCGCCATCGAACAGCTCGAAGAAGCTCTGCAGCTCAAGGCAGCCCAGCCGCCGCCGGCTGCTTCCGAAGCCGCGGCCAAGGAGCGGTTGGTGCGCGCCCGGCTGCACTATGTGATCGGCGGCCTGCTGGTCAACCAGCGCTCTGATGAAGAGGCACGAGGGCACTTCCAGTCAGCCTTCGAGCTGGCTCCGGAGCTCGAAGATGCGCGCATCAAGCTGGGAAATATCGAGGCCCGGGAGGCTCGCTTCGACGAGGCGGTCGCGATCTACTCCGAGGTGTTGTTTCGCAATCCCGAGAGTGCACCGGCGCTGCTCAAGCGTGCGGCAGCGCGCATGAGCCAGAACCGCGCGGACCTGGCGATCGCCGACCTTCAGCAACTTCTTGAGATCGAGCCCGAGCATTCCGAGGCGCGTTTACGTCTGGCGCGGGCCCTCGAAGGTACCGGCGACGCCGACGCCGCCCAGGCGCAATATGAAGAGGCTCTCGAGCTCGAGTTGCCGATCGGGGAGAAGGCCTTGACCTATTACCACTTAGGTGAGTTGGCGCGAAAGACGGGCGATCCGGAGAACGCCATCGTCCGCTATCAGTCCGCCATCGACCTCGATCCGCAACTGGTCGACGCCCGATTCCAGCTCGCCACCACCCTGGGCCGCCTGCGCCGTTTCGAGGACTCAGCCGCTCGCTACCGCGAGTTGATCGAGCTGGATCCTCAGCACACGCGAGCGCGTCTCGGCGAGGCCACCGCCCTATCGCTCGCCGGCCGCTTCGCCGACGCCCACGATCGTCTCGACTCCGGCCTGATGGCGATTCCGGGCAGCCTGGAGCTGACCCACACCCTCGCCCGCTTGCTCGCCAGCAGCCCCGATCGCGACGTCCGCGACGGCAAACGCGCCGTCGAGCTGGCCGAGGAGGCGGTCGCCGCCGCCCCCAGCCTGACGCACGCCGAAACCCTGGCCATGGCCCTGGCCGAGGCCGGCCGTTTCGAAGACGCCGCCACGCTCCAGCGCGGCCTGATCGAGCAGGCCGAGGCCAAAGGCGAGAATCGAGCCCTGCCGCGCCTACGCCGGCACTTGTTGCTATACCAGGGATACCAGGCGTGTTGTGGGGAGTGACTATCCTCACCGACCAAACCCTCTCCCTCAAGGGAGAGGGGGCAGAGGAGTAGAGCCTTCACCGTGGCTCGTGTAGTATCAGCTGATGAATCGATCTGATCCAAGGCCTACGGCCTCTACAAGCAACGAATCTACGCCGAAAGACTTCGATCCGGAATCGATCGACCACGACGAGAGCTTGATCCTCGGCATGCTTAGGAAGACACCTACGGAGCGCTTGGAGACCCTTCAAGAGTTTGTTGAGGCCGTCTTCATGATGCGGAATGGTCGCAAAGTCACCCAATAGATACCTTGAGCAACTCAGGGTATTAGTCGATCACAACGTTGAGTTCATTATTGTCGGCGGTGTTGCAGCCATCCTTGAAGGCGCCCCGATCTCTACATTCGACCTGGATATCGTCTTCCGACGCAGTGACCAGAACAACGCGCGTTTGGCAGCCGCCCTTCAGCAGGTCAATGCTCGTTACAAGGATCCCGCGGGTCGTCACATCACCCCAGACGTGGGAAAGCTCGAGACAATCCACATCAACCTGCTCGATACAGATCTCGGCGACCTGGATGTTCTCAGCCAGATTCGAGGAGACCTAGACTACAGAGAGTTGCTCGACAGGATGGTTGTGTATGAAGTCGCTGGGCTGAGGCTCCAAGTAGCAAATCTGGAAACTGTCATAGAGGCGAAAGAGCTAGCCAATCGCGAAAAAGATCGCGCTGCTCTCCCAATCTTGCGACGGACTCTTGAAGTTAAACGAGCGCAAGAAGGTTTGTGAGTCGGCCTCGGCCGAAACCAGGGCTTGAGCTAGCTGCAGGCGGTTCCGCCTCTTCTAAATCAAAAGCCCCGACTGAAACCGGGGCTTGAGCTAGCTGATACGGATTCGCTCTCCCAAGGCAAAAGCAAAAAGCCCCGGCCGGAGCCGGGGCTTCCATCAGGCTTTAAACAAGCCGATGATTAAAACCGGAACCCGACCGAGAACCGGAACTCTCTCGGGGTCTGGAAGTCGGCAGGCTCGGTGGCCTGACCGAAGTCAGAACCCCGGCGCCAGTGCACGCCTTCCTGCGGGGTCTCGGTGAACGGGTTGAACGGCGCCAGCGACGAATCGGTCGTCGCGTCGTCGACCGAGGTGCCGACAAAGACCACACCATCTTCGTTGAAGATGTTGATGACCTCAGGCTGGACGAAGACCTCGAACGACTTGCCGAACATGTTCCAGTTGAACGAGTAGTTCACGCCGATGTCGGTGCGGGTGATGTCGTCGGTCTGGAACGCGTCCCAATCGGTGAAGAAGATCGGCACCGTGCCCGGGGCCTCGAGGTAACCCAAGGCGGCCAGGTCGACGAAGCTGCTGCTCGCCACGCTGCCGATCGCCGCGTAAGGCGTACCGGTGTTGTAGTGCTGCAGCAGGCTGACGCTCAGGTTGTGACGCTCGGTCTGCAACACGTCGTAGACCGCCCACAGACGCACCTTGTGCTCCTGGTTGATCGACAGATCGCCGTCCGGCAGGTAGTTCGGGAACGCCTTCAGCTCCGGATAGGCACTGATCGACGGCGCGTCGGAGCCACCGCCGGTCAACGGCCCCTGATCGGCGGTCTCGCCGTCGAAGTTGCCGCTGGCGTTCGCCCAGGTCCAGTTGCCGCCCAGGTTCAGCTTGTCGGTCAGACGATACTGGAACTGGGTGTGAAGACCGGTGTACTCACGCTCCAAGACGTCGGTGTCGTTGGCGATGACGTTGAGATCCGAGAAGCTCCCGTCCGGGTTCTGGATCTGCCCGGTGTTGGTGTCGACCACGGTGGTGTAGAAGTCGTTGAACTCCCGCAACACCAGGTCGGCACGGATCAAGCCCTTAGCTCCCAGCCGCTTGGTCACGCCGACCGCGATCTCGTCGGAATTGGGCGTCACCAGAGCATCGCGCACCTGGGTGCCGACACCCGGGATCGACAGGCTGATGCGGCACGGCGGGCGTCCCGCCGCGATCCAGGCGCTCACCGACGGACACGGCGTGGTCAAGCCCAAGCCGCCGACGGAATCGAACCAGTTGAAGATGATCTGCAATGCGTCGTTCTGACCGGTGAGGTTGGCCGCGTTGCGATCCGGGTTGATGTCCGGGCCGCTGTAGCGGAACTGGTAGGTGGTCAGAGCACCCGCGGAAGCCGCGCCGTTGCCGACGTTGCCGCCCGTGTGCAGGGTGTGCGAGTAGTTCGCGTAACTGGCGTTGATCACGATGTCACCGTCGCCCTTGACGTCATAAGCGACGCCCAGGCGCGGGCTGATGTTGTCGTCATCGGAGACCAGAGCGCCGCCGGCGTCGACCGCGTTGTTCTCGTTATAGCGGAAGCCGATGTTGAACGACCACTTGTCGTTGAGACGCCACTGGTCGTTGACGAACAGCGCCCGGGTCTCGAAATCGGTGCCCAGGGTGGGGTTCTCGACCGGGTCGAAACGCAACCGGTTGGAGCCGTTGGCGGTGAACTGCGGGAATACCTCAGTGCCGCGATAGATGAACGGTTGCCAGTTCCAGACCGAGAAGTCACTACCCGACTGGTGGTTTTCGACGATCACGATGTCGGCGAAGGTGTCGTAGCCGGCGGTGATGTCGTGGGAGCCGGTCTTCTCGTTAGAGATGAAGTACGACGCCTTGGCGATACCGTTCTCGTTGTTACGCTGCTGGTCTCTACAGACCGCGCAGAACACCGGCGAAGCGATGAACGAGAAGCTGGTCAGGTCGACGAACCAGGTGCCGCCGATGCGCTCGGTGGTGGTGGCACCCGAACCGGCGCCGATCGTGTACTCGCGTTCCGAGTACTGGGCCTCGATGAAGAAGCTCTCGGTCAAGACACCGGTGTAGTTACCGGAGATCAGCTCCTCAGGATCGTCACGGGACGCGTTGACCGTGGTCAGATCGACGGCCGAGAAGTGATTGCCGGCAGTCGATGCGTCACGATCCATGAACGAACCGATCAGGCGATGACTCTCGGTGGGCGAGATGGTCAGCTTGCCTTCTTGGCGCTCGCGGGTCCGCGTCTGGTCGATGTTGATGCCGGTGAACGGCAGGGTGTCCTGACCTTCGCGCTCGAGGTCGCGACCGGCGACGAAGAACCACAGATGATCCTTGAGGATGCGACCGCCCAGGGTCGCCTCGAAAGTTTCGTTGGTGGTGTTGTCCTGCTCTTCAGGGGACAGCGGCGTGCGCCCTTCCCAGGCTTCCTTGTCGTAGTTGACCCGGAACGAGCCCGACAGCTGGTTACCACCGGACTTGGTGATCACGTTGACCACACCGCCGGCGAAGCGACCGTACTCGGCGGAGACGCCGGAAGTCGAGACCGTGGTCTCCTGCACCGCGTCCTCGATGATGAACTCACGAGGTTGGCCACGGATGTTCTCGTTGACCGTCACGCCGTTGACCATGAACAGGCTCTCGTAGCTCTGGGAACCCGCGATGGTGATCGCGAAGCCTTCTTCCGAGCCATTCGCCGGGCCGGTGGCGTGCACGCCCGGGGCAAGGAGCACGGCCTGCTCGATCGAGCGGCTGACCGCCAGCTTTTCGATGGTCTCTTTTTCGTAGGTGGTCTGCGACGCGATCTGGCCCGAGATGGTGCCGGTGTCGCCGGTGACGATGATCTCTTCGACCACCTCCGACAGCGACATCGCGGTGTCGATGCGCGACGTCTGCTGCACGTTGATCTTGACCGCCTTGCGCACGGTGTTGGCGCCCTCGAGCTCGAAAGTCAGCTCATAGTCGCCGGCGGGCAGGCCGGCCATCACGTAGTCACCGTTGCCTGAGGTGGTGGTTGTCCGGGTGCCTTGCAGCTTCGGTGAGTTGGCGGTGACCGTCACGCCGGGGGCGGGGTCGCCGTCGATCGTCACGCGGCCGTTGACTTTACCGGTGTTTGCCTGCGAGAAAGCCGGCAGTGCCACCAGCAAGAAGCAAGCTAGAGCGATCAGAACAATCCGTGGTCTCATCCGTACCTCCTTTGGGTTAGTCCTCTGTTCCAGATCTCCGGGTCTGGTGCCCCTTCATGGGGCTAGCTGAATTTCCTTCGTTCCCAACATGTCCCGCCAGGGACCTGACGATGCTGTTGATTGAGAGGTGTTGGGATTATACGTCGCACGAGTGTGATTGCAAAGCCAATGCCAGGGATGTAAAGGCCATATCAAGGGATTGAGACCTAGTTTTACGCTCCTTTCCCGCCCCCTGCGTCTCTTAAGGGAGTTTGGATTTATCCAATAGATTGGAATCCGAGACCAATCTGTTGAATCTCTGTTTAATCAGGGGCGCGATGGCGACAAGTCGGCGAGCTCTTGCTGGGCTTCGAGAAAGCCCGGGTCCAGCTCGAGGGCACGCTCAAGCAGCTCGCGCGCCTGTTCGATCTGGCCGAGAAGCCGCAACTGAAGCGCGGCCCGATGGCTGGCCAGGGCACGCTGCTCAATCGAGGTGTCGAGCCGCGCGACCGCCAGATAGTGCTCGATGGCGTCTTCGCCTCGGCCGAGTTGCTCGAGGGTTACGGCGAGGCGCCAGTGAATCTCCGGATTCTCGGGTTCGGCATCGGTCAACCGCTTCAGGTCACGGGCGGCCTCACGCGGCCGCCCCATGGCCGACAGCGCCGCGGCGCGTTTCAGTCGAGCGTCGTTGCGCGACGACTCGCGGTCGAGGACGATCGACAGCTGCGCCACCGCCGCCGCGAAATCCCCTTGCCGTGCCGCGACGTTAGCCAGCTTGATCCGCGCGTCGAGCAGATCCGGCGCCAGGGCGACAGCCGAGCGAAAGTGCTCGCCGGCGGCCGGATCCCGGCCGCGGGGTACCGCCAGCACACCGGCCGCATAGTGCAGGCGGGCGCGTTCCTGTGCATCCGCGGCCCGGCGCTCTTCAGGCCACTCGGCGAGTACCTGCTCGAGTTGTTCGAGGGCACCCTCGACCTGAGACAACAGGCTCAAGGTGTAGCTGAACAGCTCCTCGGCGGAGAATCCCTCGCGTTTGGCGGCGAGAGCCCGCACCAGGCGAAACGACGCCAGGGTCGACATATCGTTCAGACGTTCGAAGAGCGGGTCGGGAAAGACGACGGCACGAGCCCCCCGCTTTTCGAGGTGGGCGCGCGCTAGCTCGAGGTCGCCGAGCCTGCGGTAAGCGAGAGCCAACGGATAGTGGACGCTCGAGGCAGCCGGCTGCAACTCCAAGGCCCGCTCGAAAGATCGCACCGCGCCGCCGGCGTCGCCGGCTGCCGCCGCCGCTCGACCGGCGCCGTAGTGGGCCACGGCCGACGCCGGATCGGCGGCCAGCACACGCTCGAAAAGCTCCCGGGCGAGCTCGGGGAGATCGCCATCGAGGCGCAGGTCGCCGAGACGGATCAAGCTCGGCTGGAGCAGCTCCGGCAAGAGCTCCGGTGCCCGAGCAATGACTTCTTCGAACAGCGGCACCGCGCGATCGATCTCGCCCGCGGTCTGGTGCAGCAGAGCCTGATAATAGGGCCATTCGAGCTCATCGGGTGCCAGCTTCCTGGCGTTGGCGTAGCAGGCTGCTGCCTGCTCGCGCAGATCGTAGAGGTGATAGAGCTGAGCCAGGGTCCCGTGGTCCCCAGCCGTGGCGCCGGGGGCGGCGGCAAGCTCGCTGAAGCCCTCGATCTGCTGCCGAACCGCCGACTCCATCGTCCCGAGGTCGACCGGCGGTACCGGCACCAGCTCGACTCCGCGCGCCATTCCGGCGGTGATGATGAAGCCGATCGACAGGACGATCCGCCGCGCCGTCCTCATGTCATCGACCACGCCCGGAGCCTTGCCGCAGGGTGTGATAGCGCCCGGCTTCGAGCCCTTTCCACTCCTCCACCGCTCCTCCGGGCCAGTGCACCCGGACGTCTCCCGACGTCGGGCCGTCGCCGAGTCCGAAGAGCAGGCGGGGATCGCGCGCCGAAGCATAGCTGCCGCCGGCTTCCACCCGCCGCCACACCGCCGGTCGCCCGGGTCGATAGAGCGCCGCGCGGGCGCCCAGGGCGTCGCGATCAGCAACCCCCGCGATCAGCCGTAGACCGAGCCACGGCGCGTCCTGACCGACCTGGTTGAAGAGCACCCGCGCCGGGCCGGCGTTGGCGGTGATCACCCCGTCCGGATCGCCGTCGTTGTCCAGGTCGCCGACGATCGCACCACGGCTGACCGCCGAGACTTTGAAGGCCGGCCCGCCTCGTTCGCCGGCGTCCTCGAATCCACCGTCCGCACGCTGCAAGAAGAGCTGATCCAACTGATGCAGGGGGAACGGATCACGCTGACGATAGAGCTCTTCGATGACGGTGACCGCGCCGTTGACCGCGAGCAGATCGAGGCGGCCATCGTTGTCGACATCGAGCCAGCCGGTGCCGAATCCGGTGAGGGAGAAGCTCGGCCGGGCCAGGCCACTCGACACCGAGGCGTCCTCGAACATCCCGGTACCGTCGTTGATGTAGAGGGTATTGGTCTCTTCGGTGAGATGAGTCATGAACAGGTCCGGATCGCCGTCGCCGTCGAAGTCAGCGGCGTCGACTCCCATCGACGCCTCCGGTCGACCGTCGCGATTGACCGCGCTCCCCGCGAGCAGCGCTTGATCTTCGAAGCGACGGATACCCCCGGCCTCGGGAGAGTCGCTCTCGGTATTGATCCACAGCTGATTCGGCGCCCCGTCGTTGGCGACGTAGAGATCGATCCAGCCGTCGCCGTCAAAGTCCGCGGCGACGGCGCCGAGAGCAGGCCCGAAGGCCTGGTCGATGCCCGCCCGGGCGGTCACATCCTCGAAGCGAAGGCCCTTGCCCGAACCCCCCTTGCCCGCACCGCGGTTGCGCAGCAATTTGTCGGGCCAGGGCGGAAAGATCGACGGCGAGCAGTAGGTCCGGATCGCGGCCCGGGTCATACAGGTCTTGTGGTTGGAGAACCCGCCGTCGACGAAGTTGCCCACGAACAGGTCGATCCAGCCATCCTGGTCATAATCGAAAGCCACCGCCGGAACGCTCCAACGATTGTCGTCTGAACGGCTCACTTCAGTGACGTCTTCGAAAGTCCCGTCGCCGCGATTTCGCCACAGCTGGTTGGGACCGAAATTGGTCAAGTAGAGATCGATCCAGCCGTCATTGTCGAAATCGGCAGCGGCGACGCCCATCCCATAACCGCCGGCGGACAGTCCGCTCTTCGCGGTGACGTCGACGAATCGAACGCTCGGCGTGCCGTCAGCAGCGCGGGTCAGGTCGTTGCGAAAGAGGCGATCGATCGGTGTGCCGTCCGGCGGGAAGGTGGCATCTTCGAGCTTCTTTCCCGGACCCAGCATGCGCCCCTGGACCAGGTAGAGATCGAGATCGCCGTCGTTGTCGTAGTCGAATAGCGCGCCGCCTGCGCCCATCATCTCCGGGAAATAGAGCTCACCGGACATGCCGTTGAAATGCACGAAGTCCAGCCCGATCTCGGCGGTTCGGTCGACGAAGATCGGTTTCCGCGGTGGTTCCCCCGCAACCCGGAAACACAGCACGGCCAGAAGCGCGGCAAGAGCTACCGGCCGGCCTCCTGGGCTCGGCACGCGCCAGGGAATCCACATCAGAGGGGTCTCGTCTCGCATGATTAGAGGGGCGGCCGCTCCCCGACCGCTTGACGCGCTAGCGCCGTCTCTAGTTTACTGGACATCATGAAATGGAAAGCGCCCCTGTCTCTCGCCACCCGTCTCGTCGCCACTTGTCTAGTCGTCACCGGTCTCGTCGCCACCGGTCTCGTCACCACCACCGCTGCCCAGGAAGGCTCAGCGGCCCAAGAAGGCGCGAGCTCTCAGAAGAAAGGCCGGGTTCAGGACGGTTTGGAGGAGGCACCGCGCGTCTTCTTCGAGTCGGTTCGGGTCGACGTCGTCAATGTCGACGTCTACGTCACCGATTCGAAAGGGAAGCGTGTCACCGGCCTGACCGCCGATGATTTCGTCGTTCTCGAGGACGGACGTCCGGTCGAGATCACCAACTTCTATGCCGTCGAAGGTGGGCAACCGACCGAGCCGGCGCCCCCGGTGGCACCTCCGGAGCCCGTCGGCGACGAGCCGGCCGAACCTCGCCTGAAGCCGGGACGGTTGAGTCTGCCCGAGGATCAGCGCCTGCACGTGGTGCTCTATTTCGACAACCAGTTCCTGCGTCCTTTCAATCGCAATCGGGTGGCCAAGAAGGTACGCGAGTTCCTGCACTCCCAGATCGGGCCCGAGGACAAGGTCATGCTGGTGACCTACGACAAGGAACTCCACCGGCGACACCCGTTCACCAGCAACATGCGCGCGATCTCGTCGACTCTCGACGAGATCCTGACGCTCACCGGCTCGGCGGTGACGACCGAAACCGAGCGGCGCGGGGCGATACGTCGCATCGAGCGCTCGCGGAGCCTATCCGAGGCCTGGTCCCACGCTGACTTCTATGCCAAGTCTCGCTACCACGAGCTCAACCTGTCGATCGACGCCCTCAAGAAGCTGGTCAGCTCGCTGGCCGGCCTGCCGGGACGCAAAGCCCTGCTCTACGTCTCCGACGGCCTGCCGATGAACGCCGGCGAAGACATCTTCTACCTGATCGACGAGCAGTTCCAAACCCAAAGCTCCGGCAAGCTGCAGGCCAACCGCTACAGCGCCCGGCTCCGCTTTCGCGAGCTGATCGCCCAGGCCAACGCCAACCGAGTGACCTTCTACACCCTCGAGGCGGCAGGGCTCGACTTTCATTCGTCGCTGTCCGCCGAGCAAGGCGGCAGCAGCCGGGTGACGGGAGGCTCGCACATCGACGTCGACTTCATACGCGACACCAACCATCAGACGACGCTGATGATGCTGGCCCGCGACACCGGTGGCCTGGCGACCTTCAATTCCAACAATATCACCGGCGCGCTGGACCGGATGGCCGCGGATTTCGATTCCTACTATTCCCTGGGGTACCAACCCGCCCTGCGCGAAGAGGGCAGGTACCACAAGATCGAAGTGAAGATGAAACGTCGCGGCCTCAAGGTTCGCCACCGCAACGGCTACCGCGACAAGACGGCTGAGACGCGCGTCGCCGAGGGTACGCTGGCCGCGCTGTTCTACGGCTGGGAGCGCAATCCTCTGGGCGTCGAGCTCCAGTCGACCGGCGCCGGTCAACGCCAGGACAACGGCAACTTCCTGGTCCCGATCAAAGTGCGGATCCCTCTCGGCAAAGTTACCCTGGTTCCCACCGATCAGATGCATCACGCCCAACTCCATGTCTCGGTGGCGGTGATCGACGAGGAGGGCCGCGTCTCCTCAGTGCAGCAGACCCCGGTGCCGATCAACATCCCCAACGCCGAAGTCGAGATCGCCAAGCAGCAGTTTTTCGTCTACGAGGCGTCTCTTTTGATGCGCAAGGGCTATCAGGAGGTCGCCGTCGGCGTCCGCGACGATTTCCCGGGTGAGACCTCCTACGTCCGCCTGGGAGTGCGAGCCGGTGAGTCGGCGGCCAACGCGTCGACTTCGCGATAAGGGGTCAATCAACCGCCAGGATCTCCGGTACCAGACGGCCGGAGTCGATGGTGACTCGGGCCATGGTCAACGGCAGCTTGAACCGGCGCGGCCCGACCGCCCCTGGATTGAGCAGCAAGGCGCCGCTCTGCCAGCCGAGCTCGGGACGATGGGAGTGCCCGAAGACGATCAGGTCAGCGGCGCGGGGCCAGGAGGGCTCGACGTCCGCGCGGCGATGAGTCATGCGATAGCTCAGACCCCCCAGCTCACCCGCGACACTCGCCGGTAGATCCGCTGACTCCTCGGGTTCATGATCGCCGCGCACGGCCACCACCGGCGCCAACTCGCCGAGCCTGGCGAGAACCTCAGGATCGCCGACGTCACCGGCATGAAAAATTCGGTCGCAACCGGCGGCGATTTCGAGCACCCGAGGGCGCAGCAGCCCGTGAGTGTCGGCCAGGATCGCGATACGCAACACTGCCAAGATCCTACCGACCAGTTATCACTTGGGCGGCGTCGAGGTGGGATCGCCGAGAGTGAAGCAGAAGGTGCTGCCGCGGCCCGGGCCATCCGACTCTACCCAGATGCCGCCACCGTGGACTTCCACGATCCGCTTGACCAGCGCCAGGCCGACTCCGGTCCCTTCGATGCTCGGATCGAGACGCTGAAAAAGCTCGAAGACACGGTCTTGATAACGCGCATCGATCCCGATGCCGTTGTCGCTGACGAAGAATACAGGCTCGCCGCCGTCGTGCCTGACACCGATCTCGATCCGAGGCTCGAGCTCGGCGTGAGTGAATTTGACCGCATTCTCGACCAGATTCTGAAGCACCTCGAGCAGGCGCGTCCGATCACCGATCACCGTTGGCAGCTCGCTTTGGATCTCTAGACGCACCCCGCGTTCAGCGATCGCCCCGGCCAGTTGATCGACCGCTTCTTGGACAAGGTCACCCCAGGCGATCTCTTCCGTCGCACCGACCGGCTGGCCGGCGCGGGAAAGCTCCAGCAGCTCCTCCAACAACCGCGACATGGTCGCGGTTGCATTCTCGATCCGCTGGATGTCCTTGCTCATCTGCTCGCGGTCGCCGCGCTCCGCGGCCCTTTCGAGCAACCCCAAAAAACCGCGGACGGTCACCAGCGGACTCTTCAAATCATGAGACACGGTATAAGTGAACCGCTCGAGCTCGGCGGCCTTTGCCTCCAGCTGCCGAAAGGCGGCCTCGCGCTCGGCTTCGACTCTTCGACGCTCGGTCACGTCGTGGGCCACGGTCAAGATGTGCGGTTCGCCCGCGATCTCGATGACCTCGATCCAAAGCAGGAAGCTGCGGACCTCCCCCGATTTCATTTGAAAGTCGTAGGGACGTTTCGAGACTCTGCCTTCCTTCCGGAGCTCCGCCATCAACAGGTCCCTCTTCTCAGGCTCCCCCCATAGATTGATGTCCACGGCGGTTCGCCCGAGCACTTCTTCCCGGCTCCAACCGCTGATCCTGGAGAACCCCCCATTGAGATCCGCGATCTTGCCGTCGGCAATCCTGGTGATGAGGATCGCGTCGGGACTGGCGCGGAAAGCCTTGGCGAACTTCTCTTCCGAGGCTCGCAGCGTCTCCTGCGCTCGCTTTTGATCGGTGATGTCGCGAACCACCGAGATCAAGCACCGCTCCCGTTCGGTGTTGACGACTTCCCCGGACATCGAACACTGCCGAAGCTCTCCTGACTTGTGACGGATCACGATCTCGAGATCGCTCACTCGGCCGTCGGCCTGGAGCAGGCTCAGCATATGATCGCGCGCACCTTCTGTGCCCCAGAGCCCGAGCTCGCGGGTCGTTCGACCGAGGGCTTCCTCTCGGCTATAACCGCTCCAGCGGGTGAAACCGTCGTTACAGTCGATCAGGCGCCCGTCGGGCAACGACGAGATGATGATCGAGTCCGGACTGGCGCGAAACGCCAAGCGCAGGGTTGCTGCCGAAGCTCGCAACCCCTGTTCAGGGTCGCGGGAGTGCTCCCGTCGTTTCATCGCCTTCTCCGACCGGCAGCCGCGACCTATCCTCCGAGGAGTCGGGCCACGGCCGCGGCGTCCATCGAGTCCATCTGACGATCGTACACCGCGCCAGCATGATGAGCTACCCGAGCCGCGATCTCAGGCAAGCGCACTCGCTCGCCGGTGAGACGCTCGATCGAGGTCATGCGCACCCGGGGCAGCCCGCAGGCGACGATACCGGTGAAATGATCCAGGTCGGTGGCGACATTGAGGGCAAAGCCGTGAATGGTGATCCAACGCGCCAGATGAACCCCGATCGAAGCGATCTTCTCCTCACCTACCCAGACGCCTATGTACTCTCGGCCTTCGCGCCGGCGCCCCTGGATGCCGAAATCTGCCAGGGTCCGTATCAACACCTTCTGGAGGTCGCGGACATAGAGCCTGACGTCGCGCCGATCGGGGGAGAGATTGAAAATCGGATAACCGACCAGCTGACCCGGCCCATGATAGGTGACCTGACCGCCACGGTTGGTCTCATGCACTTCGATTCCGCGCTCGGCGAGCCACGACCGTGAGGCGATCAGGTCGCCGGGCGACGAGCTACGCCCCAGAGTGAACACCGGGTCGTGCTCCAGCAGCAGCAGGTGCTCGGCGCTTCGGCCGGCGCGGATCTCCCGCCGCAGATGTTCCTGAAGACGATAGGTCGGCTCCCAGGGCCGGCGGCCGAGAAACGCCCAGGATACGCGTCGCGGCTCTTCAGACAATCTCTCTCGCCTCCAGAAAGCTGGCGGTGAGCCGCCAGAGATGATCCAGGTGATCGGCCAGGCGATGATCGCCGTCGGCGATCAGGTGCAGCTCGATTCCCTCAAAGGCACAGCCCGTGGCGAAGTCCATCACCGTTGACCAGTCGACCGAATCGTCGTGTTTACCTTGAAAGATCAGAGCCGGCGCGCTGTAACTCGCCTTCAGCCGCTTCAGGTGGTAAGACCGCAAGTCCTCGATCAAATCCCAGCCTAACTCCTGGGGACCAAGCGGGTGCTGCAGAATGACGGTCCCATCGCGCTGCCAGCGCTCAGCGCCCTCACGGCCGATCCTCGCCAGTAGGGAACGGTCGATTTCGAGAGCCGGTGAGATCGACACGGTGCCCGCGACGTCCTCCGGGTGGAGGGCCGCGTACCACAAGGCCGACGCGGCTCCCATGGATGAGCCGCAAAGCAAGAGCCGACGGTAACCCTGCTCCCGCAGGTAGGCGTGAGCCCGTCGGGCATCGGCCAGGTTGCGGGTCAGCGTGAGCTCACGCATCGAGCCCCCGGAGTCGCCGTGGCCGCGGAAATCAAACGAACAGAAAGCCAAATCCAAAGCCTGAAAACGCTGACGAAAAAAGGCTGCCTTCGAGCCCGATTGGGAGGATGCGAAGCCGTGCATGTAGAGGACCACTAATTCCTTGCTGGTCGCGGTATCCAGACACAGCGAGACATGGGAAGATGCCCCCTCGCCGATCGGGAGGTGCTCCGAAACTCGCACCGATTCACGAAATCGGGGTTCCACATTGTCCGAGGCTCGACGAGCCGGCTTCGTTTCAGGCAGTCTGATCTCCTGGGTTACAGATTTATTGACATAAACTCGCCGCTCCGAGGGAGCCATCTTGCCACAGTTTCTTGCCAGCTACACCGCCACCGACCTGTTCGTGATCGCCCTAGGGCTCGCGCTCCTGGCTGGAGGCCGCAAGCTCTACTGGCTGGCATTGGGCGCCATCGGCTTCTTCGGCGCCATCTGGTTCGCGCGCCATCTTCCGGACCTCGGTGCCCCAAGCCTCGGACTGGGCATCGGTTTCCTGATCGGCGTGCTGGGTGCCGGTCTCGCGATTCTCGCCCAACGGATGGCCATCGGTCTCGGAGGCTTCGTGATCGGTGGCGCCGTGGTCTATTGGTCCGCGGCCTGGTTGACTGTGCCGACGGGCTGGCATCCGGGGCCGTGGATGTGGGCGATCGCGATTGGCGGCGCAATGCTCGGTACCCTCTTCGCCGCGGTCATGTTCGAAGCAGCGTTGCTGGCCCTGACCTCGCTGTGCGGGGCCCTGATGGTGGCCAAAGCCAGTCACCTCGGCCCGCCCCACGAGAGTTGGCTGTTCTTGATTCTCCTCTGCGCCGGAGTCATCACCCAGTCCGGTCGCGAGCGCCAACAAGATTGAAGCCGGACCTCTTGGTGCTAAGCTTGAGGTCTTGGAACATCAGCCACCGAGAGCCAACACTTATGACCGACCAGCCATCGACGGCGGACCCGACGCAGGATTTCTACGACCGTATCAGCCAGCGGTACGACGCTGTCGCCGAGGCCTGGGAGCATGCGGCGCGCGAGCAGGGGGTCGAGGCTTTAGCGGTCGTCCAGGGCGAGTCTGTGCTCGAAATCGGCTTCGGCACAGGCCATGCCCTGGAACGATTCGCCCGGGCCGGAGGGAGGGTCACCGGCCTCGAGCTGTCCGAGGGTATGCGGTCGATCGCTCGCCAACGCCTGGCACGGGCCGGCCTCGAGCGACATGTTCGTCTGGACCTCGGAGACGCTCGCGCTCTGCCTTATGAAGACGCCCGCTTCGACACCGCGTTCATGAGCTTTACGGTGGAGATCTTCAACGCCAAGGATAGAGCCCGAGTGCTCGGCGAGGCGAGCCGCGTCCTGCGAGCCGGCGGTCGTCTGTCGATCGTCGCTCTGGCAGAGGCGGATCCGCCGAGCCTGATGCACGAAGCCTACAACTGGCTCCACGAACACTTCCCTCACCTCATCGAATGCGAACCGATCGACGCTGTCGGGGCTTTGCGGGCGGCGGGCTTTCGGATTCGTGAGACCACCGGGATGTCCATCATGCGCCTGCCGGCGATCTCAGTGATCGCGATGAAACCCGACGGGGCCTGGTATTGACTGAAGGATGCGCCGTCAGTCGGCGATCTCCAACCAGTTGAACCACAGCGGATGGCGCCGCTTATACCACTCGAGCACTCCCCGGATGAAGCGCTTCTTCTCCGGCGCCATCACGGCTTCGCCGATCAGGTCGAAGTGGACACGCATCGACTCTTCGCCGAAGTGCTCGAGCGCATCGGAGCATAGGGTCTGCAACTCATTGCGAATACGCCCGGAGTCAGACACCTTGACCGCCCGGGTGCGGTAGTCCTGGCCGGCATAGAAACGGTCGAGCAAGGGTGAAAAGACCAGCCGGCTTTCCTCGAAGGTCTCGGCCAGCCGCAGTGTCAGCGTCACGTTGCCGGCACTGTTGCGAGTCGCCGCGCGGACGGTCACTCGATAGCACCTATCGCCGAGGTCTTCGACGCCGGGCGAACCGGTAAAGGGATCCTCCAGCATAAAGCCGTTGAGCGCCAAGAGACGCCATTCTTTGAGCGGGAAGAAGTCGTCAACCGTGACGTTGGCGCGCTCGACCGGCATACCGGCATCGCGGGCGTCGCGGATCGAAGCGCGGTAGCTATCCACCAACTCGGGCGCCAGCTCACAGCCCGCGAGCTCGGACAGATCTTCGCCGAAGGCCTCCGATTCAGGGTCGAGTTGCATGACCTCTTGCTCGCACTCCACCGGCAGCTTGAAGGTCGAAGACAGCAGACTGATCGCCGTCCGGTTGTCGTGTACCGGATCCAGGCTCGCCGCCTGGATGGCCTCAGCCGAGGCGGAATATCCGTCGCACAAGAGCAGCGACGGACGACCGTCTTGGTCTTCGAAGGCCCCGACACGCCAGACCGGGGCGTAGGTACCCGACTCATTGAAAGTTTCGCCGCCACCAGGGATCTGCCAGCCGTCCTCGATCAGGTGAACTCCGAGATCCCGCCACTCTTGCCACAGAGACCCGATGCGCTCCTCGCGCGCGGCGCCGGCGAGAGTCCAGACGTGGATTCGCTCGGGGGGAATGTCCGGGTGGACCTCACGGATGGCTTCGAGCACCGCCTTGCGCGGGGTATGAAAGCCGATGAAGATCGACCGGCGCGCCGCGTTTTCCACCACCTCGCGCGGCAGCACCAGGTTGCCGAAATAGCCTTCGTAGGGGGTGGTCACCTGGAGTGGTTGATCGTGCAGGTGAAGCAGAGTCATCGGGCCGGTGGCCTTGCCATTGGCGAAGCGCGAAGTATTCTCGAGCGCGTCGATGGTCGCTCCCCAGATCGTCACCCGCGCCTCGGAGAGCTCGCGCGTGAAGTCCGGCCAATGGTAGTCGGGATTGTTGATCAGCCGGTGGACTCGCTGATCCACGAATTTTGCCACCTGGGGTCGGGCGTAGACTCGACCGAATCCCAACAGCGGGTTCGATCCCATGTCCGCCCCCTCCCCCGCCTTCGGCATCAGACCTTCGCCGAGACACACCATCACCGCATGGTTCTCCGGCAGGTTACGGGTCAGATACCAGAGGGCCTCTGAAAGCGCGTAGGCTGAGACCGCGTCGGCATGCTTCTTGATTCGATTGATCCCGGCCTTGTCGAGACCTCGCGCCTCGCCGAACCGGCCGAAGAGGCGGGTGCCGAGGGCGGTCACGGCGGCCGCCATGATGAACGACCGGGTCAGAGCGCCACCGGCAAAGGATCGCCCTCCCTCATCTTCATACGTCGGTCGAGTGTCCTCGACGTCTTCCAACCACAGATGGAATCGCCCCAGAATCGGCCGTGTGTCGAACACCCACTGCGCGATTCGATTGCGGCGTTCCTGCTCCATCGCTTCAGTATTCTCTTGAACCATATTGCCTACATTCTACCGCAGGTCGCCCTCGCGTACCGACCTCGGAGACCCCGGGGGCACTGGATCATTTTGCTTTTCCCAGCTCCGCGACAGGTCAGCTTGAGCTGGTTAAGGACTCTGGGTCGGCTCCCTCCGGGCTCCGGCTAAACTCGCTACGCTCAAACAGCCGCCTCCGCTCTTCCTCCGGGAGCCGATCCGTGCACTTCGAAGGCCGATGCCTGCTGACCAGAGGCTACGCTGTGAAAAGCAAATGACCCAGTGCTACCCCGGGGCCATGCTATGATTCTGTCGCGAGTCGCAGACCGGATTCGCTGGCCGGGAGCCGCAGCCATGTCTTTGGATCCAGTCGTCGAAAAAGATTTCATCGCCGCCACCGAGAACGCCGCCATCGCCGCTGCCCAGACGATGGGTTTCGGCAACCGTCATAGGTCGGACCAGGTCGCGGTCGACGCGATGCGCGAGACCTTGAACGGTATCGAGTTCGCCGGTCGCGTGGTGATCGGCGAAGGCGAACAAGATCAAACGCCGCTCTACATCGGCGAGCAGGTCGGGACCTTGACCGACGAGGACATGGGCCGGGCGATCGACCTCGCGGTCGATCCTCTCGAGGGGGCCAACCAGTGCGCCAAGGGCGCTCCGGGCGCTGTCACCGCCCTGGCCGCCGCCGAGCGTGGCGGTCTGCTGCGCACCCCGGATGTTCTGATGGAGAAGATCATCGTCGGCCCGACGGCTCGAGGAGTGGTGCACCTCGACGCTCCGGTGCCTGAAAACCTGCGCAATATCGCCAAGGCCTTCGGCCGCGAAGTGACGGATCTCACCATTGTCGTCCTCGATCGCGAGCGCCACGGGCAGCTGATTGGCGACATCCGTGAAGCCGGCGCGCGCATTCGTTTGATCCCCGACGGAGACCTCGCCGCCGGCATCTCAGTCGCAGTTCGAGGAACCAGCGTCCATGCCGTGATGGGAACCGGCGGCGCCCCTGAAGGCGTCATCGCCGCCGCCGCTCTGCG
>JAAUXY010138325.1_pt1 | contig 18420 bp, 16 predicted proteins | sample 7278121 | NCBI WGS metagenome assembly JAAUXY01 (sample SAMN14350117, study PRJNA611818) | marine sediment metagenome | isolation source: surface marine sediment (1.8m) | place: French Polynesia: Moorea | collected 2018-08 | reverse complement strand
GGTGGAGTTGCTCGGCGTTACCTGGATCTCTTCGGGAGCATCGAGCAGCCCTTCTGCCAGGCGCCGAATATCAGGAGAGAATGTCGCCGAGAACAGCAGGTTCTGCCGGCCGTCCGGGAGCTGCTTTAGGATCTTCCGAATATCACGAATAAAACCCATGTCGAGCATGCGGTCCGCTTCGTCGAGGACCAGTACCTCGAGTCGGGACAGGTCGATGGTGCCCTGATCGATATGGTCGAGCAGGCGCCCCGGCGTCGCGACGACCACGTCGACACCCTTGCGTAGCTTGCTTACCTGGGGGCGGATGCTGACACCGCCAAAGATCTGCACGGCCCTGAGTGGCAGGTACTTGCCGTAGCTGCGCACGTTTTCCGTTACCTGGGCTGCGAGCTCGCGCGTCGGCGTCAACACGAGCGCGCGCACGCGATGGCCGGAATCATCGTCCTGCAGGCGGCAAAGCAATGGCAGCGTGAAAGCGGCCGTTTTGCCGGTACCCGTCTGGGCACCCGCAAGAATGTCGCGGCCATCGAGGATGGCCGGAATGGCCTGCTGTTGAACAGGAGTCGGCGTTGAGTAGCCCTGCTCGCGCACAGCGCGCAGCAGTTCGGCCGAAAGGCCGAGATCATCGAATGTCATTGGAGACTTCCTTGGGTCGCCCGACCCAGAGCGCAGCGTGCGCACGGTTCGGCCCGGGCTGGAATTGGATTGATTCGCCGCCCACAAAATGGCGGGCTGGCAAGCAGGCGCAGACCGAAGTGCGCCAGGACGAGCGCACCCTACAGCAAACTCAGACAATAAGATACGGTTTTCGTAGGTATTTTGGCCATTGATGGCACCGTATGAACGTTGAATAGCTTTGCTCTCTGCGTCACCATGAAGCGATGCGTCACCGGTCGGGACATCGCTTCCTCTGGCTGTTGGTCGGCTGCCTGTCGCTGACCAGCGCCGGTTCACGCGCCGACGACGGCCCGAGCGTCATGATCGTCCTCGACCCGCCGCAGGAACGACTCAACGGGCCCACCGACCCGACCGCCCTGGAACCGAGCATGCCGATGAGCATGCTCGGCTACTCACTCTCACAGGCGGTACCACTTGCCGACGTCGCCGGTTTCGCAACCGAAAGCCTGATGCTGCTCGCCGAGTATGATCGCGAAGAAATACGTCGCGCAGCCTCGGCGCAGGGCGAGGAGCCGCTCGACTTTCGCGGCCTGGTGGTCTCTGGCGTGGAATCTCTTACGAGCATCGACGCATGGGAATCCGCCGAGCTCGAACAGTACGCGTTCGGCAGCAATCGCATGGGCGTTGCGCGCGGCGTGCTGAGAGATGGAGAATTCGACCACGTCTTGTTCCTCGCGATCGACTATCGCCTCGACGAGGGTCTCGACCAGCTACGTATCATCGTCGACTCGAGCGTGTACATCCTCGATCAGCGCACGCAGAGGGGCGATGCGATATACCACCGCCGCTACGAGTACGCGTCTCCATCCCGCGGCGACCTGTTCCGGCCGTTTCACGAGGGCGAGAAGGAAGCCATGATCGCCGCGGTCGAGGCCGAATACGCCGAGAAACTCGAGGAGTTTCCGCACAATCGCCGGGCTTACGAGAAAGACCGCAGCTCGATGGTGGCGTTGCTCGAGAAGCGCGACGTAATCCTGCCGGTCATGGCCCTCAGCGAGGGCTGGCCCAACGGCAGCCTGCGCGAAGCTATCGAGGATGGCACAGATCGCATCATGTCGTTCATCCGCGAAGACATTGAGGCGTTCGCGGAAGCGCCCGACATGAGCACGAAGCCAATCCGCTTCGTCGCCTATTCACGCGAGGGCAAACACAAGGCAATCAAGGGCTGGCGCGTCGGCGAGCGCGACGGCCGCCTCGTCTATTGCGACAAGGAAGGCAACCTGTACCTGCTGCCGGCAGAGCACACCGAGACCTGACCGCCAATCACAGTCATTTCCCGCCCGGCGAATCACTCGACAGCGACCTGCGTCACGGTTGAAATAGTGAAAATCGCCTATAAATCATGAGCGTACCCACACATCCTGGGAGGGCTTGTGAACAGACTGAGTGCACTGGGTTTTGTCATCCCGGCAATGTTGTTTGCCGTGGTCGTTTACCTCACCGCGTACACGGTCGAGACAGGTAACGTCTCGGTCGAGCGAACGCTCGGCAAGGTCAATCACGAAGAACAGTTGCAGGGCCTCAACTTCAAGATGCCCGTCGTCACCACGAAGCGGGAGTTCAGCGCCAAGGAGATCGCGATCGACATCGACGATCTGAAGCCCAAGGCCGCGGACAACCTGTCCCTGAAGGACCTGGACGTTTCGATCTTCTACCGCGTACCACAGGATCGTGTCTCGGAGCTGATCGTTAAGTACGCAAACTCGTCGGCACGCGGCGCGGACGGCATCTACCTGCCGGGCTACGGGCTGGTCACCCGCGAGGCACGCTCGGTCATCTATGAACAGGTCTCCGAGATCGATAGCCTGCAGCTTCACAAGCAGCGCGAGATTCTGCAAAGCGCTGTCCAGAGCGAACTGCAGGAGCGGCTCGAACGGACTGATCCGGGCGACATCATGATCACGCGCGTCGTCGTTCGGGCGCTGAACACCGATCCGAGTATCGAGGCTGCGATTCGCGAGGCAGTCGAAGCCGAGAAGCGGCTCGAGGCGAAGCAGGTGCAGGTCGAGATCGCGAAGAAGGACGCCGAGATCGAGATCGAGCGGGCCAAGGGTATTGCCGAGGCCAACCAGATCATCAACGAGAGCCTGACGGCCGAATACCTGCAGCACGAGGTTAATATCGCGCTACAGGAATTCGCCGACAACCAGGGCAGCGTCGTGGTCATCCCCGCCAACATGCAGGGCTTTGACCTGATCCTCGACAGCAATCAGCTCGGGGCGAGCCGCGCGGCGCAGTAACAAAGACCTCTCCGTCAGACCGAAGGCGCGGCGCTTGCCGCGCCTTCTTCGTTTCCGGGCGAGCGACGCCGCGTCCGGTACGGCAGGCCGAACAGCGGCCGCAGGACCGGCACACGCCTGATGACGTACTCGTAAAGAACGAGGCAACCTGCAATCGTTCCACCGAGAACCAGGATCGGCTCCAGCACGGGACCGAGCTCGAACTTCGCGAGCTCGGCGCCGAGCACGACCGTGATCGTCTGGTGCAGGATGTACCAGGGGAAGACGGCCGCGGTGGCGTACTTGACCCAGCCCATCGGCCGATTTAGCAGATGGTAGCCCCACGCGAACAGCGTAATGATCCACAGCCAGCGATTCAGGTAGATCGACGCCATGCTCGCCGTCTCGAGCACAAACCCCGGGTCGTCGCCGACGAACTCGCGCTGCGCGAGATAGAGGCCGAACGCCGCAACCGCGAGCCCGAGAAGCAGCTTGCGCATGCGCCTGAGTTCGTCCCAGAAGCCCTGGTCGCGACCGACCAGGTAGCCGTACAGGAACAGGGTTCCGTACATCGCGTGCGCGTACCAGTCGTCGATCAGCGTGTGGCTGATGTACGGAAATTTCGGGTAGACGAAGAGTCCGTAGATCATCAGCGGCAGTATCGGTACGACAACGATCGAGGCGCCTCGCAGCGAGCGGAATCCTTCGCGCACCGGCTTCAGCGGGCCGTCGAACAGCATGGCCAGCGGAATCAGCAGCAGCGTGTAGAAGAGCACGTACGGCAGATACCAGAGGTGGTTCCAGGTCCACGTCGCAATGTTCTCCCCGCCCCAGGCTTCGCCGGGGAAATCGTCGAAACTCAGGTAGCGAACCCAGAAGTCGATGAAGCCCGGCTCGATGATGCCCTTGCCGAGTGCCTCATAGTACGGCTGCGGCGCGACGATGACAGCCATGCCGAAGACGAGCGGCAGGCCCAGTCGCCAGGTGCGCTTCAGCGCCAGCTGCCCGGGTGAGTAACGGCTCCATACGAAACTCACCGCCAGCCCGGAGATCACGAAAAGGAGCGACATGCGCCACTGGTTGGAGAACAGCATCGGCAGCTGCAGCCACTCGGACTGGTAGGCCGATTTCACGTGCCAGCCCCAGTCGTACACATAGAACATGCCGACGTGGTAGAGGATCAGCAGGCTAAAGGCGATGACGCGGAGGGCGTCGATGTCGTAGCGGCGGCCGTATTCGGCCGTCGAGATAACGCTGCCGTTGGCGGACATTGGCGGTCTCCTGACACATTCGATTATGGCAGCAGGATCGTCCGATCGTGAGCGGAAAAACACCTGAAAGTGCGGAATCGACCGCTGTGAGTGATAAACGGCGGCTCGCAGGGACGAGTCGCAGGTGATTTTGGCGGCAGTCGGCTCGTTTCGCGGTTACGATGACGGCCATGACGATCGACAAGTACCTCGAGCAGCGCCGCGCCTGGGAGACACTGGTCGTCCTCGGCATCGTGCTGATCGGCTTCGCGGCCAGTCTCGGCGAAGCGTGGATGGAGCATGCGCGCGTCGGCGAGACCTTCGAGCCGTACGTGCCGATCGTGCTCGAAACCACCAGCCACCTGGCGATCCTCGTCCTGTTTCCACTGTTCTTCTGGTTCGACGGCCGCTTCCCGATTCACATCGGCACGCTCAAGACGGCCCTGCCCGCGCACCTCGCGTTCAGCGTCGTCTTTTCGCTCGCGCACGTCACCCTGATGTACTGGGCCCGTGTCGCAAGCTTCCGGATACTGGCCCCGGATGGCAGCGTCTATCATTGGGAAAACTGGCTGGGCCAGTGGCTCTACGAGTACACCAAGGACGCCCGGACCTACCTGGTCATCGTTGCGCTGGTCTACCTGTACCGCTTCATCCTGCGGCGCATGCAGGGCGAAGCCGGCTTCGTCGAAGAAAGCGACAGCGACGACGATGCCGGCGAACAACCCGTCAGCGATCGATTCCTCGTCAAGAAGCTCGGCCGAGAGTTCCTCGTGCGCATGCACGATATCGATTGGATCGAGTCCTGCGGCAACTACGTGAACCTGCACGTCGGTGGCAAGGTCTATCCCCTGCGGGACACGATGACGAATATCAACGAGCGACTCGTGCCGCACGGTTTCCAGCGCGTACACCGCAGTGCGATCGTCAACCTGGACCGCGTCAGCGAGATCGTCGCTTTCGACACGGGCGACGGCCAGGCGCGACTCAGGGGCGACATGACCGTGCCGGTAAGCCGCCGTTTCAAGAAAGAGCTCCGCGAGCGACTCGGATAGGAGCCCGGAAAGGAGAGACACATGCGAAGACTGATACTGACTGCAATCCTGCTTGCGGCTGGCCAGGCAGCCAGCGCCGACACCATTGCCATCATCGGCACGGGCGACGTCGCCGGCGCGCTGGGGCCGGAGTTCGCGGCGCAGGGACACACGATCGTCTATGGCTCGCGAAACCCGGACCGGGACAGCGTGCAGGAACTTGTTGCGAAGACCGGCGACGGCGCGTCCTCAACCACGCAGACGGAGGCCGTCGTTGATGCCGACATCGTCGTGCTCGCCGTGCCCGGGATGCTCGTCGCGAAAATCACCGAATCGCTCGGCGACCTGTCCGGCAAGATCATCATCGACCCGACGAATCCTATGTTCCGCGGCGACGCCGGGCTCGAGCACGCCGTGGACACGTCCAATGCAGAGATTATCCAGGCGGTCGCGCCCGACGCATTCGTGGTGAAAGCGTTCAACACGCTGAACTGGCGGACAATGGTCGAGCCCGACTCCTCCGGCGGCCCGGTGTCGATACCGCTCGCGGGCGACAGCGCGGATGCGAAGGAAACTGTCGCGACGCTGTGTCGCGGGATGGGCCTCGACCCGATCGACGTCGGCGGGGTCGAAAACGCACACTGGGTCGAGGGCATGCTGATCCTCTGGATCAACAACCGCTACACGTCGGATCGCGACTCGTTCGACTTCTACCTGCGGCGTACGCCCTAGCCGTAGATCTTTTTCATGACGGGCCCCATGCGGCGCATACCGACCATGGCGGTCGTCGTCATGAGCCCGGCCATCATCGCGCCCGTGACGCCGCAGGTAACGACGTCCTGTCCGGTCAGCCAGAGGCCGTTGATGCGGGTCTTCGGCGACAGCCAGTCCTGCTGGAATCGCTTTGCCGTGTGAGAGAGCCCGTAGAGCTCACCGCGCTGGTAGCCGCCGAACCAGTTCGTCGACAGCGGCGTTGAGACCTCGTAGTAGTCCACCTTGCCCTCGAGCTGCGGCAGCTTCGCGTACAGGTGTGCCATGAGCCGCTCGCCGAGTTCCTTCTTAAACACGTCGTAGTCGTCGCCGCGCTTGCCCCACGTGCTGTCCTGCCAGCGCTCAAACCACTCGTAGGGCGCCGGCGCGACAATTTCGATCGTTGCCGTGCCGGGGTGGCGGTTGAGATAGTCGGGGTCCTTGGCCGACGGAAAGGAGATGTAGACGACCGGGAACTCGGCGCCCTCCTCGCTGACGAAACGCTCGACGTCGGCGTCGTAGTCGTTGCTCGGGTAAATCCAGAAGTTGGTTTTCGGGAGCCCTAAGTTCTCAGCCGTATCCTTACACCCTACGTAGACGCCGAGATGCGCGAAACTGGGCTCGACACTATCGAGCTTTTCCTCATAACCCGTTGATTTTGATATCTCAGAATCAACCAGGCCTCTGAATGTGTTGGCAACCCCCGCCGCCGACACCACTGTGTCACAGTCGATGTCGTGCCCGTCCTGCATCGTGACCCCGCGGACCGCACCGTCCTCGATACGGATGCGCTCGACGCGCGCATAGGTGAAGACCTCGCCGCCCGTGGCCTGGATCTTCGGAATGATCGAGTCGGCGATCTTCCAGGACCCGCCGACCGGGTAGTAGCCGCCGTACAGGTAGTGGCGCGCGATCATCGCCTGCGCCATGAAGGCCGATTGCTTCGGCGGCAGCCCCATATCACCCCACTGCCCGCACAGCGTCGCGATCAGGTCCTGGTTGTCGGTCAGTTCGGAGAGGACATCCCAGGTCGATCGAAACACATGCTCGGGCGTCTTCCAGCGAAGGTAGGGCGTCGCGAGCGTGCGTTGCCAGGGCTTCAGCATCCGGCCCATGCCGAACGCGCTGAGTCCGTCGCTCGCGGACCGAAGCAGCTCCATGTAGCGGTCGATGGCGTCTGCCTCATCCGGAAACTGCCGGACGAGATTGTCGCGGAACGCCTGCTTGCCTGCCCGCGCCGTGAACACCTTGTCGCCGACGTAGTAGCGGTCGAACTCCTCGTCCATCGGCGCCCACTCGAGCTTGCCGTCGGACAGGAAGTCGAACAGCTTGCGCGTGCGTGTCGGTGCGCCGACGTCGCCGATGTAATGCACGCCGACGTCCCACTCGTAGCCTTCGCGTTCGTAGGAATGGGTGTAGCCACCGGCCGTGTAGTGCTGCTCGAGCACGCAGACTTTCTGCCCGAGCTCCGACAGCAGCGCAGCCGTCGTCAGCCCGCCCATGCCAGAGCCGATAACTATTGCGTCATACGATTCAGCCAGTCGATTCGGCCGGTAGCGATAGCCGATCCTGAGCGTCGAGGGTTTCACGTCGTCTTGTTCTTTTCCGGGTCCGGCCTGATCGTGGCGTAGACTAGCATGCCGCCTGTAACCGATCCGCTCCGTGGCGGCTATAAGACCGTATGAGAACACTGATCCTGCTGCTGGGGCTGCTCGTCGCCCTGCCCGCCGCCGGCGACCCGAACGCCGAGCTCGTTTCCCGCGCCTTTGCCTCGATCTCGAAGGACTTTGAGGACGACTGGGCCTACACCGAAATCTCCACCGAGGAAGAGCAGACCTTCACCGGTCGCTACGACCCGCGGCTGGAACCTGCGTGGACACTCATCTCCGTGGATGGCCGCGAACCGAGCGAACCCGAGCGCGAGGAATACGCCGTTCGCAAGGTCCGCGACAAGCGCGGCGGCGGCGAGGACGACGACGGCGAGAACATGATCCGGCCAGGGACGCTCGAACTCCTGGAGGAAACCGACACCTACTGGCTGTTCGCGTTCCAACCGCTGGACGAGGACGAAGAAGACGACGCGGCGCGCAAGTTCATGAAGCATGTAGACGGCACCCTGAAGATCATCAAGGACGGCCACTACGTCGAGTACATGGACCTGCGCAACAAGAAGGCGATCCGGCCGATCATCGGCGTCAAGATCTCGGCGTTCAATACGCGCCTTACGTTTGGCCCGGCGACCGAGGGCGGCCCGATCGTTCCGAAGAGCATCGACGTGCGCGTGAAAGGCGGCGCCTTCCTCGCCGTCAAGTTCGACACGTCGGAGCGGGTGCGGTTTACGGCGTGGGAATACGCGGGGGAGTAAATGAGATGGTGCCGGTACGCGGACTCGAACCACGGACCCCCTCATTACGAATGAGATGCTCTACCAACTGAGCTATACCGGCACAGGTATCGAGGCGGCGCGCAGTATATCTGCGCACCGCGCTCCATAAAAGCCTTCAGGCGGCCTTTTTGGCCTTATTGGGCGCTCTTGACCCTGATCAGGACCTCGACGCTCTCCTGCTCGGTTCCCTCCGGCAGGCCCGGCAGGCTCGAGAAGCCCACCTGGTCATCGGGGATATCGGAGAGTTCACCGGTATCCACGTTATAGAAGTGATGGTGCGGCCGCGTCGTAGAGTCGTAGAACTTGCGAACGGGATCGACCATGACTTCCTTCACGATGCCGCGTTCGCCGAACAGGTTCAGCGTGTTGTAGACGGTTGCCTTGGAAACGCCGCTGCCGTTCTCTCGCAGGCGCTCGATGATCTGGTCCGCCGACAGGTGCTGCGGACGACTCAAGAGAATATCCGCGACTTCCAGCCGCTGCGGCGTCGGCAATATTCCGTGCCGGTCAAAAAGTCCGAGAATGTCCATCCGGGACATGGGCTGCTCCCCAAAAGCGTTTGATGACGCGCAGTATAGAGCGTTTTAGACAGCTTCGATAGTTTCCGGATCGGAAAAGACGGACCGGAATCCGGCGCTTTCGCCCTTTTTTCACGGCAACAGCCGCTGCGGAAATGGGCTCTGATGAGCAGGCGACACGGAGGTCCACATGCGCCCTGACGGCTACTCGCTGTATGAACTGCTCGTGACGATGGCGATCGCCTCGATCGTGCTCGTGTTCGGCGTGCCCTCGTTCGGCGAACTCATGGCCCGCAACCGCCAGGTCGTGGAGATCAACGCCCTGCATCACGCCGTGCACCTGGCCCGCAAGGAGTCGATCGTTCGCCGCCGGGTGGTCTCGCTCTGCCCCAGTGCCGACGGCCGCCAGTGTACGCCCGGGCGAGACTGGTCCGCGGGCTGGATTATGTTCGAGAACACAGACCGCGACAGCCCGCCGAGGGTCGATGGCGGCGAGCCGATTCTCGGTCGGCACAGCGTCAACGAGACGATCCGGCTGACCGCAAACCGGCGCGGATTCACGTTTCGCGGCACCTTTTTACGGGCCACCAACGGCACTTTCGTCGCCTGCGATCGCGCCGACCGGGTGCCGCCCCGGGCCCTCGTGATCAGCTACACCGGCCGGCCCCGGGCCGCGCTCGAGACTCCCGACGGCGACCCGTATGAGTGTGCGCATTAGGTCAAATAGACTGGTTCCATATCGACCGCCTGTCGCCATTCACCGACCGCTTGTCGGATACCCCGCCGTGGGTGGAACCGACTCAGTATATTGCGCGCATGAAAACGCCAATCGCCTACAAGCCGCAAGCCGGCTTCACGCTTTACGAGCTGCTGATCACGACCGTTATCGTCGGTACGGTAATGGCCTTCGGAATGGCCAATCTCGTCGACTTCACGCGCAATTCGCGCATGACGGCGGCCGCCAACGATCTGCACGCGTCCTTCTTCCTGGCCCGCTCGGAGGCGGCCCGCGCACGCACGAACGTCTCGATCTGCTCGAGCACGAACCCGATGGCAGCCGACCCGGACTGCGGCGGCACCTTCGAGGACGGCTGGATCGTGTTCCTGGACCCGAACGGCGATGTGATTCACGACGCTGGCGAGCCGATCCTGCGCGCCCACGATGCGCTCGATGACGTGGTCAACATCTCCACCCCCGGCATGGACGACTACTTCTCGTTCTCGCCGTCGGGCCTCGGCCGTGGTGCGGTGGCGGCATCCGGCAACCCGCCCGTGACGACGGCGGTCATCTGTGACGACCGCGGCAATATCGTGGCGTCAGGCGGCCGTTCTGCCGCTCGCGTCCTGATCATCACGCCGCTGGGCCGTGCGACCGTGCTGCACAGCGTCGCCCAGGTGCAGACGAGCATCGACAACTCCGGCGCGGCCTGCCCGTAAGCCGTTACGCATTCCAAGGACCCATGACACCTATGAATACGAATCGGACCAAACAGCAGGGCTTCTCACTTATCGAGGTGCTGATCGCCCTGGTCATCATGTCGGTTGGCATGCTCGGCATCGCCAGCCTGTACGTACAGAGCATGCAGGCAGGCCGTACCTCGCTGCTGCGCCACAACGCGGTGACTCTGGCCGGCGACGTCGCCGATCGCATTCGCGCCAACCCGAGCGCGGGCGTGCTGTACGAGGGCCTCGGCGCCAACAACAACTGCGTGGACGGCGGTGTCGTCTGCAGCGCAACGGAAATGGCGGATCACGACATCTTCCTCTGGAAGGACCAGGCCGACGAGACGCTGCCGGCCGGCGACGTGCAGATCGTTTTCGACAACACGGTGAACCCGCCGGAATACGAAATCGCGGTGGTCTGGGAGGAGCCCGGCCAGCCGCAGAACTACACGGTCACGATCCCGGTACCAGGATTCTGAGCATGATGACGAACAACAAGCAGACAGGTTTGACGCTGGTAGAACTGATGGTGGCACTCGCCATCGGCTCGTTTCTCGTAATCGGCGCCGTGCAGATCTACAACCAGAGCCGACAGGCGTTCGTCATCAACGAGTCGATCGCACGTGTGCAGGAGACCGCACAGTTCGCGATGGACACGATCGAAGCGGACCTTCGCATGGCCAGCAACTGGGGCCGCACCAGCCGTGGCCTCGCGATTGAGGGACGCTCGGTTGCCGGTGACTCGAACCCCGACGGCCTCGCCGTTCCCGCCGACTGCGGCGAGGAGTGGGTACTCGACCTGGCCGTCCCGGTCGATGGCGACAACAACGCGTTCACGCTGCCGTGCGCCGCGACGGGTGGCTCACAGGCACAGTCGGATCTGATCACGGTGCGCCGCGCGTCCGTCGCGCCGCAGCCGACCCAGCCCGGCCGCCTGCAGATCCAGACGACGCGCGTCCAGGGCGTACTGTTCGATGACGGTGTCGAGCCGATTCCGATCGATCCGACCGATCCGTCGCCGCCGACGACCCACAATCTGATGGTGTCGAGCTACTACGTCTCGCCCAACTCGCAGCTGATCCCGGGCGTACCGACGCTCCGGCGCATCACGCTGGTCATGAACGGCGGCGCGTCGGCCATTACGGACCAGGAAGTCGCGCCGGGTGTTGAGAACATTCAGATTCAGCTCGGCGTGGACGTTAACGACGACAACGCCGTCGATCGCTACGTCAACCCGGGCGATGAAATCTACGATCCGTCGGCGCCGGGCTACCTGCCGGGCGCTCGGGTGATTGCCGCGCGTATCTGGCTCGTCGTGCGCGGCCTCGACGCCGAGATCGGTATCGAGGACAACCGAAATTACCAGCCTGGCGACGTCGTCCTGGGCACCTACAACGATAACGTGCGCCGACTGCAGGTATCGAAGACGATCCTGCTGCGCAACGCCCGCACCTAGTGCGGTTTCGAGGGTAACGCAATGAAAAATCGCAACTATCAGAAGAAACAAAGCGGTGCCGCGCTCGTCGTCGGCCTGATCCTGCTCGTGGTTATCACCGTGCTCGCCGTCTCGGGCATGAACACCGCGACGACCGAACTCGCCATGGCGCGCAATGACCAGAACTACGAGAACGCGTTCCAGGCTGCAGAAACGGGCCTTGCCGCGGCGTTGACCCAGGGCATTTACGAGACCGGGATCAACACCACGATCAACCAGACAATCGGCACCTACGGCAACGAGTCCGTCACGGCCACGATCAACTTCGAGAAAGACACGATCGTGCCCGACAAGGCATTCAGCCTCGGCGTCGGCAGCGGCATTCGCGCCTACCACTTTATCGCCACCTCGCAGGCGGTCTCGGCACGCGACCCCGGCAACCCGACGGATCGGGACGCCTCGGCCGTGCATACGCAGGCTTTCTACGTGGTCGGCCCCGAAAACCCGCAGATCCCGGACTGAGCCGCAGCGACCAGGAAACGGAGCATTCCAATGAAAAACAAAATACTGATTACCGTCTTTGCACTCGTACTCGCGCTGCCCGCCGCGGCGCAGTTCCGGACGATTGCCGAGGCACACGAGATTCGCTTGAGCGAGATACGCCTGCCGCAGTCCGACTCCGGCACGATCGCCTTCAAGGCCTGTGACGACTGCCCGTACCTGACAAAACGGGTGGGCGCCGATACGCAGTGGATGATCAACGGCAACTCGGTGGGGCTCAGGAAATTCCGCGCAGGTATTGCGCGCATCGTCGAGCGCAAGGAAGTGTGGGCGACCGTCCTGCATCACCTTGAAGAGGACCGCGTGACGCAGGTTGCGATCACCGTCCCTGAGGACAACGACTAAAGCATCCCTGGGACAGGGACTAATTCGAGGGAAGGGAAGATGAAAGCGTTCATCAAAAAAACAACATGGATGGCTGCAGGCGCGCTCTTCGCGCTCACCGCCGGCGTGCCGGCATTCGCGGACGATACCGAGCTGCTGCTCGTCAATCCGAACGAGGGCACCGACACGACGCCTAACGTTCTGCTGATTATCGACTCGTCGGGCAGTATGGGCACGAACGAGGAAACCCGCAAGGTCTACGACTACACGCAGACGTACACGGGAAGTTCGACGCCGTGCGACACTAACTACCTGTACTGGACCGAGTACAAAAAGGTCGTGCCGAGCTGCGATCCGACCAATACGAGGCGGATCCTGAAGAGCTCGTTCCTTTGCGACGCCGCAACGAAGCAGCTCGAGGGAATCGGCACCTATCGCAGCAAGATGATCCAGTACCGCGATGGCGGATCGGGCTTCTTCAGTATCTTCCTGGGCCTCGACGCCAAACGCTGGCAGAAACTCGAGCCCGGCAACGACAAAGACTTGGTCGAGTGCGAAAAAGACCGCGGCGACCACGGCGATGGCGTAAACACGTCCGACCTGTACGCGCAGACCGGTGGTGACGTTGCACCCTACACGTCTGACAGGAAGGATGAAGTCTCGTGGCGGAGCTGGCCGACCAACCAGTCGGTTACGGTCTACGACGGCAACTACCTGAACTACCGTGAGAACCCGGTCCTTATCCAGGACTCGCGCATCAACATTGTGCAGAACACGGCGACGGCGATCCTGAACTCGATCGAGGGCATCAACGTCGGCGTCATGCGATTCAACGGCGGTCAGGGTGGCCCGGTCATCCAGGCCATGGAGGATCTCGACTCGAACCGTGCGGACATCCTCGCCCGCATCAACGGCATCAACTCCGGTGGCCCGACGCCGGTCTCGGAGACCTTTTACGAAGCCGCGCTGTACTGGCACGGCCTGCCGGCCTATTACGGCGAGAACGTCAACGAGCATGCGACGGACCCGAATGCGCTTATTTCGGACACGCCTGAAATTTACAAGCAGCCCGAGAGCCCGGTCTGTGCGAAGAACTTCAACGTCATCCTGACGGACGGTGCGCCAACGGAAGACGTCGAAACCCAGTCGCTCGTCGACAGCCTGCCGGACTGGGGCACGACGCTCGGCTACGCCGGCTGCACCGGTGGCACGGGCAATGGCCAGTGTCTCGACGATATCGCCGAGTACCTGCTCCAGAACGACATCTCGACCGAGCCCGGCGTACAGGTCGTGACGACCCACACGATCGGCTTCTCGGTCGACCTGCCGATTCTGAAGGAGACGGCTCAGCGCGGTGGTGGTGACTACTTCCTCGCCGACGACGTAACGTCTCTGACGCTCGCGCTGCTCGAGATCGTCAACGACATCCAGGACCGGTCGCTGTCCTTCGCGGCACCCGCGGTCGCGGTCAATACCTTCAACCGGACGCAGAACCTCAACGACCTGTACCTGACGACGTTCGCGGCAAGCACGAAGGTCCACTGGCCGGGCAACCTGAAGAAGTACCGGATTGTGGACGGCAAGGTTGTCGATGCGAATGGTCTCGATGCCGTAAATCCGGCCACCGGTCTGTTCAACGACACGGCGCAGAGCTTCTGGTCGACGGCCGTTGACGGCAGTGACGTGCGCCTCGGCGGCGCCGTCGAGAACCTGCCGGACCCGCTTGTGCGAAAGGTCTATACGAATATCACGGTCAACGACAACCTCGCGGCCGCCGCGAACGCGGTGGCTGAGGCGAACGAGGCGACGTTCAGCCTCGCCGACTTCGGACTTACCGGTGCGGCCAACGAACCGACGATCCTCGAGATCATCAAGTTCGCGCGTGGTGAGGATATCACCGACCAGGACAACGATCCGACAACAACGGTCCGCAGGATGATGGGCGACCCGCTGCATTCGCAGCCGGCGGCGATCTCCTACGGCGGCACGCCGACCGCTCCGGACCTGGTCGTGTACACGGCAACCAACGACGGCTACGTGCACGCAATCGACGCGGACACCGGCCAGGAGCTGTGGGCATTCATCCCGCGTGAACACCTGCCGAAGCTGTCGAACCTGTTCTTCAACGCGGACGCTCCGTTCAAAACCTACGGCGTTGACGGCGACATCGTGCCGATCGTCGCCGACCGCGACAATGACGGCATCATCGAGCAGGGTGACGGCGACTTCGTCTACATCATCTTCGGCATGCGCCGCGGTGGCGACACGTACTATGCGCTGGACGTTACGGACCGGAATAGCCCCAAGGTCAAATGGCGTGTTAGCGCGCCCGAATTTGGGCAGACCTGGTCGCGCCCGACCGTCGCGGTCATCGACATCGACGATCCGGGCCTGAACTCGGACAAAGCCGTTGTCGTCATCGGCGGTGGCTACGACACCGCGCACGACACGCTAACGCACCCGGCGACGGCCGATACGCAGGGCGCCGGCATCTTCTTCCTCGATCTCGAGTCAGGCGACATCCTCTGGCGCGCCGGTGCCGACGTCGGTGCCGATCTGCAGCTACCGAGCATGACGCGGGCGATCCCGACGCAGGTTCGCGTCGTGGATATCAACGGTGACGATCTCGCGGACCGCATGTACGCGTCCGATATGGGCGGCCAGATCTTCCGCTTCGATATCTTCAACGGCAACAAGCCGGACGGTATTGGTAATGACGCGCTCGTTACCGGCGGCGTGGTCGCGCAGCTCGGCGCGGAAGGCAATTCGGTCGGTGACGAGGATACGCGTCGCTTCTACACGACGCCTGACGTCTCCGTGTTCAACGATAATGCGCAGAACCGTCGCTTCATCGCGATCAGCATCGGCAGTGGCTACCGGGCAAGTCCGCTCGACAACACGCCGAACGAGCGCTTCTACTCGATTCGCGACCGCAACGTGTTCAACCAGCTGAGCCAGCCGGAATACAACGCAATCGTACCCGTGAAGGACGGTGACCTCGTCGAGATCGCGGGCACGGTCGGTACCCAGATTGGCCAGAACCAGGACGGCTGGCGCTTCACACTGCCCGCTGACCAGAAGGTGCTGTCGACGTCGGCGACGTTCAACAACGAGATCTTTTTCGTTGCGTTCTCGCCCGATTCGGCGAATGCGGCCCAGTGCGCGGCCGGCGCCGGTGCCAACTTCCTGTATCGCGTCAGCGTCATTAACGGTGACCCGATCGCCGATCTCGACAACCTGGCACCCGGCAGCGAGGACGCAGCACGAGTCTCGGACCTCGCCCAGGGCGGTATTGCACCGTCACCGGCGTTCCTGTTCCCGAGCCCGGATCCGAGCTGCACAGGCGAGGACTGCAACCCGCCGCCGATCTACTGCGTCGGCGTCGAGTGCCGGGACCCCGGATTCGACAACAACCCGGTCCGCACGCTGTGGACACAGGACGGAATCGACTGACGGGATTGAGTATTTGAGCAGTGGTTCCGGGCTTTTCGGGCCCGGAACCGGCACACTGAGCGAAGGCGCGCACGGATTGCGGCGACTCGAATTTTTGGAGTGATTAGGATGAACATTCGCACATTGAAACTGGCTGCTGCCGCTCTTGCGATCACCGCAACGGGCATTGCATCCGCACAGATCAGGACCCTGGTCGAGGCCGTCGAACTGTCGCCGGCAAACATCATCATGCCGGGCTCGCTGAACGGGATGGTGACGTTCCGCCCGTGCGCCGACGAATGCGACGAAGACTACGAGCGTGCGCGGCTGACGCCGGATACGCAGTTCGTTGTCGATGGCTCGCGCGTCAAGTTCGAAGATTTCAGCAAGGGATTCGCGGTCATCCGCCAGGCCAAAGACGGCTACGCACTGATCAGCGTCGATACACAAACAAAAACAATCACGAGAATCGAAATAAAGGGGTAGGCAAACCAACACTTTGTGACTGACTGAGCGATTAGGTCACGGATTGACTTAACAAAGAGGTACGGACACATGTTCAGGTCCAGAAAGCACTTCGCTTGGGCAATAGCGGGTGCACTACTCACAATTACGGCCGGTTCCCCGGCTCTGGCGGACGACGTCGAGCTCCTGCTCTCGACGCCGGGCTCGAGCAATGCGGCGAAGCCGAACATCCTGTTCATCATTGACTCGTCGGGCAGTATGAAGACCGTCGAGACGAGCCAGGAGCCTTACGACTCTTCCGAGGTCTACCCGGGCCCGTGCGATTCGGACATGCTGTACTGGACCACCAATTCGGGCATCCCGAAGTGTGGTGCCGAGTACAAGTTCCGCAAATCGTCGTTCGTCTGCGCGCAGGGCTGGTCACAGCTCGGCTCAGGCTCTTATACCGACACGATGGCGATGTATCGCAAGCGTAAGGGCAACTGGAAGTGGCGCACCATCAGCCGCTCGCAGGTCGACAAAGCCGTCGAGTGCCGCGCCGACTCGGGCGTACATGGCTACGGCGGCGATCCGGAAGACGAGCCTTATGCGCGTTCCGGCAACAACGACCCGTATACCAGCGACCCGAACCTGGAGGTCGACTGGGGCTCGTCGCCGACGCACCGCATCTACACGGTTTATGACTCGAACTACCTGAACTGGTACTACAACCCTCCGGGTACGAGCATGAGCCGTACCGACATTGTCAAAGCCGTGACGAAGAACGTTCTCGGCTCCGTCAAGGACGTCAACGTCGGCTTCATGCGCTTCAACTGGGACCAGGGCGGCCCGGTTATCCACGCGATCAAGGACCTCGACTCGAACCGCACCGAGGCCGACGCGATCGTCGACGGAATCCCGGCGGCAGGCTACACGCCGCTCGCGGAAACGATGTACGAAGCTGCACTGTACTATCGCGGCATGCCGGCCAAGTACGGTGGTGTCGGCCTGACCGACAGTGACGCACTGATCTCGAGCGCACCGATGCTCTACAAGCAGCCGGCCGAATACGCCTGTGCGAAGAACTTCGTCGTACTGCTGACGGACGGTGCGCCGACGCGCGACACGGACGTGTACTTTGATGCACCGAACCTGCCAGGCTTCAAGACCGGTCTCGGCCGGACGTCTTGCACGGGTGGCAACGTCAACGGCGCCTGCCTCGATGACATCTCCGAATACATGTCGAAGGTCGACATCAACCCGAACGTCCCCGGCGACCAGTTCGTCACGACCTATACGATCGGCTTCACGGTCGACCTGCCGCTCCTCAAGGCAACGGCCGAAAAATCCGGCGGCGAGTACTACCTCGCTTCGGACGTCACGTCGCTGACCAAGGCGCTTACAGACATCGTCACCGACATCTTCGATCGCGATATTTCCTTTACGGCACCGGCCGTCGCGGTTAACGCGTTCAACCGGACCCAGCACCTGAACGACCTGTACGTATCGGTATTCCGCGCGTCGGACGAAGTTCACTGGCCCGGCAACATGAAGAAGTTCACGATCAAGGACAGCGCCGTTCGTGACTCGCTCGACAACGACGCGATCGATCCGGACACCGGCTACTTTGCCGACAGCGCGCGAAACTTCTGGTCGCAGGTTGCAACGTCTGACGGCGCCGATGTCACGAAAGCCGGCGCAGCCAACGAATTGCCGGACCCGTCGGTTCGCAATGTCTATACCAACGTCGTCGGCGGCGCACTAACGCTGCCGCAAAACGAACTTTCCGTCGGCAACAAGGACGCGTTCGCCGACGAGGATCTCGGCCTCAAAGGCGCCGAGGGTGAGCCGGAGAAAGAGGACCTGATCGACTGGGCGCGTGGCGTCGACGTCAAGGACCAGGACAATGATCCGGATACCGACGTCCGCTACTCGATGGGTGACACCCT
>JAAUXY010019750.1_pt1 | contig 18425 bp, 15 predicted proteins | sample 7278121 | NCBI WGS metagenome assembly JAAUXY01 (sample SAMN14350117, study PRJNA611818) | marine sediment metagenome | isolation source: surface marine sediment (1.8m) | place: French Polynesia: Moorea | collected 2018-08 | reverse complement strand
TGATACGGCGCCTAGTAATCGTAGCGATAGCGCTGCTGCCGACGGTAGCGGGCGCCCAGCAGGTCGAGCACCGCATCAGCATGACGATGAAAGACGCTGACCTTGCCGACGTCATGGACATGATTTCACGAGAGCAGCGCGTCAACGTGTTTGTATCGGCCGATTCGGCAGAAACAGTCTCATTCAGTCTTTATGACATGGCTTTGCCGCAAGCCATTCGCGCAATCGCGAATGCCGCCGGGATGGCTGTCGAATATCACGATGGCAACTACTTCGTCGTCGACAGGGATGAAGCGGGCAAATACGCGCCTGACGGATTCACGACCGTGAAGGCCTATCCGCTCGAGTACGTCAGTGTGGAGGAAATGCAGTCTCTGTTGGAACCGTACCTGTCGGAATATGGAGAGATAACGCTTTTCGAGGATCGGAACCTGTTCCTCGTTGAGGACACGCCCGGTTTCCAGCGCCGGGTCAGGGCGCTCGTCAAACAGATCGATCGCGCGCCGACGCAGATCCTTATCGAAGCCAAGATCCTCGAGATCACGCTGACCGACGACGATTCCTACGGCCTCGACTGGTCGAACGCCTTCTCCAGCGGTAGCGGCACCGGCAACATAGGTACGCAGGGTCTCAACGTCCCGACCGACCCGGGATTCTTTTTCGATTTCGCCGATGACAAGTTTACAGCAACCCTGAACGCACTGACGTCGCAGGGACGCGTCCGAACCCTTTCCACGCCGAAACTGCTGGCGACCGAAAACGCAGAGTCGTCCGTGATCATCGGCGACCGGCGCGGCTATTCCGTCACGACGACGATTAACCAGGTGACAACCGAAAGCATCGAGTTTCTCGAGTCAGGCGTGATCCTGAAGGTCACGCCGCTCGTTGATGACGAAGGTTTCGTGATGATGGATATTCATCCCGAAGTCAGTACCGGCGTCATTGACCCGTTGACGGGCATTCCCTCGCAGACGACGACCGAGGTTTCGACCCGCATGATCGTGCCGAACGGGCAAACGATATTCGTCGGCGGTTTGATCAAGCACCGGATCGACGAAAGCAAGTCGGGCGTCCCGATCATCAGCCGCGTCCCCGGTATCGGCCGCGTATTCTCAAACCGAAAGCAGACGACGACAAATACCGAGACGGTGGTGCTGATCACGCCCACGATCGTGAAGTCGGCGGAATCAACGATCGACGCTGATGCGGTCGACGAGATAAACCGCATCGAGATTCAACAGGGCGAAGGTAACGAGCAGCTCGAAGACGAACTCGACGGTTTCTTCGGATCCTGATTGCCGCTAGTCGATATTGACGAGGTTCAGCACTACGGTGACGGGCTCATCGCCGATGGATACGATGGCGTCTTTGAATTTCGGCGGCCCGAACTTGCCCTTGGCGTCGTTACTGACAGCGGTTGGTTCCTTCGGTATGCCGATGAAGTTCGTCTTCATCTTGCCATTGTCGTCAACGTCGTGAAACGCGTGAAAGGCATAATCACCCGGCGGCAGCTGCAGCTCCAGCGTCGCGCTGTCGCCATCGGCGGCAACCGCTTCCTGCATCACGGGTTTCTTGAGCCAGCCCTTCTTGCTGTCGAACACGCTTACGTGGAGCTTGCCGCCGTCATTCGAAACGCCGGCGATCTGGACTGACACGGCGGTATCCGCCTTCGCGCCTGCGGATAGCACGAGCAGCGCGAGGGCAACTGATACAAACATGCTCTTCGATGTCAGCAGCACGCGTCGAAACTCCTTCTCACGCTCCCGTACTTCAAGGGTAGCCGCCCTTGACGCCCGATGCACCCGTGATGAAACTCTCTGCTGATGCTGCAGATCCTCTTTATCGTTGCCGCCCTCGCGCATCTCGTCCTGCTGACAGCAGCGTTCCGGCTGCGCGCCGGTGTACCGGAGTGGCTGATTCGGCTGCTCCTGTTGGGGATGCTGTGGGACAACGCGATCATCGCGCTGGGCCCGGTCAGTATGGACGAGTCCTGGTACCCTGCAGCAAACGCTGTGAGATACCTCGCGCACGTGCTGATCGTGCCAACGCTGGTCATAGCGGCATTGTTCGTGGCCCGTCGCGCCGGGCTGGCATGGGCAAACAGCCGCACGGCCATGCTGACGGCGGGCATTTTCGTCGTTGCGGCCATCGACATAGGCATCGTTTCGGAGATCGCCGGCCTGCAACTCGTGCCTGAGACCCTGTACGGCTTCGAGCGCCTGGTCAGGGCACACGGCTCGATTCCGCTGGCAACCATCGCTACCAACGTCGTGATACTGGCAATCGGTGCCGCGATCTGGCGACGCGCCGGCTGGCCCTGGTTGTTCGCCGTATGCCTGCTGGTTCTGCTCGTCAACGGTGCGACGTCAACGAGGCCCTGGAGCATTGTCGCGGGAAATGTCACCGAGATCGTGTTCGCGATCGGCTGGTTGTTGACCTTGCGCCGTTTTCCGCGCACCGTCAGTGACCACGGTAATGGTCGTTAGCAGAACCTGGATGCATGAGTCCGAGTACATCGAGCGAGAGGCACTGGCCGACTTGCATGCTGCGGCCACGCAAGGCCTTGTCGACGATCTCGGCCTGAGACTACTGAGCATCGACGGCGCGCTGGTGTCCGTGGCGACGCACCTGCCGGGGTCGGCTATCGTCATCAATCGTGCGCTCGGTATCGGCCTGGACAACCCCGCCACGCGGTCGACGGTTTGCGAGATTGCCGATGCTTACGACGGCGTGGAGCGCTACTTCCTGCAGCATCATCCAGATGCGATTCCGGCAGAGCTATCCGCCTGGTACGCCGAGGCCGGGCTCGTCAGGGCGCGAGGCTGGCAAAAATTCAGCCGCGGCAGGGAGCCGATCCGGCAAAAGACCAGCGACCTCTCGATACGCTCCGCCGGTCCGGACGACGGTGAGTCATTTGCGCAAATCGTCTGCGATGCCTTCGACCTGGGAGACGTGGCCAGGCCGTGGCTTGCTCGACTTCCGAGTCGTGACGGATGGCACATATTCATGAGCTTCGAGGGCGACTCGCCGGCCGGTGCGGGCGCGCTGTTTGTGCGCGACGGCATCGGCTGGACCGATTTCGGCGCAACGGCGCCGGCGTTTCGCCGGCGCGGCAGCCAAGGCGCAATCCTGACACGGCGCATTCAGCACGCGCTCGATCTTGGCTGCGAAAGGCTCTTCACCTGTACCGGTGAGGCGGTGGAAGGCGATCCACAGCACTCCTACGGCAATATTCAAAAAGTCGGTTTCAAGCCCGAGTACGTTCGCGAAAACTACGCGCCGGTTCCGCCGACGGGCTGATCGAGTCCCAGCTGGCGGATCAGGAAATCCCGGAACTCGGGTATCCGCTTCGGGTTGATGATGTTGATGGCGTTCAGGCCCGTGAGTTTTTTGACGAGCGAGGTTGCAGAGGACGTGTTGGTAGCCGGCCCGGCGACGAGATCGGCTTTGAGGCCGAAAGCCTGCTTGACGCCGACGACTGCATACGGATCCGACGCGCAGAGTATCGTGCACGCGACGTGCTCGCCGAGCGACTCGATGGCGGCGGCGCCATTGTAGGGTTCCAGTGGCGAAGCGCCCGCCTCGCAGACCAGGAAGTCGGGCCGTTCGCCCGCAATGTGTCGCAGCAGGGGCTGAATCGCTGCCCGGTATTCGTCTTCAGGTACGACCGTCGACGGCAGTCCGACGTCAACGAAATCGTAGATCTGTTTCGCGCCTGAGTCACGGAAACTCAGGATGTCGCGATACCGCCCGGCACCCGTGAGCTTGACGCCGGTAATGTTGTAGCCCATTTCGGTCAGGATCTGTATTGCAGCCCTGCCGGTCATCGTCTTGCCGGCCGACATCGATGTGCCAACGAGCAGAATCGTCGGGACGTCGAATGCCCCGTGATCGCAATGCATGGCGAATTCGCGCATCCTCAGCACCTTACCGTCGCGACTGACGTGACCGACGTAGCGCAGCGAGATCGGCTTGGGCAACAGCTGTGAGAACGACGTGAACCGGCCCAACAGCCCTGCGTTTGTCAGCGCGTGCATTTCTCCGTTGCCGATATCCATCCAGCTGCCGGTACCCTCGAGCGTCGCCGCACGATGCCCGAACGCGCCAATGACCTGGTCACCGGGTTCGACAGGATCCATGAATCCGGTCTGATCCTCGACGCGGTAAAGATCGGATACCGGTCCCGTGACCTGTGCCTTGACGTAATCACCGGTTGCCCAACGGCCTGGATCGACTGCTACGACGTCGAACGGCTTCTCGGCGAGGTCGGAGATGCGCGTGAGAGAGCCGAAGACGAGCTTGTTCATGAAGCCATCTCCGCGGGGACGTGCGGCAGCGGCGGTGAGATCAGCAACAGCGCGAGCAGTGCGGCACGCTCGAGCGTCTTGTCGATGTAGAGGAACTCGTGCTCTGCATGTGCGCCGTCGCCGACGGGCCCGAGCCCGTCGAGCGTCGCCGTGTACTGGCTCGTGGTGTTCCCATCCGAACCGCCACCGGCACGCGCGCTGGTCAGTTCCAGTCCCATATCGGCGCCGAGTTTTTTCGCGTGCGCCCAGAGGGCCTGGTTGCGCGGCGTTGCTTCCATCGACGGCCGACCGATCGCGCCTTCGATCCGAAGGCGAACACCCGGAGTCTCGGGTTCGAGCGTGTGAATCGCATTGTGAATCGCCTCGCCGGCGGCAACCGTAGGCACGCGAACGTCAATGACGCAGGTGCTGTGCGGTGCGATCACGTTCGGCTGGATGCCGCCGTCGATCGTGCCGACGTTGACCGTGACGCCGGCGTCGGGATCGTTGAGTGCAAACAGTTTCTGGATGACGTGCGAAAGCTCGAGGATTGCGCTCGCGCCGCCCTCGGGGTCCAGGCCAGCGTGCGCTGCCTTGCCGTGGACCGTTACCGTGAAGCGACCGATGCCCTTGCGCTCGGTTTTGATGATGCCGTCATCGCCCATCGCGGGTTCGAGCACGAACGCCCGGTTCGCACGTCGTGCGAGCTGCTTGATGAAGCGCGTCGAGCTGCGGCTGCCGATCTCCTCGTCCGAGTTGATGAAGACCACCGGCGTCACGGGCAGGTCGAGCCGCAGGTTACGAATCGTGCGCATCGCCAGCAGCAGCTGCACGATGCCGCCTTTCATGTCGAATACGCCCGGCCCCCTGATGATGTTGCCGTCGACCGTGAACGGACGTTCGGCCAGCGTGCCGACGGGCCAGACCGTGTCGTAATGACCGACGACCAGCTGCATCGGTAGGCCTTTGTGGCGGTTCATCGGTCGTGCATAGAGATGATGCGGACCTTCCGGCATACCCACTTCGTGAACGTGAAAATCGATGTCGCTGAACATCGTCACGAGCGACGTGCGCACGCGGTCGTGAATGTTCGGGTGCTTCGACGGCGATTCGGCGTCCGTCAGTTCGCGTAGCAGCTCGATCAGCAGGGGCTGCTGGGAGCGAATGTGATCGATAACCTGGTCTGACACGCTGCGGGCCATCACCGGCTCACTTTTTCATGTTGGCCGGGAACGGGAACGCGTTGGTCCGGTCGATCGACGCAAACCGACCCGGTGAGACATAGCAGAGCAACGGCGAATTGTGGATCAGGTCCTGGTCGTCCATCTCGCTTGCGCGCAGGTATGCGGAGTCACCGTACGCAGCGATGATCTCGCCTGTGATCAGGCAGTTTGGTCCGAAATCGTCGTACGTTTTGTAGTGTCGACACTCGAAGTACAGATACGCTTCGTCGATGAACTCGCCGTCGACCGTTTCGGCCGGGAAGGTATCGAAATAGTCGAGTACGGGTTTGTGCCCACCGCTGCGGGGTGAGGCTGCGAGGCTCGAATAAAGAATCTGCGTCGGTTTCGGGAAGCTCACGGTGAACTCGCCCGTTCTGTCTATATTGCTGCAAGTCGAGTGCGTCGGAGCACAGACGAAACCGAAGTAGTTCTGCCAGCCCATTGGTGTGACCATGTGCTTCGGTGCGAGGTCGAGAGCGCCGTCCTCGTCGCGCGTGCCAACGAGTACCAGCGGTGCGATCGTGAAGAACCGGTCCCAGATCGGTTTGTCAGTGTCTATCCGGACGCGGTGGCTGCTGCCGGGTGCATTGCCCATGTCACCTGCCTTGTCGCGTAATTCCCCGTCTCTCAAGCTACTTGCCACGAGGCGGGCTGAGAATAGGTAGTTCCCGCGCAGGCCTACCGGTCATTTCCCGGCCCGGGACGCTTATTTCTGCGAGATGTGAATGCTGACGAGACGCGCGATCAGGATCGCGACGTAGAGCTGCCCGAAGATGCCCTGGAAGATCGCGAGGTTGCGGGCAGCCGGACCGACCGGCGTGATATCGCCGTAGCCTACGGACGTCAGGGTCACGTAGCTGAAGTAGAGATGCTCGGAAAACTGGGCGTGCCATGTCTCGTTGCTCATGCGTTCGCTGAGCGTCGAGATGGCACTACCGGGTTCGAGCACGTGGACCGCGTGGTAGCAAAGCGCGAGGACCACGCCGAAGAGCACATACGCGGCGATCGAGCCGAATATCACATCCGTGGTGACTTTGTCGGCCGTAACAATGTGCGCGATGATCGCGACCAGCGTGATTGTGAACATGGAAATCGTTGCGAACAGCGAAATCGATGTCAGCCAGGGATCGAAAGACGGGTCCGCGAACCAGTTGATGGCCAGTGTCGGCACAAGCAGTATTGCCATGACTCTGAAAAGCGTACGGGAGCCTGTCACGGCATAGACGGCGCCGAACAGCATTGCCGTGATCGCCACCTGAAGAACCATTGCGCCCAGCACGTTGGAGGCCAATGGGTAGCTGAGCACGGCAAGCAGCAGCACGACAGAGAGGATAAAATACGGGCCTCGGTACCAGGGCATGCTTGCGATTATGCAGGCGGACGCGTACAAACGGCAAAGCCCGAGGACCGCTCCAATACCAATAACAGCAGGAATCAAAGCTATGTTCATCGCCCGATTGCGCCGTCCGGTGCTGGTCACATGCTGTGCTGCTCTCACACTTGTCGCCGCATGCTCCCAGGAGACGCCGGAACGTGCGCCTGTGATTCGACCGGTCAAGATCCTCACCGTCGCGTCCTTCGAGGGTGGGGCGACCGTCGAGTACCCGGCCGTCGTCAGGGCCGGAGGAACCGCCGACCTGAGCTTCGAGGTGCCAGGCCGCATCATCGAGCTGCCGATCACCGAGGGCCAGGACGTGAAACGGGGTGATCTGATCGCTCGCCTCGATCCGGCCGACTTTCAGCAATCGGTCAATGAGGCGCAGGCGCGGTTCACGGCTGCGAAAGCCGAGTTCGAGCGGTTTTCTGAACTCGTGAAGACGGGCGCTGTGGCGCGTCGCCAGGTCGACGTCAAGCAGCGCGACTTCGATGTTGCGCAGGCCCAGCTCGAGCAGGCACGCAAGGCCCTGTCGGATACCCGACTCACGGCGCCATTCGACGGGCAGATCGGGCGGCGGATCGTCGATAACTTCGTCAACGTACAGGCCAAGCAGGCGATCGCAGTCCTGCAGGATCTGACGAGCTTCGAGGTCGTTGCCCAAGTGCCCGAGCAGGACTGGGCACGGGCGCGTCCCGGTATGACGATGGCGCAACGCAACGAGATGATCTCACCCGTCATCACGTTGTCGACTCGTCCGGACAGACCGTTCTCCGGGCAAATCAAGGAAGTCGCGACAGTCGCGGATCCGGTAACGCGCACATTCGCCGTGACGGGCGAATTCGATCCCCCGGCTGACCTGCAGGTTCTGCCAGGCATGACGGCGAGGATTTCCGTTACGGTGCCGGCCGAGATGTCGGACTGGGTACCCGACATCGTCCTGCCCGCGGCCGCGGTGCTTGCCGACGACGAAGGCAATGCGACAGTCTGGAAAGTGGATCCGGACAGCATGCAGGTCAGCCGCATTTCGGTAGAGCTTGGCGAGGTGACCGGCGCTGACGTCGAGATCACGAGCGGCGTGAACGCGGGTGATCGCATTGCCGTGTCCGGCGTGCACGCGCTGCGCGAGGGCATGACGATTCGCGAGCTTGAATAGGCCGTCGCTGCCATGAAGATTACCGAGTTCTGTCTCGAGAACCGCGTTACGACGCTGTTTCTGACGGTCGTGGCCATCCTGGCCGGCTTCGCGGCTTACCAGAACATGGGGCGCCTCGAAGATCCCGAGTTCACCATCAAGGACGCGCTCGTCATCACGCCGTACGCGGGCGCCTCGGCGATGGAGGTCGAGGAAGAGGTCACCGACGAGCTCGAAATCGCGGTCCAGACGATGGGTCAGCTCGACGAAGTCGAGTCCCGGTCGATACGCGGAGTTTCCACGCTTACCGTCACCATGAAGGATCACTACGACAAGACCAGTTTGCCGCAGGTCTGGGATGAGCTGCGGCGCCGGGTCGGTGACGCACAGGGCAATCTGCCGCCAGGCGCCGGACCATCGATCGTCGTCGACGATTTCGGCGATGTCTACGGCGTTTTCGTGGCCATATACGGCGAGGGATACGGTTACGACAATCTTTGGGATCTGGCGAAATTTCTGCGTCGCGAACTGCTGCTGGTTCAGGACGTCGCACGCATAGAGATTTTCGCGGACCGCCCCGAAGTCATTTACGTCGAGCTTGATCGCGAGCGCCTTTCCCAGTCCGGGCTGTCGCCGCAGGTCATCATCAACGAGCTGCAAACGAGGAATCTCGTTTCGAACGCGGGCCGCGTGAACGTTGGCGACGACTTCGTCACAATCAACCCCACGGGACTCGTCGACTCCGTCGAGGAGATCGGTGCAATTCAGCTGACGGGCGAAACCGGTGGCGCGCAGATCTACCTGCGCGACGTTGCCGAGGTCAGACGAGGATTCCGGGACCCGCCGTCACGCATCCTTCGCTTCGACGGACAACCGGCCATTGGCCTCGCAATTTCTACGGTATCCGGTGGCAACGTCGTCACCATGGGCGAGGCGCTGGAAGCGCGCATGCGACAGCTGGAAGGCGAGATACCGCTCGGCATGCAGTTCGGCATCGTCTCGCTCCAGTCGGAGAACGTACAGACGGCAATCTCGAGCTTTGTCGTAAGCCTCCTGCAGGCAGTCGCGATCGTCATTGTTGTGCTGCTGTTCTTCATGGGGCTGCGCTCCGGCCTGCTCATTGGCTTCGTTCTGTTCCTGACGATCGCAGCGAGCTTCATCTTCATGCAGAGCTCGGGAGTGCTGCTCGAACGAATATCGCTGGGCGCATTGATCATTGCGCTGGGCATGCTCGTCGACAACGCGATCGTCGTGGTGGACGGCATGCTCGTGAGGCTGCAGCAGGGCATGGAACGAAACAAGGCGGCCGTCGAGGTCGTCAAGCAGACCGCCTGGCCGCTGCTCGGCGCCACCGTCATCGCCGTGCTCGCGTTTGCTGCGATCGGAACATCGCAGGACAGTACCGGCGAGTACACGCGCTCGTTGTTCACCGTCATCCTGATTTCGCTGCTCTTGAGCTGGGTCACTGCTGTCACCGTTACGCCGTTGCTCGGTGTCATGTACCTCAAGGTCGAAAAAGGTGACGACGCGGATCCCTACAGCAGTGGCTTCTACCGTACGTTCAGGGGCTTCCTGCGCGGCTGCATCCGGATGCGCTGGGTGACGATGTTCGTGGTCCTGGTTGTCTTCGTCGGCGCCGTCTTTGGTTTCGGACGGCTCGAGCAAAGCTTTTTCCCAAATTCGACGCGCCTGCAGTTCATGGTCGACTACTGGCTGCCTCAAGGCACATCGATCGAGCGCACCGAACGTGACGTCGCGGCGATGGAGGAGTACATCCAGACAGTCGATGGGGTGACCCACGTGACGTCGATCGTCGGCCAGGGCGCACCGCGCTTCTTGCTGACGTATTCGCCGGAGCAGGCCAATTCCGCGTACGCCCAGCTGCTTGTCGATGTTGCCGATTTCGAAGAAATGGGCCGTATCAACAACGAAGTCCAGGACTACCTCGAGGCGAACTTCACCGATGGCCAGGTGCAGGTTCGGCGGTTCATTCTCGGGCCTGGCGAACCCGGCAAGATCCAGGCGCGCTTCTTCGGCGAAGACCCGAACACGCTACGCAGGCTGGCAGGCGAGGCAACGGCCATACTCGAGGAGCATCCGAACGCGTTCGGTATCCGCACGAACTGGCGGGAGCGCGTCATGATGATTCGGCCTGTCATTGACGAGGACCAGGCGAATCGCAATCGCCTGACGCGCAGTGACATCACGAACGCGTTGTTGCAGGGATTTCAGGGTGTGACCGTCGGTGTCTACCGGGAAGGCGACGAGTTGCTGCCGATCATCGCGCGAGCGCCCGACGAACAACGTCTCGACGTGGCCAGCATTCGCAACCTGCAGATCTGGAGTCCGGCAGGGAACCGCATGATTCCGTTGCGCCAGGTGGTGACCGGATTCGAGACGACGTTCGAGAACGAGATCATCTACCGCATGAACCGGCAGCGCGCGATTACAGTACTGGCCGATCCGCGGGTCGGCGAGGCGGCCCCGTTGTTCGCCGCGGTGCGACCGGCCATTGAGGCGATTGAACTGCCACCGGGATACCGGCTCGAGTGGTGGGGCGAATACAAGTCGAGCAACGACGCCAGAGCGGCGCTTGCGGGCAGTCTGCCGATGTTCTTCCTCGCGATGGTCGTGCTGACGGTGGCGCTGTTCAATTCCATGAAGGAAACGGCCGTCATCTGGTTGACCGTACCCCTGGCGATCATCGGTGTCACCGTCGGTTTGGGGACGACCGGGCAGCCGTTCGGGTTCATGGCCACACTCGGCTTCCTGAGCCTGTCGGGCATGCTGATCAAAAACGCGATCGTGCTCATCGACGAAATCAATTTGCAGAAGCGCGAGGACAAAAAGCCTATCGATGCGGTGCTCGACTCCGCGGTCAGCCGCCTGCGACCCGTTGGCATGGCCGCGGCGACGACGATTCTCGGCATGGCGCCGCTGTTTCCTGATGCGTTCTTCGTGTCGATGGCCGTAACCATTGCGTTCGGCCTCGGCTTTGCAACTATTCTGACGATGGTTGTCGTACCAGTACTCTATTCCATCTTTTACAAGGTCGAGGCTTAGGAGCTGGAGTGGTTTCGACAGCAGCCAGGTGCAAGGGAATTGTCGCTACGTTGGCCGCGGTGCTGCTACTCGGCGCCTGCGTCAAGACGACGTCCACGTCATTCGTGCGCAGCGCGAACTCGGTCGTCGAGTATGCGTTCATCAACGAGAACGCGGATTTCAGCCACTACACGGCGTTGACCACTGACGGTCTCGAGATCTATTTCCCGTCGAACATCGAGCCGCCAGCCCCGGAAGACATCGAGCGCATCCGGGAATCGTTCCGTAACGCCTTTCGCGGTGCGATCGGCGATGATTTCGCTATCGTTGACGAGCCCGGGCCCGAGGTGCTCGAAATCCGCGCGCAGGTCGTCGACATGAAAATGACGGGCGCCGAGGGGGATTTCACTGGCGGCGGCCGCCTCGAGCACCTCGTGACCCGCGGCGAACTTACGTTCATCATGGAGATGATCGATTCCACAAGTGGCGAGGTCCTTGCACGAGCCGGCGACCGTACCCATACGAGTGGTAAGAGACAAGGAAAAGGGAGCTGGGCCGAGGTAGACGAGGCCGCTGAATACTGGGCGGGCCTGTTTCGCGCCTGGCTGGATCGCACGATTCCGAAGCAATGAGGACCAGAACAGTGATCGCAAACCGCAGAAACACAGCTACATTCGCGGTGGTGCTCGGAAGCCTGATTCTCGCTGCGTGTCAGACAGCGACGACCCAGGTCGAGCGAGCGGCACGCGCGAAAGACCTGGAGAACGCGCCGTACGACAACATTCTCGTTGTCGGCGTGACCTACAGGGCCGACACGGGACGCGCGTTTGAAACGGTAATCGTCGAGGAATTGGCGACCTACGACACTCGCGCCAGGGCCTACCACCGCGTGGTTGCCACGACGGAGGTCAATGAAGACACGGTGCGCAAGGCTGCCGAGGATATCGGCGCCGATGCGGTACTCGTCGTGACCATCGAAGCCGTGGACCCGGAAATCACGGTGGGTGAAGCTCGCACGGACATCAAGCAGACGGTTCAGCAGGGCGGAAGACTTGTGGATTTCTTCCAGAGAGATTACGAGGAGATCAAGTCGGCGCCGAGGATCGACATGAAGTACTCGGTGCGAATCGTCAGTAACTTCTACGATGTCGAGAAAGATGCGCGCGTGTATACGGTCGAATCGGCGACGGCCCACGCCAAGACGCCCGAGGAGGTCATCCGCGCGGAAAGCGCCGCCATTACGCTGCGCATGCACAAGGACGACATCATCCGCTGAGCATGTAGAACTGCCAGAGGTCCTCGCGGCTCATTCTCAGGAAAGGCCGGATCGCGAGTTTGCCCGTTGCGCCGATACTGTTTTCGAGGTAGCGCAGTTCCTCGAGCTTCGCCCTGGTCTCTTCGCCGGCTTTGTTCATGAAGCCGGACTCACGCATCATCAGCAGCCCTTTTGCCCGCATCGACAGCTCGGTGTGCAGCCGAAGGTAGCACAGCAGGTCGACTACGACCGGTCCTTCGAATTTCTCGGTAAGTGACTGCAGGTAGCGGCCAATGTTGGATGCCGGAAATTCACCCGAGTTGATCAGTTCAATGAGTTCGGTGTCTGCGTCGAAGCCCCTGCCAAGCCAGTCGGATACCGACTGCTCGCTCTGCTTGAAGACTGCTACGAGCAGCACGGGCAGCGATGCGAGGACGATGACGGTGTTCAGGATCGGGTCCAGGAGGAAATGGTTGTAGACCGAATGCGCAATCGACGCGACCAGAAACCCGGGCAGGACGGCCAGCCATGGCTTGTCTGCGTGATGGCGCAAAAACGCTTTTGACACCACCGCGAATACCGCGGTTGCGCCACCGTGCATAATCGCAGTGCCGAAGCCGCGCACGATCCATGTGCCGAGCTGTGTGTCAGGCAGCGCACGCAGGTAGAACAGGTTCTCGAAGATCGCGAAGCCGGCGCCCACGGCAAAGCCGAAAATCGCCGCATCGACGAGGAAACCGATGCGATTGCGGCGAATCAGCGTCACGATGACGATCGCTTTCAGCGCTTCCTCGATAAAGGGCGCCACGTATCGGGTGTAAGCGGCGAAGCTCAACCCGAGTTTTTCGAGGCCCGTCACATTGATGGGATAACTGGCCAAGGCGGTGACGCACCCCAGAACGATCGTGCCGATCACCCATTTCAGCGGCACGAGCTTGTAACTGTCCAGGTAAAGCAAAGCTGCAAGAAAACAGCAGACCGGTAGCAGCGCGAGCAGAGCGTGCAGGATCACAGGACTTTCAGTGAGACCATGAACTCGTCATCCTCGAACGAGCCCTCGCCGAAGCCCTTCGCATAGCCCATCGAGAGGGTCATATTGAGCCTGGACATGACCGTGAAGCGGAAATCGAACTGCACGCCAACGTTACGCGCATTGTCCCTGATTGAACCGTTGTCGAGGTCGGTTACGAGACTACTCGTGAACAGCGCGGTACGCATCCAGGACAGATAAAAGTCCGAGGTGCCGACTCGCTGAAAATGCACCGGGGGCAATCGCCATTCGAGCATTGCGCGGTGAAAGTTGCGGCCGCCGATGTCGTTGAGTTCGAAACCCGGGAACGAGTAATACTCACGGTAGCGCTGGACGCTGCCGCGGTCGACGTAGTTGTTGCCAAAGCCGCCGAAGAAGAAGTTTGCAAATTCGTCTTCGATTTCGCCGAAGGCGGCGCCGGCGGCGTTCCGGAGCCAGATCGAGGAGTGTTTCCACGGCAGCGCGAAGCCGAAATCGAACTCGCCAAAGAGCTTTGGAATCGTGTCGCCGTCGACGTGCGTGGCAGCGGTCGCAATGCTCCAGTTGAAACCCTTCTCGGAATCCACGGCGCCCAGCGAGCGGCGATGGTGCTCGTATTCCAGGTAAGCGGCGATGTTCGACATCGTGTCGAACGTCGCGGGTACGTTCTGATAGCGGGGGAGTGCATCGATATCCGTGAAGTGATTGGCCTCGAAGCTGAATTCGAGCTTGCGCGGCGTGTCGTAAAGCAGGGTCTTGTCGTAGCCCAACGTAAATCGGTTGCCTTTTCGGCTCTGCTTCGTCGGGCCGAACAGGTCGTAGAAGTCCGCGTAATTGTGGCGGAAGCCGAAGTGCCAGGTTCCGGCCAGCGGCGATGCGCTGACAACGTTGTGCGTGTACTGGATATTCAGATTGAGGCGCTCATCCGACGGCAAGTCGCTGTCGATACTGTAGCTCGCCGTAATGCCAAGCGTGTCGAGACGTATCGGATCGGAGAAGTTGGCACGCATACCCAGGGAGACCGAGTCCTTGTAGCCGAGAATGGTCGGGTGCACCGATTCGGTGCCCATATTTTGCACTGGAACGTAGTCGCCTGTTGCAACAATGCGTTCCTCGGCCGCGATATCGTCGGGTGATCCGGCGCGCCAGGTTTCGAGCACCGGGTGCTTGCGTATGGTCTCGGTGCCGAGCATCGTAATCGCGCTGACGTCCTCCAGCGGTACGGCCTTGATCCGCGCGGGGACAAAACCTTCGCCCGTGTATCGGAATACGATCAGGTTGTCGTTGTCGATCGGCACCGGCCGAAAAAAACCGGTTTCGGCGTTGCTCACGGCCTCGAGCTCGTTGGTAGCGAGCTCGTAGCGGAAGATGTTTGAGACGCCCGTGTAGTAGGAACTGCCGAAGAGGAACTTCCCGTCCGGCGAGAACACGAAGCCCTCGGGTATCGCCTGGCCCATGTAAAGCGTGTTGACAGGCGCCAGCCGCCCTGCCAGCAGCGCAGCCGTTTCGAAAACGCGCAGCGACTGCTTGCCCTGAATGTCGCCGAATGAACCGGATAGCAGGCGACCGTCCGGGGAGATGTCGATATCGAACGCGACCTCGCCATAGGGCAGTGTCTGCACGAGATCCCACTGATCGTATGGATAAGGAACCCGCACGATCGAGGCGTAGCCGTGCAGATGGCGAATGCCCCAGATCGATTTGTCGGCCGGATTCACGACGATGTCCCCGATACGTGCGTCCCGAAGCAGCATGCGCGTCTTACCGGTCGCAAGATCGGTGGCCATCAGGTCGCGATACGCGTAGTTGTCCGCCGAGTAGAAGACCGTCTTGGACTCCGGTTCGAACGCAACGGAGGCGACGCGATAGATCATTGGTCCCTTTATGTCGCGTATTCGGTTGACGTCGCCCGTGGCCAGATCGAGTTCGCCGATGTGCGCAACGACCCCCGGATAGCGAACACCGGCGATCAGGCTGTCGCGTTGGTCGTCGTAGAACGCCCGTGATATCGAGCCAAGCCCGCCCTCGACGAGGTCCTCGTAGGCCGTGGTCGGAAATTGCCGGATCGCCTCGAGATTCGACCTCTGGAATTCGTGTTCCCACTTGATCCAGTTGTCCCAGGCCTCGTTCAGCGTGATGCCGAATATACGCTCGAATTCCGCCTCGTAGGAACGCTTGCTGTCGCGCGTGCGTTGTGCCCATTCGACAAGCTGTTCCGGCGACCACGTGTAGGCGACATAGCTGATGAAGCGGCCGCCGTAGAGGTAGGCGTTGACGCCAACCTGAAAGTCGACGCGAACACCCTCTGCGACGAGTCCGAGTGGATCGTAGATGTGCGCTCCGTCACGGACTTTCGAGCGAAATACCATCTCATCATAGCCGCCCTGGGAGCGGCCCAGGCCGCCCGCCATCCAGGTCTCCTGGAACACGGCGAGTCCTTCGAGGTACCAGCGCGGGCTCGTTTTCCTTGGCGCGGTCAGGTACTGGTAGAGGATTGTCTCCGGGTGTTCGTCCGAGACCAGCACTTTACCGCGAAAAAACTTGCGGGCTTTCTCGTCCGTTGGCGCCATCTGATCCGTCGTGGCGATATGCACGAGCTCGTGGTTCATGATCGTGTAGATGCGCTCGGCGGGCGCCGACGTTTCGAACGTCAGCGGGATCGGTGCCACGTCGACGATTAGGGAATTCGCTGGAACCGACGTCGCGCCCGCGTTGCCATAGTCCGAGAAGTCGGTAAGCAACACCGTGATTTTCTCGTCGGGCTCGTAGCCCAGGATGCTCTTCTGTTTGTCGAGCGAGTTGTGAAACGTCTGGATGACCCGCGGCGTCAGGTAGGTTTCGGTCGGGTCGAAGTAGAGCAGACGGAGCGAGTCCGTCTCGATGACGCTCAGCTGCGCATGGGCCGCCGCGCTCGACAGCAGCAGCAAAACATACGGGATTATTCTCCTTATCGTTATCCGCATCGGGCCCCCAGAACCCAAAATTCCCGGGGATCCGGCAGATGCCGCATCCCCGGGAGAAAACAGGTGGCCTGGCTATAGTGACAGGGAACTATCGGTAGTTATCGGCCACCTGCCGCGCAGTTTGTCTACTCTGTCATGCTGCGGCCACGCAGCGATTCGGACTGCGTTAGCAATTCCTCCATCATGCGCGCGTTGTCGAATTGGGCACGGATCTCTTCAATCGACAGCGCCTCGATGAGCGCCTCGCTCTGCCACGCTCCGCGATACCGCTCCGCACTCAGCGCGTCAATGAATGCTCTTTCTGGCATCTTGGCTCGGAAAGCCTCGAAACCCAGTGCCTCTATGAAGCCTTTCTCCATCATGAGGGTCTGGAGTTCCTCTGTCCCCAGCGCTTCCATGACCTTCTCCATGCGCAGGGCTTCCACGAGCCTCGCGTTCTCCGAAATCGTGCGGAAGCTGTCGGTAGACAATGCATGTCGAACCCGCTCGTGGCCCAGCGCCTCAATAAGTTTCTCGTTGTTCAGCGCTTTGGCATAGGCATCGCTGTTACTCAGCGCCTCGGTCAGGCTCATGCGCAACGAGTCCGCGTCTGCCGCGGCACGAACCTTCTCATGGGTCAATGCGCGAGCGAATTCTTCCGATTTAAGTGCCTCGAAAGTGGCCGCGTCCATCACTGAGCTTCGGAACGATTCGATGCTGAATGCTTCCAGCATGGCCGCATCCGACATGGCCACGCGGACCTTCTCGCTCGCGAACGCTCCCATGAGTGCCTCACTCGAGAATATAGCTTCGGCCGACGTGGTGCGGAGCGCTTCGCCGAATTCCGGTTTGCGCAGCGCTTCAATCATCCTCTCGCTGTTGAGAGCCCTCGCAAGCTCCTCGCTGCTCAGTGCGAGACGGAAGTCTTCGGACTGGATGGCCTCCATGAAGACCTCATCGGCAATCAGACGCGCAAACGTGTCCGATTGCAGGACGTCCTGGATGCCCTCGTCGCCCAGCTGGATCTGGTCGGCGGACGGCTGTTCAGCCTGGTAGCGCTCTGCCGGCGCGACCGTTCCCGCAACGTCACCGCTGTCCGGCGACATGCTGGAACCGAAATACAGTACCGCCGCTACGATGACGATACCTGCGATAACGATGGGAAGTGTCTTGTTCATGGCTGTTCTCCTGCCCTTGTTCGGCCCTGTGGACGGGCAAATCCTGTGTCGTGCTTACTCGTAATACAGGCCACTCGTAAAAAAGTTGGCACATACCTGAAATCTATTCGGTCGCGCCGAAACTCAATGTCGATTCGTGCAAAACGTCCTGGCCCGAGAGGAACCTGAGTGCAATCTCGCCTTCGCGGTTCTCGCCGTTATGCAGGAACACCGCGTAGCGCCGTTTGCCCTGCATGCGCAGGGTCACGCGACCCGTCTCAGCCGACACGCTGGCGCCACTCGATTCGAGCTGGGCGAAGCCGTTGAACCAGATTGACCTGTCGGCGTAATCGGCGACGATGTCGACCCTGTCAGCGGACACCAGGTCGAAATCGAGGATCAGCATCGCACCGGCGTTCCGCAGGCTGACGGTTCCGGCGATCTCGTTGTGTGAAATGTCGAAGCTGTCAACGGCCGGACCCAGCGCGGCCGGATTAGCGATAGTGCCGACCAGGCCCGATACGTCGTCGAACGCTGTTTCTGAAATACGGTTCGATCCGACGAGGCTCATCGTCAACAATGCGCCCGCGGCGAACGTCGCCGCGTATCGGAGCACGGGTAGTGCAAACAGCGATTTCAGACCGCCGGACGACGATTCCTCACTCCGGGGTGCTGCGGGTAGCGTATTCATGATTACGCGCTTCAGGTGTGGAGGTGGTTCGAGTTTGTCGAGGCCGTCGAGCCCTTCAGCCACAGCGGCCAGGTCGGCGTGCAGTTTCCTGCCTGCGGCACTGTCGGCAAGAAATGCCTCGAGTTCGGCCTTTTCAGCCTCCTGGATCTCACCGTCGATATCGGCGTTGATCAGGTCGATGTACTTTTGGTCGATAGCCATCAGTGCATACCGGTTCGGGTCAGTTCGTCCTTCAGCAGCTGTCGCGCTGTGAACAGACGAGATTTCACTTTCTTTTCCGGGATCTCGAGAATTTCGCTTATCTCGACAT
>JAAUXY010187823.1_pt1 | contig 18428 bp, 19 predicted proteins | sample 7278121 | NCBI WGS metagenome assembly JAAUXY01 (sample SAMN14350117, study PRJNA611818) | marine sediment metagenome | isolation source: surface marine sediment (1.8m) | place: French Polynesia: Moorea | collected 2018-08 | reverse complement strand
GCGAGAGACGTGGGCAATGAGCTCTCGGAGACGCTGCTCGGAGAGACGCCGGTAAAGACGGTAGCGCTGGTCGGCACAGAGAGCCCGGATGCCTACGATCTTTACCTGCAGGCATCCAAGGCGCGCGCGACGTTCTCCTACCGCGGCCTGCTCGAATCGGAGAACCTGCTGAAGGGCGCGCTCGCGATCGATCCCGATTTCCTCGACGCCAAGGCGGAACTTGCGGGCAACTATCTGCAGCAGTACGAGACCGGCCTGATGACCCGCGAGGACGCCATCGCGCAGATCGAGGCACTCGTCGAACAGGTTCTGACCGCACAACCTGATCATGCCCGGGGACAGGCAATTCATATTTTCGCCGACGCTTTGGAACTTGCCGAGGATGGAGATGCGCAAGCGATACCGAATGCTATCGTAATTCTCGAAGAGCTCGTGCAGCTGCATCCTGACGAATACCAGGTTCGTCATATGCTCAGCCGCTTGCTGAGAAGCGTGAACCGCAATGAGAGGGCGCTGGAAATCCAGATGGCAGCGCTCGAGCAGGATCCTTACAACTTTCGCATCCTGTACGAGATCAGCAGCCTGCAGATGGCGCTGAAACAGTGGGATGAGGCGAGGGTCAGCCTGCAGCGTTCGCTGGAAATCGAACCGATGCAGCCCAATGCCTACATCAGCCTTGCCAAGGTCAGCCTGCATCAGGGCGACGGTGCCGATTACCTGCAGCAGCTGTTGCTCGCAATGTCCGTGGACCCGCAGGATCATGAGCTGCCAGGTTCCGTCGCCGTTTTCCTGTATCAGCTCGGCCTGGTCGAGGAAGGAGACGACTTTCGCGATCGCGTCGTTGCGATCGCACCGACCAGCGAAATCGTCTACCAGCTTGAGATCATGCGCGCGATCGCTCTGGGCGATGAGGACGCGAGCGTTGCGAGTGCAAGGCGTGCGATCGCCGATAATATCAGCGACCGGCTGTCAGCCTACGCGTTCGCCGTGCAGCACCTGCTCGACGTCGCCGCGAGAAACGGCACTGTTGACGAGGAACACGCATGGCTTGAAACGCAGGTGCCGGGGATGCTCGACGTCGACAGCATTCCCGATGACCACAAATATCGCCACGCGCGGATCGCGGCCCTTGACGCCTGGTACACGATTCTTCCGAGGGACGAATTGCTCCGTCGTATGGAAAAGTTGGCCGAGTTTGCCGAGGCATACGGCGTCGATCCCTTCGAGAAACCCAAGTCGCGCATGCGCTACGAAGCATTGCAGGGTAATTCGGACCTGGCGATCACGATTGCGCTGAACGAAGTCCTTCCGCAACCCGTCACTCGCAATCTTCGCTGGAAGGAACTTACCGCCAAGCCGGTATACGCTGACGTTGTTGCCGACGACAGGGTCCGTGCCGGACTGGCGCGCTGGGATGAGGACTGGTTGGCCCTTCAGCGCAAAATCAGCACGTACCTGGAGGACCTCAGCGTCGCATCGCTGGCAGCTTCAGTCGAGCGCTGATCGTCAGACCTTGCTGAATACCAACGTGGCATTGGTGCCGCCAAAGCCGAAACTGTTCGACATGGCGACGTTCAACCCGGCGTTTTCGATGCACTCGGTAACGGGCGGCATGTCCGCGAGTGCCGGGTCCAGCTCCTCGACGTTGATCGAAGGCGCAATGAAATCGCCCTGCATCATCAGTATCGAGAACAGCGCTTTCTGTGCGCCGGTAGCTCCGAGCGAGTGGCCGCACATCGACTTCGTGGACGCGTAGTACGGCATGTCGTCCCCGAAGATCTTCTGAATGCCCTGCACCTCCACGATGTCGCCAGCCGGCGTGCTCGTGCCGTGCGTGTTGACATAGTCGACCCTCCCGTCAAAGGTCGAGAGCGCGAGCTGCATGCAGCGCTGCGCGCCTTCACCCGACGGCGCAACCATGTCCTGGCCGTCCGACGTCGCGCCGTAGCCGACGATCTCGGCGTAGATCTTCGCGCCACGCGCTTTGGCGTGCTCGAGCTCCTCGATGACGAGCATTGCAGAACCTGCCGCGCTGACGAAGCCGTCACGATTGGCATCGTACGGCCGCGACGCCCGCGTCGGCGTCTCGTTGTACTTTGTCGACAGAGCGCCCATCGCGTCGAACATACTCGACAGGTTCCAGTGCTCCTCCTCGCCGCCGCCCGCGAAAACGACATCCTGTTTGCCGAGCTGGATCTGCTCGGCCGCAGCTCCGATGCAGTGCGCGCTGGTCGCGCAGGCCGACGTAATCGAGTAATTCACGCCCTTGATCCTGAACGGCGTGGCGAGGCATGCCGAGACCGAGCTGCTCATCGTGCGCGGCACCATGTAAGGCCCGATACGTTTGACGCCTCGACTGCGCAACGTGTCCGCACTCGTGATGATGTTCTCGCTCGACGCACCACCGGACGACGCGATCAGTCCGGTGCGAGGATCGGACACATCGCTGTCCTCGAGACCCGCATCGTCAATCGCCTTCTGCATGGCGATGTACGCGTACGCGGCCGCGTCGCCCATGAAACGCAAGACCTTGCGATCTATGTGCTCCTTGATGTCGATGTCGACGCTGCCACAGACATTGCTGCGCAGCCCCATCTCCCTGAAGCCTTCATTGAACGAAATGCCCGACTTGCCCTGTTTGAGCGAGCCACTGATTTCGTCCAACGTGTTGCCAATACAAGAAACCGCACCGAGACCGGTGACAACTACTCGCCGCATGGTTGTTCCTAGAATCCGTCAGTAGAAGTAAACAGGCCGACGCGCAGGTCCTCGGCCGTATAAATTTCACGGCCGTCGACGGACACCGAACCGTCGGCAATCGCCATTACGAGTTTACGTGAAATGACGCGCTTCATGTCCAGCTGAAAAGACACCAGCTTTGCGTCCGGCAAGACCTGCCCGAAAAACTTCACCTTGCCGCAACCGAGGGCCCGGCCTCGTCCCTCGTGGCCGGACCAGACCAGGTGGAAACCCACCAGTTGCCAGAGCGCGTCGAGCCCGAGGCAACCCGGCATCACGGGGTCTTCCCGGAAGTGGCACTCGAAGAACCAGAGATCCGGACGGATATCGAGTTCGGCCAGTACCTGGCCCTTGTCGTACTTGCCGCCATCGGCCGTGATGCTCGTAATACGGTCGGTCATGAGCATGGGCGGCGATGGCGGGCGGCCATTCGTGGGACCGAATACCGTTCCATCGCAGGCCTTGATCAAATCGTCGTACGAATACGCGCTCTGCCGTGGCGGCAGCTGCAATGCGGCGGCTTCGTTGGTGTTGGACATTGGTGCTCCGCAAGAGGATTGAGCTTCAGCGATTCCATTCTAGCGGGGCCGGGTGGCACAGGCTTTCGATTTCGCGCCAATCGGCACGGCCGGGCCGCGTGCAGATGACGGGGCAAACACGTATAAGGGCCCCTGTGAGTACCGTTCGTTACGAATTCGACACGCGTCCGCGCGCCGGCGAGACCCTGGAGGTCGCCGACGGGCTCCACTGGCTGCGCATGCCGCTGCCGTTTGCCCTCAATCACATCAATCTCTGGCTTATCGAAGATGACGCCGGCTGGGTCGCCGTCGACACCGGCGTGGCCACGAGCGTCACCCGCGATCACTGGCGACAGGTATTCGAGGGGCTGATGCAGGGGCAGCCTCTGACGCACGTGGTCGCCACGCACCTGCATCCTGACCACGTCGGCTGCGCAGGCTGGCTCGTGGATCGCTTCGGCGTCGATCTCTGGATGACGCGCGACGAATACCTGCTGTGCCGGATCCTGGTAGCCGACACCGGCCGGCCGGCGCCCGATGAAGGCCGGCGCTTCTACCATGGAGCCGGCTTCAGCGAGCAACAACTCGGCCACTATGTCGATATGTTCGGCTCCTTCGGCCGCGTCGTCTCGCCGCTGCCCGAGGCTTTCAAGCGTCTGCACGATGGCGAAAAGGTCCGCTTCGGCCGCCACGACTGGGAGATCATCGTCGGCCGCGGGCACTCGCCCGAACACGCCTGCCTGTTCTGCGAGGACTGCAACGTCCTGATCTCCGGCGACCAGCTGTTGCCGACCATCTCGTCGAACGTCAGCGTGTGGCCGACCGAACCCGCAGCCAACCCGCTCAAAGCGTGGATCGAATCGCTGCAGAGTATGCAACGGCGGTTGCCGGCCAACGTCCTCGTGCTGCCGGCACACGGCAAGCCGTTCCGCGGCGCGCGGCCGAGGTTGCAGGCGCTCGTCGACGAGCACACTGAAAAGCTCGAGGACCTGCTGGCCTGGTGCCGGGAGCCGCGTCGCGCTGTGGACACGTTTCCGTCACTCTACAAATCGCGCATCGGCGATAACAATCGCATCATGGCGACCGGCGAAGCCATCGCCCACCTGAATTATCTCCTCGGAGAAGGCGCCGTCGTTGCGGAGACCGATGACAACGGCATAATCTGGTACCAGAGTTCCTGACGAAGGCATCGAGTTCCATGCAAAGAACGACCCTGACTGCTTCGCTGGTGTTGCTGCTGTCGCTTGCTGCGTGCGGCGCGGAACAACAGCAGCCGGCCGAAGTCCCGACCGATTCGCCAACCGAGAAGCCGGCCACGCCGGCCGCAGTGGCGATGCCGGACAGCTATGCCGCGCAAGTCGCGGAGGACATCCTCGCCGCCGGTGGCAATGCGGTCGATGCCGGAGTCGCCGCGCAATTCTCGCTCGCCGTCACGCTGCCCGAAGCCGGCAATATCGGCGGCGGCGGGTTCATGCTGATCTGGCTCGACGGCGAGGCGAGTTTCGTCGACTACCGCGAAACAGCGCCGCTGGCTGCAGATCGCGACATGTACCTGGACGCCGACGGCAACGTGATTCCCGGCGCCAGTACGGTCGGACACCTTTCCGTGGGCGTGCCGGGCTCGGTATCCGGCATGTGGGAGGCGCACCAGCGCCATGGCACGCTGCCCTGGGCCGACCTCGTGGCGCCGGCCATCGCGCTGGCTCGCGACGGCTTCGTCATTCACGAGAAGCTTGGTGCAAACCTCGAGCGCGGCTACCGCAAATTCGATGGCAAAACCAATTTTCGAGACTACTTCGGCGATGCGGTCGTCGGTGAACCGTTCAAGCAGCCGGAACTGGCCGATACGCTGCAACGCATTGCGGACAACGGCCGTGACGGCTTTTACGGCGGCACGACGGCCGACCTGATCGTCGCCGAGATGGAACGCGGCGACGGCCTTGTCACGCACGAGGACCTGCAGCGCTACAAGGCGATCTGGCGCGAGCCGCTACGTGCCGATTGGCGCGACGTCGAAATGTACTCGGCGCCACCGCCGAGCTCCGGCGGGTTCGCAGTCGTGCAACTGCTGAAAATCAAGGACTACCTCGCGCACGAGTTCGAGGGCATCGAGCACAATTCTCCGCAGTACATACACCTCGTGGCCGAGATCGAGAAGCGCGTATTCGCCGACCGTGCCGAGTACCTCGGCGACCCGGACTATGTCGACGTCCCGATCGACAGGCTACTGGCCGAAGAGTACCTGCAGGCTCGCGCCCGCGAAGTCAACGTCAACGAAATCTCGACGATACTCGAAGTCGCCCCCGGGCTCGAGTCCTTTGAAACGACGCATTTCTCCATCGTCGACCATGACGGCAATGCCGTGTCCAATACGACGACCCTCAACCTGAGCTTCGGCAGCGGCGTCGTTGTTGGCGGAGCGGGCTTCCTGCTCAACGACGAGATGGACGACTTCAGCGTCAAGCCAGGCGTACCCAATGCATTCGGCGTCGTAGGCTTCAAAGCCAACGAAATACAGCCCGGAAAACGCATGTTGTCGTCCATGTCGCCGACGATCCTGCTGCGCGACGGCGAGGTCGAGATGGTCGTCGGGACGCCGGGCGGTTCGACCATATTCACGAGCGTTTTCCAGGCGATTACGAACGTCTACGACTTCGGCATGACGCCGCTGCAATCGGCGGGCGCGACACGTTTTCATCATCAGCTCCTGCCACCCGACCTGGTCGTATTCAGCCCGCTTGTGCCATTGCCCGAAGAGACCATTTCGGCCCTCGGGGACCAGGGCTATCGCGCGGAGCCGGCGCCGTATGCATTCGGCGACCTGCAGATCATTTTGCGGAAACCGGACGAGGTGCAGGCCGCGTCGGACCCCCGCAAACGCGGGGAGTCGCGCGTCCTGCCTGCTTCGCCGTGACTACCTGTTACGGCGCCGGTCGATGCGGCGATCGGCCTTGCGTCCGGCCACGTCGTGACGCCGGTCGATGCGATGGCCTTTATTGTCGAGGCGTCGATTGACGCGGTCGCCCGTGTTATCGAGCTTGCGCGCAAGCCGCTCCTTGCCGGCGGCTTCGGCGCGATCCGACTTGCGATCGAGGCGGTTGTCGATGCGGTCGCCCTTGTTGTCGAGATGCCTTTCGATGCGGTCGCCGCGCTCGTCGAGACGGTTTTCGACGCGATCGCCGGCATCTGCGTGAGCGGCAGCGCTCAGCAGCAGTGAGACTGCTGCGATTATGGTAAGTGCTTTGAGGTCCATCTTGATACTCCTGCCTGTCCTTGAGAATTTCGATCTTTCAGGACTTAAAACGCGGGAGTCGGGACCCGGTTGACAGGGGCCGGACGGATAAGCCCGGCCCCCGCGACTACAACCTCAGGTCTGGTCGTCGATCGTGGCTTTGGCGGCAGTTTCCGCAACACTCTTCATGCCGTTTCGACAACCGGATTCGGAATCGTAGGTTTGGCTGACGCCCACAACCTGGCCGTTCGTGGCGACGACACAGAAATTGAACTTACCCGATGCCGTCGTCTTCTTGACGATACGATCTGCGTTTTGCGAATTCTTCTTCACCGACTCGATGCCGTTCATGCAGCTGGCTTTCGCTTTGTAGCCTTCGCTGGCAAGAATGTTCTGGCCGTTCGATGCCTTGAGCCGGAAGCGGAATTCGCCCGCCTTGTCTTTATACACTTCAAATTTTCCTGGCATGTTTGCCTCCTCCCGATGAGTTCGTGTTTTTTACGGTCTGCTTTATATCATTTTACGATGAAGGTGACCTTCATCGTGACGCGGTATTCGTCGACTTCGCCGTCCTTGACGACGACTTTCTGCTCCTTGACCCAGGCACCTTCAATGCCATTGACGGTCTTGCTCATCTTCTTGATGCCCTTGCGGACCGCATCTTCGAAGCCCTTCGACGAGGACGCACTGATTTCGGATGTCTTGGCTACACTCATGGTTTTCTCCTTTTTTTGTCAATCGGTATCAGACAGCGCATCACCGTATCGCGCAAGTGCGAGTTTCCGCAAGCGCTCGACGGAGCGATACAGCCGCATTTTCGTTGCACTGAGGCCCAGCTCGGTGATATCCGCAATCTCGGCAAGCCCCAGATCGGCGACAAACCGCAAGGTCAGGACTTCGCGATCGGCAGGGGAAAGCTCCGACAGGAGTCCGATCAGCTTGTCTTCCTCGTAGTCGATCGTGTTCTCTGGCTGCGGCTCGTTCGCCATCGCCTCCGTGTATTGTCTCGATGTCGCTTTCTTCTTCAGCCAGTCCTTGCAGGCATTCGAGGTCACCTTCACCAGCCAGGTCTTGAGCGACGAGCGTCCTTCGAAGGTCTTTAGCTTCGTGAACACCCTCAGCATGACGTCCTGGGTAATGTCCTCTGCATCCTGACGATTGCCAACGATGCGAAGACACACACCGAACATCAGGCCCTCATATCTCCGCATGAGCTCCTCGTAAGCCCTGGTGCCGTACGGCAGTTCCCTGCGCGCACGACGCACGAGCTCGGTATCAGGCAGGTTTGCTGGACTTTCCACGAGACGACGTCCGGCCGCGCCGGACGAGCGAATTTACATGCGGTGAGTCGTGTGCACCTGGCTGTCGACCAGTTCGCTGTTCGGCAACGAGTAAGTCGTTCCGTCCTCGAGCTCGAGCAGCGTATTGGTCGTACTGACCTCTATGACCCGCCCGGTGATCTCACCGACCGTGATCGTATCCCCCGGCGGAAACAGATCCCTGGCGTACAGCCCGGCGATGATGTTCGTGGCGATCGAGCGCGTACCGAGACCGAGCGACAGCGCCACTGCCGCCGCGATCGCAAACAACATGATCGAAACCACCTGGTTCAGCAGCGCCGTCTCGATTTCGAGCTGATTGATCGCCAGCGAGATCACCACGATCACGATCAGCGCATAGGCCACGCTGCCGAGCGGTTTGCCGTAATCGAGCTGCATGCCCTGTGCCGCCGATTCGACCGCGGTGCGCACGAGATGCGCCGCGAACAGGCCGATGATGACGACGAGCAGCGCGCCGATCAGCTTCGGCAGGTAGAGAACGAAGTCGTCGATCGTCGACGACACGCGCGGCAGGCTCAGCGCATCGGCCGCCGAGATCATGAATGTGAGGAAGATCAGCCAGTACACGATCTTGCCGAAGATTGCCGACGCAGAGGTCTGGATGCCCGTTACCTCGACGGCACCGGCCAGCCCTGCGCGCTCGGTGAGCTTGTCGAGGCCGATTCTCGCCAACAGCCTGGATATGATCATGCCGACCAGCCGGGCGACAATATAGCCGATCACGAGCAGCGCCAGGGCGGCTGCAATGTTGGGCAGGAATTCGGCAACCTTGGTCCAGAGGCTCATCATCGGCCTCAGGACGGAATCCTGTACTTCATCAATCATCGATTTCCCCTGCTACGTTGGTATTTTCAGAGCGACCGGCGGCTCCTGTGCGCCATTGCGCCTCGGCCTGTCTCTCACCGAGAAAGGCGAACAGCGGGGCCAGCAGCCTGGCGAGTACGGCCCAGATGCGGACCAGCGCGAATGCGAGTGTGTCCCGTTGGCCGACCTGGCGACGGGCGCGGCTGACGGCGAGCAGCGAGCGCGAGGGCCTGGCGCCCTCTTCGAGGCCGGTTTGCATGAACCTGCGGATTTCCTGGTCGTTACGCATTGCCGCCTTTTGGGTGTTAGAATCGCCGCAGCTTTTGGAATTCGAACGGATGATGTTCGAAAAAGACGCCCAAGTCAGCACAAAAGTCACAGGGGCCGGGCGTCTGACACAAATACCTTGTAGGGAGCCAAATCAATGAGAATTACCCTTTGCGTTTTCGTGGCGATGTCTGTCGCCCTGGTGGGAGCCGAAAATGCCTTGGCGGATGCTGAAGCGGGACAGGGCTACTTTTCCGGTGTGATCTCGTATATCGATGACGACACCGACCGCAATCTCGACGACGGTGTCAGGGGCGGCCAGATGGGCGTCGGCTACGCGCTCGATGACAGCTGGAACATCGAAGGTTTCCTGTCCACGGCTGCGATGAACGGTTCGCCGAACGAACAGCACACCGGCTTCGGTATCGACCTGCAGCGCGTCTTCATGCGTTCCGAGCGCTTCAGCCCTTACCTCCACGGCGGTGTCGGCCTGCTCGATGTCGAGCCTGACAACAGCACGGGCGACAACGGCGCCATGTATTCCTTCGGTGCCGGCTTCTACCTGGATCTCGGCCAGTCGAACATCGCCCTGCGCGGCGAATGGCGCCATCGCTACGATACCGCTACGGACCGCAATTTCCACGATGACCTGTTCAGCGTGGGTATCCATATCCCGTTCGGCGACAGCTCGCCCAAGTGGGTCGACACTGACGGCGACGGGGTAGCTGACACGACGGACCGTTGCCCGGGTACGCCCGCTGGAGCCCGGGTCGACGCGTACGGTTGCGAGCTCGACTCCGACGGTGACGGCGTCAAGGATTCGATGGACGAATGCCCCAATACGCCGGCCGGCACGGCCGTCGATTCGAAAGGCTGCCCGCTGGACAGCGACGGTGACGGCGTCACCGACGACAAGGACCAGTGCCCCAACACGGTCGCCGGCGCTACGGTTGACGAGCGTGGTTGCGAGATCGATTCCGACGGCGACGGCGTCGTCGATCGCCTCGACGAGTGCCCGGGCACGCCCGCTGGCACGCCGGTCGACAACAAAGGCTGCCCGATCGAGGGCGATTACGTCCTCAAAGGCGTGAATTTCGAGAGTAATTCGGACCAGCTGCGTGCGGGTTCGGCCGGGGTTCTCGACGAGGTCGTCGCGACACTCAAGAAGTACCCGGAAATCACGTTCGTCGTCGAAGGTCACACGGACAGCGACGGTTCGGCGGAGTACAACGCCGGCCTGTCGGAGCGCCGCGCACAGACCGTCTACGACTACCTCGCATCGAACGGCATTGCCGAGGACCGCATGTCGGTTCGCGGTTACGGCGAATCGCAGCCGATTGCGGACAACTCGACGTCCGCCGGTAAAGCGGAAAACCGCCGCGTCGTGCTGAGCGTCAACGAGTAACAGAGCTTCCCGGAAGGGATTGAACAGGGGCGCGCCCGGGAAACCGGGCGCGTTTTTTTAATGGTGCAGCATCAGTACCGGTATCTTCGCCTTGCGCAACAGGTACTCGCTGGTTCCGCCGAACACCTTTTCGCGCCAGCGGCTGCGGCTGTACGCGCCCGCGATCATCAGGTCTGAACCGGTCTCCCTGAAGCTTGCGATCAGTTCTTTCTCGATGTCCTTGCCGCGCGTTGCGATACGCTTCGACCTGACGCCCCAGTGTGCGAGATAGCTGGCAATCTGGCTCGATTTGGGACCGACGCGATCTTCGGCACCACAGCTGACAATCGTGACCCGTTCCGCCTCGCGCAGGATCGGCAATGCGGCCATCACGGCATTCGCCGCTTCGCAACTCTGGTTCCAGCCTATGCAGATTCTCTTGCCGAGGTTTCGCCGGCCCGATGGGGGCAGGATCAGTACCGGGCGTCCTGACTCTATCAGCGCAGCGTTCAGGAACATTTCTGCTACTCCGCCGTTCTTTTCTGGCCGCGACACGACGACCATGTCGGATACCGGGCCGACGATTCCCATTAACTTGTTCGGGGAGCCGACACGTTCGGACCAGAGTGCGCCGGGTGCGACGCGTGCGCGCTTGATCAGCTCGTAGCCGTTGCGTTCCGCCATGTCCTCGTAGAGCTTGCGCGCGGCTTCCGGCGCTTTCTTGCTGCTCTTCTTTTTCCAGGCAGCGTTCGACATTGAGGTGGCGGAGTCCCTGTGTGGCCGTATATGGCAACCGCTAACGCTCGCGCCCAGGCGCTTGCCGAGATCGAACGCCGTTTGCAATGCTTTGGCGCACTCCGGACGATCGGCGACCGGAACAAGAAATACCCGCATTTGAACGCTCTCCCGAATTCGTGGACGAACCGACTGTAGCAGCGCAAGCGGTGTCCGTAAATGTGATACCTTACGCCGCGATGCCCCTGTTCAAACGCACACTCAGCGAGTTCCTGTTCCGGCGATTTGCGCTCAAGCACTACGCATCGAATCTGCTCGTCGACATGAACCTCGAGGCCAAAGCCGACACGCTCGAGTACATCAAGGCCAACATGGTCGACGCGCCGTACTTCGAAAAGCACCCTGCGCTCGTCAAGTATGTGCTCGGCGAAGTCGCGAAGGAGGGCCTGTATCTCGAGTTCGGCGTTGGCCGCGGCAAATCGATGCGCTGGATCGCGCCACTTGTCGACGGCCCGGTGTATGGCTTCGACTCCTTCGAAGGTATCCCCGAGTACTGGAACGGCAACCCGGTCGGCGCGTTTGCGCAGAAGAAACTGCCCAGGGTGCCGGACAACGTCGTATTCGTCAGGGGATTATTCGACGACTCCCTGCCCGGCTTTCTCGACAAGCACAAGGACCCGGTCGCCTTCCTGCACGTCGATTGTGACCTGTACTCGTCGACGGTGACGATCTTCAAAGCGCTCGGCGACCGGCTGCAGCCCGGCGCCATCATTCTTTTCGACGAGTACTACAACTTTCATCGCTGGCAGCAGCACGAGTTCAAGGCTTTCCGGGAATTCGTCGAGCGCACGGGAATGCGCTACGAATACATCGCGTTTTCGGTGACCGGCCAGCAAGTCGCGGTGCACGTGCTGGAGAACCCGCTCTACAAGGGTTAGTGGACAGGCAGGATACCGGTGCCGATACGCTCGCTCTGTATTACCGAAAGCGCCGACCGCCCGACGACGGCGAGCTTCGTTGGCCTTCGCAACGCGGGCATCGACGTCAGCGTCGTCTGCCCTGCCGATCACCCGAACAACGGTACGCTGACCGAAGCGGGCGTGCCGACGGTGGATATCCGCTTGCCGAAGAACTTCGACACGGAAGGCATTGCGGCGCTGCGAGCCGAACTCGTCCGCGGTCGGTACCACATCATGCACACGTTTAACAACAAGGCCGTGAGCAACGGCCTGCGTGCCGTGAAAGGCCTGCCTGTCAAGGTCGTGTGCTACCGCGGCATCGTGGGCGCAGTCGGCTTTCTCGACCCGATGTCCTGGATGCGTTACCTGAATCCCCGTATCGATCGTATCGTCTGCGTCGCCGAGGCCATCCGACGCCATTTCCTGGAGATGCAGCCGGCGTTCCTGCGCATGCCCGAGGAGCGGCCGGTCACGATCCACAAGGGACACAAGCTCGAGTGGTATACGGACACGCCGGCCGATCTCTCGAAGGACGGTATACCCGGAGACGCGTTCGTCGTCGGCTGTACGGCCAACTACAGACCGAGAAAAGGCATCGATTTCCTGATCGACGCGTTCGAGCAACTGCCTGACGACGCGCACCTCGTCCTCGTCGGTCGCATGGGCGCCGACAAACTGACGAAACGCATCGAGCGAAGCCCGGCGGGCAATCGAATCCACCGCCTCGGCTTTCGCAACGATGCCCCGGCAGTGAGCGCCGCCTGCGACGTCTTCTGCATGCCCTCGACCAAGCGCGAAGGCCTGGCGCGCGCCATCATCGAGGCGATGGCCTACGGCGTTCCGGCGGTCGTCACGAGTGCCGGCGGCAGCCCGGAGCTCGTCGTAGATGGCGAATGCGGATTCGTCGTGCCCCCGCGAGACGCGAACGCCCTGGCGGCGGCAATCCGTAAACTCTACGACGACCCGGAGCTGAGGACCACGATGGGCGCCGCCGCGCGCGAACGCATCGCGACCGACTTCCGTAACGAGGATACCGTCAGCAAGACGGTCGAACTCTACCAGGAGCTGGTGCCCGAGCCCGACGCGCCTCGCACCTGGCCCGCGGCGTAATCAGAGCCTCAAACCGCCATTGACCTCGAAGCAGCCGCCGCTAACGTAGTCGTTCTCGAAGATGAACTGCACGGCCTGCGCGATCTCGTCGGGGTCGCCCATGCGACGCGCCGGGATGCCGGACGTGAGTTTCTCGCGAGCTTCGGGTTTCATGGCCATCACCATCTCGGTGGCGATGAACCCGGGGGCGATCGACGCCGCGCGGATGCCGTAACGCGCCAGTTCCTTCGACCACGCAACGGCCATCGCATGGACGCCCGCTTTCGCAGCCGAGTAGTTCGTCTGGCCCATGTTGCCGGCGCGCGATACCGACGAGATGTTGATGATCGCGCCTTTGCAGCCGGTCTCGATCATCCTGATCGCTGCCTCCCTTCCGCACAGGAACACGCCCGTGAGGTTGACGTCAATGACCGCCTGCCACTGTTCGATCGTCATCTTCGAGACCAGCTCGCCATCCTTGTGCTTGACCATCAGCGCGTCGCGCGTGATGCCCGCATTGTTGACGAGACCGTGCAGCTCGCCGAAATCGCTGACGACACTATCGAACAGGGCCTCAACCTCGTCTTCCTTCGCAACGTTGACCTTGTAGGTCCTGACCTCGGTTGAGCCTGCTTCCCTGCACGCCACCGCTGCCGTCGCGAGCGCCGCGTCGTCGAGGTCCACCAGTGCCAGGCGGCTGCCGGATTTTGCGAGTCGCAGGGCCATTGCCTCGCCCAGTCCGCGTGCGCCACCCGTGATTACGATCGTCTTGCCTTTCAGGTCCATTTTCTGCCCTCCGGAATTCGCGGATGCATATCATCACAACTTGCTGCACCGCACAATAGCGCTCTTCCGCAACCCGCCGGAAATTGCCAGCTGCGCGTGAATAGCCGATCATCGGGACATGACTGAATCGCCCGGACAAGACATCAATCGTGACGAAATGCCATTCGTCGCGCCCTGCAAAAAGCTGTCCCCGTTCGCGCCGTTCCGCTGGCTCCGCCGCGGCACCAGTGACCTGCTGCGGGCGCCGCAGCAGAGTCTCGTGTACGGGCTCGCCGTCGCCGTGATGATCGGCATGGTCTCGATGCTGGCGTGGTTCCAGGGCAGCGAGTGGATCATGTTCTCGATGATCGGCGGTTTCGTGTTCCTCGCTCCGCTGGCCTGCACGGGCCTTTACGCGATCAGCGCGCAGATCGAAAGGGGCCAGGAGGTCGATATGGCGCGCAGCCTGCGGGCAGCGTTCAAGCGTCACTTCGGCAACGAGATGGTATTCGCGCTGGTGCTGCTCGTCGTCTTCCTGGTCTGGGCGCGCGCTGCAATCATGGTCATTGCCGTTCTCTACCCCTCCGTCGGTGAGGCTACCCTGATCGATTGGGTGACGTTCCTCGGCTTCGGTTCGATGGTCGGCGCCGTGTTCGCGGGCGTGACGTTCTCTGCAAGCGCATTCTCGCTGCCGATGATCATGCACCGCGACGTCGACAGCATCACGGCGATCGTTACCTCGATCAACGCCGTGCTGCGCAACAAGTTCGCCATGGTCGTGTGGCTCGCGATTATCGTCGCGGGGCTGCTTCTCGGGCTGGTCACGGCGTTCGTGGGCCTGATCGTGATCATCCCGATCATAGGCTTCGCCGTCTGGCACGGCTACCTCGAGACGATCGACGCGGACGCGTTCCCGCGCCACGCGGAAGGCATTACGTCGACACCCCGCCCGGACCGCTAGCCGGCATAGTATTTATCCGGACTGCCACGCCCGGTTTTCGGCCCTAGAATAGCCGCGGAATCGGGAGACTGAGATGCCACTAACCCGGAGTTACATGGTCGGCGAAGGCTCCGGCCAGCTGCTTTACGAAACCATCGGCGAGTGCTTCGACCGCGTCGTCGACGCCAACCCGGACAATACGGCGATCGTCGTGCGGCACCAGGGAATCCGCAAGCGCTACGCGGAACTCAGGTCGGACGCGGACCGACTCGCGACCGGCCTGCTGGCACTGGGTATCCGGCCCGGTGAGCGCGTCGGTATCTGGGGACCGAACAGCTATGAGTGGGTCCTGACCCAGCTCGCGACGGCGAGAATGGGCGCAATACTCGTCTGCATCAATCCGGCCTACCGCCCGTTCGAACTCGAGTACGTGCTCGACAAGGTCGATTGCAAGGCGGTGATCGCTGCTGAGAAGTTCAAGACCAGCGACTACCTGGCGATGCTCGAGGAGGTGCGGCCCAAAGTTCCGGGCCTCGAGCACGTCATTCGCATGGGCGACGAACCGCGCGACGGCATGCTCAACTTTGCGGGCGTCTGCGACATGGGCGGCGAAAGGGAACGGCAGCAACTGGATGAGATCGGCGCCCGGCTGAAACCCGACGATGCGATCAACATTCAGTTCACGAGCGGCACGACCGGTGCACCCAAGGGCGCCACGCTTACGCACATGAACATCCTCAACAATGGCAAGAACACGGCGAACGGCATGGGCTTCACGCCCGAGGATTCGCTGTGCATACCGGTGCCGCTCTACCACTGCTTCGGCATGGTGCTCGGCGTGCTCGCCTGCGTCACGTCCGGAGCGACGATGGTATTCCCCAACGATGCCTACGATCCGGAGTCCACGCTGCAAGCCGTGCAGGAAGAAGGTTGCACGGCATTGCACGGCGTACCGACGATGTTCGTCACGGAACTCGATCACCCGCGCTTCGGCGAATTCGACCTATCGTCGTTGCGAACGGGCCTGATCGCCGGGGCGCCCTGCGCCGAAGAACTCATGATCCGCATCATCGGCGAACTGCACATGGAAAACGTGCTGATCGGGTACGGCCAGACCGAAGTCAGCCCGGTCAATCACATGACCCTGCCAAACGACACGCTCGAAAATCGTACCCGCACCGTTGGACGCCCGATCCCGTACGTCGAGATCAAGATCGTCGACAAGGATGACCACGTCGTTCCCATCGGCGAACAAGGCGAAATCTGCACGCGCGGCTACTCGGTGATGAAGGGCTACTGGGCTGACGACGAGCGCACGGCAGAGACAATCATCGATGGCTGGCTGCATTCGGGCGACCTCGGCGTCATGGACGAGCATGGCTACGTTCGTATCACCGGGCGCATCAAGGATATGATCATCCGCGGCGGCGAAAACATTTACCCGCGCGAAGTCGAGGAATTCCTCTACACGCACCCGAAAATATCCGAGGTGCAGGTATTCGGCGTTCCCGACGCGAAGATGGGTGAGCAGGTCTGCGCCTGGATCCAGCTGAAGCACGGCCAGACGGCCACCGCCGACGAGATCATCGAGTACTGCAGGGACAGGATCACGCACTTCAAGATCCCGAAGCACGTGCGATTCGTGACTGAGTACCCGATGACGGTCACGGGCAAGATCCGAAAAATCGAAATGCGCGAGATGATGAGCGAGGAGCTCGGACTCGCCTGACTACTCCGGTATCTCTTCGCTATCGGGTGCCTTGCTCATGCAGGCTTCGATCGCTGTCACCAGGGACACCGTCGTTACCGGAGCCGGAACGTAGTCGTCGGCACCGCACGCGGTTGCTACTTGCGGCCAGAGTTCGATGTGGTCGTCGCGCGATACGGCGATTATGCAGGCATCGCGAGCGAGTCGCCTGGCCGTGACGATCGACTCGAAGCCACCGCCTGCGGCCGTCTCGACGTCTGCGATCACGATTCTCGGCTGTTGGGTTGCACAGGCGCGCGTCACTTCGAACTCGGACGTGGCCACCGTTACGTCGAGATTCAACGTCTCGAGCATGTTGATCAGCTTCGCGGCCGTCGCTGCATCGTCGCTTACCAGAAGCACTTTGCGCATGAGGTCGCCTCCCTCCGGAAATTGCGGAAGTAGACGGCAAAACGGGCTGGCCGGCAGCGACCGCCGGCGCCAAAGTTCAGGACATATTGCGCCAGCGCCGCTGTGCGCGCTGGTAGGCGCTGGGCTCCGAGTAGCCGAGCAGGAATGCTGTCTCGCTGGCCGAGTAGCCCTTGCCGGCCCGCAGCTCCTCGGAGAGCTCACGACGCAGTTCGTCAAGCATCGCCTGGTAGGACGAACCTTGCTCGCCGAGACGGCGTTGCAAGGTTCTCGGACTCATGCCGAGTATCGTGGCCGTGCGTTGCAGGCTGGGTCGGCCGTATTGCATGCTCGTCCAGATGCCGCGCCGTACCTCGTCGATCAGTTCGACATCAGCACGCCCCAGTTCTTCCAGCTTCGCATCTGCCAGCTCATTCAGGTAGTTGCGCAGCGAGGGGTCGCAGGCGACGACCGGGAGCATCATTTGTTCTGCCGAGAACTCGATCGTCGCCTCGTCAGCAGAGAAGCGGACACCAGGGCCGAACAGCCGCTCATACTCGTCCGGATTGTCGGGCTCGCTCAACGGCAGGCGTACCCGCCACGGCTGGAAATCCGACTGCGTTATTTCTCTCGCAATCGTGAGCAAGATCGACAGGGCCGATACGACCGGGTGCTGCAGCGAGATCATGAAGGGTCGCAGCGTCGTTCGCAGGACGACAGCCGAATCGGAGGGCGTCAGGCGAATGCCGACGGCGTCGGTGACCAGCCGACTGTAACGTGCCATCTGCATCAGTGCCTCGAACAGGTCATCACTGAAGAAGATCGCGTAGCCGACAAGTCCCATCCGCTTGGCGGTGGCCGTTTCGCCGACGTGCAATCCCAGTGCCGGGTCGTCATCGCGCTCGATCAGCGCCTGCCAGAGCCTGCGAAATTTTGCGACCGGCAGACGCTGGTCCGGGTCAGCGAGCGAATCGGGATCGATTCCCGCTGCGCGCATGAGCTCGCCGCGATCGAGACCGCGCGATTCCGCGAAGTCGAGAAGAAGCAGGGGAATACGTGCGATCTGTGTGGCGTCGTGTTTCAAGCGCTAACCTCGCAGGATCTCCCGGGGCCGTTTTCGGTCTCGCAATCATACGTCGATTCATCGGCGAAGCCACTCCGGATGCGCCCGTGTTGCGAAGCGGTCGCCGTCAGGTATCCTTGACGATCGCGGCGCAGCTCCGGTGAACAATCGCAGAACATTGAATTTCCTGAAGACGACAATAATCGGCGGACTCGTATTCCTGGTCCCGGTCACAATCATCATCGTTGTCCTGCTGCAAGTCTTCGGAGTGATGGCCGACGTTGCGGAGCCCATCGCCGTGGTGTTGCCGCTCGACGGTGTCGGCGACATTGCCATCGCCAATGTCCTTGCCGTCATCATGATCCTGGTAATCTGTTTCGTCGCGGGATTACTTGCGAAAGTAGGCCCCGTCGCCCGCGCCATCGAGCGTGCCGAGACGGCCGTGTTGCAGAGGCTACCCGGCTACACCTTTCTCAAGGGGCTGACGACGACGATCAG
>JAAUXY010065946.1_pt1 | contig 18459 bp, 16 predicted proteins | sample 7278121 | NCBI WGS metagenome assembly JAAUXY01 (sample SAMN14350117, study PRJNA611818) | marine sediment metagenome | isolation source: surface marine sediment (1.8m) | place: French Polynesia: Moorea | collected 2018-08 | reverse complement strand
GTTGTGGAGCCCATCCGCTCCAAGCTAAAAAATATTGACGCTCAAAACTATGTTATTGTCGGCAAACCACGAGATGGATATCGACCCTATGAAGAATTCATCAAGGCTTCTTCCGACACCGAACCACAAACTGAAGTTGTCCCCCGCGATACCTGGATTTTGATCTATACCTCCGGCACCACCGGAAGACCAAAAGGCGTCATCCGTTCTCACGAATCTCATATTGCCTATTATCTGCACAATGCCGTTGACTTTGATTTTAATGAACACGATGTGTGCTTAAATGTCATGCCTCTGTGCCATATCAATTCCATCTTTTTTACGTTCACCTTTTTGTATATCGGGGGTTCGGCCTATATTCACCCGGCTTTGAACTTCAAGCCCGATGAAATCCTTAAAATCATCGAAAGCGAAAAGATTACGTTTATTTCCCTGATTCCAACCCACTATAACTTAATCCTCAATGTCCCCGAGGATGCCAAAAAACGCGATGTCAGCTCCATTCGTAAATTGCTGTGTTCTTCGGCACCCGGTCGCAAAAGCATGAAACAGGCTGTAATGGAATTTTTTCCGGGCGTTAAACTTTACGAAGCCTACGGTTCCACCGAGGCCGGCATGGTTACCATCCTGAAACCCGAATACCAGATGAGCAAACTGGGATCCATTGGATTTGAATGTATCGGCACTGATTTTTTAAAAATCCTGGATATCAACGGCAACGAAATGGCTGTCGGCGAAATCGGGGAGTTATACTCACGCGGCCCGATGCTGTTTGATGAATACTACAAGCTGCCCGAGCAGACTGCCGATTCATTTAAACACGGCTTCTTTTCAGCCGGGGATATGGCCCGACAGGATGAAGATGGATTTTACTACCTGGTGGATCGCAAAAAGAACATGATTATAACCGGCGGAGAAAATGTTTACCCCAGCGAAGTGGAAGAAGTGGTCGGTAACATCGAAGGTGTTTTCGAATGTGCGGTCATTGGACTGCCTGATGAAAAATGGGGCGAAAAAGTCAGTGCGGTGATTATCCGAAAAGAAGGTTATGATAGCAGCAATTTAAATGAGCAACACATCATCCAGGCCTGCAAAGGGAAAATGGCCGGTTATAAATGCCCCAAACAAGTGATCTTTATCGGTGAAGATGATATGCCCCGCACCGGCACCGGAAAGATCCTGCACCGCATACTCAGAGAACAATTTGGATAGATCACTGTCTCTATATATTTTCTATAAAGAAGATTACAGTGTATTTTATAGAGTCTTTAATTTAATCTGACCATGGAAGATTGGAATAATGGAACGATGGAAGATTGGGTTTAAAAAGGATATCATCCATTTTCTAAATTTTGGACAAACCGAATTAATCCATTCATCCCGTATGCCAATTCACCAAAACCCATTTATCCAGTATTCCAACATTCCAGCATTCCATATGAACCTATGAGAGTGACAAGCATCCAACTGGCAATGGTCGATCAGCCCAAAGAAAAAAACGTGGACCACGCGCTTAAACTGATCGACCAGGCCCCGCCCAGTGATTTGATTCTGCTGCCGGAGATCTGGCCCTGCGGTTTTTTTTCCTTTGATCGCTATAAACGTGACAGCGAAGCCATTGATGGATCGCTTGTCTCAACATTTAAAGCAGTGGCGCGCAAACGAAAATGTCATATTTTTATGGGCAGCATGGTCGAAAAAGACGACCAACACCTATACAACACCAGCATTCTACTAAATCCCGCCGGCGAGATTGCAGCCCGCTATCGCAAAATTCACCTGTTCGGCTACCAATCCGAAGAAACCACCCTTCTTGAACCGGGTAAAGATGTTGTTGTCGTCGATACACCCTGGGGCAAAAGCGGGTTATCAACTTGTTACGATCTGCGTTTTCCAGAGCTTTACCGACGAATGGTCGATAGGGGAGCGATATTCTTTTTAGTGGCGTCTGCCTGGCCCAAGGTTCGCCTGGAGGCCTGGAGACTTTTCAACCGCTGCCGGGCCCACGAAAATCTCGCCTTTCTGATCTCCTGCAACTGCGCTGGTGCCAACCAGGGCAAAACCTACGCCGGTCATAGCATGATCGTTGATCCTCTGGGTCAAGTGCTGGCTGAAGGCGCACAAGATGAAGAGTTGGTTACTGCCGAAATTGATGCGGACCAAATCGATGCTGTCCGTTTGGAGTTCCCAGCCCTTGAAGACCGTAAGCTGAGCTGATACTTACAGAACAATTTTTCAGAAAATCTGCACGAACACCTGTCTATGCCACTGTCGCTTTTCTCAAGTTTTACTATGATAAAATTGTGTTAATATTGAACCTTCAAGACGCTAATTGATCGAGCGCTCGCTCAATTAGCGTTTTTCATAGCGTGCTTAGCGATAATAAATATTGTCCTCACTCGGATTAAAGCAACTGTAAAAACAATAAAATACCGTAATAAAACAAAATGTTAAATAACAAGATACTTCTGCATTTCGAAGGCCTTGACAATAAAAAAAGAGACATGTTAGTTTATTGATTGAGCGCCCGTTCAGCAAAGCATGTTCTATTCTCAATAAAATATTATATTAAATAATTTCAAAGGTTAATATGCAAGATCTACCCAGAACCAAAGATATTCCCACCCAGGTCAAAAACCCTGATCTGGTAAAGCGCCGCCGGCGCCAGATCGCGGATGCAGCCGTTCAACTGTTTATAGATAAAGGCTTTCACAAAACCACCACGCGCCAGATTGCCCGGGCTGCTGGATTTTCGATTGGATCTTTGTACGAATATTTCGCCTCCAAGGAAGATATTCTGTATATGGTGTGTGAAGCTATTCATGCCGAGGTTGAACGCGGTGTAACGGCGGCCATGTCTCAGGCCAAAGGCGGTCGCGATGCATTGGTGAAAATCATTCAAGAATATTTCATGGTTTGCCACCATATGAGCGATTTTATTCTTTTGATTTATCAGGAAACCCAATCGCTGCCCTCTCAGTGGCAAAAACGCGTTCTGGAAAATGAACTGCGGATCACGGGCCTCTTTGTCAAAGCCCTGGCCCGTATCGCCAAATCCGGTGATTTGATCAATTTAAAAGAAAACAATCTGGAGCTGGCAGCCCATAACATTGTCGTCTTAGGACATATGTGGACCTTTCGACGCTGGTATCTGGCCCACCATTATAGCATTGACGATTATATCAAACTTCAGACAGGCATTATCCTGGGGATGTATGCCGGTGTAAAAAAATAAAATTGAAGCACCTCTTTCTGTTTTTCACTCACACATGACCAAAGATGACAATGAATATTTTTATCGGCATTAAGGAGGCAAAATGACAGCTGAGGTCAAAGCATACAAACCTGAAAATTACATCCGCGTCGTCACCGCAACCTCCCTTTTCGATGGCCATGATGCCGCCATTAATATCATGCGCCGGATCCTGCAGGATACCGGTGTAGAAGTCATTCATTTAGGACATAATCGATCGGTTCAGGAAATCGTGGATGCCGCCATCGAAGAGGATGCCCAAGGAATTGCCGTGTCCAGTTACCAGGGCGGTCATATCGAATTTTTCAAGTATATGGTCGATCTTTTAAAAGAAAAAGGGGCACCGCATATCAGGGTTTTTGGCGGAGGTGGTGGCGTGATTGTGCCGGATGAAATCACTGAGCTCGAAACTTACGGTGTAACCAAAATTTATTCACCGGAAGACGGCGCCCAATTGGGGCTGCAGGGGATGATTAATCATATGGTCGCCGCCATAGATTTTTCCACAGTCAAAAGAGGTCGTTTTGCTTTTGATGACCTGTCTCCGGACAATAAATTGCTAGTGGCCAATCTGATATCCGCAGCCGAATACGCAAAAGCTCAGGAAAACGGCGATCTGGCAGCCTTGAGAGACGAGCTGGCAAAAAAAATTGGCAAACGAAAATTACCGGTCATCGGTATTACCGGAACCGGTGGTGCCGGCAAATCATCATTGACCGATGAACTGATTTTACGGATGCTGCATGATATTAAAGATATCCATATTGCCATCATCAGCTGTGACCCTTCGCGACGCAAGACCGGCGGAGCACTGCTCGGTGATCGAATTCGTATGAATGCCATCGGCAATCCCCGCGTGTATCTGCGCTCCCTGGCAACCCGCCAATCCCAGACAGAGATTCCCACCATTTTGGGAGATGCCATTGAAGCCGTGAAGGCTGCCGGATATGACTTAATTATCGCGGAAACCGCCGGTATCGGCCAGGGCGATTCCCGTATTGTCGATATGGTGGATCTGTCCATTTATGTGATGACCAGTGAATTCGGCGCTGCCTCCCAGCTTGAAAAAATTGATATGCTGGATTTTGCCGATTTAGTGGTGGTCAATAAATTTGAAAAACGGGGCGGTGAAGATGCGGTGCGCGACGTTCGCAAACAAGTCCAGCGCAACCGTAAAGCTTTCGATCAATCACCGGAAGATATGCCGGTCTTTGGCACCATCGCATCCAAATTCAATGATGACGGCGTCACCGCACTTTATCATGCTATTATGGATGCTGTTGCCGCCAAAACCGGTGTTACACTCAAGTCCAGCCTGCCCCGAACCCAAACCCGGACATCAACTTCTAAAACGATCATCATTCCGCCCGAACGCACCCGCTATTTAAGTGAAGTTGCTGATCATTTGAGAGCCTACCACCACGACACCGATACCCAGGCAGAAGCCATCCGAAAGGTCTGGCACCTCAACGAAGCCGCCGGGGCGCTGGATAGCAATGCGCCTAATGAGGATAGCACCCAACTCATAGACGCCTTAAAGGCTCAGATTAAAGCAGCTGAAGCAACCCTCAAGCCGGAAACCGTCCAAACGCTGGCGGAATGGGAAAACATCCAGAAAACTTACAATCAAGATGAACTCGTCTATCAAGTTCGTGATCGTGAAATCAGGGTGCCGCTTTTTTCCAAATCCTTGTCACATACCCGCATTCCTAAAATTGAATTGCCCAAGTACAAAGACCCGGGCGAAATTTACCGCTGGCTGCGGGAAGAAAATGTCTCTGGGCAATTTCCCTATACAGCCGGAGTGTTTCCCTTAAAGCGCGTCGATGAGGACCCCACCCGCATGTTTGCCGGCGAAGGCGATCCGGCCCGCACCAACCAGCGCTTTAAGATGCTTTCAGCCAATTATGAGGCCAAGCGTTTGTCAACCGCCTTTGATTCGGTTACTCTATACGGTTGCGACCCGGATATTCGTCCGGACATTTACGGGAAAGTCGGTACCTCGGGGGTGAGCATCTGCACCCTGGATGATGTCAAAGTGCTCTATGACGGTTTTGATTTGTGCGCACCCAGTACATCGGTTTCAATGACCATCAACGGTCCGGCACCCATTATACTGGCGATGTTTCTAAACACGGCTATCGATCAACAGGTTGATAAATTTACGGCTGAAAACGGCAAGGCGCCGTCCGATGAACAATATCAGGAAATACGTGCCAATGTTCTTTCCAATGTTCGCGGTACGGTTCAGGCTGATATTCTTAAAGAAGACCAGGGACAGAATACCTGCATCTTTTCAATCGATTTTGCCCTAAAAATGATGGGAGATATTCAGCAATATTTTATCGACAATCATATTCGCAACTTTTATTCAGTATCGATTTCCGGCTATCATATTGCCGAAGCCGGCGCCAACCCCATCACCCAACTGGCATTAACTCTGGCCAATGGATTCACTTACGTAGAGTACTACCTTTCCCGAGGGATGCCCATTGACAGTTTTGCGCCCAATCTTTCCTTTTTCTTCTCCAACGGGCTGGACCCTGAATATAACGTGATTGGGCGGGTGGCCCGACGGATCTGGGCAGTGGCCATGCGAGATAAATACGGTGGATCCGAGCGCTCACAGATGCTCAAATATCACATTCAAACTTCAGGACGATCGTTACACAGCCAGGACATCCAGTTCAATGATATCCGCACCACCTTGCAGGCCTTATGTGCCATCTATGATAACTGCAACAGCCTGCACACCAATGCCTTTGACGAGGCCATCACCACCCCCAGCGCAGAGTCGGTCAGACGGGCACTGGCCATTCAATTGATTATCAATCGTGAGTGGGGCTTGGCGAAAAATGAAAACATGAACCAAGGCAGTTTCATTTTCGAAGAGCTGACACGCCTGGTGGAAGAAGCCGTTTTGATGGAATTTGATCGCATTACCGAACGCGGCGGTGTTTTGGGGGCCATGGAAACCGGCTATCAGCGCAGTAAAATCCAGGAAGAATCCATACACTACGAAACCCTCAAGCACACCGGCGAGCTGCCCATCATTGGGGTCAATACCTTTCGCGATCCGCATGCCGATGGTGAGCAGCTCAGCGAGGCGGTCGAACTGGCAAGGGCCACCGAAGCCGAAAAACAGTCGCAGCTCAAGCGGCTGGCAGAATTTAAAAAAAGCAACGCAAAAGAGGCCCCGGCTGCTCTTGAGCGTTTGCAAAAGGTGGTGCTGTCCGGCGATAACATTTTCGCCGAACTGATGGAAGCGGTGCGGTCCTGCAGTCTGGGCCAGATCACCCATGCGCTCTATGAAGTCGGCGGCCAGTACCGGCGTAATATGTAGACCCTATATCTACTCATTTCTCTTAATGATCCCAAAGATGTTGTTACAGATGTTACTGTTCATGAAGACCTTGGTTTCAGGTTTCAGTGTTCAGGTGTCAGGAGAAAAGCGGTTTTAGGTGTCAGCCGTTCTATTCGTCCCTGAAACCTGACACCTGACACCTGAACCGCCAAAGGCGGAACTATAGAGCCTGACACCTTTTAAATATTGCCACAAAAGGAAATCCGGTATGGAGAACATAGAAGACTTAACGTTGGGCCAGGTGCTACAGAACTCAGCAGCTGAGTCGCCGGATAAGGTTGCGATTGTAGACGGCAATACGCGCACAACCTATGCTGAACTCAATGCCGCCTCTGATGCATTGGCGGCCGGCCTGACGGAATTGGGTTTTAAAAAAGGCGACCGGGTGGCCATCTACATGAAAAACTCCCTGGAGCTTGTCACCGCTTTTTACGCCCTGCAAAAAATCGGAGTTGTGGTGGTCTGGGTCAATGCGATTTATCGCATGCAAGAGGCGGAATTCATCCTCAAAAATTCAGAAGCCAAAGGGCTGTTTATTTTCGACCGGTGGGACGGCTACGATTATGTTAAAGAAATTATAAAAATTAAATCCAGTTTGCCCGAACTGGAACATATTATCGTTGCCGGCAGTAGCCCGGAGGCTGAGGTTATTGAATATAACCGCTTGATTGACACCGGCAAGGGCAAGACATTGCCGTCCGTTGCCATTGATCCGCAAAAAGATCTGTGCATGTTGCTATATACCTCCGGCACCACCGGACGGCCCAAAGGCGCCATGATCAGACATTATGCTGCCGTGAGGGCCGGCCGAGAATATGCATTGGGTACCGGAGCGACTGCCAATGATACGTTTATCGGGATTTTGCCCATGAGCCATTCCTATGGCTGCGGGTCGATTTTGGTCCAACCCATTTTGCTGCAAGCTACCCTTGTGCTGATGGATACATTCGAGGTGGAGCGTGCCTTTCAGATCATAGAGCGCGAAAAAATAACGCTGCAAATGGGAGCGCCGCCCCACTATATCCTGGAGCTCAATCACAAAAGCCGGGCTAACTATGATCTCAGCTCGCTGCGCGCAGGGCTGAGCGCCGGAATGATCGCACCGGAAGGTTTGATCACACGGGTGGAAAAAGAAATGGGTGTTTATTTAACCTCTTTTTGGGGGGCTTCTGAGGTCGGACCGGGACTGGCAACCATGTGCCCCTACCCTTCCCCGCTGGATATTCGCGAAAAATATGTTGGCATACCGGCCGAAGGTACTCAAATGCGGGTGGTGGAGCCCGTCACCCTGAAGCCTTTACCGGACGACGAAATTGGAGAACTGACGATACAGGGATGGCATGTCATGCAGGGCTACTGGAAAAACCCTGAAGAAACCGCCAAACAGATAGTGGATGGCTGGCTTTTCATGGGAGACCTGGCGTCCAGGGATGAGAATGGTTATTTCAGAATTTACGGCCGCACCAAAGACCTGATCAATCGCGGCGGCTACAAAATTTATCCCTATGAATTGGAGTCGTTGATCATCGACCATCCCAAAGTCGAACAGGTGTCTGTAGTGGCAACACCCAATCCCGTGCTGGGAGAATCCATTTGTGTCTGCGTCATCCCGGTTGCGGACCAAATTCCAACCTTAAAAGAGATCCGGGAATTTGTACAAGATAAAATCGCGCCACATAAACTGCCCGATGAGCTGTGCATCATGGATGACTTCCCTAAACTGGCCGGTGGTGTCAAACTTAAAAAGTTCGGCCAAGGCGGATTAACGGAACTGGCAACTAAAGATGAAACTCGTGAAAGGATTCGAAAATAAGTATGGACCCAATAGCCGCAAAAGCATTTAAACTGCTGCGACAAATCAAGTCAGTAACATTTGCCACTTTGAACCGCGGGCTACCGGCGGCACGCATCATTGATGTGATGCTCGTAAAAGACGATGGACTATATTTTCTCACGGCAAGAGGAAAATCATTTTATCGTCAACTCAAAGCCGAGCCCAGAATCGCTATCTGCGGCATGGATCAAAATTATGTTACCGCACGGGTAATCGGTGACATTAAATTTTGTGATAATAGAGACATCATCAATGAAATATTTGAGCATAATCCCATGATGAACGATCTTTATCCCGGCGAAAAGCGCGACATTCTGGAGGGTTTTCACCTGTACCGCGGCAAAGGTGAAATCTTCGACCTTTCTGTGGAGCCTCCTGGGCGCGAACGCTTTGCGTTTGGTGGCGAGACGGCCAACCCACCGGGTTATACAATTACGGCTGGCTGCACGGCCTGCGGTCTGTGCTTGGAAGGCTGCCCGGTGGAAGTAATTTCAGAAGGTGAGACATATCGAATCGATGGGTTCCACTGCCTGGAGTGTGGTCGCTGTGCGGAAATTTGTCCGGAAGATGCCATCGAAGCTGCTAAAGAAATCTAAAGAACACATGACGATGAATACAGGAACCTATCTCAAAAATAGCAGATCACGCTCCCCGCATGTATGCGGGATTTCACATCTGATCCTTATACATTTAGGTGTTCAACAAAGTGCGGCGCAAACGACGCGACTGCCCTCGGCCATGAGCTACATTCGGCCTGCCTTCGGCCGTGAGCTCAGGGCCGAACGGCTCGTCGCAGGCCAATTCAAAAGTGGCGCATTTAGATCGTGGCTAAAAGCCACTCCCACTACTATTAAAAATCAGCTTCTTTAAACTATCTAATTTTAACAATAATTGGTGGAAGCGGCATCTTGCGGCGATATTCGAGCATTTTATGCAGGGACAGGGGATAAAGGGGTTTCCTGTCCCTGCCAGCAACAAAGCCCTTGGCCGTTAGATGCATTTTTGAGATAGGTTCAGGTTAAATCACCATGGTGTAGACAATCCCGCCATCCTTCCATATGCTGACTTTATAATCGCCCTCTTCGACAATATATTTTCTACCGCCGTCAAAGCGAACACCCACTTCCTTTTGATCGATCATAAACAGCGAAGCGCGTTTGCCTTTTGACTTGCAGAAAAGCAAAGCCGCGTCAATTTTTCCAAAGGCGCATTCGCGACCACCCACTAAATTAAGCCCCAACCGCTTCAGATCCGGCGCCGGGACCGTATAGCCCAATCTTTGAGTAAACCACTGCCCAATATCAGCGACCTCTCCGACCTGAAACTTCATTGGCATTCCGGTATTCATATGATTGGAAATGCTGTACTTCACCATCTCATCAACCGATTGCAAATGCCCTGAAAACGGATTGAGCAGCACCAGCACCAGGGCGGCCATTGTCAAAGCCGGCAACATCATTTTCCAGGAAATGCTCGGCCATCCGGAAGGTCGCGCGCGGGATTCGGATTCGATTCTTTTACGGGTACGAGCGATCAAATCAGGCGGCAGCTCCATGCTTTGCATGCCTTCTTTTATCCTGCCGTCAAGCGCCTTATCGGCCTGAAAAAGCGTTTTGCAAGCCCGGCAATTTTCTATATGTTCTCTGATCTGCATCGATGCTTTTTCATCTGCATAATCCTGATGGGTTAGCCAGTGTTTAAATTGTTGACAGTTCATCATGGCATTTCACCTCAATTGGTTTAAGCGAATCACTTTTTCGCTCTGGGGTGCATTTCGCATCGATCTTAAAAGTGCTTTTTTCATGGCCTGCTTGGCACGGGACAGGCGCGACATAATAGTTCCGATCGGAACCCCCAGTATATCAGCGGTTTCTTGGTAAGAGCTGTCTTCCAGATAATGTAAAATAAGAACAGTTTTATACTTTTCCGGTAATGTGTCTAAAATCGACTGGACCTTCTCAGCCGCTTGTTTCTTTTCAACTATAGACGCGGCATCCGGCTGGATTACAGCCGATTCAAGCTCTGAGACATAATCGATACCATCTTCAAATTCAGTCGCCGGAATGGGTGTTTTTTTGCGTTGCCATTTTAGGAAATGATTGCGCAATATGGCAAACATCCAGCTTTTGAATTTGCGACTGTCGCGCAACTGCTCGAATTTATGATATGCCGTATACAGCGTTTCCTGCACCAGGTCTTCGGCATCATAAGGATTCCCGGCATACTTCAAAGCCACATTATAAAGAAATTGGGTGTGGTTTTGGGCTAATTGCCAGAATGTATCGCGCCGCCTCTGCTTGCGTCCCCTCAAAGAAATGGGTTTGCTGATCATCGGTAGATGCATCTATTCTGCGACTCCCTTCAAAAGCTATATGATCCGCTTTGCTTAAATTTTATTCCATATTTTTAATCAGACTGGAATTAATAAGGCGATTACCCTTCAGATTATGGGTAATCAGCATCCTTGGATTGTCCAGTGTTCGAATAATTTATAGCGCTATCGTCCGAATGAGGATCCCAATTTCATTTGGATCGAACGTTTATGCGGGCTGTTTGAACCCCAACGTTGGGTGGTTGATTTAACTTTCTATTACGCAACAGAGCATCAAGGCTGAATTCATCATTGCCATTTAAGAGCAGAACAAAAGATCCGCCCGTAAATGCGAAGGCATATGCAAAGTGAGGCACATCCTGCAATATAATGAAACCGGGTATCACAATCGTCACAAGGCCCATTATGAATCCAATGGCAGCCTGAATGCGGGTCAACAGGCCGATCATTAGACAGACCCCCATGATGATTTGTGCCCATCCCGCTACCTGCAAAAACGCCTGCACATCAACCAGCATGAATTTGCCGTAATCCAGAGTATATGCAGCGGTCAATTTTTCAACCATCAGCTTTTCATATCCCCAAAATAAGACTGTCATTCCGAAAAAAAGTCTTAAAATCAAACCATTATATTTGGTCATATCATTGAAATTCATTTTGTATTCTCCCTGCAGTTGTTTAATGATTATTGTTTTTCTCATTAGAGTCTGTTGCAAAAACTTTTATTCCCCCAAAATTGAATTGCTTTTGCTAAGTCAAACTCTTAATTTATAATTTTTACAACTCCAGATCACTAAATACGTTTTGAAATAATACCAAAATTTGACGGCTACCGATGCGTCAGCTAGTGGTGTGTATGACACAACTGTCAGCAAGGATATACTTATGGAAACATTTGTTTGGATCGGCATACTGATATGCATTTCACAATCCGCGACATTTTCAGGTCTTAATCTGGCATTTTTCAGTCTCAGCAGACTCCGTCTGGAAATGGAATCTAAAAAAAATAATATAAAAGCCCAGAAAATACTGCGTTTGAGGGAGGATTCCAACTTTCTATTGACAACCATCCTGTGGGGCAACGTTGGTGTCAATGTTCTTTTAACCCTGCTTTCTGAATCCGTGATGGCGGGTGTCATCAGTTTTTTCTTTTCAACGGTTGTCATCACCATCGGCGGTGAAATCATTCCGCAAGCATACTTCTCAAGGCACGCATTGCATGTGGCTTCCTTTCTTTCGCCGGTAATACGCTTTTATCAGGTGCTGTTGTACCTTGTGGCAAAACCGACCGCTTTAATTCTGGATAAATGGCTCGGACCAGAGGCCATTCAATATGTGAACGAAAAAGATTTGCGTGAGCTGATTGTAATGCATGTTGACTCCCCGGAAACGGAAATCGATCACGTTGAAGGGCTGGGGGCCATCAATTTTTTGAAGATTGATGGTATCCCCATCTCTGCTAAAGGTGAAATTTTAGATCCGGAAAGTGTCATAACGCTTGCATTTGAAGGCAATCGACCTGTTTTCCCAAAATTTGACTTATCACCAGACGATGACTTTTTAAAACAGATGCATGCATCCGGCAAAAAGTGGGTCATTGTCGTCGATTCTAAAAACGAACCCCGAGCTGCAATTGATGCCGATAGCTTTCTAAGGGACGCATTGTTCACCGACGGCCCTTTTAACCCCTATAGTCATTGCCATCGCCCGATCGTTGTCAAAGATGCGCACACACGTTTGGGTGATACTATCTCTCGCCTCAAAGTGCACCCGGAAAGATCAGATGACGATGTAATCGATCAAGACATTATCATTTATTGGGGCCAAACAAAATCGGTGATTACCGGCTCGGATATTCTCGGACGTCTACTGCGCGGCATCGTGCGGAATGAAGCAATCCCATCAAACTATTGACCTTATTCGGTTAGGAGGATTAAGTATGCGGTATATAAAAAGTATACCGTTGAGTCTTTATCAGAAAATATTGCGGAGGTGATGATGAAAATATGTCGATCCCATGGCAGATGTAAGAAAAGCACAATGAAATGTGGGGTATTGATCATATTACTCATTGTTATAGCTTGCCATGTTGGCTGCACTTCTCCGATCGCCATAAACACAATGGGGGCAGCCGGCAGCAATACCCCTGTTGCTTTCGGCAGTGAAGGCGGCGGCCGAGGCGAAAGCTTTTGGATTGCTAAATATGAAGATGTTATGAAAGCAGCTTTGAGTGCCGGTAAGGCGCTCTCACTTGAAATAGAAGAGAAGCGTATAGAAGATGATCAAACATTTATTCGTTTTTATGATGGTAAAAAAGAAAGAATCGACCTTTTTATCGAGCGGCGCACAGATACAATGACGTCCATAAGATTCCGCGTTGGATGGTTCGGTTCGGTGGCCTTTGGCCGTCTATTAGCCCGACAAATTATGTATGAGGTTACTGTCGCGGAATATTTCCTTGAGGATTGGACGTTAATGGACCAATAATTGAGATCGCATTATTCATTTAATCAGTATACAGCGCTGCTTACCAACACAAAGATTAATAATATTATTTAACCTACTCATCAGCAGTTTAGCTGAAGTCGTATTATCAGAAAAAAGTCTTGACAATCAAACCGTGTTCAATAACCATTTGATTCCAAATCACCGACCGAGAAGTAGAGGCAGCTGATTTCCTACATAACGTTTTGCATCTCTTATAATTCACCATCAACAATAAAGGAGGATACTATGAAAAGGATTATTCTGCTGATCTTTCTCGTTGTATGTTTCGGTTTTTTTAGTGCGGCCGGGGCCATAAATGCTGAGGCTGCCAGTGTGAAGCTGACTTACAGTAATTTTTTCCCACCTGCTCACATCCAGAGCAAACTGGCCGAATCCTGGTGTAAGGAAGTTGAAAAACGCACCAATGGCCAGGTGGTTGTGGAGTACTTTCCCGGCCAGACCCTGACCAAAGCCAGGCAGGTTTATGATGGTGTCGTCGAAGGCATTTCAGATGTTGGTTTTTCCGTACTGGCATACACCCGCGGCCGATTTCCGGTCATTTCAGCTGTGGATCTGCCGCTGGGATACACCAGTGGTGTAGTTGCAACAAAAGTTGTCAATGCTGTCTACACCAAATTCCAACCCAAAGAGCTTATGGATACTCAGGTTATGTATCTGCATGCCCATGGACCGGGCCTCATTCATACCAAGGACAAACCTGTAAGAAAAATAGAGGATATGAAGGGATTGAAGTTCAGAGGTCATGGCACAAGTGCGCTTGTCGTAAAAGCGCTGGGCGGAACACCAGTCCCGAAACCCATGCCTGAAACCTATCAAATGCTGCAAAAAGGTGTGGTCAACGGTGCGGTCTATCCCTTTGAGGCCAATAAAGGTTGGAAATTGGGAGAGGTCACCAATTACGTGACCGCAAACTTTTCGGCCGCTTATACCACTTCTTTTTTCGTGGTGATGAATAAGCAGAAGTGGAACTCGCTGTCGCCGGAGAACCAAAAAATAATTACTCAAATCAATGTTGAATGGGCGGCCAAACATGGAGAGGCCTGGGATACCAGCGATGCAGAGGGAATTGTTTTCTTCCTAAATCAAGGTGGTCAAATTATCGGCCTTGACAGCAAAGAAGCGGCCCGTTGGAAAGAAGCGGTTGCGCCGATCATTGATGACTATGTTACCAAAACCAATGAAAAAGGGCTTCCGGGCAAAGAAATTGTCGATTTCACTGTTAAGACCCTCAATAGCCTGCAATAAACTTCACAAACGGGTGGACCCCGCCGATGGGTCCACCCCATTTAGCCTTAGCACACAGATATCTCTATGAAACCATTTTGGCGGTTTATTGACCGTATTCTCGAATCCATGAAAATTGTTGGTGCTGCCTGCCTGGTGGGTATGATGCTTTTGACCTGTGCCGATGTGGTCGGACGGTTTTTCGGGCATCCCGTTTTTGGTTCGGTGGAAATTGTCGGTTTTATGGCCACGCTGGCAGTGGCCATGGCCCTGCCCTACACCCATAAGGTTGAAGGCCATATTGGTGTCGAAATACTCGTGCGCCTGTTTTCAGAAAAAACCCAGATAAAAATTGAAATATGCACGGGCATTTTAAGCCTGGCTCTGTTTGCCATTGTGACCTGGCGTATGTGGATATATGCAGGCACAATGAAAGAATCCGGTGAAGTCTCCATGAATCTCGAGCTTCCCGAACATTATGTCATTTATGTTGCTGCCTTCTGCCTGCTGGTATTTGCCTTCGTTATCCTGCAAGATATCGTAAACAATATCAGAAAGCTAAAAGCCAGATGAGCCCTACAATTGCCGGTATCATCGGAATCAGCGTGATGGTTCTCCTCTTTTTTTCAAGGATGCGAGTGGCCTACGTTATGACCATGATTGGCTTCCTGGGTTTTAGCATGATGATTTCATTAAAAGGCGGCCTCAACCTTCTATCCAGAAACATTTATGAAGTTTTTTCATCTTACGGGCTCACGACCATACCGCTGTTTATCCTCATGGGCCAGCTGGCGTTCAACAGCGGCATCAGCAGCAGATTGTATGATACGGCCTATAAATTCCTTGGGAGCACCCGGGGCGGCCTGGCCATGGCGACAGTTTCAGCCTGCACCGGCTTTGGTGCGGTCTGCGGTTCCAGCCCGGCCACAGCGGCGACGATGGCAACAGTCGGTTTGCCCGAAATGAGGCGTTATAAATATGCTGATGAGCTCTCAACGGGCTCCGTGGCTTCAGGGGGCGGCTTAGGCATGATCATGCCGCCCAGCGTGGTCCTTATTGTTTACGGGGTTCTAACCGAGGAATCCATCGGTAAGCTCTTTGCCGCCGGAATTATGCCGGCCATCCTTGTTACGATTCTGTTTATTATCTCAATTTATATCCGTTGCCGGTTTGCACCAGATCAGGGTCCGCCTGGCGAAACCTTTACTTGGAAGGCAAAACTGAAATCCCTAAACGGTCTGATCGATACGCTTGCTGTATTTGGTCTTGTTATGGGGGGACTCTTTTTTGGATTTTTCACACCGACAGAGGCCGCTGCTGTGGGGGCTTTTGGTGTTTTAGTTGTTTCTTTGATTCGTAGGCAGCTGACCTGGCAGGGATTTGTGAAGTCGTTGTATGAAACCCTCAGAACCTCCTGCATGGTCATGCTGTTGATTGCGGGTGCGGTTGTTTTCGGCAAATTTTTAGCCATCACGCGAATTCCGTTTAACATAGCAACCTGGATCGGTGGATTTGATTTACCGCCTTTTTTAATTTTGACTATGATTATCGGTGTGTATTTCCTGGGCGGATGTTTTATGGATGCGCTGGCTTTTGTCATGCTGACCATTCCGATATTCTTCCCGATTGTTACCAGCCTCGGTTATGATCCAATATGGTTCGGAATTATTATTGTGATGGTCACAGAAATGGGTGTGATCACTCCGCCGGTGGGGATCAATGTGTATGTTGTTTACGGTGTGGCTCAGGGTGCTATCGGAGGCGTACCGCTTGAATCCATTTTTAAAGGTGTCATGCCGTTTTTGCTGGCTGTGATTGTGGGCATTATTATTCTCATTATTTTTCCTTCTATCATTCTATACTTACCCAATTTGCTGTACTGACCATCATTCGAGCAATGTCATATCGTATTCCGGCTGTAACGCTATACCGCAGAAGTATAACTGTCAAATGACAATGACGTCGCCTAAATTGCGAATGCTGTCTATGATGGCATCTGGTTGTTCTGTGCTTAATGCATCGTAATCGTCAAATCCTGTCAGCACCCCGACCGTATACATTCCCGCTGCCTTGCCGGCTCGCATGTCAGTGGTGGTATCACCTACATAAACACAATTGGCGGGTTCAAGCGCAAGTTGTTGGGCACACATGATGAGTGGATCCGGTGCCGGCTTTCTCTTGTCAACCTCATCGGATGTGATGATAGCTTCGATGAGGTTATCTACACCGGCATTTTTTAAGGGCAACATTTTTGTTTCTAAATAATGCTTTTGGGTTGAGGTGACCAGACCGACCTTTAATCTCTTTGCAGAGATCATGTTAAGGACTGCATCCGCTCCCTTAATAATATCCAGATCATCGGCAAACATCTGTGGCGCAATTTCATTGATGACGGCCCAGGCTTTATCAATTATATTTTCCTGGGTGTACAGAATTTCTTCCGGTAAAACGAGTTCCCATTTGAAATCTTCGCTTTCGGCAGCGGCTAATATCTTAGTGCGCGAAACCGGTGGCAGGTCGAGCCGTTCCAAAGCGTTCTCAACGATTCTAAAATAGATATCAATCGAATCGATCAATGTTCCGTCTAAATCAAAAATAACCGCTGCCACTTTCAGCTTTCTTTTCTGCGACATATTCACTTTTCCAATAAAACAATGTTTAGCAAAGCACCATCTTTAACATTAAGGGTTGCTTTGATATTCAACGGTGCGATGATTTCGATGATATTCTCGGCATGAATCCTAACTTTTTCTTCGGGCATGATGATGGCACCATTAATTTTTCCCAACCTTACCGCAAAGGCTTTGGCATTACAGAATTTTGGATCAGGTGATATGAGTTCAACACCCTTTTTTTGATCCAGCGATGCAATAATGGAAAGATCGTCAGATGCTACTTCCAGGTTCAGGGTTCCTGGGTAGGGCTCAAAGCCCAATTTCTCATTGCACTGCTGCATCACCCAGTCGATTTGGGTGAAATAAGCGCCTTCCCCCGCACCGCTCACTATCTTGCCGGTAATTTCTAATTGTTTCATTTAAAAAGTCCTGATCAAAAGCAGCACTAACTGTAAAAATGGCGAATTGCAGATCAGATAGTCAAATCCGTTACAAATTGGAAATCCGCATTCCGCATTCCTCATTCCGAAATCTTTTTTTTACTCCATCACTCCAGTGGTTGTTATTGTTGAAACCACTTCTCTTTTTTAAAATCATCAGCGGAATTCGGTAAATCGCCTTTTACAAGGGTTTGCAGCTTAGCGACAAACGGATGATCCTCACTAAATTCAGCGATCAGTGATTTGATGGCCCTTCCCAGGGTCTGATTGCAGGCCGATTGACATTCACCAATAACGTCGGCCGGCAAATGATGGTAGGCCTCAACTAAATTATCCACCCAATTGGCCAGCGTTTTCGTATCCATATCGTTTTCCGGCCGGCGATAAACATAGCCTTCAAACGCACCGGCTGAGGCAGCGAATTCATAAATTTGTTGGTAGATGTGCATATGAAATCCTCACGCAAAGTCGCAAAGACGCAAAGCGTTTTAATTAGAAGTTGAAAACTATTTTTTTAATTTTATTCTGATTTCATTGTCGCGTGCGTCAATGCGGTAATCTTTAAAATCGGTTTTGTCGATTATGGCAATGGCTTCTTCACGGGTATAAGTTTTAATTGGTTTGTGCAAGCCTGACATTTGGAACAACTTCAAAAAAAAGCGTTCTCGCAGGTTAAGTGATGCATACCATTGTTTACGGTCCACCCCAGCGCTCACCCGGGCCGGATCGAAAATCCAGGCTTGTCCACCAGTTTTCAACACTCGGTACATTTCCTGGATAACCTTCACCGGATACTTGAGTGCGTGCAACATACCGGTACTAATGACCATGTCAAATAACTCATCCTCAAAGTTGATGTGGCCGGCGTCGCCGAGCTGAAATGTCAGCC